>Ga0315280_10002373_pt1 | contig 30620 bp, 22 predicted proteins | sample YL17G06_40_MG_FD_203697 | JGI IMG/M metagenome (GOLD analysis project Ga0315280, IMG submission 203697) | Sediment microbial communities from Yellowstone Lake, YNP, Wyoming, USA - YL17G06_40 | ecosystem: Environmental > Aquatic > Freshwater > Lake > Sediment | place: USA: Wyoming | collected... | reverse complement strand
CTTCGATTTGAGGTTCGCGGTCGTACCTGAAGGTTAGGTTGATTTTTGGATTTGTTTGGTTGGTCCTTTTTCTTTGAGATGAGGATGACCATTGTGGAGAACAGTAAGATTAGCAAAAGCATTGTTGTTGTGAATTCTGGAATTACTGTGTAGTCAAAGTATTGTCCTGAGTTGTTTTCTATGGATTTGTTATTTGCGTGGTCAAAGGCTGTTATCTCATATTTTACTAGTGTTCCAATTGGTTGTTCTGAAATGGTTGCTTCATAATAGCCCGTGGTTGTGCTGTAATTCATTGGAATGTTGATCCATGAGGTGCCATTGTCTGTTGTGTAAGAAAGGGTTACGTTCTCTATACCGCTTTTTGCGTCGGTGACGTTGACTGCAACTTCTACTTTTTGGTTTGTTAGTACTTCGTCTGTGGGTGTGCGGAAGGGGGTGCCGATTATTGGCGGGTCTTTATCCTCAGCCGTTTCGCCTAGTCCTATGAGGTACATGGGGTAAATGTTTGGAAGAGGCGTATCTGATAGGTCTGTTCGAAGTGCGTCATAGTTGTATGTGTGGAAGGGACTCGAAATGCTGATGTTCCATGCCGTGGCGGATAAGTATAGGTTTTGAAAGCAGCATCCATATCCTACGTTGATGAATCTTCCTCCGCTGTCAGCATCAGAGGCGTTATTAGTTCCGACTTGGCTGTTCCAGCAGAAAAGGAGAAGCGCTGGAGCTTTTTCCAAGTATTCTGGCGCGTTAGCATGCTTGATTATGTCTGATCTTTTGTCAATGGAACTTGTTTGATGTAGTGAGTGTGATTCCGCGGTGTAGTTGTAGACTCCAGTTTCGTTGCAGACGTATATTTGGAATGGATATTCATCCATAGCGCTTGGTACGGTTCTATGCCCTGTTCCGAGAAGGGAATACCCGTAGGTTGCCCAAAGCATGTTAGATAGTTTTTGTGGGAAGACGCTGGTGTTTTCCCATGCGGTTGATAGTTGAGTTGATTTTTGAAGCAGCTCCATCACGTCCATAGCGGATTCTAGAGGAGTTGGCATGTTTCCTGTGGTCGCTTGGAGGTCGCCAGTTGGATAACTTTGGTCGGCTGCCAAATATCCTATTGGAAAGAGAAGGATGGGTTTTAGGTTTTCGGCTAGTCCCAAATGGTTTTGTATGTTTGTTGCTACTTCTTCATCATAAATTCCATCTCCAACGCATACCCCGCCCAAATTGTGTCGAATGGCGAGTATGTATAAGTTTTGGACGATTATTCCGCCTTTCCTGTTGGCATCTAATGGACTGGGCTCTATTTCGTCATTATAAATGAGGGTTATTATGTATGGTGCGTTGGCGACGAATGCCTGTCCTATGTCCACGCCAAGTTGATTGCGAAGGTCTCCGGAGATTTTCAAAACAAAAAGGTTGCTTTCTTTATCATATTGATAAGTTCCTGTAGAGTTTAATACGTAAAATTCCATTCCTTCTAGGTCAAATGCTGAGGCGAAGGAGTGTTTGCAGATTGTTTTCATGATTTCGTCTTCTATGGGTGCATCGCTCCAGTTTCGAATTGACATTCTTTGGCTTAAGATGTATTCGAGGCTCGTTCCAGCGGTGCCTGTTTCTGATGGGCGAGTTAAGATCAAGAAGGCAAAAGCGAAAACTGCAACTATAGCGATTAGCGATTTTTTCTTCGTGTTTCTCCCTTCCTTTTCAAGGTTTTTGTTGTGTTATATTTTATACGGGCTGGTTTCTCCTTACAAATTCTTGAAAGACTCGTGGCCTTAGCTTGAAGTTGCCTACGCTGGAATTATGTAGTGGTTAGAGTGGGCTTAGAAAAAGGTGATAGTTAAGAGATTACGTGTCGCCACTGCTGGTTGAGACCTTCACTTTTGACAATATGATTGCAAGTAGAGTTAAGAGCATAAGCACATTGAGGAGCGTTATTGAATAGAATTCGGGTATTATTATTACTTCTTTTGTTGAATGCGCGTAGGTGAAGTATAAGTAGCTGTGTGTAGCGTTGGAACGTGACAACCGTGTGTAAGTAGTCCACATTTGTGGCAAACAAACACTTTACTTCACCAGAAGCGGCAAAAAAGCACTAGAGACGGCCGCCCCTATTAGTATTAAATTAGAAACACCTGAGGAATTTGGCTGCCAACAAATGCCATCTCCGCTTTGTTTTCATTCTTGGAAGAGAGCACCGAATGTGAAATCGTTGTTTTCTTTGGTTTTGAAAAGTTCTCGTAACTTGCTCAACCGGTCATTTCCATACAAAATGTAGGAGGCTTTTAGTTTCCAAGACCAAGGGCGATAATAGAATGGATGTAGAAGATAACGCTTTCCGTTGTCTACAAATGTTTGGTTGCCCCTTACCTGTAGGCCCGACGGCCTTACAAACTGCTCATGGACGTCGGCAGGAGTCTCTATTTGATTGATGCCAAAGTCGAAAGTAATGCTGAAATGCCCTCCATCGGCAAGTAAATCGCGTATCGTGCGTATCGTATGTATTCTGTCGCTTTTTTGCAGATGCTCAAAGACACAGAGTGAGGTTATATTATCAAACTTTTCTGTAAAATGCATGTTTGTCATGTCCATTGTGAAATTTCGAAGTTTCCATCCCATTTTCTTAGCTACATAGTCAGCATTTTTGGTTAACACATCTCGAATGTCAATGGTGGTCACGTTCAAGCCTCTAGATGCAAGATAGAAGGAAAAGAGGGATGAACTGCCGCCTAAATCTAAAACCGTGCTTTCTGGTTGGAAATTATTGTTGGAGACTATCCACGCTATTTCCCAATATTTGAACCATGGGAAATTGTTGTCATCTGCAGCGCCTTCGAGTGGTTTATAGTTATAGCCGCGCATAATACGTTCGAATTTGTCACCTGTAAGGTTGAATCGTCCGAACCATGAACTTATCTTAAGTTTCCGCGATTGGAGTTCTCTAATTAGATTGTTTAATTCATCAGCTATTGCCAAGGCTTTCTTTGTTTTAAGATCATTTCTGTCCATTGTTTTGTTGATGATTTTCATTTCCTCATCCCATCTTGCGTTCAATCATTTAGCCCACGCTAATCACGAACAAATGGCTGTTTAGGGTAACGTTGGGGAGCATCCCTTAGTAATCGTGCCAATCTTCCATAGCTGAGATGAGCCCCTCAACGCAAGGGGGAACTTACCGATTTCTCAGGAGATTGCGTAGGTCAATGCTCTACTTAATAAGCAAGGGCTTCGTTCCACTGAAAACCAATGAAGTATATGACCTAGTAGCACAGAACAACGCGGGCGTAAATGGTCTCAGACAAGGTCAGAATCTCCGGAAGTTACGTACCATTTTTTTGCGTCTTTGTATGGTTGGAAGATCGCTTTGGAGTTGATTCGAGCTATCAGCCTGCCGCGGACCCCTTTTGGTACAAAGCTTGATGCAAAACTTGGTATAAAACCCATCTCTCTAAGTGCATTATATTCGAGGAAACCGCTCTGCATCCAGCATCTTATCGAATCGACATGTTGTCTACTTAAATCTGCAATTACCGCATTAATAAGACACAACAGAGCATCCTTAGAAGCTCCGAGGATGTCAACAATGTGTCCCACGTTTCTGTCGCCTGACTTACGCGCAAAGAACACGATATATCCTTCAACCTGTCTGTTTTTTTTCGCAATAAATACGGAATATCTTATATCTGGTCTAGACATGTATCTCCAATTCATATACCTGTGATCTCTGACTACGGCTATACCGAGGTTCTTTGAGGTTTCGCTCCATAATTGATCTACACTTTCATCAAAACGAGAGATGGTGGTCAGTTCTAGATTTTCGATTGATGGGTGAGAATACCGACGTCGCCGAGACAAGAGCCAATCAATGAATTTCGAGGATTTCTCTATTAGTGGTTCTATTCTATTGAGTATCTTAAACTGCCCTATCGCCACTTTGTGAGTGTCTAGGTAAGTCACTAGGTTTTGAATCATAGCAACGTCAAACCATCCGTATTTCAAGTGTCCATAGTATGCGGGTTCGTTTGGAAAACCGTATGTAAGTAAGACCTCGTTTTCTGACGCCGCCTTCATCAGGGCTTTTCCCATAGCCAAAAACATTCCTTGACGCAGGTAGTCAGGATGGACACACAGGTCGCAAGCTTGAGAACCAGTTATCACGTTCTTTCCAACTTTCATGTCCACTAGTTGAAGGCCCATATGCCCGACAATTTTTCCATCAAGTTCAGCTACTACTGCTAGAAAACCACGCGGAGCACTCTTATACTTCCATGACCAAAGTCTGACATCAAATCTAGCTCTAGAGAATATTAAATTCATCAAGTTGACTACGTCTGTTTGGTCTCCCTCCTGAAACATTCGTATTTTCCAGAGAGGCATTATCTTGTTCACTACTCGCGCTTGACTTATGTTATTTATTACTCGCTATTGAGCGTTGACGACACGAAAAAAGTGGAGGTCTCTCGGGTAACGTTTTCATTGTGGTAGGGTTCAACTCCCATCCCCCGACCGTGAGAAGTAGACTAATTGAAATTTGAAAGTCGGTCTCGCCTTAAATTCTTTTTGACTCCCCGATTATAACAGATTGTAACAGATGGCATTTTTGAGATACATCAAAGAATCGTCAATTGTAACAAATTGACGCGCGCTATTAGGTACTGGGGGCACTTTTCCTCTTTAAATACGCAATTACCGCAAGTATTAAGGTCATTAGGAGGTATGGAAATAAGGTTAATGGGAATTCGGGGATTATTATTACTTTTTTTGTTGAATGATTGTAGGTGAAGTATAGGTAGCTGTGTGTAGCGTTGGAACGTGGCAGTAGTGTGTAAGTAGTATTAATTCCATCAACGTAGACGGTGAAGGTATCATTTATTAAGGTTGTTGGGATGCGGATTCTGCAAAAGCCTATTGTTCCATCTTCACCAGTCACATCGAAAAATATCGCTCTCACTGAACCATTATAAGTGTCAGTGAAATTGAAGTTCGAAATGGTAGAGTTGCATATTGTAGTAACACGGTGAAGCTGTTCTTCCCAAGCGATAATAAAATCAGAGAATGGGCCCATTAAAGGATAGTCGTCTGTGTTGTTTGCTTCGATTATGTAAGGGCTGTCTCCGATGCCATCTTGGTTAGCATCTACTCCAACATAATTACTCCAGTAGTTCCCCTCGAAATCATTGGCCCACATGCTTGTTGAATTAATAATCTCTGACTGGTAGGCGTTGTTGATGATATTGTTGTGAAAAATTGTGTTGTTCTCGGAATTGTTTAAATAGATTCCTCCCCGGTTATCTGCCAGCGTGTTTCCGGCTACTGTGAAATTAGTGGAAAAACTAAGCCACACTCCGTAATCGTTGTTTTTTGCGATGTTGTTGGTCAGGACATTATTACTTGCGCTACTCAGTCCCATTCCGCAAAGCGTATTTGAACAGATGTAGTTGTTCGTGATGATATTGTTTGAGGAATCTATGAGTCCCAACCCGACTAAGTTATAGGAGACATTGTTCCAAGCGATGATGTTGCTGTCGCTGTAATGGCCAATCCATAATCCGTGACCGTTTTGTATTATGACGTTATAGCTCACGTTGCACCATCTTGAATTTAACAAGCGGATTCCGCTCTCTCCAAAGTTAGGACCACTGTTTTGTATAGTAAAACCGCTAATGGTGACGTTGTCAGCAACTACTGTAACGACATGACCAGTGTTGTTGCCATCTATTATGGTGTTGCCGTCTTCTCCAAGAAGGGTTAAAGATTTGTCTATTATCACATGCTCATAGTATATTCCTGAGTTAACGATGATGGTATCTCCCACGCTGGCATTGCCTACAGCCCACTGTATGCTGGCATAGTGACTAGGAACGTAGATTATGCTTGAAGAAGCCTTTGCGGAGACACTGAACATTGTGACGAATAACGGAAACAATAGTAACAAGGTTAAGAAACCCAATCCGATCCTGTTCACTCTACGTCGAAACATGATAAACTCACTTCTTGTCGTTCTATCACATGTGGCTCTTATGGCTTGTTGCTTTTAGATCTTTATGAGTGATATTTATAAGTGTTACATATTGAAAGTTACGTTCTTTATGAATGAAATTGTTTACAGGCACGCTCTATGCTAGCCTAGCGCTGTCTCTGAATTAAGCCATCCATCGCTTACATCAAGTATCCTTTGATTGTTTGTCTTATTTCATTTGCAACTAATCTAGGTTGTTTTCCAGTGTGCAGGAGAAGTTTCATCATTCTATGTTTTGAATAGTCTCTGATAATTTTGTTCGCAGCCTTCAGGAGTTGGCTACCATTTAACCATTTTGTTCTCATTACAACTGTATGTGATGTGTAGTTTGACCAATCGTGTGTCAGAATCAGGTTGTTTTCTTTCGCCATTTCATAAAGTTTTGTTCCAGGATAAGGCGTTAAAAAGTTCCAATTCACACTGTCAGGATCTATTTCCAAGATGAACCTATGCGTTCTCTTCAACGTTTCTAAGCTTTCATCTGGCCATCCCAATATCACATGAGCGTTGGTCCACAAATCTAACTCTTTTGTTAAACGAAACGCCCTTCTTGTCATCTCTAAATTTATCCCAGGTTTTCCCAACTTGATCAAAATTGGGTCTCCGGTTTCAACTCCATAGTGGATTCGCTTACAGCCGCTTTTTTTCATCAGTTCGAGGAGACTCTTTGATACGACATCTACTCTTGCTTCACATACCCATGCTATGTCAAGTTTCCTACGAATTATTTCCTCGCAGACTTCAATTGTGAATTTCTTGTTCATGGGAAATGATTGATCTCTGAATGCGAATCCTTTAAAACCGCGAGCGCACAGGTATTCTATTTCATCGGCAATGTCATTTGGAGATTTATGTGTCCACTTCTTACCAAATCCCAGTGGATATGGACAATATGTGCAAGGATAGGGACACCCCTTACCTGTTAGAATTGGAATATAAGAATGTCTATTGCCGCTCTTGTCTGTAAAGCTTTCGTATCCATCGAGTTCAATAGCATCATAATTAGGAAGTAATAACATGTTCAAGTCTACGTCTGCAGATTCAGGAGTGCTAATAACATTTCTGCCTTTAACATACGAAACTCCTGGAACAGTTTTAAGATCATGTCTCAGACTAAACGCTTTGATTAGTTTCATCATGTTGGAAACGTAGGGATAATTGTTCCTTACTACAACGTCAATTTTGCTTTTAAGTAAAATCTCATCCTCAAGAAATCGACATACGGTTCCAACGCCGACTATCAAAGTATTAGGAAGAGAATCTTTTATGATGCTTAGCAATTCGATATCTGTTCTTAGTGAGGGGAGTCCAATCAAGGAGAAAATAATGTCAGAGTTTCTCTTTTTGACGCTCATTAAGGTATGAAACTTATTCAGTTTTAGCCTTTGGCAATCTAGTACACTGTAATTATATCCTTCGCTTGAAAGAACTGCAGAAGCATAGGGCAGAAAAGGGTGAAAACAAGGTTTCGTTGATTGCCCATATTCCTCTCTTTTTGTGTGCCAAGCGACCCCAAATCCGCCTGCATAATCCCTACAGACCTCTAGATAAGGAGGACTTGGAGGGTTCAAGATCAAAATGTTAACGTTTCGACTCAATTATTTCCATCCTGCAGTGTGGATATGCCAAACTTAGAGAATAAGAAATTGATCTTGCTATCTTTTATTAGCCAGTGGTATATCTTGGAAACAAACCTTTTTTCAAAGTGTTTCCACCAAATTGACAACCATTCCCAAGTGGAAAACACATTGTTGTCAAGACTTACATATAGAGAATCATTTTATCTGTCCTTTAAGGTTTGAAATTCATTGTATTGTTTTACTTTAAGAATTCTCTTCATCTCCTAGAAAATAGCGTTATTTGACGTTTCATTATACATTAAAGAATTTTTCGAAGTGTTTGCGTATAAACTTCGGGTTGTAACCAAAAGAATTTTTAGCCCAACTAATGCTTATTTGATAGGCTTTAATTGCGTTTTCCTTTGTGAAGATTAGTTCCTTTCTACTTTTTTCTAAGGAAGGTGTGATTTCAAGCATGCCGGTTTTTTGCAAAGAACTAAAATGTTTTAAAAACAACTCGAATTTTCGCAAAATAGCTTTTGTGTCTTTGCAATTTCTTTGTTTGACCTGACAAAGTCTTTTGGGATTACCTGAAAAATAGGTTGTGTCCCAGTCCTCAGCATTCACAAAATAATGCGGATGGAAAAGCAAAACTGCAGGAGTGAGTTTTATCAATGTTCTAAGAATTATTCTGTATCTACGTATGTTGATGATGTCAATTAAGTTAGCAGAGGGATAGAAAGTCAGGCCTCTATAGCTGATAGATGTTGGCGAAAGGTTGGTGGAAAAATCAAATCGTATGCCTAATTCTTTCAGTGCCTCTAGGTGTGGCGGAGACCAACAAAAACCAGGGGCTCTGAAAGAAACTATTTCATTTTTTGGGAAAAGCGCCTTTAGGAGGATTATTCCTCCTTTTCCTTCACATTCGCCAGTCAAGGGATTGATGTGCGATGTCTCTCTCTTCAGCGAAATTTCGCGAGCTAAGCCATAATCTTTGATGTCAGTGTATTCGACAATGGTTGGGCGTACTGAATGGGCAGAGGAATGATATCCTATCTCATGGTCTTTGATCATATCTAAAATATTGGGAAAGTCACGCATTTTTTCGGCTATGTGACCGGTTATGAAGAAAATGGCTTTGACATCATATTTCTGCAATAATTCCAAGATGTGACGTAGCGCAAACATTGACTTGGGGTTTATGAAGTCTTCACAATCAGAAGTTAAATAAATATTCGGTCGAGTCAACTGCAAGCAACCAAACCCTTCATGCCGAATAAGGATTTTCCTTTTTTAACATACTTTGCCCAAAAACATAGCAGAACTTACCTGGAAAGATGTGATGTTATTGTCGAAGGCTATAAGATAGCCTTTTGAAATTGAAAATGTCTATTTTACGTATTTTTTCTTTGATCGAAGAACGCTTATAGAATGATGTAATCAGGATCAACGTGACAATTATCAATAGCAACAGTAGGTGTGTTGGCAAGAACGATGTAGGTGCGCCTTCGACCATTGAGCTTAGAACTATTGTTATTCGATGTGTGCTATGGGAGTAGGTGAAGTATATTACCCATGAATCGTCTGTTGAGCTGGTTGAGTGCTCCAACGGGTTTCCATCCAGGTATACTTTGAGGTTTGTGATGTCTGCCACAAGAGTTTTTGCAATAGTTGCTCTTGCAAAACCCGTAGTGCTTGAGGGCCAAGTTGCCATAAAGCTTAGCTCTAGGCTTGTTGAATTAAACGTCAGTGCAGAAATAGTTGAGTTGGATTCTACAGAAAAGATGTACTTGTCTTCGTAGGGAATAACGTTTAGTGTTGTGTTCTTGTTTGCTCCTGAATGTGTTTCGTTACCAGCCCACTCAGTTTTGAGGGTGAAGTACCCTGTTACTGGTGGGATCCATATGAAATAGTAGTTTCCTTGGGGGTTGGTTGTGGCGGAAGTGAGCAGAACCCATTCGGAGGTGCCAGGGAAAGTATATGAAAGGACAACCGTTGCGCCAGACATTTCGTTTTCTTCAACGTCTGTGAGTGTTCCGTTGATGTCAACTTTGAATCCGACGTAACGGGAAGAAGAATGTGTGTATATTGAAATCTTTGTTTGTATGCGTGCGCCTATTGTGACGCTGTTCCATGTGGACGCGTTTACACCTTCACTATCAATGACAATCAATGTGACATTGTAGGTTCCTGACATAACATACGCATGAGTTATTATAGAGCTAGGCGTAGATGTTACGTTGCTATCTCCAAAGTCCCATTTATAATTTATGATGACTCCACCATTTGGAGTGGATAATGATGCGTTGAATAGGACTGGGTAGCCGGCTTTGGGGTTTGCTGGCAAGTATGTGAAGTTGGCTATTGGTGGCTTAACTATTTTGATTATGCCGTCGATAAATATGTTGTCCGCTGTGTCTATTTCGCCTGGAACTGTGCTTGCTTCAGCCTTGATTGCGTAGTTGCCAAGCGCCATGGTGCTTGTGTTCCAGTTGAATGTGAGAGTGATTGTTGCTTCAGGAACTAGATTAGTGACGGTTTGAGTTCCAATTTTGTTATTATTATAAAAGGTTGTTACGTTGAAAGTCTCCTTCATTGATCCTTCGTTTTTCGCTGTGACATTGATATTGACTGTGGTTCCGGCGACTATAACGCTAGCGGAAGGTGTTACGTTGATTATGGCGATGTCGTGATTTTTTGTAAATTGTATTGTGTGTGTTCCAACTCCTTGGTGTATGATGAGGTTTTGGGTTTCGTTAAAATACGTGTAAGCGTTTACCGTACTATGATAGGCTCCATCGACTGTTATGTCGATTTTTCCGAGGTCTCTGAATTTCGCAAGCATAGCGTCTGAAAGCTGAAGGGTCCATGTGGAACTGTGGGTTGCAAAATATTTGCAATAGTGGTCGTCATATTCAAAAGTGAATCCTAAAGTAGAAGGTGAAGCACCTGGCTTGGCATGCAGGTATGCAACAAACTCATTGTCACTCATGTAGTTTTGCACCGCATTCTCTGTCGAGGTTGCTGGCATCTCTAATAGCTGAAGATGAGTGCGCAAGTAATTCGGGTCTAGAGCTATGTCCCTGTCGTGGAAACATGCCATTATGGGTATGTCCCATCCACCATAGGCTTTAAGTCTAGTTCTAATGTCTGGAGCATCGCTTAGGTAATACGTTCTTGTCATTCTCATCCTCGAAATCACTATGTCTCCTGGAGGCCCTAGGTAATCGTAGCCTTCCGAATCATAGGCCAATCCAAAACCCTTCAATGCAGCAAGTTTGTAAGTGTAAGTTGCAGGTACATTGCTTGAAGATGCTTGCCCAGATATCCAGTATCCTCCAGCAGCAAAAGAGAGCGGAAATGTGCCAAAAGCTTCCTGCGTATAATTTATTGAGTATTCAAAATGAAGTTCTTGAGTTGCAACGTCTATTTCTTTGTCGCGACGGCCGTCGTAATATTCTCTGTACCATCCATCTTCTGACCATTCCGTTCCACCAGGGTTGTCCCACCATGGGCCAGGAGTAGAATCAAGGTCCGGTTGCTGGTGAGTCCATCCATGGCTTTGAACTTCCAGCACGCCTTCCGATATTCCTTCCAGAATGCCTAGATAGTTTGAAGTTAGATTTTGCCTAGTTCCATATGGGTCGACCCAGTCGAGAGTCCATGATTTAAGGACAGCCCGCTCTGTATCCCTAGGGTAACCCGCTGTGTACATTACTGCCATAGTCGCGTTGTGTTGGAGTAATGGTTGAATTATGGAGTTTCTAATTTGTTCTTGTGTTAGTTGTGGATAGTGCCAGGTTGGAAGGTAGGCCGTCTGAGAGCTTCCCATGTCCTCTATTTGCAATAAAATGGTGTTTGGATATGTTTTGTAAAGGGAGTACCCTATGCAATATGTTATTGCTCTTCTAAGAATGTTTGCCATGATCGGTGACAAGTGGAACACTTCGTCTCGATGGCCGCCTATCCAAACAGCCTTTGTTGACTCAGTTAAGTCTCTCACAGCAAGTTGAGGCCATTGTCCTTGTGACCCCAAAACGGTGGTTATGGTGTCGAATCCTAGATGAAATCCGTATCCACCCATAGTTCCTTCTTGGCCATAGTCTCCTGCCGGAATGATCGTTCCATTGTACCCTCGAGTTATAAAATGATCTACTGTTATCACGAATGGGTCGGTTATTCTGTACCAACAATTAGGGTTTGTGTAATCAATGAAATTTATCCCCAGCAATTGCCTGATAAGAGGTTCGTTAACTGTGTTAGCTAGTGCTATAAGGCTAATGCCATACGTGACAACTGCTGTTGCGAGAACGCCCCAGTCTTGAGTACCTCGCGCAAACATGTTTTGATTACAATTCCAAATAATAACACCATATTTCGGTTTTCCTCCGGCATCCACAAATTGAGTGATACTGAGGGCATTTATGTCCAATCGTAGTACATCGAATGGTATACTCCATAGTTTTAGTAAGGTAACAACATCATGAAAAGCCCAAACAGTGCTCTCAACGTAGCTCTGAGGGTCAGAACTCCAGTCAACATCAACAACAACTACTGCTCTAAAAGGCTTAAGAACGATTTCTGACAGCGTCCCACCTGTGACAGTCTGTATCATAATAGTGGTCAAAATCATTGCTACAAGAAAACTAACAACTATTTTTTCTTTCATTTATTCTCACTTCTAGACGAAATTCTAGTACATGTATCTCCATATAGTTGTTCTCCTTTATTTGCCATATAGAACATTAATACTATAGGTTTCTCACAGTGCGTAATCATCCCGCGAGTTTTCATTGCATCTAGCGCGCGCTTTAAAAGTTGGCAAATATTAGTGCTTTTCTGGCGGGTATCCTCAAACTAAAAAAACCCTCTCTTTTGCGCAGGTCTTCCATAATTGCGGGCGCTCAAGAATTGCATAAACATATGTGAATGGTAACAATTTAAAGTCATCTAAAGTCTTAAACCTGTTAAAAAATAAGCTTACTAAAATCAAGGGTGGAAAAAGCGCTTTTGCCAAGTTCAAGGGGTCGACAATACGCCAAAACATGAGTTTTCTTTCCCCAAACCTTTTGAAAAGATAAACCCGGTTTTTAATATAGTCTGCGCTTCGCATGAGATCTTTAGGGGTGACGGTTTGGTGTTGAACAAATACAATCATGTTCGGATTAAAGCCTATTTTGCCACGTTTCAGGATTCTAAGGGCGAGATCCCTATCCTCAAAGTAATCATACCTTTCGTCAAAGCCACCAACGCTTTCAATAACGCTCCTTTTGTAAGCCACATTGCCTGTCATAAAGTGACCTCCAAATTCGTTTTTGCAAACATGATTAGAATAGGTTGGTTTATACTCCTTAGAAACGTAATAGATCCTGCCCTCCACGCCAACGCAGTTTTCGTTCTCCAAAGACTTCAACCCCTGCTCAAGCCAGTCCTTAGACGCAATGCAATCGCCGTCAGTAAAGAAGATGTATTCTCCCCTGCTGAGTTGTAAGCCTTTGTTTCTGCTTTTCGCAATTCCAATGCTTTCTTTGTTCTCATAGTACCTAACTCGCTTGTCTTTGAATTTTTGGACAAGGCGCCTTGTGTTATCGGAACATCCATCGTCAACTATCACAATTTCGAAGTCCTTAAACGTTTGATCCAATAGCGAACTAATACATTTACCAATGTACTTCTCGACATTTCTAATGCAAATTACTACACTAGTGTTGGTTCTCATGATGTCGTACCATCAGCTGTGGTTTTGATCGAGCGTACTCATACAACATGCATGTATACGATTCCGATTTTACACTTGTCCATTGTTATATCTCATAAAAGTTTATTCCTATTTTTCAAAAAGCGGTCACGCGTTTGGGTTTTTTGGAGTCAATTTGTATAGTTCAAAATTTGTGAACACCAAAATCTTGTTAATTTGTACGACGTCCTTCAGTTTTTCGAATATTTGGCTGTCGCCTTTGAATTTCAAAACGAATTGAATCCCATACTTGTTCAACAGATTTTCAAGATGTTGTGGAGTCCAAATAGATTTTGGCCGGACAAGATGAACCATTCTTAAACCGGTGAAATAATTAACTTCTAGGGTTCGGATATGAGGAAAGACAAGCAAATTGCTTAGGCTATCGTTTCTCAAGGATCGGTACGACGAGATATCATCAGGATGGACTAGATAATTTGAATCGTGAAGATGTCTCTTCAATTTGAATAATGCCAGAAGGGACATAAAGACGCATATAAGAGACACCAACCAAACGTAAGCTTGCGAGTTTTCTATGTATAATGAAATTGCAATTCCAACAGGCGCCACACCGTATTGAACGTACCTATAATCTTCTCCTAGAAATGACAACGCAGGAATGGAGACAAAAAGGGCTGTTAAAATAGGAACAAAAGCCCAAAAAGTTACTTTTGCGATCAAATCGTTATATAGTACGCTTTCATTTTTGGAAATGAAAAAGAGCACTAACGATACTACAAGTGACAAGTACCAAAAATTGTCGGTGAATATTCTTCTTAACTTAGGAGCGAGGCGGCGTTTGTAAGGGTTAAGGGAATAAAAGTAGAGCCAGTTGTAGTGTTCCTTCAAAATTTTGAAGTAAAATCCTCTGCTAACGAGAACCGCCAGAAAAAAACCTAACACAATTGACGCGAGGAAAGGGAGCCTATTAAATATGAAAACGTAGGGTAGAAGCCCGAAAATGACTGTTTGTGTAGCGAATTTGTGTGTAAGGTTAATCAACATGACAAGAACTGTTATCGCCAAAATTGAATATAGGTTCGGTGGATAAAGAACCGTGATAGATACGACAAGGGAGTAAAAAAGTAGTCCCAGTGGTCTCGGTGTAAACATAACGGCATTTTCAAATCCTGATAAATTGAAAACTGTTATAAAACTTGAAAACATTGCAAGAACAAGATTTGAAGTGATACTATACACGAAAATGGCAGGGAGCGTGCTTAAAAATGAAAGGATGATCAAATTAAAAATTTTAGCTATTATGGGGTAAGATTTCGTAGGAAAAAGTGCAACTATGTAATGGAATAGAGGAGGATATGCCAAATAGTTGTAGGGTTTGATGTCATAATCAAAAGTGACGTTTTCCAGTGAAGAAGGAAACCTCCAGTGATGTTTTCTTATCGACTCAATTACCAGCAGATGGAAAAAGGTGTCTCCTGTAGACAGCCTATTTCCTGCCAAGTACGTTCTAGTAAGGAAAAGAACGCTGAATGAAGAAACAAAGCAAAGAAGAGTAACTATGAGAATCATAAAGACCACCCCATAGGATCTATTTACGGGACATTAAAAGCGTACATATTATTATCACGTTGCAAGCGTCAGATAGATCTCTATGGTTGAATGATTTTCATGCATTTTTTCGGATTTTCAGGGGTTCCTGTCGCGCTACCAACTTCGACATATCGTTTGAAAAGCGGATTCTAGCGCGCGTACATCAGCATGCGCTTAGCGCGTGGGTATAGATTCATAAAGAGTTTCATGGAAAGATTTTGATGGAATTCCTAATATTGCGCATAAAAGCTCGAATTCTTCGGAAAATATACTTAAGGAGTACTCTCAAATCTCCACTTAATAGATGGACAGGTAAGATGGACTGCAACATTGGCATGATCTTTTCGTCCGAGGTTTTTCTCAGCTGTTGAACCTCATTTCGCTTGACGAAGATTGATGGCAAATTTTTCAAGAAAGAAAGCATCCCCATAACCCCTGGAACCCCTCCTTGCCAAAAAGCCATCAACGGATAAAGTAATGAAAAAGGTAGTATTTCTTTGACCAGTGTCCTTCCCTGCAAATCCTTTGCCCAGATAGATAGCTGATTTTTGATACCGTAGAACTGGAAAATCGGGGCAATGTCTTTGCGCGATCTAAGGTTGCCACCATCATGGTAGGCTATTGCTCTATGACCACATATTACCTCATAACCACTCAGCCAAAGCCTGATTCCCAAATCTACATCATCATTTCCAATGAAAAAAGCAGGGTCAAAACCTTTGACAAGATCCCAAGTCTCTCGCCTAATTATGAAGCCCGCGCCAATTGGAAACAGAATGCGACGATAACAGTTAAGTCTGTCCTTTGGCATGCCCTTCCAGTCCCAATCTTCCAATCCCATCCCAGCATATGAAATCTTGTTTGAATACTTATAGCTCAAGATCCTGCACTGAACTGCCCCAATCGCTTTGTGCGTCTCGAGGAGGATACAGGGCTCTTGCAACCATTCTCGGTCAACTTTAGAGTCGGCATCAGTAAAGGCAAGGTAATGGCCTATTGCTTTAGCAGCAGCCAGATTTCTTGCCTTGGCTAAGCCAATGTTCCGTTTCAAGCGGATAATCTTCAAACGGACGTCAGTGATCTTCTCTACCAGCTCCATACTTCCGTCAGTAGAAGCATTATCAACTAATAATAATTCGTCAACTCCTCTGGAAAGGAGAATACTTCTAAGACACTCGTTCAACGTGCTATAGCAATTGTAGTTGACAACAATAACAGAGACATTTAATCGAGACAACTTCAACACCCAACTGAGGACTTGGTCTGAAATTGAACTGCAACCATCTATTCAAACTTAGCATTTTTGTCATGAATTGAGATATAATTTAACAAATTTGAGAAGATTTATACAACCTACATAGGTTAATCGCTTTCATCAAATTTTAATCGTGCGAGCCAAAGATGATTAGGGTATACACACCATCGGAAATTTTGTTCCTTTTGGTCGCATTCTCTTAAAGCGATAAATCGTGGCAAAACTTGCAATCACGGGAGTGCCGACGCAAAGCTCGAACCTTTTACCATAATATCGGAAAAACCATTGCTGTATACAACATTTAGTTTTTCGTCGTAAAGAACTCCCTCTAGCGTATAATTGTACTTCAAGAAGCTATTGCCTAGACCTACTGTGTAAAGTATGGAGTCATATTCTCTTAGTCTTGGGAAAAGTGAGGAATCATCTCTCTCAAGAGAGGTGGCGTTAACCTCCTTTGCTCCTAAATTTGGTCTTAAATATTCTACTACGGGAGCGTGTGCAAGTACTAGGCTGGGGGTCGTCCAGTTGTAATAGTCTATCATGAAGTGTTCAGCCTGGTAAGCTTCTTTCGTTTGGAAAAAGATATAGCGGTCGTAAAATGAACTGTGAACAGGCACAAAAACCAATAGGATCAGCAAAACCAAAAACAGACTTTTCAGGTATGATCTAAATCTGTTTTCAAGTAGATACGGGGCACCTAAAGAAATGGGAATGAAAGCTATTGCAATCGCACGTGAGCCGAGAATATAAAGAATGACACCGACACCTGAATAAATCAAGCCAGTAAGGAAAATGGCCTTGTCCAGGCTTCTCATTTTCCTTTTAACTAACAATAAAATAAAACCTGCAAGGCATGTAATACCAAATGCGATTTCCACGATTCCTGCAAGCATTTGGGCGATGGCATCAATTGGGACGGGAGCAGGTAGTTTAATTGTGGCAATCTGAGAGTATTCCGAAGATGAGGCCATCACGCTCAAAATATTATTTGCGAACCCAGTAGAAGCCAAGGCAAATTGAACTGTGAGATAAATGATCAAAGTCAGCAAAAAGAGCTTTCCATATTGCTTGTTTCTGGTGAGAACTGACTGTATCAGTAGGTAAAGAACAAAAAAGAGAGGGACGAATGCGTGCGTGAGTGTAATGCCCACAAATATAGCCAGCATTGCTATTATCACGCCAGAGCTCCGCTGTCGACTTTCAAGCATGAAAAGAAGAAGGAGAAGGCCAAAAGCGAGTGAAAATGGGACGAATTGATAGTTTAAAAAATTGAACATCACAACGAAAAAGGCTATTACTGCCAAGCCGCCGTTTTTGGAGGCTTTGGAAGCGTAGGCATACAAGGTTGTAGCCAGCAGAAAACCTATGATCGCATAGACAAGAAACTCGACAGTCGCCAACCCCAGCCCGGTGACAGAAGTTATGGTGTTGGCTAAAATGAATAATGAGGGCCACTGAAAGTAACTATGACTTGGTTGCGAAGAGTCCAGATTTTTGGTCTTGATCAAAAACTCCGTCAGCCCCCTAGTACTAGACGAATCGGAACCCGGCAACATGTAATAGAAATAGGATAATGAATACATCGTCATAACAATACCTGCGGTCATTATCCACTTCACGGAGTTGCGCTTAGAAGTGACAGCTATCATGTACATTGACGCTAAAGTCAAGGGTAGTCCAAACCAGTATAGAACTGAAATATGGTTGAAAACAAAGTCGCCTGGAGAATCAATCGATAAGGGATAACTCAAGAACCAAGAATAGACAATGAGCATAATGCCCGTGATGAGCGGAAACAGTAGAGGCTTGTTCTTTTCCAAAGATCTCACCTAACCGATCATCCTGTTAATCGATAAAAGGTAGTTCTCCTCGCGCGCTGCAGGTAATAGTTGTCGTCTGGATAGGTCGATTCTTGCTGTATCTCTGTTCGACATATTTGCAAGAAGGTTTATTAAGTCTTACTACAAAATAAATCGTGCTCGCGTGCTATGGATGTCTCATAATTGGTGCAGGATAGTCTACTAAAGAGCATATGCATGTGCGTGCTAATAAGAAAAACGGTGACTTGCATTAAATGAGGAAAAGAAAATATCTTGTCTTAACTCTTGCGCTCCTTAGTCTTGCTATCTTGGGCTTTACTGTAGGCGGATTTCACGTTGGTCTCGCCAACCCGTCATCTTCGGTTTCAACGCAGAAGATTTCGACTCTTGGAACGATAAGCTACCCAACGTACAATCCGGGTAACTTGGCCTTGATTCCTGACGACTGGGGTTTAACTTATGGCAGCGGACCACAGATTATTCACTTGGATTATACTGTTACCCATAACGGAGATGTTTCCATTCGGCTTGATGCCCATACTAGCAACGACGTTAACACTTGGAGAGAATGTGATGGTACATGGTATAGTGTTAAGCCGGGAGATCATGTTGTAGCTAAAGTCTGGATTGAGACAAGTCCAAGCAGCCTTGGCGATACAAGTGTCCATCATGGAGGGCGTATCGGAATGGACTTTTACGCTCACACGTCTGCAGGGTACGGCTGTGTCGATGGTGCTGGTGAAATTATAGGAACTACTCCCCCTGGCTCAAATATTCCAGGTCAAGACTGTTTACTCAACTGGAACAATCCAGACTGGACTCAGAAGGGATGGGACTTGATTGTTCCGTCTGCAACATACACACAGGTTTGGCAGGGAGGCGGATGGGTTCCTTGCGATCCTGTGCAGATAGACAGTTTCGTCGTGTGGCTTGACGTGCGGCCAGTAGAGGATACGGGATTTGTTTGGTTTGCCGATGCGGAATTGTACCTAAACCCAGGATAGGTCGAGTTCGTGACTGGCATACTCAGTTGGATATACTGGTCTCAATTATGTTTAAATGGTCAATTCAATAGCGCGCGCTCGCTTTATTAATCGATAGAAGATAGTTCTCCAAATCCTCTGCAACTTTTCCCCATGTATATTTTTCTTCGACGATTGTTCGACCAGATTTCCCCCATTCAGTAAGCTTCTCTTTGTTATGATATGCGTAAACTATTGATTTTGCTATTTCGATCGGTGCTGCCGATGAAGCATAAATGCCACACTTCTCGTCACCAATTACCGATCTGTGCGCGGGAATGTCTGTTACAATAACAGTCTTCTCCATAGCTAGATATTCAAGCAGCTTCAGGGGGGATTGAGACCTCCAATACGGATGATCCGGTAAAGGAACGATACACACATCAGACATTTCGATAAACTTCGGGACTTCGGCATAGTCTACAGGATCGTGAAAAATCACAGATTCCTGAAGCCCCTCATCTTGAACTAGGTGCTTCAACGTGGGAAGTATGGATCCTGTTCCAAGGAGAAACAGGACAGTATTAGGATACTCAGATCTAAGTACCTTCATACTCTCAACGGTCTCTTTTAATCCCCGGGTCGCACCAAATACTCCATGATAAAAAACAACAAATTTACTGCACAGACCGAGTTCTCTCTTCAGTTTTATACCATCAGAAATGTAGTTCTCTGGATTGAAAAGGTCAAGGTTGACGCCCGTAGACCATACTCCTACGCTGCGAGGATCAATTTCGAAGGCATTGCAGATTTCTTCCCTCATTAATGAGGTTATGATGGTCATACCATCAAAAAGCTTTTTGGCTACTAGAACGGATATACTGAACAACAGCTTCTGAGCATGTGCTCCGAACCCATTAACCTCAACAATTGTGCTTCTGATATCTAACACAAACTTAATCCTCCTGAGCTTGGAAAAAAGAAGATTAGGTATCAAGCTGAAAATAGATAGGTCTGGTTGATTGACGATAAGGAACTGTGGTGCCGAGACAAGAATGCAGATGGGCAGGAAAATGAATACCCCTATGGCAAACAGGAAAGAAGAAAGAAAGCGTACAAATCTCAAAGGAACAGAGATTATACGCACCTTTGATTCCTTAATCTGAATTGGTCTTTTTGATCTCGCAGTGATTAGAATTGACGAATATCCTCTTTTTTCCATACTTCTCAAAATCTCTAAGTTAGAAGCTTGGTGAAGAAACATGTCGAAAGTAATAGGGTTTATCCATAGGATTTTTCTCTGCAACTCTTTCATTTTTCTTTCGCTCTCAATAACTGATCTGGGTCGAATGGACAGTGCACACTAAACGTGCTTCTAATAGCGCGTGGTTCACACATTATTCTGTAAGTGCTAGGCTAAGCAACTTAAGCTATTTCGTGAATTGAATTAGAATCGAAGCGCATAACCTTTTAACCATACTGAACCTTTTTAGAAATGGAATTTCTGCTTTGGAAAAGACCTCTCCTGCTTTCCATTTCAAACTGGTGCTACGGGTAACAAGGTATATGAAGGAGCTCAAGAGTGTCAGGAGGTCAAACTCTTCATAAGTGGTTGAAACAAAATTTCTTCCCATTTCATGGATTTCAGCATATGATAGAGGCCATTCACTGGCAGTCCTTCTCTTAGGAGTCATCTTCCTCCACAAGTTAGATATCGGGTTGTGAGCTAAAGGTTCAACGAAGATTGCCTTACCCCCTTTCTTCAGAATTCTGTTTATCTCGGCGGCTACAATTCCAACATCAAGATGATGGAGAACTTCCTTTCCAACCACTAAGTCAAAGCTTTCATCTTTGAAAGAAATATGGCAGGCATCCATCTGCTATCATAAGCGTGCTTGCAAGAACCAAAAACCACGACTTGCCCTGCACCCAAAAAAGCACGCGACTTATTCTTCCTTCAGGAATTATGACTTGATCTGAGGTTTTCCTGCAAAATCATGAGAATGAAAGGATTGAGTATTCTTAAAAAGCCTTTCAACATTTTTAGTCCGCCCACGCCGACAGCTTCCTAGGGAACAAACGATCGACCCATCTTAAAGTGAATCTCAACAAGTGCGCGCTGAGTCAGGATATAAATGGCCTACAGCAACTTCTCGAATTCCTTTAAATACTCTCGTCCTATTTTCTTCCAATCAAATTTTTCCTCGACGAGTTTTCGCCCCATATTACCCATACTGTTTCTCATAGACGAGTCTTCGAGCAGGCATAACAGAGCATCAACCATTTGATCCACATTAGCTGGGTCAACTAAGATACCATTTTCATTGTTTTTAACTACTTCCGGTATCCCTCCCACTCTAGACGCTATGACTGGTTTTCCGCTAGACAAAGCTTCTAACGCAACAATGGGAAAATTCTCCAGAAGTGATGGAAGTACTACCACATCAGATGAAGAATAATAATAGGGCATCTCGTAGTTTGGGACGCGCTCTACTAAAATAACATTCGCTTGGATCTTAAGATTTTTGATTATTGAAATCATTTGTTCTTTGTATTTTGCTTCACTTCCGACAATTATTAGTTTTACATTCGGCATGATTTTCACGATTTCTTTTAAAGCAAAGAAAACAAATAAGATCCCTTTCGCAATTACGCCTCTCCCGACAACTAGGATCACTGGCGAAGTGCCTATTGAGTATTTTTTCTTAATAATGCCACCTGAGATTTTGGGATTGAACTTTTGACTGTCGACACCGTTGTAGATTACCGAGATCTTTTCTTCTGGAATTTGATGTTGTCTTAGATACTCCTCTTTTGTTTTTTCAGAAACAGCAATAATTCGATCTGAGACTTTTATGTCCAAATAAGTACCAGCCAATTTGATTGGAGTAAAGAAATATTTGGCCAGCCTCTCTTCCAAACTGGGTTTAGCAATTACCAAACTACCTAAAGTAATTGATCTCATGACTTTTGCCTCAGCCAAGTATTCGGTATGTAGAGTTGTAACAATCTTGGGTTTCCTGCGAAAGAATAGGAGTGGCGCGATACCCATTCCACTTTCCAAATGGAAACTCAGGATGTCGAATTGCATTTTCCTAATTTCTTTGAAATAGTAGAAAGGACTTAATGGAGGAAACAAGCGCTTGCCGCAACGGGTTCTTATGGTATTGGGGTATTTTCGGTCATGGGTACCGCACGTAAATACATAAGCTTCTGCACCACATTCGAGGAAATACTTCTGAAGATTGTATACAACTTCCCCTATTCCCCCCAAGGAGGTTGGAGGATAGATGCCAGTAATAAAGCAAATCTTCATATATGCACACACTTCTTCTCATTGGAGTTTGTTGAGGGGAGAAGATCGATTTGGGGCCTTAGAACGAAATATATCTATTTTTAGTGACTTTTGTGTGGCTACTAACGGCATAAACATAAGTCTCCGAATTATTTCTGAAATTGCATCTCTGGATGTATTTAGCCTTTTGATATGAAGAAACTACGATGGTTTTCGGTTCCTTTTTCCTTGAGATAGTTTTCAGCTGAGATCTTCAATATATATGATTCAGTACGGACGTACAATCCTGAATGGATGATGACGATTTGATTGACTGTGAGGACCCACATCTACTTACGCTAGAAGAAGGAACATTTCCACCTGTGCAAATCACTCTACCTGCTCTGCCTGCATATAGCACTTGCTGCATAGCACCCCTATTTTTCATTGGGACATTTAGAAGTAGACCGTGTGCCTTCAATACCCATAATAAATCTGGTAAATGCGTCAAGCATAATCTCCACGGTATATTTTCTTTTGTAGACCGTGTATGCATCTTTCATTAGGCGTGTCCTTTCCAGGCTTCCTTCAAGCAACTCTATCTTTTTCTTTAAATCACCGGGATCTTTTTTGAAGTATAATGCTGATTTCTCAGCAACTTCTCTATTGAACACCACATCCAGAGCTAGAATCACACTCCTGCAACTAAGAGCTTCAACTAGTGACGGATTTGTCCCGCCTTTCTCATGACCATGAACGTAGGCAAAACAATTATGTCTTAGAGTCCTTTGGAGCCTCTGATCATATATTCCTCCTAGAAAAAGTATTTTCTCATTCTTCCTTGACAACAGACTCCTCACATAACGACTTTTGTCAAGTGGACCGACAATGGCTAACTTCTTTCTCGAATTGACTCCACTAAAACCTTCTATTATCAAGTCTATATTGTTGTCGGGAATCAGCCGAGCTATTACTAGATAGTACTCGCCCTTTTTGATATTGAAACTCCTCAGCATTTCATTATCAAGCGGTTTAATCTCCCTTATTCCATTAGGAATGTAGACCGGAGTCACATTTAGGATTCGGCTGCAAATGGCACCCATTGCATATGAGTCGACAACTATGTAGTTGGCAATCTTTTTCGCAACCGTTTCAACAAATCTAATTAAGAAGCGCAGTAATGGATTGAACTGTCTTCTTGAACTTTCTAGACCATCAACATTGACAACCACTTTCTTCCGTAATAGCCTGGGGAAAATCAAGGTCAGTATACTCGCTTGACCTACCATATATATTATGTCCACTTTGAACGTGGCCCAGAACACAGATAACGCATCATATGTCAGAACCTCAGAAATGTTTCGTATTGCGCTAATTACTGGAAAATATATGAGTCTTACCCCTTTGTAGGTTCCAAAAGGCTTCATCTTCAGTCCTCTTGACTCGCAACTTACGTACACCTCAAAGCCTTCTCTTGCTAGTCCTGTGCTCAGTTCTTGCACCACTGTTTCATATCCGCCATATCTGGCAGGTATGCCTCGTGACCCGAGTATTGCAATCCTTAGACGTTTGGATTCCTTAATCATTTCTGCCCAACTGCCTGCATAAGCACCATCTGAACATAATTTACGGAAATGATATGTGCTAGGGTATCATTATCCACTGACCCTGAAACTGATGAACATGGTGTGATCAACTCTACGATAAAGGCATCATTTTCTCTGTTCGCCAAATCTTGCACAATTGGCTTGAGGCCCAAGTTTTCTCTTTAATAGTCTGAACGTCTCATATGCGTGATTTTCTTTAGATACGCCCACAGCAACACCTTTCACATTAGGCAACGCTGCAACATAGTCTATGGCTTCTGAAGGGTTGAGGTAGCCAGCTGCGCATATACTTATCGCGATGACCATCGACTTCCTGATACCTAATAGGATTTTCTCGCACTCCGTTCTTGACGGGTTCATCTGAAAACCTGCCTTGTTGAATGGAGCGGCTATCACTATCCTGCTCAGGTCCAAATCCCACTCCTTGAACTTGTCCACAAGATACACGAAGTTGCCATTGTTGAACCCCGGAGTTATTCCCTGGTTTAGCATGAAGTCTACGTATGCCTCGAACAACCAATCCATGTTGAGAGCTAGTGCCATGTCTGTTATGGCTTGATGAAGCAGCATTGAACGCAGATTCGCTTGTTTTCCCGCTGAGGATTTTGTCCTTGAGATTTCGTAGGCCAAGTAAGCTTTAGTGAGCGACGTTATGTCAGCTCTTGCTGCAGCATCTAAGCCATACGCAATCGCCTTCAAGTTTCCTAATGTAATTATCTCTTTTGCAAATTTTTTTGCTAAACCAGGAATTCCTCCCAACTGATTGGCTAGTCTAACGTATTCATACATGTAGGGCACTATTGGATAGAGGTTGAGGGACACTCTTTTGGCAGATTCATTAATCTTTCTCAGAATGGAAAGAGTCAGATCGCTCACTGAGAACATGAAACCATTGGCCTCGTTTTCATGTGAGAGTATGACTAGGTTAACGGCCTGTTCTGCAAAAGCCGAGTTATCGCCTCTCATTCGGCTTCTTTCTTGTGATATATGGCTTATGCCATGGAACGGGTTATCACCTACCAGTAGCACTTTTTCTCTTCGGTCATTCATTTTCCTCAGCCCTATTTTTCACTTTGGCAATGACCTGATCTGTCTTCGCAGCAGATTCGAAGTTCGGCTCAGCCTCGCGGTCCTTTAACACTGAATTCGTAAAGTGCTCGTCTTCGCGGAAATACTCAGGCCCTCCTAGCCAGAAATTCACGTTGTCGTCAAGGTCATGCCGATACCAACGTACTGGTTCTCCGTTCCTCAGTTTCAGCTGGACGAAGTCATCGTTTACTTCTAATATTCCCTTTCAGCCACTAGCGCGCGCTCATATACTGAAACTCTCTACCCAAGTGCAGAAAGGTATACCTATTTTCTTTGAAGCTTGGCAACTTCTTTGGCGGGAACCCCTGCGCATACTGTGTATGGTGGCACGTCTCTTGTAACCAAACTATGAGCTCCCACCACGCTGTTTTCACCTATTGTAACGCCACACAGGATTGTTACTCCCGGAGCAACCCATGCGCCTTTTTTGATAGTCACTGGCGCTACCTTTCTAGGATAGTAATGCTTCTTAATCCAGATAGAATTTGTCGGATTTGAATGAGCAAATAGCATAGAATTCATCCCTATGCTTACGTAATCCTCGATCGTTATCAACCCTGGATAAAGAATGTCAATATGCACGTTAGGACCTATGTAAACGTGATTGCCTATCATGCAACCTTTCCCCCTGTGGAACAGAACAGCCAGATCCGCAGTAGGAACAATCGAAGCTAGGAGTTGCAGGAAATAGCATTTCGCCAGTCTCATGTTCAGTTTCAGAGTTCCAAGTCTGCCTCTGTACCCGTAATATTCCATCAGCTCTTGTTTGTTTATTTCCTCTGGCGACGCCATCGGACCACCCTAGACTCTACATGTTTCCATCCATTCTCTCGTCGAAAAAAAACTGAAATCACCAAGTAACCTATTTAACTTCTTCTCATTGCCTGATAGACCCCAATAATGATATAATTGTCCCCGCAACGGTTCTATCCTCGGCTGAGCTGGATCTACTTCCCAATTGTGAACGTAGCAAATTCCCGGCTTACCATCCTTGTTTAGCTTTTTCAAACAGTGCTTGATGAATGAATAGGGAAAGAACCTGAAGTAGAAGCCACCTGCAATTGGCACGTTCACGTTTAAGACTGGAACTCTATAGACTGACGGTGGAAACTCTAGAAAGTCCTCTTGGGGGGAATTAACCTTTATGTTATGTGAAGAAATATGATACGGAAACAAAGGAGCATCTTTTACTCCATAGTAGTGTGTCCTAAACGGAAAGATGCTTGAGTCATACTTCAGCCGATACCGTTTAAGAATGTCTATCATCCATGAAGTTCTTTCCTCTAATGTACTATTACAAGCTCTGTACCCGATTACTTTATCATGGCTGAGTTCGTGCAACACTGTAAGAGATTCCTTTAAATCATCTTCAAATTCTTTTGGCGTTTGTTTTGTAACAAGATCGTGCCAATAACCGTGCGAAGCAATTTCATGACCTGCTGCTTCAATTCTTTCAACCAAATCCGGAAACCTTCTGGCTACGCAACCCAGAACGAAGAAAGTGGCAGTAATCTTCTTTTTCTCAAATAGCTGCAGAAGTTTCTCTGTGGACCAAACGGTTCTGTGTCTATATTCTTGCCATTCCTTGACATTTTCCCAGTGCTTGACATCAACATGATAGTCACAGTAAAAGTGCTCGACATCCACTTGTAAGATATTCATATTCATTCTTTTCCTAACTTCTTGACCTTTTCAAAAAACGGGCGCGTGCGTATGGACTGTGGTCACCGCAGGAATATCTAGTCCTTTGAGCTCCAGCAGAAGGCTCCTATGTGATGGCCGAAATGTAAAAGATCAATATCTTCCTCATTAACAAGCTTAGGAACATACCTTAGGCAGGCCAATTGAAAACTAGCATTATAGAGAAAAGCATCAGTTGCCTTACAGGCAAAGTGAACATGAACATTGTCCCCGAAATAATCAGAGATCAGAAGACGATACCTTCTTTCCACCTATAGACTCACGCATCGGAGTCACAACATAAACTTCAATATCTTTAGGCAGATGTCTGATCAATTCCACTAGGTATGTACCTACGCCTCCCCATACAGGCAAAAATTCAGGCGCTATCACACATAGTTTTATACTGCCCATCTTTCAGTCACTCGGATTCCTTAAACACGCCTGATGCCACTAGCCCACTATTAGTAGAGTTCCGTAGCGCGCTGCTCATAACTTTCTGAGTGAGGATTCGACGATTGCCCTCAGAATCGAAAGACCGTTCTTGAATGTATTAAGCCTTGAAACCGAGTATGCATTTTTTCTGCATGCAACGCGCGCTGCATGTCATACCGCTTTTTTCACATACGGCTGTGAGCTTGACATTTGATAAGACATTCAAAATACTAGCATGGAGCAAACCCATCTTACCTAATCCAACAACCGCAACCCTTAACCCTTCTCCGCTCAAAACTCTCACCACATCCTTAAACCTTCATCAGCAGTCTTTCAACGCACACACGCAAAATCAGATGTATCCACTGAAGAACCTAACGATAATTAGCTAATTTTTCATTTATTCTTTTTAATCCATGTAAGGTGATGGCGGCAATAACTAGTAATATTCCTGCCATTGACGCCCCAACCGTTAATATGGCCACAGGTATGCTAAAATACCGTGTTGTGTTAAACATCCATAACAAATACAGCCCTAACATCGCTCCTACACATGTAAGCCCTATCCCAGGCAATCCCAAATACATCAAAGGTCTTCCCTCTGCAACCAACCTAAACAACGTTGATATCAAATCTGCTCCATGCAACAAGGGAGACTTCTTCGAATTTCTTGCCGAACCTTTATAGTTCACAGATATCGGGACTTCCATCACTCTTAACCCATTTCCAGCCGCCAGCACCAGTTGTTCACCTTCAATTCCATAGCCTTTCGCATTACACTGCATTAAATACTCAAAGGCTTTATGCGAATAAGCACGGAACCCACTCTGAGTATCCTTTATATGCACCCCACCGAATTTTCTGTACAAGAAGTTTATTACCCGCAACCCAAACCTCCTGTAGAGCGGGGCATCCATTTTGCCACCATCAACATACCTCGACCCAACAACCATGTCACTTTCTCCCGTTTCTATAGGCTTCAAAAGCATAGGTATCTCATCAGGATCATGCTGACCATCCCCATCAAGAGTCACTATAACGTCCGGACCCAATTCCATAACCTCTTTAGATAACGTCCTTAACGCCTCTCCCTTACCTCGTCTCTCACCATGCCTTACCACTATAGCTCCAAGCGCCTTTGCTATCATAAACGTCATGTCTGTTGATCCATCATCGCACACAATGACCTCATCTACATATCGCTTGGTCCGCAAAATCACCTTAGCTATGCTACTCTCTTCATTGTACGCCGGAATAACGGCAACCGTCTTTACTCTATTATTCTTCATACTCCCTTTCCCCTTTTAGCAAAAAAGCATGGCAGCAAGGTGCAGATGTGCGCTATACTGAACGATGACTACCATTCTTCTCCACTTTCTCCACCAAACACCAAAGCCGTCGTTAATTCTCAGACATGTTAACCTTCTTTCCGTCTTAATTAAACGCCTAAGGAAAAGAATTCTATAACTATCCTCTAGAACACAAATTGCTTAATACCATGCATTGCATGTATTAGCATTTACAATGTCTCTACTCTGCTTTCCATTGTACCTTTGGCAAAATCTTGTCTTTCTTCTCGATAAGCCTATGCTTACACTTGGTTAAATCAGTCAGCATCACATTAAGCTCTTCTTCCAAAGTATGCCTAGGCTTGAAACCCAACTTATACAACTTCTCATGAACAGGATTGTAGTAACTCACGTCCTCCTCCTCAACCCTAGGATTTTCAACATGCTCAATTTCTGTATCGAGTCCTAACTTGTTCCCAATTCTCTTTACCTTTTCAGCAAGCTCAATGATGCCGTAAGCTTCATCGAACTGATTAAACACCAAATACTCTCCATTGTCCGGAGGATTTTCTATGGCCAACCTAAGGCACTGAATCGCATCCCTAAGCGCGATGAACGGTCTTCTCTGTCCACCTGCCCCATAAACGGTTAGTTTTCGTCCTAAAACCGCTTGAGCACAGAACCTGTTAAGAACGGTTCCGAACACTGCGTCAAAATCAAATCTCGTGAGCAAAGAATCATTTAACGTCTCATCCGTCCTCGTTCCATAAACAACACCTTGCATGATGTCGGTCGATCTTAAACTCCATATCTCACAAGCCAACATAATATTAATTGAATCGCAAACTTTGCTCTGATGATACCAATCCGTGAAAGGCTGCTTGGGAAACGGCAACGTGTCTTTTCTACCCCGGTACTCTACCTCAAAGAAACCCTCAGGTATGTCAATATTCGGCATACCATATTCCCCCATAGATCCCATCTTGATCAGATGGCAATGAGGAACGATCCGATGGATCGCATAAAGAAGATTCAGCGTTCCAACAATGTTGTTTGTTTGGGTGAACACAGTGTGATCAACATCCATCATCGAGAAAGGCGAAGAAGACTGCTCACCCAAATGAACAACCGCGTCCGGTCTAAATTTATCTACAACATAATGAACAAAACCATAATCCCTTAAGTCTCCATATTCAAAATCCATCTTCTTTCCAAAAGCCTGCTCAAAGGCCATCAGCCTCTCTGGCATTGACCTTATCGGCGTCGCACTATGGGACCCAACCTCAGCAACCCACCTTCTCCGCGAGAAATTGTCAACGCCAACAACATCAAAACCATTGCGGGCAAGATGCATAGAAAGACAGAATCCGATGTATCCATCTGCTCCAGCAACCAAAACTCTCATTTTCCGCACCTTTACAACAAAGATTGCTTAATAGCTCGCATGCGCCTTCAGATGCCATTCAACCAATCTCGATAAACCATCCTCAAGCCTGATTTTTGGGTGAAACCCCAGAAGCTCTTGAGCCTTGATAATGTCACCTGAGCAATGTTTAATGTCACCTGCCCTCGCCTCAGCGAAGATTGCCTTCAAATTTTCCGTATTTGTGATTTGCTGCAAAATCTTGGCCAATTCACACACCGAAACTGCAGTGCCGCTGGCAATGTTGAAAACTTCGCCAACCCCATTCTCCTTCTCTAACGCAAGCATATTCGCTGACACCACATCATCCACGTGCACAAAATCCCTACTCTGCTTCCCATCACCATAAATAACGGGCGGTTCACCCTTCAACAAACGACTCAAAAAAGCAGTTATCACCCCACTATAGCTAGATCCAAAACCCTGCCTAGACCCATACACATTAAAACACCGCAAACAAACAGTCTCCAACCCGTACAACTCGTTAAAAACCCGAACATAACTCTCCGCAGCCAACTTCGAAACCCCATACGGCGAAACCGGCTCAGGAAGCATATCCTCCCTCTTCTCTGCAGGCTTCGAATCTCCATACACAGCAGCCGAAGAAGCAAACACAAACCTCCTAACATCAGAATCTAAACAAGCCCTAAGCAGATTAAGCGTCCCCACAACATTAACCTCATTAAACAAAACCGGATTCTCAACCGACAACGCCACATCCACCAAAGCGGCCTCATGAAAAACCACATCAACCCCATCAACAACCTTCCCAACCAAACCAACATCCCTAACATCGCCTCTCACTAAATGAAACTCCCTCACACCATTGTGACACGAAACATTCTCCATCCGCCCAGCAGAAAAATCATCCAAAACCCAAACCTCAAACCCCTCAGCCAACAACCTATCCACAAGATGACTACCAA
>Ga0315280_10002371_pt1 | contig 30628 bp, 38 predicted proteins | sample YL17G06_40_MG_FD_203697 | JGI IMG/M metagenome (GOLD analysis project Ga0315280, IMG submission 203697) | Sediment microbial communities from Yellowstone Lake, YNP, Wyoming, USA - YL17G06_40 | ecosystem: Environmental > Aquatic > Freshwater > Lake > Sediment | place: USA: Wyoming | collected... | reverse complement strand
GTATAGCAGCTCGTATCGCTAAAGGAGCAATCAAAACGGTGCGGTCAACAGGTCTAAAGGTTGGATTGCTCAGACCAATTACCCTCTGGCCATTCCCTGTTGAAAAAGTCCAAGAATTAACTAGGAAAGTAAAACACTATCTTGTCTTCGAGATGAATATGGGGCAGATGATAGAAGATGTGCAATTGGCACTGGAAGGCCAAGGTGAAGTTTCTTTTTACGGAAGACCGGGAGGTGTGATTCCCACCCCAAGCGAGGTTGCTCTCGTAATCTCACGCCTTTACCATCAGAAGGGTTTGAAGTAGATAAATGAAAAAAATATATACCCGCCCGAAGTCACTAAAAACAACTTCCTTTCATTATTGCCCAGGATGTGGGCACTCTGTTGTTCACAGGCTTGTCGCTGAAGTTATCGACGAACTGAATCTCCAGAATAAAACCATCGGTATTCCACCACCGGGATGTTCGGTCTTCGCCTATAACTATTTTGATGTAGATATGGCAGAATCGGCACACGGTAGAGGGGCAGCTGTAGCTACAGGTATCAAGCGTGCCTTCCCTGAGGCAATCGTCTTTACTTACCAGGGAGATGGTGACCTTGCCGGTATCGGCACCGCTGAGACTATACATGCTGCCAACAGAGGGGAAAATATAACCACCATTTTTGTCAACAACGCCGTCTACGGAATGACCGGCGGGCAGATGGCTCCTACCACCCTTTCCGGGCAGAAGACTACTACCACCCCTTACGGACGAGATGTAGCACTGGAAGGATATCCCATAAAGATGAGCGAGATTTTAGCCTTGCTCGAGGGCGCGGTATATATTGAGCGGGTTGCAGTTAACTCCCCGGCCAATATTAGGAAAGCCAAGAAAGCCATTCGCAAAGCCTTCCAGGTGCAAATTGACCATCTCGGTTTCTCCATGGTGGAAATACTCTCACCTTGCCCCACGAATTGGAAGATGAGCCCTTTGGAATCATGGCAGTGGATTGATAAAGAGATGACTAAGGAATTTCCTCTGGGTGTCGTAAAAGATAGGACTGGGAGAGCAGATGCTGATTAAGGCAATCATCGCAGGTTTTGGAGGTCAGGGGGTACTATCGATGGGCCTTAATTTAGCCCAGGCAGCACTGCTCGAAGGCAAGCATGTGACCTACTTACCCTCCTATGGCGCTGAGGTTCGCGGCGGAACCGCCAATTGCACAGTGGCCATATCAGACGACGAGATTGCATCTCCAGTTGCTTCTGAGCCGGAGTTTATTATCGCCATGAATCAACCTTCTGCACTTAGATTTCAAAATCAGATTCAATCGGGTGGCCTATTCTTTATCAATTCCTCCCTGGTAGAAGCTGAGATCTCAAGGGGTGATATCAGCATCGTTAGCGTTCCGGCGAATAGTATTGCAGAAAAATTGGGGAGCCCAAAAGCTGCTAACATGATTATGTTGGGGGCATTCACCAAGAAAAGCGGCCTTGTTTCACTTTCCAGTTTATTCAAAGGATTAAAGTATACTCTAGGGAAGAAACAAGAACTACTCGCTATTAACGAAAAGGCCCTAAGGGTAGGATATGACCTATTCTAATAATTAGGTTACTGCTTTCGGTTGCTGGCTGTATTAACCGAGAACTTGTGGAAATCAAAATCATTGGCATGCAACATTTAATTGGGGAGTAGCTTATGTTTGTAAAACAGATTTCAATCAGTCTGGAAAATGTGCCGGGTAAGTTTTTGGCCGTGAGCGAATGCTTGGGGAAAGAGGGGGTTAATATCAGGGCTATCTCAGTAGCTGACACAGCAGATATCAGTACCGTGAGATTTGTCACGGACAACCCAGGAAAAACCGCCAACGTACTGAGAAGCCATGACTATCCTGTGAAGGAAACCGATGTACTAGCAGTGGAAGTCCCTGATCATCCCGGTGGTCTTATAGCAGTACTTAAACCTCTACGAGACGCAAATATCAATGTCCTCTATTTCTATCCCTATCTCGGCAGAGGAGAAAGCGGACAGCCGATAGTTATTGTCGGCGTGGACAAAACTAAAGAGGCGTTAGAGGCTTTGAAAAAGAATTGGGTTCATACCTTCGGGGAAGAGATTTATTCGCTGTGACCCTCAATGCGCGCTTGTGGGCATAGCCGACATTACATCCTTTTGCGGGGGGTAAAGCCCGGCCCTTATAGTCCGCTAGTGCTCGCCACCATCGAATGAAATGGTGAATTAAGTTCTGCGCAGGTGCAACTTTACCCAGATGGTTCTGGGTTCGAGTATATTCATTAATACAATCAACGGACTATTCTGGGCTCTATCCAGACTGACTTATGAGAATTGTGGGTAGTGGGTCAATTTGGACATAAGGTTAGGGAGTGACGCTAATATAACATCGCCACCATATTATCGCTACTACCGCTGTTAAGACAATACCAACTGTTCCGCCACACATGAAGCCCAATGCAATCGATTTCACACTTTTAGATAAACGTTTCTTCCTTATATCTACTGAGCTATCTAATTTCAAAATCATACCCTGAATATACATGGGTATACCAGCTACCAATAAGCCCATACATAAAGTCAACACCGGTGTGAAAGGATTCATAACTCACCTCCTACAGCTAAATTATATGTATTAGCGGGGGAGTGTCAAATGTAGTTTGTAGAGGCTTGACAAATATGTTAAAATTAGTACTTGGAACAGGTGACAAAAATGGGTAAACCAAATTCTTAATTTCGGCTTTTTGTTATTTCGTTCGCAAGCCAAATAAAGTTTTCATATATTGAATCGTCTTTCTCTGCCTCTTGATATTTTATAATAAAATTATGGAATATTTTGTCGTATTCTTTGATGCTTGGCCTCGTAGAGTTGTAGTGCATCATTAGGCAAAATATATTGTACTTTACTGAAATAACCTACCGTCTCATAGAAATCTAGCATGGCAACCAGCTTTCTGTAAAGGATAGGGCGATCTTTCTTGTAGGTATTCAATTTGCTTAATATTTCTTGTTGCCACTCTGGACTATCTTTTTTACTTCTTTATCTATTTAGAAACTTTAGGAACTCGTTTCGAGAATTTGCTAACTGGGCATCTGACCAGCAAGCATCCAAGCTGGTTAAGACAGCTGCTCTTTCTGTCCCTTGAAGGATTCTAAGATGGTGATAGGCGACACAACCTCCACTTGCTATGGCTGAAGCTGCTATCAAATAAGCGAGAGCCGTAAACCAGCTCTTATCACCAAATAAAATTACCAACAGATAACCTATCAGGCCTATACTAATTAAGCAGAGGATTATCAACAACCATAAAGGTGGATGTTTTCCCTTCATCTTAAGCCATATCCCAATTATTGAAAATGCCGATTACCTATACTTACCTATTTCAATACGTTAGGGGGACTTGACAAGGACTGACAGTTGTGCTATTATACCTATCGCTTTGTAATTATATTTATATATAAGCTATTTTTTATATGCCTAACCCTTCCAAATGGAAGGGTTTTTTATTTAATCGAGGTATTTAAGGTCTCTTGCCTTAGCTTCATCAAGTATAGCCTCTGTAGCAGTACCCTTCTTCCCGACTATCTTTAGGTCTATCTCCTGTTTAACTAAAACATTCTCGCTCACTAATTCATATATAGCATCTCTTTTTTCTTTTGCTGTTCCCGTGATTCCCTGACGTTCAGATTGACACCATTGGTCTATTATAGTGACAGTCCAATATTTCAACGGAGTACACCCCTTCTTAACCATCTTAACGATTGCACTTTTTAATTCCTTCTTATCTACCGGGGCTGTTTTAGTAACTTCGATGCAATCTTCCTTGCCCGCTGCTGCAACCAAGTCAGCTCCTACAGTACCCGGAACGCCAGTAATGATTACCTTCTGCCCAAATCTATTTCTTAATAGGGTTACTAGCTTAATGTAGTCAGCATCACCGGTAACTAATAGAAATGTTTTAACTTTATTACTGGCATCCGCATCGGCAGCCTCAAGAATAGCATCCAATGCCAAAAACATATCTGCAGCGTTTTTCACTCGTTCAATTCCCTTGGGGTCATTAGGTCGTTTTATACGTTTTACATTAACATTTATTGCATCAATTCCGGCAACGTGTAGTCTTTGTTTTAAATGCTGAGGGTGTTCAGCAAAATCAGCGTAAGCCTTAAGAACCGAAGGTCTTCCATACCTCTTTGCCTTTTCAACCACTGAGATAAAATCTGGTTCTTGTCCATAATGATTTAATAGCGAATACCGTAGATTTTCAAAGTCAATGAATACAGCCACCTCGTCGCTTGTAGTTTTACGAGCCATCATGTACCCCCTTATTGTATATTATATCATTATATGCAATAGGCACATTCAGACTAGTTGAGAGGTCTATATCAAATGAATTGAGTTTATTATCATACGACGCATTTATACAACCTAGGTCGTACCTTTTACCCGTCTGTATTTCGCCAAACCACACACAAAAAATTGACCTGCCCCAAATAATTGTACCACTTATTAAGTTACAGTTGTCGGTATTGAGCTTGCCCTTATAACGCCCCCCCACGATGTCCATACCCTTACGGCATTCATCAACTATGGACATTGGGTCGACCCCAGCATCGACTTTCTCACATACCAGCTTCTTCGCTTTCTCCTCATCCAAATCAGCCAAAGCATGAGTTAATTCCGACATATTTTCCTTCTTCATTAGCTTTATACAGCTTCTTATCCCATACCTAAGTTTTCACTTAGTGAACCGTGGCGGCCTCTTTTCTAAAAACGCCTGAATGCCTTCCTTCACCTCATCCGAGAGCATAAGCCTTTCCACAAGCTCTGGCTCGCACGGATACAGGTCAGCTATCCTGGCTAGCGATGCCGCATTTACAATCTTCTTACATATCCTTATAGCCAGAGGCCCCTTGTTAGCAATCTTTTGCACCAGCTCTTTGCAGGCACTCATCAACTGCTCTGGCGGCACGACCTTGTTTATCAGTCCTATCCTCAGCGCTTCGTGAGCACTGATGTTCTCACAGGTCATAATCAGCTCTTTAGCCTTCGCCGGCCCTACCAAGGCAGTGAGGCGAGGAGTAGCACCCCAGGTGAAAAAGATGCCCAGGTTAGTCTCAGGCACACCGAGAACAGCATTCTCAGATGCAATTCTGAAATCACAATTCATAGCCAGGCAAAGTCCCGCCCCCACACAGGCACCATTGATAGCGGCTATAGTCACCTGCTCCAGGCTTTCCATAATCTGCATAAAATCGTGCCCAAACAACTGCCACAATCTTTCATTCGCCAGCTCAGGCCTGGTATATCTTTCTGCCATTGACTTCTTGGTAAATTCGACGCCGACAGAGAAGGCTCGCCCTGCCCCGGTGAATATCACAAAACGCATTTTCTGGTCTCCCCTGAGTTCGGCAAATAAATCCTTCAGCTCCAGCATTATCTGCGCATTCAAGGCATTCAATATCTCAGGGCGGTTCAAAGTAACCGTAGCCACATTACCAGATTTTTCCACTAGCAACGTTTTATATGGCATCTTCACCTCCGTGGCTACGAGCCTAAAATCCTGGCGGCAGCTTCAGCAATGCCGACAAAACCGCCCGGTACAACACCTAAAAGCAGAACAAAAAGGCAGCAGAACAATAAAGCAGTGCGCAGTGACCATGACGAAGGCACCTTTTCCTCCGAGGACGGAACTCCTAACCACATCACCTTCACCACCCTAAGATAGTAGAAAGCCGAGATAACACTGTTTATCACAGCCACAATAACCAGCCACAATAAACCATGATGCACCGCCCCACTGAAAATATAGATTTTAGCAATAAGGCCTGCAGTCGGCGGCAAGCCAATCAAAGAAATTAAGCAAAGACTCAAGGCCAGAGCCATGAGCGGTGCCCGCTTACCCATCCCGGTGTAATCATCGATCACATCGCTATCAATCTTGTTGGATATAGCTATGATCGCAATGAAAGCCCCCAGGTTAGTAACAGCGTAACTCATGAGGAAGAATAGCAGCCCGCTTTGCCCCAAAGCATCATTACCTGCTGCCATCCCAACAGTTGCTAAACCCACCATAAGGTAGCCAGCTTGAGCTATACTTGAGTAACCGAGCATGCGCTTTATGTTAGTTTGAACGATAGCTACGATATTCCCTACAGTCATCGTTATAGCGCTCAAAATGGCAAATAACATTCCCCAGTTGGAGCTAAGCCATTCGGGAGAACCGAGAGCGACAAAGAAAACGCGGAGAACAACAGCAAAGCCTGCAGCTTTACTGGCTACAGAGAGATAGGCGGTAATCGGTGTCGGTGCGCCCTCATAAACATCAGGTACCCACATCTGGAAAGGAAAACAGGCAATCTTGAAGCCAAAGCCGGCAGCCAAAAGGATAATGCCCAAAAGCAAAGCTGGATTATTCAGTAGGCCAGCACCGGGCATCCCCTGGACAAAATCGGCAACATACATCAGGCAAGTCACTCCCGTAAAACCGAAGACCAAGGCCATGCCATAAAGAAGCACCGCCGAGGCGACAGCGCCTAGAAGCAAGTATTTCAGTCCTGCCTCGGTTGATTTCTGGTCCTTAAGAAAGCTGGCTAGCACATACAGCGATATGCTGCTCAATTCCAAAGCCACATAGATAGTAATCAGGTCGGCTGCTGCCGCTAGCAGCATCATACCTACCGCCGAGACAAGCACTAACGCATAATACTCGCCTTGAAATCCTTCGAATTTGCTCACATAGTCTTGGGAGGCCAGTATAATGAGACCGGCAGCCGCCAAGAACAGAAGCTTAAAGAAAAGGGCAAAGTTGTCAACCGCCAGCATGCGGTAGAAAATAGCAACACTGGGTGCTCCCCACATCGCCACCGTAAAACCAGCAGAAATTATCACGCCGGCTATGCTGACAGCAGCCAGAACCTTCTTCTGCTTGATAAACAAGTCCAGCAGAATCACCGCCAAGGCAAAACCCAAAAGACTGAGTTCCGGCGCCAATAAACGAAGCTCACCAACTATCATCAGATACCTCTTTGCTTGTCACCCTGAGCGATAGCAAAGGGTCTTGAAGCTATACGAAATTCTTCAACAGGTTTGCTCTGAGCCGGATTCTTCGGTCGCTCCGCTCCCTCAGAATGACAGGCAGGATTGGTAAATAATGTCATCATCTAAACCATCCCAGCTAATTTAAGCAGTTTCTTGGTATCCTCGTGTATATCTTCCCAAATCCGGTCAAGCTCGTCTTTCTTTACCCATAAAGCTTCACCAACATCACTATTTACCTTAAGTTCACCACCAACCAGCTTGACTATATAGTCGATATAGACTACATGCAGGCTGACTTCGCCCGCCGACTTCACAATCCGGTCGAAGGCTGACAAAGGTTTGACCAATTCTATCTCTAGTCCTGTCTCCTCCTTAACCTCACGCTCTATACCCTCACCAATTGTCTCCCCCGACTCCAGTCCACCACCGGGGCAAATCCACTTCCCCTGCCAAAAACCACCTCTCTCCGGCTTATGTTTCACCAACAGTATTCTGCCCTTGTCATCCTCAATAATTGCCCCCACCGCCACTATTATTTGGGATGTGTGATAATTCACCACCGTCACAAACCTACTAATTTAATTATCGGCTCAACCCCCAGCTTAATGACATCAGTGAGAATGGCTGGATAGATGCCGACGAGCATAATTGCACCGACAAAGGAAAAAATGCATACTTTTTCGATATTGTTAGCATCAGGTACGCCACTGAACTTATCCAACGGCGGACCATAGAACACTCGCTGTAACATCCACAAAATATAGCCGGCGGTTAAAACGACTCCGAAGACACCCAAAATCGTGTACACCTGTATGCCCTTAACAGCTGCGCTGGAAAAGCTACCTACAAAAGTAATAAACTCAGCGGCAAAACCACTTGTGCTCGGCAAACCCAATGATGCCAAACCAGCGATAGTGAAGACAACCACAATAACCGGCATCTGCCGCGCTAACCCGCCTAATCTTTCAAGATTACGCTCGTGACTCTTATCATAGACCAAGCCAACCATGGCAAACAGAAGTCCGGTGATAATGCCATGGCTGAACATCTGCAAAGTAGCCCCAGTCAAACTTATACGACTCAAGGCAAAGATACCCAAAAGCACGTAGCCCATATGGCTAATGCTACTGTAAGCGATCAGCCGCTTCAAGTCTGTCTGCCTCAAAGTCACCGCCGCTCCATAAATCACGTTGACCACAGCTAAAGTTACCATCAACGGCGCATAACGCAAGGCAACTTCAGGGAAAATGGTGACGCAAAGACGAATCATTCCATAGCCACCCATCTTCAGCAAAGCCCCGGCCAGAATCACGCTTACCGCCGTGGGGGCATCAGTGTGGGCATCAGGTAGCCAAGTATGCAAAGGAAACACCGGCAGCTTAATGGCAAAACCAACCAGCAACAAGAAGAACATGGCCGCCAACGGGATAAATGGTCTAGCTGCAGCCAGACCTGCCAACTCCATCATATTCAGGCTGCCGGTGGTAAAATAAATGCTCAAGATGCCAGCAAGCATCATGGCACTGCCGACCAAGGTATATATCACGTACTTGATAGCTGAATACTCTTTTCTGCCGCTGCCCCAGATTGAAATAAGGAAATACATCGGGATAAGCTCTAGCTCCCAGAAAAGGAAGAACAGAACAAGGTCTAAGGCACAAAAGACCCCGAGTATGCTCGTTTCCAGAAGCAGCAGCCAGATGAAATACTCCCGAGGCCTTAATTGAATTTTCCATGAGACCAGTACCGCCAGAAAACCAAGGAACGTCATCAGTATCACCAGAGGCAAGTTTAGGCCATCAACACCAAGATGGTAGAAAGCATTGATTGCCGATATCCAGGGGAGCTTTTCCTCGAACTGAATTTGCCCAATAGCACCGCCAGAACGGTCGAAAAGACAGAAGACGACCAAGGACAAGGCAAAGGAAGCCAAGGTGAAAGCCAGAGCTACAAGCTTTATCGTCCTTGGCTGTGGCTTAGGCAATAAGGCAATAATTACAAGCCCGACTACCGGGAGGAAGACTATAGTCGTTAGATAATTGAAACCCAAGTCCATTTACCTCATATTCACGTGTCACCCTGAGCGACAGCGAAGGGCCTCCAGATTCTTCGCTTTGCTCAGAATGACATAGGAACCTCTAAACACTCTCCTTTATCTCAACCAAATAGATAAAAACAGACTGTGATTGCTATCACACCTATGGCAATAGCTATGCCATAGGCCTGCAACTGCCCTGTCTGTGCCCGCCGCATAACTCCACTTGCCTCAGCAGTGCCGCTAGCGACACCGTTCACCGCACCATCAACAACACGGGAGTCAAAGACGCTGAGCGCCGCAAAAATCCCGTCAACCAGAACCCTGACCACAATCACTCTCTCATAAAGCTCATCAAACCAATATTTTCTATAAAACAGATTGTAAAAAGGTTTAAAAACCTTGCCCACAGCTTCAGCCGACAGCCACTTAGCACTGTACATGGCATAAGCCAGGAAAATGCCTAAACCAGCCACCAGCAGCGATATTAAAGGCAACGGACGTGCCAGCATACCGAAGAAACCTTCAACAAAACTAGGCACTTCACCATTTCCACCATGACCTAGAAACTGGCCGAATGAGCCAGTAACATTGAGCCATCCAGAAACAACCGACAAAACAGCCAGAATGACCATAGGAACAACCATTACCACCGGTGATTCATGAAGCTTTCCGCCTCCATGCCCACTGTGGCTTGAGACGGCTCCACCTCGGTACTCGCCACCAAAAGTAAGGAATATAGCTCGAAACATATAGAAAGCCGTCATAAATACGGTAATCATGGCTAGGTAGAACAGTATCGGATTGTTGGTAAAAGCATAGGCAAGGATTTCATCTTTGCTCCAGAAACCGGAGAGCGGCCAGATACCAGCAATGCTCAATGAGGCAATAAGAAAGGTAATAAAAGTCCATGGCATTGTTTTTCGCAAACCGCCCATCTCCCGCATGTCAAAAGTCCCTGTGGCATGGTTAACACTGCCAGCACCAAGAAACAGAAGCGCCTTAAAGAAAGCGTGATTGAACAAATGAAAGATGCCGATGGCGATGCCACCAACACCCAGACCAAGCATCATATAACCTAGCTGGCTAATAGTAGAATAAGCCAACACACGCTTTATATCAGTCATTACCAGACCCATGCTGGCAGCAAAAATAGCTGTGAAGCCTCCGATAATTGCTACCGTAGTCAAAGCCACTGGAGAATGCTCAAATAGCGGGAAAAGGCGAGCTACTAGAAAGACACCAGCAGCTACCATCGTTGCCGCATGGATTAAAGCACTAACCGGTGTTGGACCTTCCATAGCATCAGGCAACCACACATGCAGCGGGAATTGCGCTGATTTGCCCACAGCACCTGAGAAAATACCAATAGCTGCCCAAGTTAAAGTCGTCCCAGCCAGAGTGCCAGCTATAGCCAAGCCATGCAGCTGCTCAATATCGAAGGTTCCCGTATGGTAGAAAAGCAAAAGTATAGCCGCCAGAAAACCGAAGTCACCAAAGCGGGTAACTATAAAAGCTTTCTTAGCTGCATTGGCAGCAGAGGGACGATGAAACCAAAAACCGATAAGAAGATAGGAACCTAAACCAACACCCTCCCAGAAGAGAAATAGGAAAACTAGGCTATCAGCCAACACTAAGCCAAGCATACAGCCAGTAAATAGAGACATGAAAGCAAAATAGCGATGATAACCGGGGTCACCGCGCATATAACCCTGGGAATAAATTTGAATCATTAGACTAACCAGACTGACGACTAACACCATTATTGCAGATAGAGAATCAACTATTAGCCCGATATGAACATTTAGACCACCGATCACCATCCACTGCACATCAGGTATGTCCAGCTTATGCCCGGGAGCAGCCAGAATCTCAGCCAGCACCCAGAAGGAAAGAACACAAGAAATGCCAATAGCCCCGATAGTTACATAGCCACTGAGTTTGGGACGGTGATTAAAGAAAGGCCGAAGGATAAAAGAAATAATGATAAGCGAGAAGAAAGGTAACAGGAATATTAACCACGGAACCTGGTGCGGCATTAGAGTTTCCTTAAGACCTCCTCGACAACATGTTCCTTCTCCTGGGACACAAGGATACGGTAGCTAGCCAATTCGCCGCTGCCTGGCTTTTTCTCTCGGTCAGGTAGAATACGCGTCGGTATCCCCTCGCCTTCAAAAAACTCCTTCCACATCTCAGCTATCATCAAATTAGGTGCACTCTTAACCTGAACCCACATTTTCTAGCTCACTACCACTTCATTAAATCAAATTTGTCAACATCAACAGATTCACGCCGACGATAGATAGCAAAAATTATAGCTATGCCTACAGCAGCTTCAGCCGCAGCCACTACTATGACAAATATAGCGAATATCTGCCCGATAAGAAGCGCCGGCACAACATAACGGGAAAAAGCAATCAAGGCGATATTCACCGCGTTAAGCATAATCTCAATGCACATCAAAATGACTATGGCATTACGCTTAGCCAGAACTCCGTACAACCCGATGGAGAAAAGAACCGCTGATAAGACAAGGTAATGTTCTAGTCCAACCGACATTTCTACTTCTCCCTTATCATCACGATGGCACCCAGCACCGCTGCCAGGAGTAACACCGCTGTGATTTCCACAGGCAATATAAAGCCGCCCTCGCCGAACAGGCTTGAACCTATAGCCGCTGTTGTCGGCTGCTGAGGCGGCTCACCACTCGTTTCCCATTTGGTAATCATCACAGTGAACACCAGTGTCCCTAAAAGCAGTAAGCTCACTACCAAGGCAGGAATGCGCAGTTTCCCTGATGGACTACCGCGCCGGACTTCGTATGTAAGCATGATGGCGACGATAATCAATATTGAGATAGCTCCCACATAAATAAGTATCTGCACAACCGCCAGGAAGTCTGCATAAAGAGTTACATAAATCACAGCTATAGTTAAGAAAAGCAGGACTAGTGAAAGAGCCGCCCGAAAGACATCACGCAAGATAACTACAGCCAATGCTGCGCCGACAGTCACCGCTGCCAATATCCAGAAGACGATATCAAACACCACGACCTCTCTTCTTGCTCAGCCCCAACCAGCTCAATTTCTGCCCACCTTCCTTCTTATCCCAGTAAATGAGCAGGCTCTGCTTAGGCAGACTTGCCTCGATCTTTGGCCGAGCATAACCACTGGGCTGCCTTACGTCAGATAACTGGAGCTCTTCCTTGCTCAAAACAAGTTGTTTACGTCTATGCTGCGCCCGCTCGTAGCTACTACCCATAGCCAACGCGTCAAAGGGGCAAGCCTCGACACATAAGCCACAGAACATGCAACGTCCCGTATCTACCTCAAACTTATCAACCACGTAATTATTCTTGTCACCTACATGAGTAGCAATCTCAATATTTCCCTGAGGGCAACTCTTGGCACAGGTAGCACAACCAGTACATTTGTCTGGATACCACACTAGCTCGTTGCCTCTTATGCGCCTTGAGACAATCAGCTTCTCCTCAGGATATTGCACAGTTATAGGGGCGCGAAACAGGTGCTTGAAGGTTACCGCCATCCCCTTAGCTATGCCGATTCCATATCTCTCAAACTTCAACTCGGCCGCCTCCTAAAGTAAACAGCTTCGACCACAACAGGACTAGCACACCAGCAAAAACGAAGTTCACTGCCACCATTAACCATGGCGTAATTTCTGACAGCCATAGTACCTCGGCAGCAACGATAAACAGGTTGATTATCGCCATAGGCAGTAGGCCCTTCCAGGCAAAAGCCATTAACTGGTCCACACGCAGCCTGGGGAGAGTGGCACGCATCCACACAATAAGAGAAAACACCGCCATGATTTTAACTAGCAGCCATAGGATCGGTGGCAACAGCGGACCTTGCCAGCCACTGAGAAAGAGCGTCGTGATAATACAGGCATAAGCTAGAGCATGCCCGTACTCACCAAGATAGAACATAGCAAATTTCATTCCAGAATACTCTATGTGATAGCCGGCGACGATTTCAGAATCAGCTTCAAGAAGGTCAAACGGGCATCGATTCATCTCGGCAACCGTGCCTAGGAAAAAGATGAGAAAACCAAGAGGTTGCAGTAAAAGGAATGGGATTTTCTGTGAGGCTACAATCTGGGTCATCGACAACGAACCTGCCACTAATACCACGCCCAAGATAGATAGGACTATCGGTAGTTCATAGCTCACCATCTGAGCTACTGTTCGCAAAGCAGCTATCAAGGCATACTTATTATTTGACCCCCACCCCGCCATATATATACCCACCACAGACACAGAACTGATGGCGACTACATAAACTATGCCCACATTCAAATCAGCCAGAATAGCTCGCTCGCCAAATGGCACAACAGCAAAAATCATCACTACCGGCACAAATACAATCAGCGGCGCTAGCCAGTGAACTACCTTGTCGCCCTTGGCTGGCACAATATCCTCCTTCAGTAATATCTTCACCGCAGTAGCTAGCGGCTGAAAAATCCCCTCTGGACCAAGCCGGTTAGGACCCAGGCGAATTTGAAATCGGCCCAGCAAACGCCGTTCATACCAGATAAAAACTATTACCAGGGTTAAGACGAAACCAAGAACAATCACTATACCAACTACAGCGGGCAGAACATAAGCCGCCCAGTCCGGCCAGATACCACCTAGCCACAACCGAAATTGCTCAAGCAATGTCATTACCTATCTATCTCCCCGAGACAGACGTCTATGCTGCCAAAGGTAATTATTAAGTCAGCCACCTTCCAACCAGTAACCATGTCCTTGAGTGCCGTCAGATTGATAAGTGTCGGTGGACGAATATGAAACCGGTAAGGAGCAATGGAGTTATCACTAACCAGATAGAAGCCAAGCTCGCCTTTGGGGGCTTCTATATGCCCATATACCTCGCCAAATGGTGGGCGCAGCAATTTAGGCACCTCGGCACAAAACTCACCTTCAGGTAGCTGCGGTATTGCCTGTTCTAAAATACGAACGCTCTGCCTCATCTCCTGCATCCTCACCCAGTATCGGTCATAATTGTCCCCAACACTGCCCACCGGTACATCAAAATCAAAGCGGTCATAGATGGAATAGGGATCAGCCTTACGAATATCCCACTTCACACCGCTGGCTCGAAGCACTGGACCGCTGGCCGCAGTATTTATCGCCGTATGTTTGGGCAAAATGCCAACTCCTTTACACCGTGCCAGCAGGATTTCATTCTGAGCCAGAAGCTGGTCATATTCATCAATAAATCCTGGCATCTCAGCCACAAACCTCTTCAGAGCTGGCAGAAATTCCTCAGGGATATCATGGCTGACGCCACCAATGCGCATATAGTTGTAGGTAAGCCGCTGACCACAAACCATCTCATATAGATCCAGAAGCTTTTCCCTCTCCCGCCACATATACAATACCGGAGTCATCATAGCTCCAAGGTCGTTAAGGAAAAAGCCGACTGCCATGAGATGGCTGGCAATACGCATCGTCTCAGCCATAATAATCCTCAGGTACTCAGCACGCTCCGGAACCTCTACCCCGGCTAATTTCTCCACTGCCAACACATAGGCGAAATTGTTCGTCATCGAAGCTAAATAGTCCAGCCTGTCGGTTAGCGGGATTATTTGGGTATAAGTCCTGGCCTCCCCCAACTTCTCGATACCCCGATGCAGGTAACCGATAACAGGTTCCACATCAACAACCACCTCTCCATCAAGAGTAACCCTCATGCGAAAGACACCATGAGTTGACGGGTGCTGAGGACCCATGTTAAGAATAAAAGGCTCTGTTCTTATCGCCATCTCAGAGATAATCCCTCCTCAACGGATGCCCAACAAATCCTTCCCACAGCAACAAACGCTTCAAATTAGGGTGCCCATCGAAGATTATGCCCATAAGGTCATAGGCTTCTCGCTCCTGAAAATCAGCAGAGCGCCATAAACTGACCACCGAAGGCACTACAGGCTTGTCGCGGTCATGGCACCTGGCCTTCAAAACCAAACTGCGGTTATGCTTCAACGAGGTCAAATGATAGACAACCTCAAAATAGTCCATATAGTCGACAGCAGTCAGATTAGTAAGATAATCGAAATCAAACCCTGAGGTATTTTTAAGAAATTCTGCTACCTGGTAAAGAGACTCACTTGTGACAACAACCGCCGCCTTACTGGCAGTAACAACAGAACTAGGAAGCGCTTCATCTATCTTCTTACCTACCTCTTCCGCATTCAAGGCTACAGTCACTTTTCCTAACTACCTCCGACAAACACTGTGATAATGCCTCCAGTTATGTCCTTTTTATGCTCTCCTTCATGATTTTCTGGTGTATGAGTCTTATACCGTGAATTAGACCCTCAGGGCGAGGAGGACACCCGGGCACATAAACATCGACAGGGATTATGCGATTTAGCCCTGGCACAACACTGTATGATTCCCTGAAGGTGCCACCACTGATGGCACAAGCCCCCATAGCAATCACCCATTTAGGCTCGGCCATCTGTTCATAGACTAATTTGACTGCCGGCGCCATCTTCCAAGTCAATGTACCAGCAACAATCATCAGGTCAGCTTGGCGCGGTGACCAGCGGAAGATATCCATGCCAAAGCGGGAAATATCAAACCGCGAAGTTGCAGTGGCAATCATCTCAAAAGCGCAGCAGGCCAATCCAAACATAAGCGGAAATATAGACCGCGACCGTGCCCAATCAAGCACATAGTCCACTGTAGTAACCAGAACATTCCGCCTTATCTCCTCATCAAGCCACTTGTCAGGGTCAGGTATCGGCTGCTGGGAGGCTTCCGTCAGCGATTTGATCTTCAAGCCCTCAGCTATATCAATCTCTTTCAAGGGCATGACTCCGTATCCTTCTATTTCCACTCTAGAGCTCCTTTAAGCCAGGCATAGATATATCCCACCATAAGTATGACGAAGAAAACAGCTACCGCAATCAGCCCAAACATGCCCAGCCCTTTAAGATTAACTGCCCAGGGATACAGAAAAACAGTTAATACATCGAGCGCAACGAAGAGAACAGCAAAGAAGTAATAGCGAAAGTTGAATTGCACCCAGCTCTTGCCGATAGTTTCCATGCCGCACTCATAAGTGGAAGTTTTGACTGGATTGCTTTTCCTGGGTACAATCTTGAAAAAGCTAAGTGTCAGAGGTAGAAGAAGCGTAGTAAGCGTGAATAGAATACCTACGATAAGGAGTATACCAATATAACCGAAGTCAGCTAACAAGTATTCAGGTCTCCCTATCTAGTTACCCGTAAAAAAGAGCGAAGCCAACTTTTCACGGGTACTAAAATGCCGTCTGAAAGTATAGCACACACACAAAAGGAAGGGCAAAGCTTGACTAAACAACAGGTCAATGTATAATAATGCTGGTTAGGATTCTGGACAATGCGAATTACCGGTGGTATTGCTAAGGGGCAACAATTGAAGGTGCCCAAGAACGATTTAGTTCGCCCAACAACAGACAGGGTGAGAGAAGCCATCTTTTCCATTCTTGCATCACTCACTAGTCACTCGTCTCGAGGGCTAGATCTGTTTGCTGGCACCGGCGCCCTGGGTATCGAAGCCTTAAGCCGCGATGCGGAGTGGGTCGACTTCGTTGACCAACAACCCAAAAGTTGTGCTATCATTAAACAGAATTTGTACAAGGTCGGATTTTCACAAAAAGCTCATGTCTACTGCTGCAGTGTAGCTAAGGCCCTTACCTTTCTTGACAGCAAATATGATATTGTATTTATGGACCCGCCTTACTCAGACCCGTCAATAAATCATGTTGTAATGCAATTGGCCAATTCAAAAGTCATAGATGACAAATCTCTAATCGTAATCTCCCACGCTTCCCGCTTTCCACTACAACAAAGTTATGATGGACTATCTCTAATCAAAGAAAAACGGTATGGTGACACCTGCATTTCGATATACCGCAAGGAGGTTAAACATTGACTATCGCTATCTATCCCGGCAGCTTTGACCCTATAACTCATGGACACATCGATATCATCAAGCGGGCATCATCAATATTCGATGAGTTAATCGTCGGTGTTTATGACAGGCCTGAGAAACGACTTCTTTTCTCTACCGAAGAACGAGTGCGGATGGCCCAGCAGGCGATAGCTCATCTGAAGAACGTCCGAGTCCAATCTTACTCTAGCCTTACAGTTGATTTCGCTAAGGAGGTGGGCGCGCAGGTTATGGTCAGAGGGCTGCGGATGAGCTCCGATTTTGAACGAGAGTTTGAGATGGCGATGATGAACAAAAAGCTGGCACCTGACCTTGAGCTGGTCTGTTGCATGGCAAGCTTGCAGTATCAATTCCTCAGCTCCAGCCTGCTCAAGGAAGTAGCTCAACTGGGAGGTTGCCTCGAGGAGATGGTGCCAGACCACGTTGCTGCTGCCTTGAGGGGAAAGTTCGCCCCAGAGGCTTGTCCCCCCTCAAGAAAGGGGGTATCACGCTGAGACAATGAGCAAAAAACCACAATTAAGAGCAATATATAACAAAATCTAAGGAGGTTAACTTAAAAAATGGCGTACAAAATCACTGATGAATGCATTAGCTGCGGCGCCTGCGAGCCAGAATGCAAAAATCAAGCCGTCAAAGAAGGGGATGCGATATACGTCATCGACCCCGCTAAGTGCACCGAATGCGTTGGCTGGTTTGCATCACCTAAATGTGCTGAGGTATGCCCAGTAGATTGCTGTGTTTCCGACCCCGATCATAAAGAGAGCCGTGAACAGCTACTGGATAAGTGGAAGAAACTTCACCCCGGCAAAACCCCAGAAGCTACATAATCGAAATCTCAGAAATATAAATTATCTTAAAGAATTAAGCCAGCAATACTTGTTATTCTGAGCCCAAAGGGTGAAGAATTTCATAGCCCTCTCAAAGCCTACCCTGAGTGAGATTCTTCGCTTCGCTCAGAATGGCAGAAGGCGAAGGGCTCAGAATGACACAAGACAAGGATGTCACAGAAGTACATCTGGGATATCGTGAATGCTTACCATCGACTATGACCTCATAGGAATTAAGGATGGTGAGCGAGTCCTGGACGTTGGCTGCGGCGAGGGCAGACACAGCTGGGAAGCATGCAAGCGAAATGATTGCCTGGTTTGTGCCTTGGATATCGAAGAGGTGGACCTCAAGAAGGCACATTATGCCCTTTATCTCATGGATAAACAGGGTGAAACCAGGGGAAAATGGCTTTTACTTAAGGGAGACATAGCAAGCCTCCCCTTCAAAGATGCCTCTTTTGATAAAATCATCTGCTCTGAGGTTCTGGAGCACGTCCCCGACGACATTCAAGGTATCAGGGAGCTGGTGAGAGTGCTAAAAGACGATGGCACGCTTGCCGTCAGCGTCCCATCGTATCTACCTGAAACTATTTGCTGGAAATTATGCCGCATGTACCATGACCGCCCCGGAGGTCACATCAGAATATACAAATCCAGCGAAATCGTCTCCAAGCTACAGCAAAACAACCTAGACATCTATGCCGTCCGCCGCAAACATGCCCTACATTCCTTCTACTGGATATCCCGCTGCCTCTTCGGAGTAAACAACGAAAAGGCTATAATCCCTTCCCTTTACTACAAATTCCTAGTGTGGGACATAAATAACGAAAGGCTACCTGTCCGCCTACTCGATAGCTTCCTTAACAACTTCTTCTCCAAAAGCCTAGTCCTTTATGCCCGCAAGGCCCGTAACCAATCATAACGGGTCCCTCTCCTATCGCCGTTATCCTCCCTACTTCGGTCTACATCTCAATACCACAACATCACTAAGAGAAGGCAGATGCCGAGCTACTCCATCCAGCGAATTTAATATGGCGAGCGACATGCCTTTGGGACACTTAGCCAGAAACATGCCCCACCACGGAAGCCCAAAAAGCAACGACACTCCGGTAGCTTGTTCTATCGCAAAATAGCCATTCACTAGCCGCCTGAGAAATGAATAATCGAATTTATGTGTATGGTCAGGCGGTACTTCCCACGGCATCCTACCTTCCGGGGCTTTGAAACCGAGCTTCTTCCTGAAGAACCATACCATTTTCCCTAGCTTAAAGCCAAGGCTTTCAAAATTGGCTATGGCTATTATCGCTTTACCTTCAGGTTTAAGCACCATGGCAATCTGCTCCATGACCATCGCCGGGTCAGGAAAGTGGTCCAGGGCTCCTTTGCACACAATCTTGTCCACAGATTGAACTCGGAATGGCAGATGCTCACCCACCCCCTGAACCACACTCATACTCGCTCCGTTTTGAGAGATATGATTCTTGGCATGCCTTATCATTACATTTGAAGGCTCAAGCCCGATAACCACCGCATCTTTCTTAGCCAGCTCCACGCCATCAATGCCCCTGCCGCATCCGATATCCAGTATCGCTTCCCCACCTCTCGGACCCACGCTCTCAAGGGTAACTTCGTTCATCCTCCGGAATAGAAACTCCGCGTCCGGATAAACTACCGCAGGAAAGATATCCCCATCATCCCACTCAAAGTCAAACTGAGAGTGTTTGTTGTCATTGCAAGGGGCACTTCTGCTGTCATTGCGAGGAGCGTTAGCGACGTGGTAATCTCTCCCCGCGTTCCCCTCTCCCTCGACGGGAGAGGGTCGGGGTGAGGATGAAACCATCAGATTGCTTCGCTTCGCTCGCAGTGACAGGAAAAAACGAGCCGTCCTCACTTGGCACCTAGAGCTTTAGCCTTATTATAGGCGGCAATTACCGCCTGAAGGAGCAGAGAACGCAGACCGCCCGTCTCCAACTGCAGCAGCCCCTCGGTGGTCGTCCCCCCTGGCGATGTCACCATATTCTTCAACTCAGCCGGATGTTTACCCATCGCCTCGACAGCTCGCGTCGAACCCAACACCGTCTGCACCACCAGCTTTTCAGCCATATCACGGGGCAAACCTATATGCACACCGGCATCGACTAACGCCTCAATGATAAGGAAAACATAAGCCGGACCGCTGCCGCTTAAGGCAGTCGCCATGTCTATATATTTCTCGCCACCGACATAGATTTCCTTGCCCAATGCAGCCAGTATGGACTGTGCCATCTCCTTCTGCCGCTGATTCACTTCATTGGTGGCTGTCCACACCGTTATGCCTTCGCCTATCTGCACCGGCATATTAGGCATCGCCCGAACCAGGCAGGAATGTCCTAGCCCTTCGCGTAAGCCCTCCAGAGTGGCCCCGGCCACTATGGACAATACCAGCTGCTGAGACGATAGCCCCTTCATTTCACCCAACACCTTGCTCAGCTCCTGCGGCTTCACCGCCAAAACAACCACTTCAGCCCCTTTCACCACCTCCCGGGTGTCAGCCGCAGCCCTGACACCATATCTCTCTTTCAGGATATCCCGTCGTGCTTCGCTGACATCGCTGACAGTGACATCAGCAGGTTTAACCGCTCCTTTAGCCAGCAGGCTCTTAATCATCGCCTCCCCCATAACTCCACCGCCGATAAAGCTTATCTTCATTACTGTCTCCTATCGCCGAAAATAGCCCGACCTATCCTGAGCATGGTCGCCCCTTCCTCAATCGCCACCTCGAAATCATCGGTCATCCCCATAGACAGATGTTCCAGTCTTAACGAATCCCGAAGCTCACGCAGCTTTCGAAACACCGGACGGACTTCCTCAGTCTCAGCCGCCAGCGGGGCAATCGTCATCAGCCCCACCAATCTCAGATTAGGCAATTGCCTTATCTCTTCGACCACCACCGCAATCTCATTTACAGCGAAACCGCTCTTGGTCGCCTCTCCAGAAACATTAACCTGAAGCAAAACAGGGAGGGTTTTCTCCGCTCGCCGACTCAAAATTTCAGCCAGCTTTACGGAATCAACGCTGTGGATTACGTCAAATAACTCTACGGCTGTCTTAGCTTTATTGCTCTGAAGATGCCCCACCATGTGCCAGGTAACATCAGGTTTAAGGTCCGAAAGCTGTCCTATCTTATCTTCTGCTTCCTGGACTCGATTCTCGCCGAAATCCCTTAGCCCGCAGTCGAAAGCCGCCCTTATCGCCGAAATCCCAACCTCCTTGGTGACCACCACCAGCGTTATCTCACCTGGCGACCTATGGCTTCGCTCACAGGCCCGGGCGATACGCCTTTGCACTTCTCGAACGTTCGCCTCTATATCCACACCCTCTATTCTAACACGGCCAAGAACCACTTTTCGATGCCACAGTAACAAAGGGTCTCGTCAACAATCTGCTTCCGATGTAGCCGCGACCTTTCAAGGTCGCCTGGGCGAGGCTAAAACCTCGCAGCTACATGTTTGCTATCCCATGTCATGCAAAATCAGAAACACCACTATCCGGCTTCCTGAATCTTACCGTGTAGTTGAAAAAATTCCCCGAAACTTCATCTACAACAAAGCCGGCTTCCTCACCTAACTTGGTGGTAGTCGATTTCCATGGATAATCAGGGTCGGGAAACAATTCTGTTACCGCCAGAACACCCTCCGGTTTCAATACGCGCTTTACCTCTTGCAAAGTCTTGTTTCTATCAGGTATCTCCTGTAGAACAGTCACCATATTCACCACATCAAGAGAGTTGTCCTCAAACGGCAGCTCATAGGCGTTGCCCTCAATCAGCTTAATATTTCTGATATCTTTGTTTTCAGGTCTAGACAGCTTTCTTTCAAGCTGCTTCAACATATCCGTCTGGATATCAAGAGCGTACACTTTCCCCTTTTCGCCGACTGCCCGGGCAACGAAAGTAGTAAATGCTCCACTTCCACAGCCGAGGTCCAGAACCTGCATCCCCTTCTTCATCCCGCTGCGTTCTATCAGCTGTTCCGGCGGCTGTATTCTTCTTCTATAACCGCTATCCAGAAGGCGCCCAATAAACGCAGGCGCCGGAAAACGAAACAGCTTCCTGACTAACTTAGCCACGCTGAGCCACAGGATAGGAAACGCCAGAATGGCTAATATGACTATTAATACGATTTTCAGTGTCATAATTGCCCGGCCCACAAGTCCTGTCCCAATAAGTCAAGAATCCTATACCGAGCTCTCGGAACTTTCCTAAGAGGAAATCCCCCCTCCTCCGCCCTCACTAGTCTTTCCACTTTTCCATCCAGTTCTTCCTTCAATCGAAATACTATTGGGAGCATTTAACATTTTTCTCTCCAACTGGCAGACCTGGGTAAAAATACAATATCCGTCATCTCTAAAAATCAATCTATCCTGTGGGATTAGGCTTTCTAATTTTTTCTCACCGATCTTGTTTTCAGGTGGACAAAGGCGTTTATTTGGGCGACAGGCTAACTTACCAAGTCTAAAGATGAGATAGTCCAGTGATGCCGGCGTTGGTGGTCTATGGCTGTTAGGAATTTTATCCCACTCCCCCCAAACCTTTCTCCATGCTTCACGATTGAGTTTATCTACCAATGAATACTGATAACAAAAAACATCCAGAAAACTCGTAAGTAAAGGAATGCGAAATTGTATAATTCCTGTTCTCAAAGCGACTCTCATAGTGTTCTTATCACTCATTACATCCAATTTCTCAATGTTCCTTTTGTACTTCCATACTCCTAAATCCGCCATATCTCTTAAAAACATATGAGCCTTCTTAGTAGAAAAGCCGTAACGTTCTTCGGCTGTTAGCGCTTTAACAATCTCAACTACGTCTCCAGCACGAAACTCATTGATTTTGTATGCCGATGAGTCATACTGTTCTACCAATAATCTTGCCGCATTCAACATCCAGGGTTTTCGTTTGTCCCTCTGCGACTGTGCCCCAAGAAAATTAAGGAGTTCATCCACCAGCAAATCGTTATTCTTTACCTTTTCAGGGTTGAAACAGTCGGGGTGTCTCTTGTAAAACTCAAAAGGATTGCTTCTCGCATGGACATCGATATTGAAATCTTGAATTGCAGTAAAAAATCTTACGTTCGCAATTTCCTCTTTATTCAGGTCAAGAGTGTCTAACTGAACTTTAATGAGATTGCCCTTATAAATACCTTCTAACACTTTGGCTACTGCTAAACATTCTCCGCTGGAATTAATCTCTGGAGACAATACCTTTTCATGGTTTTCCTCCCAGTATTCGTGAAATCCAGAAATATATTCAGCAGGCAAAGTTGCTTTTTTCTGATAAAGAAACCTATTAATTTCATTCAGTATATTTGCTGCTAATTCGTATTCGTCTTCGCCCTCAAATTCTCCAATCTCAAACCTTAGTCCGCAATGCTGTGCAAGCTTTTCAAGAAATTCGAGAAAATTTGACATAAATGCGCTATCTCCCATCTCTAAAGAATTTTGCTTCCCCGGTATCAAGGTTTAATTCTATTATCCCTATTGTTTCACCAACAGGCTTGTGGGCGGCCTGTGCAGTGTCATAGATATCAATTACGATAACCTCTTTTTTCTCAAAAGTAATATGCACGGTTCTATCCAGTTCGTTATCAACGTAGAACCCATCAAGCCCGCCCATTCTAAAAACTCTTGAACCTTTCTTTTCTCCCCTTCTATATGTTGCCACAGAAGGTTCCATAGGAATATACTTGTCAACCTTATGCCTTGTCATAGTTTTACCCCCCTTTCTCAACAAACCTTTTTATAAATTAACAGATATTGGTGGGTTATTCTCAGATACCCGTCATTATCAGAGACAACGTTATCCAACTTACTTTTTTCTTGGGCAACCACCACTATTTCCTTTAACCATAAACCACCTGAAATAATCGCATATACCATTCGTTTAGCCAGAGGCTCTATATATCTATCTATTCTTACATCTTGTGTTTGGATCACTATAAAACCACTATGAGTTATGTTATACACCTCACGAGCTATAATTTCTTTTAACCTCTGCAAGTAGCACTCAATATCTGACCGCGAGGGAACACTAGCTAGAAATGGTGATTTTATAAAGAGTAATCCCTTTTTGTTTTTAACTTTGTCAGTAAGGTAAGTATCACTTTCGGAATGCGAAATAAAAGTTATCGTAGAGTATCCAGCCCCATTCGAATATCTATCAATCACATTCTTATTCAGACGTGCTTCGAAATCCTTCTCTGGCAAGACCCAAACTGTTGTGGTCTCAAGCTCGTCCAATTTCCTCCTCAACGGCGGTCTTTCTAAAATAGGGACAACTAAACCATAATCAACACTTCTTTCCGCTACACTTGAAGGAACTGACGACTCTGGCTTCTCAAAAATAGGCAGATACTCGTGAGCCAAGAGAAGAAAGTTATACTTTAAGCTATTTGCGTACCAAAATCCTGTAGTCTTGCAATTATGTTGCCGCTTGATGACAAGCTCTCTCAATTTAAAACCAGCGTCTAAATAGACGTTCATGAGTTTAAAACCTAAAGGAACAACATGTTTTTTCTTTCGCGTGTCTCCTATCAAAATAGCGCACTGCTTCCCTGGCTTTAGCACCCTAAAACTCTCTTTTGCGACCTTGGACATCTCTTTCAAGAACTCATCCATGCCCAAAAATGATAAGTCACCTTCTTTAGAATCCGTATAATGAATAATGTTTGCATAGGGGGGATGAGCACAGATTAAATCTACAGAGTCTTTGTCCAGAAACGATAAGTCTCTTGCATCGCTAACTGATAGCTGGGGTTCGTAAGTTCGGAGATGAATTTTATCATCAAGGAATGTGACCTGTTCGGAATCTATTTTGAAATCCACATTCTTCTTTGCTAATTCAATGGCTTTGTCATTAATATCAAGGGCTATGCACCTTCTTCCTAAAAGCTTAGACTCCACAGCGGTTGTTCCCGCACCACAGAAATAATCTAAAACTAACTCACCCGGCTTCGAATACTTGAGGATCACATTCCTCGGAATGTAAGGGGACCAGTTTCCCCTATACTCTCCACTATGAGTTGCCCACTTACCCCTTTGTTTAAAACTCCAGACGGTCGTTTCCTCTTCCTTGAAATCCTTTGGGTAAAGCGTTTTTACCTTTTTAGGGCCTATAAGAGCACTAATATTCACTCCTTGTGATTTAGTGATAAGTCGCTCAATATACCTAAAAGTAACTCCGTATTTCTGACCAATCTCTAAGTCTGGAGTCCCTCTTGCTTTTTCTTGCAAGATCTTCTCTTGAAGTTTTTTCTCAGTTTTGGAAGTCACTTTTTGACTAGCCACTATATCACCTTACTCATCATCCAGGTTCAGCTTGATTAGCCCACCACTATATTAACCAGCCGCTGCGGGACGTAGATAATCTTGGCGACCTTGTTGTCTTTGACATATGCTTTAATCCGCTCGCGGCTCAGGGCTAGCTCTCTGGCTTCGGCCTCGGTGATGGATACGGGCACGGTAACTCTGTCCCTCAACTTGCCGTTGACTTGTATGACCAGCGTGACCTCTTCTTCTTTAGCCAGCTTCTCATCCCACTTGGGCCAGGGCTGATTGTGTATGCTGTAGGCATGGCGGGTCCTTTCCCACAACTCTTCAGTGAGATGCGGCGCCGTCGGCGCCAGAAGCAGCAGCAAATCGGTTATGGCTTCGTTCCACAAAGAAACAGAAGCCGTGCCCACCTCCTGCACCTTACCCAGATAGTTGGTGAACTCCATCAGCGCTGCCAGCATGGTATTGAAGCGGAACCGCTCCATGTCATTGGTCACCTTCTTGATGGTCTTGTGGATGAGACGGCTAAGCTCTTTTTCCGCATCAGGTTCAACCTTCTTTTCCGAATAGCCGGCAGTGACCAGGTTCCAAACACGGTTCACCCAGCGGCTCATTCCCACAATGCCCTGGTCGCTCCACTCCCCACCCAACTCCCAGGGTCCGATAAACATAAGATAGGCTCGAACGGCATCAGCCCCTATCTCAGACACATAGACATCAGGCGTAACCACATTGCCCCGGGACTTGCTCATTTTGTCGCCCTGGTAAATTATCGTCCCCTGATTGAACAGCTTTATAAAGGGCTCATCGAAATCAACCAGCCCCATGTCTCTGAGCGCCTTAGCGAAGAAGCGGGAATAGAGAAGATGCATTACGGCATGTTCAGCACCGCCGGTGTACAAGTCCACCGGCATCCAGAATTTCAACTTGGCCTTGTTAAAGGGGAAATTGTCAACGCCGGGACTGGTATAGCGCAGGAAATACCACGAGGAGCACATAAAGGTATCCATGGTGTCGGTCTCCCGCTTTGCCGGCGATGAGCATGTCGGGCAGGTGGTGTTGACAAAGGTCTCACAGTATTTCAAGGGCGACTCACCGGTAGGCCTGAACTCGGCATCAGGCGGCAGCAAAACCGGTAAGTCTTTCTCCGGCACAGGTACGATGCCGCATTTATCGCAATACACCATGGGAATCGGTGCTCCCCAGTAACGCTGCCGGGAAATGAGCCAGTCACGAAGACGGTAAGTGACAGCCCGTTTTCCCCAGCCCTTCTCCTCCATGTAATCGCAAATAGCCTCAAATCCCTGCTCGCTGGGCAGGCCATCAAACTGCCCCGAATTCGCCATAGTCCCGGTTTCGGTGTAAGCGCATTCAAGCTCCTCCCCAGACCAATCTGGAGGAGCAATAACTACCCGAATAGGCAACCCATACTTCTTGGCGAACTCGAAGTCACGCTGGTCATGTGCCGGAACTCCCATCACCGCCCCAGTCCCATAGCTGAGCAGCACATAGTCGGTAATCCAGATGGGTACCGGCTGACCGCTCAGTCTGTTCATCACATAGCTTCCCAGGAAGACGCCCGTCTTTTCCCTCTCCGCAGATGTCCTTTCAATTTCTGTCTGTCTCTGCGTCTGAATAATATACTCCTCCACCTCAGCCTTATGTTCCGGTGTCGTAAGCAGAGACACCAGAGGGTGCTCCGGCGCCAGGACAAGGAAGGTCACCCCAAAGATAGTATCAGGCCGGGTGGTGAATACCCGTATCTCCTTGGTATCAACGCCTTTATGCTCCAGACCAAACGATATCTCTGCCCCGGTGCTTCTGCCAATCCAGTTATTCTGCATGATTTCTATGTGCTTGGGCCAGTCTATTTTGCTGAAGTCAAGGAGCTCATCGGCATACTTGGTAATCCTGAAAAACCACTGCTCGAGCAACTTCCTGAGCACAGCCGTGCCACAGCGCTCACAGGAACCCTCACCCACCACCTGCTCGTTAGCCAGCACCGTCTGGCATCTGGGACACCAGTTCACCGGTGCTTTAGCCCGATAAGCTAGCCCAGCTTCATAAAGCTTGAAGAAAAACCATTGCGTCCATTTGTAGTATCCAGGTAGGCAGGTGACCACCTCACGGTTCCAATCATAAATGGCGCCGATGCTCATAAGCTGACGACGCATATTCTCGATATTTTCCATCGTCCAGATGTAAGGATGAATGCCATGTTTAATAGCTGCGTTCTCTGCCGGCAGCCCGAAGGCATCAAAGCCCATAGGATGGAGCACATTGTAGCCCTGCATTTGCTTAAACCTAGCGTGGACATCCGAAGGCGCCATGGCATACCAGTGCCCGATGTGAAGGTCGCCCGAGGTATACGGAAACATGGTTAAGGCATAGAACTTAGGGCGACTGTCATCATCCTTGACTTCATAAAGTCGGTCAGCCGCCCATTTCTCCTGCCACTTCCTCTCGATTTCCTGAGGATTATATTTAACAGCCATCAGCAACCTCTATCTATAAGTTCACTCGTCCCTTTTCCTAATGTCCAAAATTTCGATAATTTTAGCTTCGTCATCTATATCAAAAAGAATCCGGTAGTCTCCAATCCTGAATCTATAACGAGCTACCGGTGCGCCTTCCAACTTCATTGTGCCGTGAGCCCGAGGATTCTCTATCAGCTTTTGTATCGCCTCTTTAACTTTTCGAGCTTCCCTATCAGGCAAGCTCATAAAGGCTTTTTCTGCCCGGCGGGAAAATATCGCTCGGTACATTACAGCCCTTTATTGGCAAAAACCTTTTCAGCCGGATTTCCTTTCCCTTCCCGAATTTCCCTCTTCGCCTCCAATAGAGCAGCCAGGTACTCTGGATCAGAAAACTCCTTCAACGCTTGCTTCATCTCGAGATATCTTTCTACATCCATCAAAAGAGCCACGGGTTTTCCCTGCTGCGTGATTACAACATCAGCCCCATCCTCTTTGACGGACGAAAGAAGCTTGGTCAAGTTCTTTCTTAACTCATGAACACCAACAAAAGGATTCTTCAGTATATCTAGCATCTGTAAACTTCCCTCTTACATAACCTTACTTCAAGTAAATATTAACGCATTCATTACGGAAATGTCAACAAATTCGCCTATACATGAAAATCGTTTACTAAAAAGGGATTGGCTAACAAGCTGATTTTATCCCGTTGCGACTATCCCGTCAACCTTGGCCGTTTCAGGTTGTTCGGCAGCCGCCAGAATGTCATTCTGAGCGGAGCGAAGAATCTAGCCTATTTACTGAGTTTGCCTTGAATAAGACTCTTCGGTCGCGGAGTTTATCCTGAGCCAGATCCTTTGGTCGCTTCGCTCTCTCAGGATGACAGAGGCGAAGGACTCCCTCAGAATGGCAGAAGGCAAATGTAGGGACGGGCCTTTAGTCCTGTCCGAGACGCCTGTTTGTGATTTCACGGGCAGACCTGAAGGTCTGCCCCTACATTCAGCTATCACCAAAAGGGAACTAAACTCACTACGAAACAAGGGTAAAGCGATGTATAATGAGGATATGGAAAGGCAAGAATTTGAAGCCCTCGTCTTCAGAGCTATCGAGGCACTGCCGGCGGAGTTCCGAAGCAAACTGGAGAACGTCGATATTATAGTTGAGGACTGGCCCAGTCCAAACCAAATCAGCCGGTTAGGACTCAGATATAAGACGCAGTTGCTAGGTCTTTACGAAGGAGTACCTCAGACCAAGCGAGACAGTGGCTACAACCTGGTTCTACCGGACAAGATAACCATCTTCCAGAAGCCCATCGAGCTGAAATGTCGCTCCGACAAAGAAATCGAAATGGAGGTCGGCAGAGTAGTACGCCACGAGATCGCCCACCATTTCGGCATCGGTGATGCCGCCTTATACAGGATAGAAAGCCAGAAGCTCAGGAAGAATAGCAAGAATGTTTAACAATCCCTGCCCTAATTACAGGCGAAACCACACAACCAGGCCTAGCCTCTTAAGGCGAGAAGTTTCAAAAAAGATTACAGCGATTAATAGAGATGGCAGCAATTATGGTGGCGATGTCATTCGTATCTTTTATCGCCGTTATCTTCTTTTATCGCTGTAATCGCAGTCTTTACTAAAGTGTCTGGAACTACTTACCCGTGTACTTAGGAGGTCGCTTCTCCAGGAAAGCCTTTGCCCCTTCTTTCTGGTCCTGGGTGCCAAAACACATGGCAAACAGATCCGCTTCGCACTCAACGCCGACCGAAAGCGGAGTATCTAAAGATTTATTGACCGCGAGCTTAGCAAATTTCAGGATTGCCGGGCTCTTGCTCTTAAGCTTTTTTATGACCTCATCAACTGTTTCCCTCAGCTTATCTGCAGGGACAACCTTGTTCACCAAGCCGAGCCGCAGGGCTTCCTCGGCCGAAATAGGGTCGCCGGTAAAAATCATCTCTTTTGCCTTCTTCTCCCCCACAAGCCTCGGCAACATCTGGGTCCCAACTCCACCCGGTATAACGCCAACGCTTATCTCTGGCTGACCAAACCGAGCATTCTCAGAGGCTATAATTATGTCGCAGCCCATAGCGAGTTCACACCCGCCACCTAGAGCTAATCCGTTCACCATAGCTATGACCGGCTTGGGGATCTCCCTCATGAATGTATATGGCCTCTTCGACCCCTTGGTCGACGTAATGACGCTAACTGTAGTCCAATCAAGAAACATGTTAATATCAGCACCAGCGCTGAAAGCCCTGTCGCCTGCCCCGGTGAGAACGATGACCTGCACCTCATCGTCGTCCTTAGCATCCTCCAGGGCAGCCATGACCTCACTCCGCAAAGTCTGGTTTTGAGCATTAAACTTCTCGGGTCGGTTGAGGGTTATCCAGGCAACGTTTTCCTTCTTCTCATAAATAATTGTCTCGAATTTCATTCTATTCTCCTTTCTCCTTTATATGGTAGCGCCACCATCTATGGCCAGAACCTGTCCGGTTACATAGCTGGAAGCATCAGAGGCCAGGAAAATCACAGCCCCAGCCATTTCCTCAGGCTCGGCTACCCGCCGCATAGGAGTTCCCATCATAGCACCCTGCAGAACATCCGGGTTACCCCAGAGGGCTTCGCTGAAACGGGTTTTGGTCAGTCCCGGTGCTATGGCATTCACCCTGATGTTGTACTGAGCCCATTGCTGCGCCATGACCTTTGTTGCCATGATCACTCCGGCTTTGCTTACGGAGTAAATCGGCAATATGTCAGGGGTAATCCCGGCAACTGAGGCAACATTGATAATCTTGCCCCCACCTTGCTCTTTCATCAACCTGGCCACCGCCTGACTGAGGAAGAATAGTCCCTTCAGGTTTAGATTCATAATGGAGTCCCAGGCACGCTCCTCTATGTCTATAGCCTGGTCCATGGTCGGGTTGGTGCCAGCGTTATTCACCAAGATATCGATTCTGCCAAACTCCTCTTTAACCTTACTAACTAGATTGT
>Ga0315280_10002370_pt1 | contig 30631 bp, 22 predicted proteins | sample YL17G06_40_MG_FD_203697 | JGI IMG/M metagenome (GOLD analysis project Ga0315280, IMG submission 203697) | Sediment microbial communities from Yellowstone Lake, YNP, Wyoming, USA - YL17G06_40 | ecosystem: Environmental > Aquatic > Freshwater > Lake > Sediment | place: USA: Wyoming | collected... | reverse complement strand
GCTGTAACTAACTGCACAATAGGCGGCGCGCTGGGAGGGAACGCATCCGGCGATGCAGGCGGAGGGATTTACTGTTTCAACAGTCCCAGTCCCGCGATAACGAACTGCTCCATAGTTGGCAACAGCGGGACAAACCTCGGCGGAGGAATTTACTGTGAGAACTCCGCTCCTGTCCTGACCAACAGCAGAGTGACGGAGAATATTACCACAGGCGCGGCTCCAGACGGTGACGGCGGCGGAGTTTACTGCTACGTCAATTCCAGTCCAGCGTTTATCAACTGCACGATAGCGGGCAACAGCGCGACCTCGGATGGCGGCGGAATCTATTGCTGGGAGGCGGCTCCTGTATTGAGTAACAGCATAGTCTGGGGCAACAGCGCGTCTCTATCAGGTAATGAGATATATCTTCGCAATATTCCACTTCATTCTTCCACTGTCACGCTCAGATACTGCGACTACGCGGATAACACGGTGGACCCGAACAACATTGTTATCGGGAACGGCGCAGTAACGGCGACGAACTGTATAGTTTCCAATCCGCTGTTTGTTGATGTAGGGAGTGGCGATTATCATTTGCAGTTGACTTCGCCTTGCATTGATACCGGAAGCGACGCGCTTGTGCCGGCAGGAATAACAACAGACCTGGACGGCAATCCGCGGATAGTGAGCGTTTCCGTTGATATTGGCGCATACGAATATCAGCCGTGATTCAGTAGCGAGCAGGCAGTAGTGAGGGATGAGGGAAATAAAGCCGCGGACTCACCCGCCGCGCGAAGGTGAGCCGGAAAAGTCTCCTGAGAGACGGTTATGGGGACTTTTTCTACGAACGTCCGATTTCGCGCCCGAGCGCGCGTTGCGAGGATACACGATTACTTTTGAGGATTTTCGGGCGCGGCTTTATCAAGCGCTTCTAATACGAGGCGCGCCACAATCTGCGGATTTGCTCTTCCCTTGGTTTCCTTCATAACCTGCCCAATCAGAAACTGAGCCGCAGTCTTCTTGCCCTTTTTATATTCCACCGCAGGCACAGGGTTACTGGCTATCACCTTATCTACAACCGCTCGCAGCGCATCCTCAGCACTTTCCTGCCGCAGCCCCTTCTGTGCAATTATATCCCGCGGCGACTTGCCAGTCTCAATCACGGCGGCTAACACATCTTTGGCGACAAGATTTGTGATTTCCCCAGACTCCAAAAGGTTTATAAGTTCAACCAACTGCGCAGGACTCAGGTTGAGGTCGGAAAGCGAAACTTTCTTTTCATTCAGAGTCTTCATCACCTCGCCCATTATCCAGTTGCTTATAACCTTCGGACTATTATGGAGGGTGACACACTTCTCAAAAAAATCGGCGATTTCCCTGTCTCCAGTCAGAACTCCCGCATCGTAGCGCGGCAGAAAATACTCTCTGATGAACCTCTCCCTGCGCGCTCCCGGCAGTTCAACCATTTTGCTTCTGACAGACTCAAGCCATTCACCTGAAATGAAAAACGGATGCAGGTCAGGCTCAGGAAAATACCTGTAATCCTGCGCCTGCTCCTTTGAACGCTGGAGAGCAGTCTTACCCGACACATCATCGTAAAGAAGCGTCTCCATAACAACTTTTTTGCCCTGCCTTATCAGTTCTATCTGGCGCTTCTTCTCGTATTCTAACGCTTTCTGAACTGCCCTGAATGAGTTGAGGTTCTTGACTTCTGTGCGCGTTCCAAACTCCTGCGCCCCCTGCTCCATAACAGATATGTTCACATCGCATCTGAGATTGCCCTTCTCCATATCGCAGTCGGAAACTCCTGTGTATTGAAGAACCTGCTTTATCGCGACCAGATATTTATAAACCTCTTCAGGCGTTGTGACCCACGGCTTTGTGACGATTTCAAGAAGCGGCACACCGCATCTGTTGAAGTCTATCAGCGATTCGCCTGTCGTCTCGTCGTAAACTATCTTCCCCGCATCCTCCTCAATATGGACACGGTCTATCTGGATTTGTCTGGCGCCGCCGTTATCCTCAATCTCTATCCGCCCATTCCTTCCCAGGGCGCTGTAGTGCTGCGTTATCTGATAACTCTTCGGCAAATCAGGATAGAAGTAGTTCTTCCTGTCAAATGTGCATATAGAACTCACCTCGCAGGAGAGCGCGAGCGCCGCGCAAATGCCGAGTTCAAACGCCTCCCTGTTCACCACAGGAAGCGAACCGGGAAGTCCCAGACAGACTGGGCAAACACTTGTATTCGGCTGCGCTCCATACACGCTCGCGCACCGGCAGAAAAGTTTACTTTCCGTCGCAAGTTGAACGTGTATCTCCACGCTGACCACCGAATCAAACTCCACCCACCTGCTCCTTCCAGCACTGCAAGCCCCGCCGTTCACGGCGGGGACCAATCACCCCCGGCATTGCACCCCCGCACTAAAGTGCGGGGCTTGCTTATCCGCATTCATCCGTGTCTATCCGTGGTTTCTTTTTGTGAAACTCTGTTTCGCGTTCAAACGCGCGCGCGACCTGAAGAATCCTGCCTTCAGAAAGTCTGTTTCCGATTATCTGCATCCCTATCGGCAGACCACGAGATGAGAATCCGCAGGGAATAGAAATCGCCGGAATCCCGGCAAGATTTGCGCCCACTGTCATCACATCGCAAAGATACATAGCAAGCGGGTCTTCAATATTCTCGCCAATTCCAAACGCAGGCGTCGGAGAAGTGGGCGTAATAAGAGCATCAACCTCTTTGAAAACTTCTTCAAAATCACGGCAAATAAGCGTCTGAACTTTCAAAGCCTTTATATAATAAGCATCGTAGTAACCTGATGAGAGAACGAAAGTGCCAAGCATAATTCTTCGTTTCACCTCTCTTCCGAAAAGAGTTCTTGTGCTGTCAATAACATCTTGCGCGAAAATCTGGCTTCCGCTCCCTGTCTCAGGAGTCTGACGGCTTGAGTAGTGAATCCCCGTATAACGCGCAAGGTTTGACGATGCCTCAGCGTTCGCGATTATATAGTAAGTCGCGATTCCGATATCCGTGTGAGGCAGTGAGACCTCTCTTATTTTTGCGCCCAAGTTCTCGTAAAGTCTCGCAGCATCCTGTACCGCTTTTGTCACTTCGGAGTCTGCTGACAACGCGAAATACTCTTTCGGCAGTCCGAGGCGAATCCCATTTATTTTCTCTTCAAGGTGCGCGGTAAAGTCCTGCGCAGCCGCCTCCAGCGAAGTTGAGTCGTTTTCGCATCTGCCCGATATTATGTTCATAATAGTCGCTGCATCGCGGACATCTTTTGTTATCGGACCTATCTGGTCAAGACTTGATGCGAACGTAATCAGTCCGTATCTTGAGACGAGACCGTAAGTGGGTTTCAAGCCGACCACGCCGCAAAGCGCTGCCGGCTGGCGGATTGAGCCACCTGTATCGCTTCCAAGTGCTGCGGCGCAGGTATCTGCTGCAACCGCTGCCGCTGAACCGCCGCTTGAGCCGCCCGGAACACGCTTCAGATCCCACGGATTGCGTGTTACCTTATAGCCTGAGTTCTCAGTTGAGGAGCCCATAGCAAACTCGTCATTGTTTGTCTTTCCGACAATCACCGCGTCAGCGTCTCTCAAACGCTTCACCGCGGTGGCATCGTATGGCGGGATAAAACCTTCAAGAATCCTGCTTGCCGCAGTGGTTCGGACGCCTTTTGTAACAATATTGTCCTTTATCGCTATCGGCACGCCTGCGAGCGCTCCGACTGACTCGCCTTTTGCGAGTCTTGAGTCAATCTCCTGCGCTTTTTCAAGCGCATCTTTCTCTGTGACCTGAAGGTATGCGCCGATTTTGGGATCAACCAACCTTATGCGCTCAAGAGTTGCTTTGACCACCTCTACAGCGCTTACTTCTCTGTTTCTTATTTTCCGGGCTATTTCAAAGCAGGTGGTCATAGTTTATCTCTCTATTATTGGCGGCGCCTTGAAAAAATTACCTTTCCTATCAGGCGCGTTCTTGAGAGCCTCATCCTGCGGCAGTCCCGCGCCTTTTCTGTCTTCGCGGAATACGTTCACCTGCTCGCCGCCTGAGGCGCTGACCTGAACTTGCGATGTATCCAGAGCGTTTATACGCTCAAAGTAAGAAAGAATCTTCTGAAGGTCGCCTCTTAGCGAAATTTTCTCTTCTTCTGACAGGCTTATTGAGCACAGTTGAGCGAGATACTCAACAAGTTTTGCGTCAATTTCCACTTCTCACCTTCTTTGCAAACCCCGCCGTTCACAGCGGGGGTAAATCACTTTCCGCCCACTGGCGGCTTGCCTATTCTTTCTCTCCATTTGTTCATTTTCTTTATCTCATGTTCTGTAATGTTACGCATCCTCAGTGCCTCAGGAGTCCACACCATTGGGTGATTCTCCGGTTCGTTTATTGCCGGCTCTTTTTCCGCCAACATCTTGATAAATTCATCTGCTTTTTTCTGGAATCCGGGCATGTAGCATGCTCGTGGGGGAAATGACATCTTGTCAAAATATCTAATCAAAGCAATCCTCACCCCTGAGAGTGTTTCCAAATTTATTCCAAACCCTTCTAACAAAGAATCCTTGTCCACATGCGCTATGAACTTGTCGCGAATACGTTTTATTTCGTCCTTTGTCGAATCGTCAATATCAGGAGCATCTGGACAGTGTAAATCAAAAACCTCCTTGTAGTCTTTCTTCAGATTATCGGAGATTTGCTGTTTGAACTTGCTCAATGGCAAAGACCTTTCGTCTTTGTCCCAACCGAGTCTTGTGATTGACAGTATGCTGGCGTGCAGGTAAGCGCCGATGATATTTGACACAACGTCATAACGAGGAGGCTTGGGAAAATCCCTCCGAAAATCGACTAACTCACCCAGGATTTGGACCGTTTGATTTAGAAATAAGAGTTCATCGTTGAACCGATCTTTTCTGTTCTTATATTCTTCCGCCCAGTTGTTCTCAAAGACTTCTTCTGGTTTCCACTCTGAGATAAGACTCTCTTCAGGCGTAGGTTCAAAGCCTTCTGCACCCATCACGTTCCTTCCTTCACCATTTTGATTTCTTCTCCTGTCAGGTTATAGAGTTTATAGACCAGATTGTCTATTTGCTTATCAGTTGCGGCTGAATCTATCAATCAGTTGAAACACTTGATTGGGGCGAGCCACCGCTTACCGCCTCCTGCAAAACGCCAGCGAACTGGTGTCCGCTGGTCTCTTCTTATACCGCGGGCTGAAGCCCACGGCTTATCTTATGAAGCGAATTTGCCAGGGCGGCCAGAAGATGATAAATGCGCGTCCTAACAGGTTCTCTTTCGGCACAGTGCCCCAGATTCGGGAATCTCTGGAACTCGCAGTGTTATCGCCTAAGACGAAGTATTCGTTTTCGGCGACGCGATACGGTTCGCCGTAACCGTTCTGGCTTCCCCCGGCGAGGTAGTATATATCGCGCCTGATAATCACGTCTGTAAAATCGGCGGTTGTGCGTTCTGCGCCGAGAGAGACATGCGCCTTCACCTTCAGAGTGGGGTCTGAGATGTAGTCATATTGAAAGAGAGTTGAGCCGTCTATTGCGACTGTTACGCGGTCGTCAACGTTGCTGAATTCCACAGAATAGGTGCGCCCGGGAGAGAGCGAGAAATCTGATTCGCAGAGCGTGTCAAAAAAGTTTGAAAGAGATGTCTTTTTCTCTTTTTCTCCGCTTGAGGCAAAGAACAGGTTGAACTCGTGCTCACCGTCTTTGAGCGTTGCTGATATGGCGCCTGAATCGCGCGAGACTGTTGCTTTGAACAGAAGACCCACATCTGGAACGTTTTCGCCCTCGTCGTCCTCATAGTTGTAGATTACGCTGGAGGTTATCGGTTTTTCAAAGAGAACGGATGCGGAGCGTTCAGGCGTATTCACGGAAAACTGTTTTCCTGTAAGGGTCCAAGAATCGTCAGACGCGTGCCAGGGGATACTGTCTTCGTAATTCCGGGTTCTGCCTGAGTTGTAGACCTCACGCCATTCTTCGTTCTGGACGTTTGGCGGCTTGCGAGCGATTTTGCCGTTTATATAGATATCGCCGTTTCTGATTTTTACCTCTTCGCCCGGGAGAGCGATGAGGCGCTTTATGTAGTTTTTCTTCTCTGTGCTCTCCTGTTGAATCTCTGAGTCGTTGGGGCACTTGAAAACTATGACCTCCCACCGACGCGGCTGGCGAAGATGGTAAAGAACTTTGTTGACGAGAATCTTGTGCCCACCAGAGATTGAAGAGACAAGAAGGTCTTTAGAAAACTTGTATGAACAGGACGGGCAGGTTAGATTGACTCGCTTCACAGTAGCGAGTGTGCCCTGCATGGGTCTCTCTAACAGCCAGGTGCGTCCGCAGAACTCGCAGCAGACCTGAGAGTTTTCGGAATAGATTTCGGCAGTCGGGACATAGACCTTTGTGTTTCTGTGGCAATATGGACACTCTGCTTGTAGCCTGAACGCGCTGTAAAAGCCTCTCCCCTTTGCAGGGTTGTCTATGGCAAATCCGAGGCCGCAATTGGGGCAGGCGATTTCCGCGTGCGTTCCGTAGAGCGTGGGCGCCATAGACCCAGTCGGTATGATGAAAGCCTCAGTGGAAAACTGGCGGATTATCAGGGCGAGACAAACAGCGACTACGACGCTCTCTAGGTTCTCGCGCACCCAGGACCCCTTCTTTTTCTCTTTCTTGGACTTCTTGTCGGCAGATGCTGTCTCCTGTAAGTCCGGGGTCTGCGCAGGCGCCGCACCGTCCGGAGATTGAGCGCTACCCGGCGCGCCTGAAACGCTAAATCGCTCTCCCACACTCTCTTCTTCTTTATTCATCCGCTTTTCCATACCTCACTCTTCCTTTGACAGGGCGGCGAGAAAAGCCTTCTGCGGAATAGAAACTCTTCCAACCTGCTTCATACGCTTCTTGCCTTCTTTCTGCCGTTCAAGGAGTTTTCTCTTTCTCGTTATATCGCCGCCGTAGCACTTTGCTGTCACATTCTTCGCAAGCGCTCGGATGTTTTCCCGCGCGACGACTTTGCTACCTATAGCTGCCTGAAGAGTGATGACAAAAAGATGCTTCGGAATCTCCTTCTGCAGAGTCTTTATTATCTTTCTTCCTGCCCGCTCCGCCTCAGACCTGTGAACGATGCGCGAAAGCGCGTCAACCTTCTGCCCCCCGACCAGAATGTCCAGTTTGACCAGACTACTCGGTCTGTACCCGATAAACCGATAATCCATTGTTCCGTAGCCTCTCGTAATTGATTTGAGCCTGTCAAAGAAGTCGTAAATGATTTCAGCAAGCGGCATATTATAGGTAAGAAACGCACGTTTCTGACTGAGATATGTAGTGGACTTATACTCTCCGCGCCTCTCCTCGCAGAGTTTCATCAGCGCCCCAATTGAGTCCGAGGGAATAATCAGGTCAACCTCAACAACAGGTTCGCGGAATTCTTCTATCGCGGCAGGCGGCGGCAACTTCGCCGCATTCTCAACTGTGACGACGCTTTTATCCTTGAGCACCACCTGATAACCTGTGCTCGGCGCTGTCTGAATGACATCCACATTGCTTTCCCTCTCAAGGCGTTCCTGAGCCACAGCCATATGGAGGAGTCCCAGAAACCCGCAGCGGAAGCCCAGTCCCAGCGCTTCAGACTTTTCCGGCTCAAACTTGAACGAGGAATCGTTCAGTTGAAGTTTGAGAAGCGCTCTCCGCAGCGCCTCATATCCCGTCATAGCGGCGGGATAGAGGCCACAGAACACCATCGGCAGCGGAGATCTGTAACCCGGAAGAGGCTTCACATCCCGCTCTTCGCGCTCTGTGACAGTATCGCCTATTGTCACATCGCGAAGTTGCTTTATGCTTGCGGTGAAGTAGCCGACTTCGCCCGCAGACAGTTTATCAACCTTTTTCATATGAGGTGTGAAAACGCCGACCTCCGTCACTTCGTAGAAATTGCCTGTCCCAATCATTCTGATTCTCTGCCCGCCCTTGAGCGAGCCGTTCACCAGACGCACATAAACGATAACCCCTTTGTAATCGTCAAAGACGGAGTCAAAAATCAGCGCCTGAAGATAAGCGTTCCCGTCTCCCTCAGGCGCAGGAATTCTTGAAACAATCGCGTCAAAAAGTTGGTCAACGCCAGTGCCTGTCTTCGCACTCACAAGTAGAATCTCTTTTTCCTTCACTCCGAGAACGTTGACCATCTCTGCGATAACCTCGGTCACGCGCGCGTTTTTCAGGTCTATCTTATTTATTACCGGTATTACCTCCAGATTGTTCTCAAGCGCGAGAAACATATTTGAGACTGTCTGCGCTTCAACGCCCTGCGCCGCATCCACCAGTAATACCGCGCCCTCGCACGCTTTCAGACTCCGCGAAACCTCGTAAGTGAAATCCACGTGTCCCGGCGTGTCAATGAGGTTGAGAATATGGTCTGTTCCTTCGCGGCTGATAGAGAGCCGGACAGCGCTCGCCTTTATCGTGATTCCGCGTTCCCTCTCTATATCCATAGAGTCAAGCATCTGTTCGCGAAACTCACGCGCCGGAACTGAGCCTAATCGTTCTATAAACCTGTCCGCAAGCGTGCTTTTGCCGTGGTCAATATGCGCGATAATACTGAAATTTCTTATATTCTCTATCTTCATACGTCCGACCGCAACAAAATTATTTTCGCCGCGTAAAGAGAGTGCCGAGGGCACTACGGCGGCTAAACACCCCCGCTACTTTCGTGCGGGGCTTGCTATCCGCACCATAAATGGCGCGGCTTCCCCGCCGATAAACGGCGGGGCTTTGGAATATCCCGTCAGACAGCGCCGTATAGTTCCAGAAGTTTCTCCTTGAATTTCGCGAGGGCGCGCGCGCGATGGCTCACAGAATCTTTCTCGGAAGGCGACATTTCTGCGAAGGTCTTTGCCCAGCCGTCAGGGTAAAAGACAGGGTCGTATCCGAATCCGCCTGTTCCACGCATCTCGTGCCCTATCCTGCCAGCGCAGGTGCCGATAACGGTGAAGAGGACTTTTCCCGGCTGCGCCAGACTCGCGGCGCAGGTGAACTTCGCTGTCCGCTTCTCCTCAGGTACATTGTCAAGATTCTTCAGCAATTTCCCGCACAGTGTCGTGTCTGTCGCGTTTGGTCCGGCATACCTTGCGGATTTGACACCCGGTTCTCCTCCTAACGCGTCAACCTCAAGTCCGGAATCATCCGCGAGGCAGAGGATTCCGCTCTGGTTCGCGTAGAATAACGCTTTTGAGGCGGAGTTCTCCTCAAAAGTTTTTCCGCTCTCCTGCGCCGCGGGAATATCAGGAAATTCAACAAGAGATATAATTTCAAAACCGACATCGCCGAGAAGGTGTTTCAGTTCGCGCAACTTGCGTTCGTTCTTTGTGGCAATCAGAAGTTTCCGCATAAGTTTGAAATTACCGCAAAAGCGCTGAAAAGTCAAGAAGAAGCCGCGGACTTCAGTCCGCGGCCAGAAGTTAGAAGGCAAAAGTTAGAAGGCAAAAGGCAGAAACCTGAAGGGTGAAGACCTGGCGGGGAACGCCGCAACTATCCCCCGGCGCCAGCGCTATAATCTCTTCAGCAGACCAGAAGCGTCCCGGTTTTTGTACTATCCACCTAATCTGGCGCGCTTGCAATAGAATCGCCGCGTACGTTGGTCAGGCGTGGTTTGGTCAAAAATAATAGTGATATTCCCATCTTCTATGAGGTAATCGGCGTTGAATAGCTCATTGGCCACCTCAAGAGGAATAAACTGTTCTTCTGCGTTCACCCCGCCGGGATATATCTTCCTAACATGCAGGCCGACACGCTCCTTACGGGGAGAGTCTATGAATACCAGGTATCGGTTCCCCTTGTTACGTGTCAGGCGGATACCAAAAACCCCGCTAATGCCTAAGAGTTTGACCAGCAAACGCTTCTCAACATAGAGAACACATGGGTCACCTGCTTCCTCAAATGCCACATACTCATTATCCGAGTCAAGAAGCGCAATCAAGTTGTGGGGGGTGTAAGACGTGTATAGAGTCGTTGAATCGGGGTCGTTTCCGGACGCACTGAGTTTTCTTCTGTTTATTGTAGAAACGCCTTTCGACCTACACAATGTTGTCAGGATTAAGTCGGTTCGGTCACAGTAAAGAGAAAAGTTGATACAATCAGTAGCCTCTATGTCATAAATTTGCCCTGTATCAGAGGAATAGTAATAAATGCGAGGCTCTACAGGCAAGGTGGTAGAGTAGTTCCAGTGTAGCCAAGATATGATATACTTAGATTCGGTTTCGTATTTCCTTGCTACCACATTTGGAAGCAAGGTAACACAGCAGCCGCTACCGTAAAATGACTCTGGCCCCTCCCAAATTATCTTGCAACTGCTATTCCTCTTCTCAAAGGCCTTGTACTCGTAAAGGAGCAACACACATCTCCCGTAGGCACGATCCTCTTCTTGATAAAGTCCTCCAAACAAGAATATGTGCAAAGTATTCCTGTTGACCGGCAATACCAGAAATTTGCAGATAGCAAAGGATTCTGGAACGCTGACAACGACCTCTTTGACGGCATCCTTTGTGTTAATATCGTGGATTAGGAAAATAACTTTTGAATCACCCTGTTTTTGTCCGCAGAAGACGGCAAAGAGTTTCTCATCCCACTGGAAGAGCGCAGGAGGCTGAGGATTGTAACGAGATGGCATTTCCGCGACGCAATGTGATGGCTCGAGATTTCTGGAGGGCATACGGCAGCCAATCGTGGTGATAAGAAGAATTCCTAACAGTAATCTGCAGAGTGATAGCATTTCACTCACCTCCGTAATTCGGGAGACAGCACATCTCGGCTGGTTCGGCCTGGGATTTCTTGTCAATCCATATTGCTATAACACCTCAAAAGAAACTGTGTTCTCTTTGTCCTCCCTATGCCCTGATTATTATAACCCATACAACCCTTGATCATTCCGTCAATGATAATTCAATTATAACCCACGCGGCGAGTAAACTCGCCGGGCAAGACGCGGCGAACGAGTTCGCCGGCTAAACTATCCCCGCCGATGAACGGCGGGGCTTGACCCGCGGACTGAAGTCCGCGGCTTCAGCGTTGGGGGAGTTGGGAAATCAGGCGGGAGAGTTCAATCACTTCCAGAGTGCAGTCGGGCCAATCGTGCTTCCAGCAGACAATTGCATCGCAGTTGGCGGGGTTGTGTCTGTGCTTCTGGAAGTTGGAACTTTTCATTTCAAACTCTATGCGGATGTGCTGCCAGCGTTCCTCTTGCGGACTCGGGTCAACGCGTCGTTTGGCGATGCAGTCGGGATAACTTTCACGGACTGTCTCCACGACAAAACCCAGTTCCCAGGCCATAATACCGAATAGAAAGATAAGGCATTTTTCGTTTGTTGGGGCGTAGTGGAGGCTGCGGAAATCAATCGCTTTGCCGAAGTCGCCGGCTTTTGGCGAATTCCAGATACGCTGATGTGCCGAATTGTCAGAGACTCTTGGCTCTGAGCAGTGAGGCTTTTTCTTCTGGTTCAGGTAAGCCCTGACGACAGGGAGCAGAGGTGAGCGGGGGTGATTCTCTTCAAGATAGAGGAGGTAGCGTTTCACCATATCTCTTTTGCAGCCGAAGCGGGTAAAGTATATTTGGTCTGAGAATTTTGCGCGGGAGTAGAAGAACGCGTTGGTGGGGATTCTGCCGAATGTTGAGACGACGCGGTGGTATTCTATGAGGAGTTCTTCATCGGAAAGGATTCTGTGGTATTTGGGATGGTGCGGGATGCCTGCGAGTCTCTGGATTTCCAGCCAGCCTTCCGGGAATAGGCGGTTGATATGGTGTTCGGAGACGCCGGAGAGTTTGACAAACTCTTTGTGAGAGATGGGTCTGCCGGCGGTTTTAGCGGTATTTTTGGCGGCTTCTATTACATCTTGGCGGGTCAGGTTCTCCATCGTTTTCGGTTTTGCGTTTTTCATTTTACGCCTCCTGCGGTCTGAATCCCGCGGCTAAACTGTGTCCTCATCAGATGCTGCAGATATACACAGTTTTGGCAGAATTTTTTGAAAAAATGTAAAAAAAGATGGGGAAAGATTTTTGCTCCGCGTTGCAGGCAACGCGGCTAAACTACTTTTTTGGAAGATAGCGCCTTTTTGGGGGTATAGATATTGAACAGAGCGACAGGTCAACGTTTTGGGAGGAGTATTATGAAAAGAGCGGTCATTTTACTGGCGGTGATTCTGTTTACGGTTTCTCTTCTTTTCGCTCAGGATGTCGCTTCAATAAAGAAGCGGCTCTCAAGCGCTGCTCAAGCGGGTGACTGGAGCGCCTTCGCAGGTGCGGTGGCTGAGTTGGGAGCGATAGACACTGTTGAGTCTGCAGGGCTAATACTGAAAAGTGCGTTCGCACTGGAAGAAGGGCAGGGGATTCCCAGTGACTATAAAAGAGGGGTATTTGACAAAGCGAAAGAGGCTCTCCTCAAACTGAATTCTAAAGAGGTGACTGAGTATCTCTGCGAGCAGATAACTAAGCAGAAGAGGTGGGAAGCGCGCGCACTGATTGCGGAGATTCTCCGTGAAAGGGATGGGGAGAACATCCTGGCAGCGCTCGGACGCGCTCTCAAGGACAAGCAACCGGAGGTTCAACGCGAGGCTGTTATTTCTCTGGCAAAGCGTGGGAAGACGGAATGTGTTGATGCGCTTATAGGACTTCTTGAACGGCTTGAAGGTGAGAAGGGGCTTGTCTGGGTAGAAGTGAGGAAAGCACTTACCTCGCTCACCGGGGCGGACTACGAGACTGCGAAGAAGTGGCGGGATTACTGGAGTGCGCGCAAAGAGGAGGTGAAGGCAACTCCCGGGTCACCTGAAACTCCGAAAGTCCAGTCTGAGCCGGTGGCGGGACCGAAAACCGCCTTGCTTGAGGATGAAATCAAGAAGGCGCCCAAATTTTTCGGCAAAGAGGTTCTGTCAAAGCGGTTCTGCTTTGTGATAGACGTCTCAGGCACTATGCATCAGATGGACAGATATTCTGGAGGGGAGGGCGGGCAGCCAGTAGAGGCGCGAAGAGTGGATATGGTGAAAGACCAGTTGAGGAAACTTGTGGCGGCGCTGGACCTGAAGACCAGGTTCAATATAATCGCTTTTTCAACTACTGTTCAGCTCTGGCAGCAGCGAAGACTTATGGCTGCAACAGCGCAGAATAAACAGGACGCGTTGGATTTCATCAGCAGGTTCACCGCGTTCGGAACGACTCACGCTGACGCGGCGCTGAAAGAGGCGTTCGCGAATGAGGAGGCGGACACGATAGTTTTTCTTACTGATGGTGCGCCAACACACAGCGGGCAACACGACGATACCACACAACTGATTTCCGAGATTCATTCATTTGTCGCTGACGCAAACAAATCCCGTAAGGTTACTATTGACACTTTCGGGTTTGAGACGATTCGGACTCTGCCGAAGGGTCAGGAGTGTGTTGACTTCCTGAAGAAACTCGCTTCCGACTCAGGCGGGAAGTTTACGGTAATAAAGTGAGTGTGAAACCGGCTTGTTCTGGGGTGTCGGCTTCAGGCAGATTCCGGGACACTAACGGGTTTTTATTTTGATTATTCTGGTGATTGTGCGGCGCTGAAGAGCCTTTGCGTCCATCACTTTGAGAGTTATTTTCAGCGCTCCAGGCAGGTAAGCGGCGCGGAAGTTGACGCCGGTAATATTTTTTGGTATCGGCGGTTCAGCGGTGACAAAAGTGATTTTGCCGTTTTTGTCTATAGTGTCTATCAGGTAGTCTGAATCGTTGGTTGAACTCCATCCATTTTCGCCTTTTGGCTGTCCGTCGTAGAGGTAAACCCGGTCTCGTGCGCCAATCTGCGCGAACAGGTCAATATGTCTTGTGCCAGTGTAGCCGGAGGCTGAAAAGGCTCCTGAGGCATCAATCGTGCCCTGCCTCATTATGCCAATGTAGCAGAAAACCTGCTTGGTGTTTACGGGAATGCTGACGAAGTCAGGGGGCAGGCTGTCAAGCGGACTGTCGTAGTAATACTTGACCTCAAAGTCAGAAACGTAGAGGCAGATGTCCTGTCCTGTCCCATCCGGCGGCTCCTCAATATACGTGTAAGAACTGGTTGTGGGGTCAATTTTTTTGTAAAGCACATACTTTTTGAGAATCGGCTTTGTCGGGTCAGCGGTATCAAGCCTGTAAATAATGAGGGCTGATCGTTCCTTTCCACCCACCATTGTGAGGCTCTTGAAGTAGATTATATCGGCTCTGTGCGGTCTGTAGGCACTGCCGGGGTCAGGATACTCGTTCCCATAAATCGTCATCGCATACGCGTAGGACGGGTCAGGAGGTTCCAGTCTGTTTCCCAGTCCCCAGTGCTGCTCCCCCTGGTCAAAATGCTTGTTCGCCGTCACACCAGAATCTATGAAGAAGTCTATATCATGCGTCTTCTCCATAACTGAGAGTTCACGTTCCATCACATCTAACGCGTTCCTGGCGTTCTGATAGATTTGTATTGTAGAGTCAGCCTGCACAAAGAGGTTTTTCGCTGTGACGAAGACGTAGCCGACTGCGCTGGTCAGGATAGCCATAAGGGTAACAGCGATGAGCAACTCAAGCATTGTAAAACCTGCAACCGGACGAGAATTTCTCATATCGCTTTCTCCGAGCCTTTTTATTATTAGACGCAGGTCAGGAGAGAGATGTTGCAGAGCGAAAAACACCCGTGTCATTTTTCTTGCCGGATTTCCCGCAACTATAAGTTGTGGGCGCGGAATTAGCGTGCACGCTTTCTTCTTGACTTTTTTTGTTTCAAAGTTAGTCTTTTTGAGCCTGGTGTGGCTTTTCAGTCTTGTTGGGGGTGCAAGCGATGAGGCTCGCATATTTTCTCAGTTTGGGAAGTGTGATTTGCCCGCTGAAGGGGCGCACATTTGCCGCTGTCGTTGACGAACTGCTGACAGCGTTGGACAGAGTTAGGAATCTGCGGGATAGGAAGGCTGCCGCATCCGCGATTGAGGAGCGCGAAAAACTCGGCTCTACCGTTATAGAGAAAGGAGTGGCTCTTCCGCACGCGAGAACAAGTGCAGTTGACGGACTCGCGGTTGCGGTGGGCACAAGCCGCGAGGGGATAGATTATGGAGCGCCTGATGGTGAGCCGGTCAGGATTGTGGTTCTGATTCTTGCGCCGAAGAACGAGTCTGCGTTGTATCTGCGTGTCCTGAGCGCGGTGAGTCAACTTCTGAAGGAGGAAAAGACAAGGCACAGTCTGCTTGAAGCAACTTCTGCGAAGCAGATACTGGAGATTGTGGAGAAAAGCGGCGTGAATGTGGAAGAGAGGCTCAAAGTCAGGCACATTATGAATCCTTTACCTGCCGTGGTTGAGAGGCAGACGAGCCTGAAAGAAGCGGTAGATTTGCTACTCAAACACCAAACGCTTGAGTTGCCTGTTGTGGACGAGCAGGGCAAACTCGTAGGCGAGATATTTATAGACGATGTCCTGAAAGCAGGACTGCCAGATTACCTTTTCAAGATGGATAGCGTCTCTTTCCTGAGCGGCTTTGAGCCGTTTGAGCATCTTCTGGAGCACGAGGCGAAAATGTCTGTAGGCGATGTTATGTCTGGGGCTGTCGGCGTGGTGGATTGCGATGCGTCACTGATTGAGGCGGCGCTGCTTCTTGTCAAACATGATATTCGGAGTTTGATAGTAGTTGAAAGCGAAAAACCTGTTGGTCTAATTTCATTGTTTGATTTTATCAGAAAGATATTGCGTCCGTAAGAAAAATTTATGTCAGGGACTGCGGATTTGGAAACCTACAGGGCTGTCGTGGCGGGAGCGACGCTGGTTCTTCTGTTCCTCTCGCTCATCTTCACTCGCTTGCACCGCGCTGTCGTCGCGTTGCTTGCTTGCGGCATTGTTCTTGTCCTGCATCTTGCGCCGTTTGAGCATCTGACACGGCACATAGATGCGAACGTGATAATGCTTATACTCTCTATGATGATCGTTGTCGCCGTTATGCGCAGGACAGGGCTGTTTCAGTATATAGCGGTAAAATGTGCGAAACTATCAGGCGGCGACCCTCTGCGTCTCCTTATTCTTCTCGCCGTTGTAACAGCGGTCCTCTCAGCCTTTTTTGACAATGTGACCACCGTTCTTCTTATGAGTCCGATAACGCTGGTTGTTTGTGCTGAGTTTCGGACAAGTCCTGTTCCATTTCTTGTGACGCAGGCGCTTGCATCCAACTTCGGCGGCACCGCGACTCTCGTTGGCGACCCGCCAAACATAATGATTGGTTCAGCTGCAAACCTCTCGTTCAATCAATTTATTCTGCACCTTGCGCCGCTTGTTGTGATTGTTATGGCTGTATACGCGATTTTCCTGCGCCTCAGATACCGCAAGAAAGTTGGTTTCGCTTCAGCGATAGCGAGGGCTCGCCTCGCAACTATGGATGAGCGAAAATCCATAACTGATAAGAAACTGCTTGTTCGCGGGCTTGTTGTGCTCGCGTTTGTCCTTGTTGGGTTTCTGCTGCATAATGTTTTGAGTCTTGAGGCTGGAGTGGTAGCGCTTTGCGGGGCGGTTGCGCTTCTTGTCATTTCCCGGGCGGACATAGCAAAAATCCTTGAGGAGTTGGAATGGACAACTCCTATCTTCTTCATCTGCCTCTATATTGTCGTTGGCGCCGCCGTGGAGGTCGGACTCATAAAGAAAATGGGCGAGTTTCTCTTCAGTCATACATCAGGAAACCTGTTTATTTCTGCTATGCTCATTATGTGGTTTTCCGCTATCTTGTCCGCGTTCGTCAGTAGTGTGCCTTTCACCGCTATGATGATACCTGTGGTTAGAGAGTTCATCTTTACAAATAACATACAGGCTGGCGGTCCTTTCTGGTGGGCGCTTGCTATAGGTGCCTGCTTCGGGGCAAATCTGACGCTAATCGGCGCAGCGGCAAATGTCGTTACAGCAGGAATAGCGGAGAAAGCGGGCTACAAGATTACGTTCAAGTCTTTTATCCGCGAGGGAACACCGTTCACGCTTATTGCGCTCGCAATTTCATCTGTTTACATATATCTGCGTTATTTTATGTGAGATGCGCTTCCATAACTCGCGCAACCCTGACGCACAGGTATGCGCGACAGATTTGATGCAGTATCTTGGAAAGTGTAATTATGGATTCTGTCTCAGCGCCAGTTGTAGTGACAATTCTCATCTGCGCGGGTCGTTACCGCTATCCGTGGATTTGTCTGCTACTCGGGGGCGAGGTGCGTAGTATGTAAAGCAGATCAGGCTATTTCGCGTTTCTTCTCTTCTTCTTTTCGCGTCTTCTGCTTCTTCTTGAACGGGCCACTCTTTCCCTTCACCACCTCCGGGTCAATCACATATTTGTTCATCTCTTTGTGCGATGGCATCTCATACATTATGTCTAACATAGTGTCTTCAATTATGGTGCGAATTCCGCGCGCTCCAACCTCTTTCTCAAGCGCTCTCTTTGCTATCTCTTTGAGCGCTTTTTCGGTAAATTCCAGTGTCGCGCCTTCCATCTCAAAGAACTTCTGATACTGCCGCAAAATAGCGTTCTTCGGCTCAAGCATAATTCTTATCAGGTCTTCTTCAGAAAGCGGAGTGAGCGCGACGACGACAGGCAGGCGTCCAACAAACTCCGGAATCATTCCGAACTCTATCAGGTCGTCCGCGATGACGTGCTGGAGAAGCTCTCCGCGCCTTCGTTCCTTCGCTTCAACGCCGCCGGAGTCGCGCTTGTATCCTATCAGGTTCTTTCCAATCCTTTTTGCGATTATCTCTTCCAAACCGGTAAATGTTCCGCCGCAGATAAAGAGGACGTTTGTAGTGTCAAACGGTATGTACTGCTGTTCTGGATGTTTTCTTCCGCCCTGCGGAGGCACATTTGAGATTGTGCCTTCAAGCATCTTGAGAAGTCCCTGCTGCACCCCTTCACCCGAGACGTCACGTGTGATGGAGACATTGACCGTCGCCTTCGCTATTTTGTCCGCCTCATCGAGGAAAATTATGCCCTGCTCTGCTCTCGCCAGGTCAAAGTCTGCTGACTGAAGAAGTTTCAGAAGAAGGTTCTCAACATCTTCGCCTACGTAGCCGGCTTCAGTAAGAGTTGTTGCGTCTCCGATTGCAAAGGGGACATTGAGGAACTTCGCGAGCGTGCGCGCGAGGAGAGTTTTACCCACACCTGTAGGACCGATAAGAAGAACGTTACTTTTGTCCAGTTCCACGCTGCCCGGGTCAATACTTGAGATGAGACGCTTGTAATGGTTATAAACCGCCACGGAGACCGCTTTCTTTGCGCGCTCCTGACCGATAATGTATTCGTCAAGTTTCCCTTTTATCTCTTTTGGTGCGGGCAGTTTTCCGCCGCGAAGAAATGATTGCGTTCTGGTCTGCCTGCGTCTCTCATTCACCACATCGTGGAGCAGTTCAATGCAGGTTTCGCAGACGCAGATACCGGGCGGACCGGCAACCAGTCGGTCATGCGAAGATGCCGCTTTCTGGCAGAACGAGCACCTGGGCGCTTCTCTTCTTGCTTGCACTGCTACTTCTCCTTCAGAATTTCTATCACTTCATCTATTATACCGTATTCTTTCGCTTCTTCGCTTGACATAAAGAAATCTCTGTCAGCGTCTTTCTCTATCTGCTCAATCGGTTTTTTTGTCTCTTTTGCGAGGATTTCATTTATGATTTTTTTGAGGCGCAGAATCTCCTTCGCCTGAAGAGAAATGTCAGAGGCGGAGCCTTCTGCGCCGCCCCAGGGCTGATGCAGCATAATTCGCGCGTGCGGGAGCGCGTAGCGCTTGCCCTTTGTTCCAGCCGCAAGAAGGAGCGCGCCCAAACTCGCTGCCTGACCGACGCAGACTGTGGAGACGTCACAGGAGACGTATTTTATAGTGTCGTATATTGCGAGCCCTGCTGTTATTGAGCCTCCCGGCGTGTTTAGATAAAGGTTTATGTCAAGTTTCTTGTTATCCATCGCAAGAAACAGCATCTGTGCGGTGACTATGTTTGCGACGTGGTCATCGACGGGCGAGCCAATAAAGATTATCCTGTCTTTGAGGAGTCGGGAGAAGATGTCGTAACTTCTTTCACCGCGCCCATCGCGCTCTATTACGAACGGGGTCAGTTGCGATGAAGGAACAACCAACTTTTCGCGCATAGGTACCTCCATAATCAATTAGGTTCCGCTTGGCGCAGGCGAACCCTCCTCCTGCTGCTCTGGTTTCGCTTTGAGACTTCCCGGCGGAAGAACCTTCACATTTGCTTTCTCCCGCAGGAAAGTTTTCACCTTTTTCCCGAGCATATCTTCTCTAACTTGCGGGAGCATATTTTCCGCTTCAAGTTTGTCAAGCAACTCTGCTTCGTTTATGCCCTTTTCACGCGCGATTCTTGCCACCTCCGCGTCAACCTCCTCTTCTGTGACGAATATGTTCTCCGACTGGGCTATCTTTTGCACGATAAGGTCTTCGCGGAATATGGATTCTATCTCCTTCTCTGTGTATTCGCGGTACTGCTTTATATCGGCATCGATTTTTGCCTGTTCAACGCCTGCGTCTGCAAGTCTGAACGCTCTGTAGGCTGCCATCTGTTCTGCGCGCTTCGCTATCAGTTCTGAGGGGACGTCAAACTGCGTCTTCTGCATAATCTTTGCCATAATTATTCGTTCAGCAATGAACTTCCAGGCAGCCTCCTTTGTTTCGTGGACCCTCTCGCGCAACTTCAATTTCAACTGCTGGAGATTCTCAAATCCGATGCTTTTTGCCCATTCGTCGGTTGCTTCGGGTTTCTTCAACTCTTTTATTTCGTTTATCCTGATGACCGCGGTCGCACTCTTCCCGATAAGATTTTCCCTCACCTTCAGCGAACTCACTTTAGGCAGAACAAAACTGACTTCCACAGAATCGCCGCGGCTTCGCCCTTCCAGTTTGGATGAGAGTTCCGGTGTCTCAATTCCGAAGAGTCCTTTACTCGCGGGCGGGAGGTAAGCGTTCTCAGACCTGAATATTTCACTTCCCTCGCAGGTAACGGTCACGGCGCATATCAGCACATCAGAGAGTGCGACCGGACGCCCTTCTACGACAGCCAGTTCGGCGGTTTCTGTTCGCAGACGCTCAGTTTCATTGTTCAGTTCCTGGTCTGTTACTTCAGCGTCCTCAATCTCCACTTCAACGCCGATGTAATCCGTCACGCTCACTTCAGGTCTGACTATAACTGTGACCTGGAATTTGAAAGGCGCTGATGCGTCAAGACTGATATCCTGTGCCTTCGGCAGTTCGAGTTCACCGAGCAGTGTTAGTTTATGCTTATCAATAGCCTCCTCCATTGCTGCGGACATCATCTCCTCTTTTATTTCGTTCTCAACGCGTTTGCCGAGCCTGCGTTCAAGGAGTTTCCGGGGAACGTGTCCGCGCCTGAATCCCGGCATTTCCGTCTCTTTGAGGAGTTTGCCGTATTTGTCCTCTATCTTCTCTTTGACCTGTTCAACCGGTATTTCAAACTTCAAAACCTTTTTACATTTTCCCGCATCTTCTATTTCAACCTGCACGGTCAGCCTCCTTTTGCGGACTCAAGCGTTAGTGAGCGGTTAGCACAGCAAGTCCAGTAAGTCAGGTTCTTTGCTGATGATTATAGCCTTACTTCGCCGCCATACAACCTTTTTCTTTCCCTTTCAATGGCGTGCGTTTCAGGATTGCAGGTAAGGTCTCCGGAGCCAGAGGGTGGAGAAACGGGAAGTGAGAGGATGAGGTCACTCTCGGGGCTTCGCCGCGTATCTGTGCAGACGCGCAACAGGCGGCTGGCAAGAGGCATAAAATGAAGGGGAGTCCGAAAACTCCCCTTATTGGTTGAAATTTTCCTCCCGCTTTAGAGAGACCCCTTCAGTTCTTTTCCCGGTTTGAAGGCGACAGTCTTTGATGCCGCTATCTTGATTGTCTCGCCTGTCTGCGGATTGCGTCCTGTGCGTGCCTTTCTCGCCTTGACTCTGAACGAGCCAAACCCGACCAGTTGCACCTCCTTGTACTTCTTGAGTCCCTTTCCGATTGCGTCGAGAACTGCGTTGACGCTGGTCTCAGCGTCCACTCTGGTGCTTCCCGTCTCTTTCCTGACGGCGTCAATCAAATCCGCCTTATTCACAACCTCACCTCCTCTCAAAAGCCTGACCACTGAAACCGAGGCATCTTCTGCCCTGACGGGCGCGAATTTTATGGGATTGCAGACAGTCTGTCAAGAAAAAAAAGTCTTTTCAGGCTAAATATCTGCAAAATTCTGCGTTTGCTGGCGGGAGCGCGCTGGATGCCGTATCTGGCAAGCGATAGAGAAGAGCGCTTCGTGCACTTTTAGACTGCTCACTATTTCTGTCAAGATTCTTGATTGCAAACTGCGCAAACAATATAATTCGGGGTCAGGAAGAGCCGGTGGCTGTGTTCCGAAAGGATGTGTATGAAAGAGCAGAGAAGATTGTTAGTTCGGCTTCTCAAGTATGCTGTTCCGTACTGGGAGGCGATACTCATAGTTATGGTCTGCTCTGTGATTTACTCTGCCTTTGTGGTTTCTCCTGTCTTGCTTATCAAGCCGGTGGCGGACAATGTTCTGATGGGTGCCGGCAGCGAACCTTCCAGCCAGGACACGGGTGTAGTCAGTGTCGCTCAGAAAAAGTCAGCCACTGCGGACTGGTTCACGCGTTTTTTCAAAGAGCGCAGCTGGACGCGAATGACGATTATGTGGTTCATATTTATTGTGATGGTTGTTGCCGCCCTTGTCGGCGCTGCCGCCTGCTTCGGCAGAGAGTATCTGAAAGACTTTCTCTTGTTCAGAACACTGGTGGATATAAGACAGCAGGTCGGTGAACACCTTATGACTCTATCATTCGGCTTCTTCTCCAGAAAGAGGGTGGGCGAACTAATCTCCCGCATAACAAACGACATACAGGTTACTCAGAGAGCGTTGGACTTTATATTCGGAGATATCATTGAGCAGCCGCTCGTAATAGCGATGTCGGTGGCTCTGGCGTTTTACTATTGCTGGCAACTCGCGATAATAACGCTTATGTGCTTTCCCATTATTCTCTTTCCTATGGCCCGGTTGGGAAGGCGCGTCCGAAAGTCCAGCCGCCAGAGCCTTGAGAAACTTGAAGATGTCACAGAAACTCTTCAACAAATGCTTTCGGGAATACGCATGGTCAAAGCGTTCCGCCTTGAGGCGCAGAAATCCGCTGACCTGAGGGAGGCTAACCGCAACTTCTTCAGAAAATCTATGAAACTGGTCAAGGCAAGAGTCCTGAGTAAAACAATTGTTGAGTTGTCCTACGGGGTGGGGGTCGGACTCCTGCTGTTGGTCGCCTCTTATATGATTATTACCTCTCATTGGGACCTCACCATGGGCAAAGTGCTTGGTTTCTGCGCCGCTATCTTCAGCGCGTACAAGCCTGTAAAGATTCTGACAAAGGCGTATGCCACTGTTCAGGAGTCGCTGGCAGGCTGCAAGCGCGTCTTTGAACTTCTGGACACTAAGCCAGAAGTCACGGACGCGCCTGACGCTGCCGAAATGGACAGAATGAGAAAAGGCATAGAGTTCAGAAATGTTTGGTTTGCCTACGACACGGAGATGGTCCTCAAAAATATAAGCCTGTCGGTCAAAACCGGTGAAGTTGTCGCGATTGTGGGTCCCTCCGGTGCAGGCAAATCAACTCTTCTTGACCTTATTCCGAGATTCTACGATGTCTCTGAAGGCGCTATCCTGATAGACGGGGTAGATATAAGAACTTTGAAGCGCGATTCGCTGCTTCGCCACATTGCCGTTGTAGCGCAAGACCCGTTCCTCTTCAACACAACAATTCGTGAAAATATCGCCTACGGCAGAAGAGGAGTTACAGACGAGGAGATTCAGGATGCTGCAAAAGCCGCAAATATCCACGACTTCATTATGACCCTGGAAAAGAACTACGATACAGTTACAGGCGAAAGAGGCGTTATGCTCTCGGGCGGGGAGAGACAGAGAATTGCTATCGCGCGCGCAATTCTCAAAGACGTGGATATCCTCCTTCTGGATGAGGCCACAAGTTCGCTTGACACGGAAAGCGAACAGATTGTCCAGAGAGCGCTCAATAACCTTATGCAGAACCGGACCACTCTTATAATCGCGCACCGGCTCTCAACTGTTCAGCACGCCGACAGAATTGTGGTTCTTGATGACGGAAAGATTGTCCAGATTGGCAGCCACGCTGAACTCCTTGAGCAGGGCGGACTCTACAAAAGACTTTATGAGATGCAGTTCGCCAACGGGGTGACTGTGTGAAGGGTTCACTCAAGGATTACCATCAGATAATTGAGAAGTTCTCTCAGGCAAAGGTCGGCGTTCTCGGCGACCTCATCGCCGATATGTATGTTTTCGGTAGCCCTAACAGACTGAGTCGTGAAGCGCCGATAGTCGTGATTGAATACGAGTCTGAAGAACTGCGCCCCGGCGGCGCCGCTAACTCCGCGCACAATCTCGCCGCGTTAGGCGCATCCGTCTTCCCTGTCGGAGTAGTCGGCGACGATAAAGAAGGTCGCCTTCTCAAAGAGATTCTCTGCCGCGGAAAAGTCGCGCCAGAAGGCATCTTTACTGAGCCTGGCAGGGAAACCATCACGAAAACGAGAATCTTCGCCGGCGATTTGCACACTGTCAAACAGCAGATGGCGCGCATAGACAGGGGAAAAGCGCAAAAGATTGATTCCTCTCTGGAGAAAAAAATCTTTGACGCGATTGAGAATTTCAGCCGCGAAACTTCGGCGTGGATAATCTCAGATTACGGCTACGGACTCATCACAGATAGAATCAGAGAAAAAGTGAAATCCCTCTTTCCTCAGAGGATTGTGGTTGCCGATTCAAGACACGCTGCAAGAGAGTTCGGCGGCATCACCGCGATGACCCCGAATGAGTCTGAAGCGCTCGCGTTCGGACGCGATTTCCTCAGCGGCGAAGACGATATTTTCATCATCGGCGAGAAGATTCTTGAAGCGCTCAATCTTCGCACAGCGCTCATTACCCGCGGCAATAAAGGGATGCTGCTTTTTGAAAGAGGCGCCAGACCTGTTGAAATTCCTATAGTCGGCACAGAAGAGATAGTTGATGTCTCAGGCGCAGGCGACACTGTAACAGCGACTTTCACGCTCGCGCTCGCCTCTGGCGCAAGTTCTGAGCAGTCCGCGCATCTCGCCAACTTCGCGGCGAGTGTAGTTGTTATGAAACGCGGCACCGCCACCTGCTCTGTTGACGAACTTCTCCAAACTGTGACGAAATACTTTTCCTGACAGAAATAGCGCGAAGCGTCCTCTGCTTATTTCTCGGTTTGTTTGAAAAACGTGCTTTTGGTCTGGACTTTTAGCGCACCGACGTTGGAGAGGTTACAGGCGCTATTTTTTCTGGTCGCTCCTGACTATTGTCACCTTTGTCTCGGGTGTGTCTGGAATCTCTTCCGGCAGCAGGTCAGCGTATTTTTTTCCCAGTCCGAGCGCTTGGCGTTGCGGGAAACAGCGGGGAAAATGATGCGGGATGTTCCTCTGCTAACAATCCTGGGGAGACCCCGTCTGAGAGCCATATTTGTATCTCCTTGCTATCACAGTATCTGAATATTAGACTTTCCAAAAGAGACGTTTGTTCACCGTAAAACGGAGACGCCTATAACCGTCACTTCTTTAGCAAGAGTGAGCAGGACTGTCAGAGCGGTATATTGCCGTGCTTGCGCGGCGGGCGATGTTCGCGCTTGCCGGAAAGCATAAGAAGAGCATCTATTATGCGGGGTCTGGTCTCCTCAGGCTCAATTATGTCGTCAATGTATCCGCGTTGCGCGGAGATGTATGGGTTAGCGAACTTTTCAGTATATTCGGTCGCGAGTTTTTCTTCCATCTGTTCTGAATTTTCTGCACTTTCAATTTCTTTCTTGAAGATAATTTCCACAGCGCCTTTTGGTCCCATAACTGCGATTTCTGCTGTGACCCAGGCAAAGTTCACATCGGCGGCTAAATGTTTTGAGCACATAACATCGTATGCGCCGCCGTAGGCTTTGCGGGTAATCACGGTGATTTTCGGGACAGTGGCTTCTGCGAACGCGTAGAGGAGTTTTGCGCCGTTTCTGATGATTCCGCCCCACTCCTGATTTGTGCCGGGCAGGAATCCGGGCACATCCACGAACGTGATAAGCGGTATATTGAAAGCGTCGCAGAAGCGGACGAACCGCGCCGCTTTTATGGACGCGTTTATATCAAGACAGCCTGCGAGGTAGTTCGGCTGATTTGCAACTACTCCGACTGAGCATCCTGCCAATCTGGCGAAGCCGACAATTATGTTCGGCGCCCAGTGCTTGTGGACTTCAAGCAGTTCGCCTTTGTCAACTACTTTCGCGATTACCTCTTTCATATCGTAAGGCTGGTTCGGATTATCGGGTATTATGGTTTTCAGCGACTCTTCTTCTCTGCTGTGCGGGTCATCGTCTTGACCCTGCGGCGCGTCTTCAAGGTTATTCTGTGGAATGTAACCTAACAGATGCTTGACCAGGTCAAGCGCGTCTTTTTCGTTTTCGGCGGCGAAGTGGGCGACTCCGCTCTTCTTATTATGCGTCAGCGCTGAGCCGAGTTCGTCAGGAGTCACATCCTCGTATGTGGTCGCTTTGATAACTTTCGGTCCTGTTATGAACATATGAGAAGTGTCTTTGACCATAACGATGAAGTCTGTGATAGCGGGCGAATAGACCGCGCCCCCTGCGCACGGACCCATTATGACGGAGATTTGAGGAATAACTCCTGAAGAGATGACGTTCCTGAAGAAGATGTCTCCATATCCAGCGAGTGACATAACGCCTTCCTGAATTCTCGCCCCGCCTGAGTCATTCAGCCCTATAATTGGGGTGCCGTTACGGCGCGCTACGTCCATCACCTTGCAGACCTTTTCCGCGAACGTTTCCGAAAGCGAGCCGCCGAAAACTGTGAAATCCTGCGAGAAGAGATAGACCAGTCGTCCGTCAATTTTGCCGTATCCTGTGACGACTCCGTCGCCGGGGAATTTTTTCTGGTCCATACCGAAGTCCGCGCATCTATGGACGACGAACATATCAAGTTCGCGGAAGGTGCCGGGGTCAAGGAGGTGGTCTATCCTTTCACGCGCTGTCATTTTGCCTTTCTTATGCTGCTCGTCAACTCTTCCCTGTCCGCCGCCCAGAAGCGCCTCTGCCCTCAACTTACGCAGTCCCTCTTCTTCGTCTCTGACCGTCATATCTTTTCCCTCTCCAAATCTATTGCTTGGTATTTCTTATCCTATCTCTTTGTGCGAGAGTGTCAACGAAAATCAGCGCAGAGCGGAAATCCTCCAACTCTGCAAGTAAACGCCGCACACGCCAGACAACGAACCCTGACTCGTCATTTTGATTGACAGAGTAGCGCCTCCTACAGTAATATACTATTTGCCATATTCCTTGCGCATTCTGGTTGTATCGCCTTGCTTGGGAGGCACTGGTTGGGCGCGAACGACAGAAATCAGAAATGGGAACACATTCTCTCTGCATACCTTATGTCCATAGATAAGCCCGCGAGTGAATCAGCAAAGTCTCATCTCTTCTTTGGACTACTCAAAGACCTTTTTGGAGTTCAACCTAACTTTATAGAAGACTATGTTGAGGGCATAGAGAAGTATGTGAAGGTCAAACAGAAGGACGGTCTTCTCAGAGGCGAAATTGATAACCTTTATGGTAATCTCGTCATAGAGTTTGAAAGAAACCTGCAAAAAACGCAGGAGGAGGCAAAAGAGCAACTGCGTAGATATGTTGCTTGCCTCTGGTCTAATGAAGCCCCGGGCAACCGCAGTCCTTACATCTGCCTCGCAGGCGATGGCAGGAACTTTGCAGCGTATTCGCCTGCTATCCCGGATGTTAGTCAGAAGGACATCCAGCCCAATGAGGTTCAACTGCAACTGATAGAGCAAGTAGATTGGAAGGACTATGATGCGCAGGATGTCTATCTCTATCTTGACCGCTACTTTATGCGGGAAAAAATACTAACCCCTACAACCGAGAATATCGTAAAAGACTTCAGCGCAAAGAGCCACGCTTTCCGCACCGCAAGCCAAACCCTGTTCTCTGTGTGGCGCGCTAATAAGACAAAACCAGAGTTCTCCGTCGTCTATGATGCCTGGGAAAAATACCTTCGCATCGTCTATGGCAGCGAGATTGCAGGCGATGAACTGTTTGTCAAACATACGTATCTTGCAACACTCGCGAAACTGATGGCATACATTCGCGTATCTGGTCTTAGGCGCTTTGAATCTGATACAGAAATTCTCCGTATGCTTAGCGGAGAGTTGTTCAAAGAAGTCAAAATAGAGAACTTCCTTGAAGAGGACTTCTTCTCGTGGGTTTCGCGCAAAGAAGCCGAGAAAACAGGTGTCAGCATCGTCCGCCTGCTCTTCAGCATTCTGCAAAAATACGACCTTCAGGCGCTGTCGGAAGATGTTCTGAAGTCCCTGTATCAAGAATTAGTTGACCCTCAAACACGGCACGACCTCGGCGAGTTCTATACTCCTGATTGGCTTGCGCACAGAATTGTCAAAAAGTTACTATCGGAGAAACCTGAAGGCTCTATCCTTGACCCTGCCTGCGGCTCAGGAACTTTTCTTTATCTCGCAATCCGTGAAAAGCGCGAAAGACTCGGTAACTCAGCAAAAACATTGCGACATATTTTAGATTCGGTCTGCGGCGCTGACGTCCATCCTCTCGCCAGCATCATTGCTAAAACAAACTACATCCTCGCCCTCGGCGATTTGCTGAGAGGACGCAAAAGCACTATTACAATTCCCGTATATCTGGCGAACACTTTGAAGTTGCCAGAACGCTGGATGAAAGGACCGCAGTTCAAAATTGAAATTGATTCCGAGACTTTATATGTTCACGAAGCCCTTCTTCAGAACCTTGACCTTTACGACAGTTCCATAGAACTGGCAAAAGAGTTCGCACGACAAAACACCGGGAAAACGATAAAAATGGAACTATTCCGTAGTTTTCTCTCCGCCCAGAATTTCCCCGCTGTGGATAATGACGCGTTAGTAAATGCACTCTTCGCTATCGCTCAAACCCTGAAAAAGTTCATTGACCTCAACCGCGATACAATCTGGGCATTTGTATTGAAGAACATTTACAAACCATTCTTCTTCAAAGACAGGTTTGACTTCATTGTGGGTAATCCGCCCTGGATTGCATTCCGATACACCGAGCCCGCATACCAGCAATTCTTGAGACCACAAATCACCGATAAGTACAAACTGCTTACAGGACGCGGACACCTCATCACTCATCTTGAAGTTGCAACACTCTTTCTTCTTCGCTCAGCGGACCTGTATCTCAAAAGCGGCGGAGAAATCGCATTTGTTCTGCCAAAAAGCATTTTCAGCGCTGACCAGCACGATGAACTGCGCAGAGGAGCATTCAAGTTCAGCGAGAACGCAAAGGAAACGCTGAAGTTCAAAGAGGCTTGGGACTGTGAGAATGTTCAACCACTTTTCAACGTTCCGTGCTCTGTGTTGTTCGCTGACAAAGAGAAGTTCTCAGGTAACAAGCCACCGGAAATGAACTACCCGATTTCAGGAGAAGTCCTGACAGGTAAACTTGAACAGAAAAACGCGTCCTTACCCGAAGCCGAAAACGCTCTCTCCGCTAATGATGTCCAGTTTTTTCTCCACAAGCGGGGCAAACGCTCATTCTGGGGAACACAGAAAGGCACAGGTGAAAGGGCAGAAAGCTGTTACAAAAAGCACTTCTCTCAAGGTGCGACAATTGTCCCACGTTCTTTCTGGTTTGTGCAGGTGAAATCATCACCCCTGGGATTCAATCCCGATTTGCCACCCCTTGAGACAGCGGACCGCGCTGTGGAACAGGCAAAAGATGCTTACAAATCCGTCTTTTTCACCGGCAATGTGGAGAGTCGTTTCCTTTACGCGACTCTTCTTTCAACAGACTTACTCCCATTTGGTCATCTTGGCTTTCGCCTTGTCGTCCTGCCCATTGAGCCGGAGGAAAAGCGATACAAACTGATAAAGGCTGATGAGGCGCGCAAGCGCGGGTTCTATCACCTCGCCCAATGGCTGGAAAAAGCAGAAGAAGAATGGACAAAACGCCGCGGTGCAAAAGCAAAAACAATGAGTGTGTACCAGAGAATGGACCGCTATCACGGACTAACGCAACAGAACCCGCAAGCGAAATACCGCGTCCTATACAACACGTCAGGAACTTTCCTCGCAGCGGCAATTGTCGAAAATAGACCTATAAAAGTGAAATCTAATGGGCAGGTGGTAACCGCAGGCAGCGTAGTCGCAGATACGAAAACATACTTTTGCGAAATGAAAAACCTTCTTGAGTCTTTGTTCTTGACAGCCGTTCTCAATGCACCTGTAATAGATAAACTGACTAAACCCATGCAAAGCCGCGGCCTGTGGGGTCCTCGCGATATTCACAAGAAGGTTCTTGAACTTCCCATACCTCAATTTGACGCGAAGAACGCGGCACATCTTCGGCTGGCGCAGATTGGTGAGGAATGCAGGGCCAAAGTGAAACAATGGCTGAAAAGCGGCGGGGCAGGGAAAATAAAGAGTATCGGCAAACTGCGTTCTATGGTGCGCCAGATACTCAAACCCGAACTGACAGAGATAGACAATGTAGTGAAAGAACTACTGGAGTAGTGCCCAAGTTGGCGAGTTGATGCCGCAGCGACCGTGGTTACTACAAGGCATCGGACCTAACATATAAGGACAAACTGTGAGCGAAGCCATAGATGCAGCCATAAGTGTCTTACGAGACCTCTATCCGCTGTCGCTTAACTGCACTGAAATAACTTTCTTTGCTCTTCAGAAGCGCTCGTGGTGTACCAAAAGCAAGACCGCAAAACTCACAATGGATGCCAGAATCAATACCTACATCATCAAGAACCGCGGGAAGGATGCACGAATAAGCAGAACTGGATCAGACCTCTTCAGCTATAACCCGGATACACAAAGCCTCTGGGTAGAGAAAAAGCATGACCCCGTATTTGTGGAACTCTTACAGGCTTTGAGGCGGGTCATAGAACTGAATTTCGTCATCGGTATCCTGGATGAGTATCACCAAAACTCCCGCGGTAGTGTTCCGCCTGTCAAGGACTGTCATATCCTGGCCTTGAAGGGTGCTGCTGTCGTCTTCGCGGTAGGCGCTTGGGAGTTCTTCAATCAAGAATTGGTGTTAGACGCATCCCGACGTCTGAGAAAAGAACTGTCAAAGCCTCGGAGCAGATTTGATTACAACAAACTACCAAAAGGCCTGCTCAGGAGCGTAAGGGATTCTCTCTATAAGAAGTACTTTCCTGGAATAAAAAGCCTGCCCGTTCGGAAATTCTGGGAAAAGAGCCCAGTGCAGAACAATGCCAACCTCCTTACCGAGTATCACAAGATAAAAGTTTTGAGATACAACAACCCTGATGCAAAGTCCACCGGCTCCCTAATGTTCCGGTGCTTTTCCATTCGTGATATTGGTTCCCGGTGGTCAATAAGCGGTTATTCCAATAAATCTGTTTGCCAGTCTCTGGATGAGTATGTCAGCATCAGACACCACCTCGCGCACGGGGAGAATGACCAACGACTGAAGAAAGTATCCTTAGAAGAAATGACTAAGAGACTCTAACAAAACCTCAAGTTGG
>Ga0315280_10002369_pt1 | contig 30632 bp, 37 predicted proteins | sample YL17G06_40_MG_FD_203697 | JGI IMG/M metagenome (GOLD analysis project Ga0315280, IMG submission 203697) | Sediment microbial communities from Yellowstone Lake, YNP, Wyoming, USA - YL17G06_40 | ecosystem: Environmental > Aquatic > Freshwater > Lake > Sediment | place: USA: Wyoming | collected... | reverse complement strand
CTTTCCGACACCGGATTCACCGGTCAGAAGCACTGACACGCGCTGCTTCGCGACCCTTCGGACGAGTGCCTCGACGCGCCGCATGGCGGGCGATACGCCCAGCACCGCGTTGTCGGGCTCCGGCTGCGACGGCGAACGGGATTCCTGCACCAGCAACACCAGCCGCTCGATGTCGAACGGCTTCGTCAGGTACTCGCGAGCGCCTGCGCGGATCGTGGCGATGGCATCGTTGACGCTGCCGTAGCCGGTCAGGAAGTACCAGGGCACGGCCCGTTGCGACTCGGGCAATTCCATGAACCAATGGCTGGCCAGCCCGTCGGTCAGGCGGACATCGCTGACCACGGCGCGGAAGCGGGTACGCAAAGCCTCCTTCGCTTCCGAAAGGCTTCGACACCAGCGCACGTCAAACCCTTCAAGTTCGAATCGCTGAACCAACGACTCGCCGATGATCGAGTCGTCTTCAATGAGCAACAGACGCTTCATGGGTCTCCCGGTTGGGCATCCAGAACACGAGGCGAGTACATTGGCTTTCGCGCTCATCGACATCGAAACCGCCACCGTACTGCGTAGCGATCTCGTGACAGACCCATAGGCCGAAGCCTCGCGGGTCGTCGCCGCTCTCGGCGGCGATGGTCGCCTTGAGCGAGTCTTGCGTCAGCGGCCGGCCTTGGTGTGACACGCTGAACCGCAGCCGATCAGCGTCGGCGTGCAGTTCGGCATGCACCGAGCCGGGCTCGCCGGCAGCGGCCACGGCATTGAGCAGCATGTTGAGCATCACCTGCCTCATCACGCCGGATGGCGCACGCAGCGCGGACTCCGCCTCCACGTGAGTCGTGAGCCGCACGTTGCGATGCGATACGTCAGGGTGCGCCAAAGTGACCACGTCGGCGAAGTCGTCGATCTCGAGTGCACGGCCCTCGATGCGCGCCTGTGGCAACAGTGCAGCCACGGTGGTCTGTATTTGATGCAACCCGCGCTGAAGCAGGCCCAGCGTGCGCTTGCGCGTCTCCTCGGAGGCGCCGTGCAAGTTGAGCGTCTGGCTGGCGGTCAGCAGTCCGGCCAGGGGGTTGTTGATCTCGTGCGCCACCGCGGCGGTGATGCGGCCGACGGCCGCCATGCGCTCGGCAGACAGCGCGCGCCGTTCAGCCTGCTGGCGGACTTGCAGTTCCGAAATGAGTTGATCCACCGCAGCACTGATGCGGCCGAGTTCGGGGTCCTTGGTTTGCGGAAGCTGGCGGCGAAGTTCCAAGGCATCGGCGCGCCCGATCCGCTCGATGACTTGCGCCATGGTCGCCACCGGCGCGGTCATGCGCCGGCCGATCCACCAGCCCGCCGGCACGAGCAAGAACGCAGCGATGCCGATGCCAATGAGTGCTGGCTGCGTCAGTGCGCCCCAGTCGGTGGCGAACACTGGCGCATCGACCTCGATGTAGGTGAAACCGAGCACCTGTCCGTCCTCGCTGCGCAGGGGCTCCACAAGCGCAATCCCACCATCGGATCGGTCGATGCGCAGACGTTTCGTGACGCCGTTCGCTGCCGGCCAGGACTGGCCACTGATGGAATGGCCGAGCAGGGGTTGCGCGGTCTTCAGCAATTGCGGTGCGGAGCTGGCGAAGACGCGCCCATCAGTGTCGAGAACCGCTGCTCGTGCCTGACCGGTGGCTGCACCGGGCAGGAAGGCCGCCGTGTTGCGCAGCAACGCAAACACGCGCCAGGTATCGTCGGCGGCGAGCAATGGAAGCGCTTGCGCGCCGAGCAGCTGCGCGGCACGATCAACGGTCGTCAGCGTGTCCGTGCGCGCAGTGCGGGCGAATGTCTGGACGGCTACCGCCGTCACGAGCAACGCCGCCAGCACGACGGCCAGCGACAGGCCCAGCGGTATCTGTACCCGGTATGGCAGCCGTGACAGCATCGCTCGAATGCCTACGCGACCACGCCGGAACCGGGCACGCTGCGGGCGAGTTGCCGGATCGAATCGAAGATGCCCGGCTGGCCCGCGATGAACCCGTCCAGGTTCAGCGACTTCAGCAGTGCCCGACCGGTTTCGTCGTTCAGCATGCCGATCAGGCTGCGGCGCAAGGCTTCGAGCTTTGCCGGGTCCGCGCCGCGTGCCGCAACCAGTGGTGGGAAGCCGTGCAGTCTCGACTTCCAGATGACCTCGGTCTGCGTTGCACCTGGCATGCCTTGCAAGCGCATCGTCTCCCACACATAGCCGTCGATCGAGCCGGCGTCCGCCAGTCGCGAAGCGACGGCGTCAGCCACGTTGCGGTGGCCGTGCGCGAAGAACGATCGCTTGAGGTCCTTCTGGGCGATGCCGGACGCGGCGAACTCGCCCTGGGCGACAAGCCATCCGGAATTCGACAACGGGTCCGAGTACGCGAACACCTTGCCTCCCATGTCGGCCCAGCCGCGCACCTGGACCTCGCCGCCGAGCGGGCGGATCAGATAGGACTGGTACTGGGGCCGGCCTTTGTAGAGTGGCACCGCCAGCAATTGCAATTGCGATTGGAATCGGACGAAAGGGTAGCCGCAGGTCCAGGCCGCATCGATCTGGCCGTTGTTCAGCAGTTCGTGCACCGACTGGTACTGGTCGCGCGATGCAAACGTGACCCGCGCGTCCAGGCGCTGAGACAGGTAGTCCGCCCAACGTGCCAGGAACGCTGCCTGGTCGGCCAGGATCACGGCGGTGAGTCCAATGCGCAGCCCCTCCTGGGCCAGCGCCAAGCGTGGGAGCGCGACCAGCATGGCGCTTCCTGCGATCAGTCTCCTGCGGTTCAAGCCACGCTCCGACGGTTTCGTTTTCGTAACATACCTCCTGGGAGTGCGTTACACCATCCGGACCAATCCCTAAACGAAGGCGTGCAAGTCATTGATTTCGCCGGCACCGAGTCGTGGCACGGCGATTGCATTGCCAGTCCTGTTCATTGCGTCCGTTCAAACCACAAACAGGAGAGAAGACATGCAAGAGCACAAGCTCAGCCGCCGCATATTCCTTAAATCAAGCGGCGGTGCGGCGGCGGTCGTCGGTACGGCCGGCGCTGCGTTGCTGCCCACCAGCGCGCAGGCAGCCGCCCCAGCGGGTAGCACCTCGACGAACCTCAGCTACTCCAAGCGCAGCGTCGGCAAGGCCGGCGGCATGCCCGTCAACCAGGCCGTGAGCTTCAGCTACCCGGATCCCAGTTCCCCATGTGTCGCGTTGCGCATGGGCTCCGCAGTGCCGGGCGGCGTTGGTCCGAACAAGGACATCGTTGCCTTCAGCGTCCTGTGCACGCACATGGGCTGCCCTGTGACCTACGAAAGCGGCACCAAGGTCTTCAAGTGCAGCTGCCACTTCTCGATGTTCGATGCCGAGAACAGCGGGCAGATGGTGTGTGGCCAAGCCACGGAGGACCTGCCCCGCGTGCTGCTCGACTACGACGCCAAGACCGACACCGTCAGCGCCGTCGGCGTCGACGGACTGATCTACGGCCGCCAAGCCAACATCCTCTAAGGAGCGCACGCCATGACCACAACGATCAAGGATCGCATCGCGCTGCCCCCGAAGGACGCGAGCAAGACCAACATGACTTGCCACTTCTGCATCGTGGGCTGCGGCTACCACGTGTACAAGTGGGATGCCAACACCGAAGGCGGTCGCGCCGCCGGGCAGAACGCGCTCGGTGTGGACTTCACCAAGCAGGTGCCGCCGCTGGCCATCACCATGACCAAGGCGATGACCAACACGATCACGGATCACAGCGGCAAGCGCTGGAACATCATGATCGTGCCCGACAAGGCGTGTGTCGTGAACGCCGGCCTGTCGTCCACGCGGGGCGGCAAGATGGCCTCGTACATGTACGCGCACGACGGCATCGGCAAGGAGCGGCTGAAGAACCCGCGCCTGTTCCGCGGCGACCAATGGCTCGACACCAGCTGGGACAACGCGCTTGCCATCTACGCCGGCCTGACCAAGAAGATTCTCGACACCGATGGCCCCAGCGGCCTGCTGTACGACTGCTTCGACCACGGCGGTGCCGGTGGCGGCTTCGAGAACACCTGGGGCACCGGCAAGCTGATGTTCACTGCCTTGCAGACGCCGATGGTGCGCATCCACAACCGCCCGGCCTACAACAGCGAGTGCCACGCCACCCGCGAAATGGGCATTGGCGAATTGAACAACAGCTACGAAGACGCGCAGCTGTCGGACTGCATCATGGCCGTGGGCTGCAACTCCTACGAGACGCAGAGCAACTACTTCCTGAACCACTGGGTGCCCAATCTCAACGGCGGCACGGTGGACAAGAAGAAGAAGTGGCATCCGGGCGAGACCGCTGCTGCTGCGAAGATCGTGATCGTCGACCCACGCCGTACCGCCACGGTGGCGATTTGTGAACAGGTGGCTGGCAAGGACAACGTGCTGCACCTGGATATCGAGCCTGGCAGCGACACGGCGCTGTTCAACACGCTGTTCACGTACGTGGTCGAGCAGGGCTGGCACGACAAGGACTTCCTCGCCAAGCACACCAAGGGCTTCGAAGACGCGGTCAAGACCAACCGCATGACGGTAGAAGACGGCGCCAAGGCCACCGGCCTGTCTGTCGCCAAGATCAAGCAGGCCGCCGAGTGGGCCTACAAGCCCAAGGCCAGTGGACACCACCCGCGCACCTTCCACGCCTACGAGAAGGGCATCATCTGGGGCAACGACAACTACTTGATCCAGAGCGCGCTCGTCGGGCTGGTGCTGGCCACGCACAACGTCACCCGGCGCGGGACTGGCGTGTGCCGCATGGGCGGCCATCAGGAAGGCTACGTGCGCCCGCCCTATCCGGGCGACAAGAAGATCTACATCGACCAGGAAGTCATCGCCGGCCGCGGCCTGATGTACACGCTGTGGGGCACCAACCCGTTCCAGACCACGGTCAATGCCGAGCAACACCGGCTGGCGCTGCACAAGCGCGCAGCCATCGTCAACGAAGCCGTGGCCAAGGCCAGGGGGGTGAGCACCGAGCAACTGATCGATGAGATCTACGACGCCTGCAAGAACAAGGGTGGCCTGTTCGTCGCGGCGATGAACCTCTACCCGACGATCATTGCCGAAGAGGCGCACCTGATGCTGCCGGCCACCCATCCGGGCGAGATGAACCTGACCTCGATGAACGGCGAGCGGCGTCTGCGCTTGTCCGAGAAGTTCATGGAGCCGCCCGGCTCGGCCAAGCCGGACTGCCTGATCGCAGCCGACATCGCCAACACCTTGAAGGCGATGTACCAGAAGGAGGGCAAGGCCGACATGGCCAAGCGGTTCGAGGGCTTCGACTGGAAGACCGAAGAGGACGCCTTCAACGACGGCTTCCGCCGCGCCGGGCGGCCGGGCGTGGGCCCCATCGACAGCCAGGGCGGTGACACCGGGTATCTGGCCACCTATGCGCTGCTGCGCAAGGCCGGGAACGACGGCGTGCAATTGCCCATCAAGCGCGTGGAGGGCGACAAGCTCATCGGCACCGAGACGTCCTATGCCGACTACAAGTTCGACACCAAGGACGGCCGGGCCGAGTTCAAGCCAGCACCCTGGAACGGCCTGCCCAAGATGGTCGCCGACCAGAAGGCCAAGCACCGGTTCTGGATCAACAGCGGCCGCGCCAATGAGGTCTGGCAAACCGCCTATCACGACCAGTACAACAGTTTTGTGCGTGACCGCTATCCGATGGCCTTTGTCGAGATGAACCCTGACGACGCGAGCAAGCTCGGCGTGGCCGCAGGCGACGTCATCGAAGTCTGGAACGACTACGGCAGCACCTACGCCATGGCCTATCCGCAGAAGGCGATCAAGCCAGGACAGACCTTCATGCTGTTCGGCTTCATCAAGGGCGTGCACGGCGACGTGGTCACGCCCTGGGTGGACCGCAACGTGGTGCCCTACTACAAGGGCACCTGGGCCAGCATCAAGCGTGTGGGCAACGTCGCGGATTGGAAGCAGAGCATCAGCTACAAGGAGCGGCGCTTCGCCTGATCCGGCGGATGTCTCCTCGCGGCGCCCCGCGCCGCGATTCACGAGGGGTGCCCGATTGCACCCCTCGTTTTGAAACCTCGATCAAGTCTCTCATCCATGAACGCAATCGCCTCGCGCGCTCGCGTGGCCGCCGTCACCGTCCTCGGTACCTTCCCTGCCATCGCAAGCCGGGAACTTGCGCAGAAGAACGACTGCCTGGCTTGTCACGCGGACGCCAACGAGCTTGTCGGACCGGCCTGCCAGGACGTGGCCAAGAAGCGCAAGGCCCAGAAGGACGCGCTGACGACCGTCACCGCCAACATCAAGAAGGGCGGCTCCGGCAAGTGCGGGCCGGTGCCAATGCCGCCGCAGGCCACGCTCAGCGACGCCGATGCGCAGGCGCTGGCCAGATGGACCTCGGATTGAGCAAGCAGCGTTGAACGCTCGAAACAGCAACATTGAAGTCGGGAGACGGGCATGAATGCGCAACAGTTGATTCCTCCTACGCGGCAGCCCCTGCGCGCCGCGTCCGATTTCGCGGATTCGGCCGCTGTCGAAGACGATTTGTTCGACATGACCCGGGTCTTGATCACCTCGCGCGTCAATGTTTCGCCCAAACGGTTGGACGCGCCAGGACCCTCGCCTCTGCAACTCGCGTCGCTGTTGTCGCTGGCGGCCGCGGCGCCGGATCACGGCCTGTTGACGCCTTGGCGGTTCATCCTCGTTCCGCTGGCGAAGCGGCAACGACTCGCCGAGGTCTTCGCCCTGGCGCTGATCGACCGCGATCCCGGGGCCACACTTGCCCAGATCGAATCCGCCCGCGAGAAGGCGCACCGGGCACCGCTGTTGCTGGTCGCGGTAGCATGCCTTGGAACGCGCGAACCCGACATTCCACCGCTCGAGCGGATGGTGTCGATGGGGGCGGCAATCCAGAATCTGCTGCTGGGTTCGCATGCCATGGGATTCGGCGTTGGGCTGACCAGCGGCCAGGCCATGGCGTCGCCGCGCTTGCGCGAGCTCTTGGCTCTGAGCGCTGGAGAGACGCCGGTGTGCTGCGTCAACATCGGCATGGTGAGCAAGGCCAAGTCCTGCAGGCTGCGCCCGGCGCCCGAGACTTTCTTCAGCGTCCTGTAGCAGGCGCATCGGACAAAGGCCGCGGGGGTACAACGATCGAAGGATGCATCGAACGCGCGCAATGCATCGGCGCCATAGACGGCAGCGCGTCCCCCGCCCATGTAGACCGCGAGCGCCACGGTCTCGGCGGTTCCCTGGCGGCTCGCGCCTGCTTTCTTCGCAGCCCGGGTGTGGCAGGCGACGCAGCCGTCGCATCGCACAGCGATGCTGATGGCCCAACGCCATCAGTTCCTTGGTTCGGTGTCGAGCGCGTTCGGGGCAGTCGCGGCGACTGCGAGGCTGCCGAAGGCCTTCATCGTCGCCGGCGCCCCGTCGCGTATCGGACCGATCGCGGCGACGACGCCGTCTGCGAGCCTGGTGAAAGACGGTTCCATCTGCGGTCCTCTACAGCATCTCGATCGCGAGCGCGATGCCCTGCCCGCCGCCGATGCACAGCGTGACGATGCCGCGCTTGCAGCCGTCGCGCTGCATCGAGTGCATCAGCCGCGTCACCAGCACCGCGCCGCTGGCGCCGATCGGGTGGCCGTGGGCGATGGCGCCGCCTTCGACGTTGACGATGTCCTCGGCAAAGCCGATCTCGCGCAGGCAGGCGAGCGCGATGGCGGCGAAAGCCTCGTTGATCTCGACCCGGTCCACCTGGGCCACCGACCACCCCGCGCGCGCCAGCGCCTGCCGCACCGCCGGCACCGGGCCGAGGCCGAAGAAGCCGGGCTCCACCGCACCCACGCCATAGCTCACGAGCCGCGCCATCGGCACCAGGCCGTTCTTCTCGGCCCAGGCGAGATGCGACACCACCATCGCCGCGCCGGCGGAGTTGAGGCCCGGCGCATTGCCCGCCGTGATCGTGCCCTCCTTGCGGAAGGCGGGCTTGAGCTTGGCCAGCGACTCGGCCGTGGTCTCGGGCCGGTTGTGCTCGTCCTTGGCGAAGAGCGTCGGGCCCTTGCGGCCGGGAACCTCGACCGCAGCGATCTCGGCTTCGAACTTGCCCGCCGCCTGAGCCGCGCTGAAGCGCTGCTGTGAGCGCAGCGCCCAGCGATCCTGATCCTCGCGGCTGATGCCGTTCTTGATCACCAGGTCCTCGGTGTGCCAGCCCGAATGCTTGCCGCTGAAGGCGTCGTTCAGGCCGTCGTAGAGCATGCTGTCGAACAGCGTCACGTCGCCCATGCGCGCGCCCCAGCGGCCCTGCGGCAGCAGGTAGGGTGCGCGGTCCATGTTCTCCATGCCGCCGGCGATCGCGCAGTCGATCATGCCGGCCCAGACCTCCAGCGCTGCGCTGGCCACGCCCTGCGCACCCGAGCCGCAGATGCGGTTCACAGTGAGCGCGGGCACCTGCACCGGCAGCCCGGCGGCGATGCCGGCCTGCCGCGCGGGGTTCATCTTCACGCCCGCCTGGATGACGTTGCCCATCACCAGGGTCTCGATCTTGTCGGCCGCCAGGCCGGAGCGCTTCAGCGTCTCGCGGATCGCCGCTGCACCCAGGTCGGATGCCGGCATCTCCTTCAGGCTGCCGCCATAGGTGCCGATCGCCGTGCGGACCGGATGGCAAAGGACGATTTGTCGGATGGTCATGGTTTCTTCTCCTGGAGTTGTGTGAATCAGATGCCGAAGGAATCGATGTGCAGGCGCCGGCTATCGACACCCCGCGCGTTCAGCGCTTGCGTCAGACCGCGCAGCATGGCCGGGGGACCGGCGATGTAGAGATCGCGCCCCGTCAGAACGGCCGGGTCACGGCCCAGCGCGTCGAGCACGGTGCCGGTCTCGAGTGCCAGGCGCGCGCTGCTGGGCGCCACGCCATCGGGCTGTTCGGCCACCAGGCGCACGCGCAGGCCCGGCGCCAGGGCCAGCAGATCGCGCAGTGCATCCAATGCATAGAAGTCGGCGTTGCGCCGCATGCCCCACAGCAGCACCATGTCGCGCTGGGGATCGAAGCGAGCCTGCTGCTCGATGAGTGCCAGCACCGGCGCCAGGCCGGTACCGCCGGCGATGAACAGCAGCGGCGTGGAAGCGGGCGAGCGCATCGTGAAGACGCCCAGCGGGCCACGCGCCTGCAGCCGGTCACCGACCTTCATGCCGTCGAACGCCCAGGCGGTGAAGCGGCCGCCGTCGACGCGCCGGATGTGCAGCACGATGCTGCCGTCGCCATGTGGTGCATTCGCAATCGAATACGAGCGCGACAAATGCGTCGAATCCGGCTGCCAGAGCTCGATGTACTGGCCCGGCGTGAACTCGCAGAAGCACTCGCCCGGCGTGAGCGGCGCGAGTGTCAGCTTCAGCACCTCGAGCGTTGGCCGCTCGATGGCCGCCACCTTCAGCATGACGATGCGGTCCGGATGCGGGATCGACGATGGGGCCGCCAGCACGTCATGGCGCTGCTGCAGGTCGTCTTCGACCGCGTGCCGCACGAGTGCCTGCCCCTCCAAGGAGAGCACGCTGTCGATCGGCGGGAACTCGATCGCATGCGCCGGGCAGGTGTTGGCGCAGGTGGTACAGCCGACCATGCAGTTCAGCGGGTCCACCACAACCGGTTTCTTGCGCTCGAAGTCGAAGCGATAGACCAGCCGGCTGCAGCCCGTCACGCAGGTGCCGCAGCCGATGCAGGCGTCTTCGAGGATGGTCGGATTCCAGGCGATCTGCTCGCGCGGCACGCCGTGCCAGGGCTTCGTGAATTGGGGGTTGGGCACAACGCACTCCTTACGTGCTGGCGGCTCCTGCTGCAGCAAGAGCTGTCACACCAGTGCGTAGTAGACGAAGCCAGCCGCCAAAGGATGCAGGCGCGTCTGCACGGCGGTTGATGCAGATCAGCGGGAGTACTACCTTCGAGCCCTTCCTGGCTTGAATACGCCAGCCGCTGTCGCGGGCGGGCAGCGGGTTGAACACGTGCGGAGTTGATCGCCCCCAGCCGACGTTGCACCAGGTCCTGACTGCGCCTTACGTGCGGCGCGCCGCGCGTTTCGCAGCGCTGCGGGCCTCAAAGTGGTCGCCGAGCTTCCATCCCAGCAAGCAGGCCACGCCGAGCCCGATCAAGACACCGATCCGGGGCGTGCCGAGCAGATCAGGCATGCTCAGATGGCTGGGTGCCAACGCGGCGTGGAAGTCCAGATTCATTCGAGGCTCGAGCCATACCCAGAGACGGTATCCGGGATACATCATCCCGAAGAACAACAGGGCATCCAGCCTGCCGCCGGCCGCACCCGCCAGTGCGGTGCCCGGACAGTAGCCACCGACGACCAGCCCGGCGCCGAGCAGGAAGCCTCCCACCAGGACCGCCAGGTCCAGCGTCGGAATGAGGGAATCCGGTGCTGGGAAGAAGCCCAGAGCCTGCATCAGGAGGTAGATCGCCGCCGCCAGCACGATGGCGCCGAACATGACCTTGAACATCGAGAAGTCGCGCAGCAGGAACTGATCGTTGAGCCTTCTGGGGCTGCCGAATCCGGCCAGATCGAGGCTGGCACCGAACAGCACGCCGATGAGCAGGCTCGACAGGCTCTCAGACATTCCAGAACCTCCCGAAGAAGATTCGTGCGGCGAAACCGCCAAGAAAGAAAACGCCCAGAAACGCGAATGCGGCGACCGAGAACAAGGCACTGCCGGTCAGACCGATGGAACTGGTGCAGCCGCCGGCCAATGCCGATCCCACGCCCACCACCAGCCCCCCGGCAGCCGCCAGTACCAGCCGGGTCAGGGGTCGAACGCCTTCTCCGCGCTCGATTGCAAAGCGCAGTCCGCGACTTCTCCAGAACGATGTGAGAAAGGCGCCGGCGAAGATGCCGCCAACCATCCACGCGATCCAGCCCTTGTCTGCAGCGGCACTGTGAATCGAGCAGGAAAACGCGTTGGGCGCCTGCGCCGCTTCGACTGTCGCGGGTGGGCACAGCAGCGCAAAGACGCCGGATACATGGATCCCTGTCTGCGTCCACAGGAGCGACAGTCCGACCACGGCCCCCATCAGCACAGCCGCAAAGAGGGGCCTGAGCGTTCGGTCAGATCGCAGGCAACTGAGCATGCAGACATCCGGTTCCGTGTTCGGCCCGAATCATCTGTTCATACAAGCCCCAGCGCGTTGCGCCACGTCAATGACCGCGCGATCACGCCTGAGCCTACTTACCGAACCGGCCCGACCGCGCCACGAGCAGTTCGTCCTCGGCCAAGGGGCGCCACGCCTCGTCGCTGAGCGGTACGCTCGCCAGCAACACGACCGACCGCGCCGAAGTTCCTACCGCCACGCCGGCCAAGTCGTCGACGCCCGCCGCATCCGACGCGCACTCGCGCCGCAAGCACCAAAGCCCCGGCGGTTCGGCCCGCCCCCCCCCCCGGTGGTGGGCTGCAGGCGTCGCCGCGGTAGATTGCCGGCAGGTCGCCGTTGTGCGCGAACACATGGGTGCGCCCACCGAGTTCGCGCACGAAGGGCTGGGTATTGGCGAGCGACACACCACCCCGCGTGGCGTGGCGGATGTGCGAGAACCTCAGCCGGGTCGGTTGCGAACTCGACATCGCCAGCAGTTCACACGTGGCGGATTGCGCTGGGCGCGGCGTCGCCGCATGCCCGCCGCACGCCATCGACGTCTTCGAACCTGCTGCCAGTTGAACGGGCCGCGATCGGTCAGGTCACGGTTTCATGGTCCATCGCAGCAGCGCCGCGATGCCCATTGCGGTGACCAAGGTGACGCCGATCGTCCACGCCAGTACCGCGCCGAGTTCAGTGGCGTAGTACCAGGTGGCGATGCTGGCCGCCACGAAACCGGTCTCGATGGCGCCGAACGAGGTCGTGAGCCAGAAGCCGAGCCGGTTCACCGTCTGCTGGTTGCGCGTGGTGATCTCGAAGGTGAGCGATTCCAGCCGGTCCACCACTGAATCGAACAAGTCGTCGATGCCGAACAGCACCTCACCGCGCGACGTGGCGTCGGCCGTGTAGCCGTGGGTCTTGGCGAGCGTGCCGTAGTACTCTTCCAGGCCGTCGAAGATGTCGCGGCGCAAGGCGACCAGGTCATCGATGGTGCCCACCACGCCGCCGGCGAGGCGGTCGAGGAAGGAGCGCAGCACCGCGCGTTCCAGGCACAGCAGTTCCAGCGTGATCAGCAGGGGCAGCGTGTTGCGGGGCAATGGCGCGTCGTCGGTGGCAGGTGCGCTGTCATCCTGCGCGTGCACGTCGATCGCACCGTTGCGCGCCATCAGGGACAGGCCCTGTTCACGCCGGCAGAAGTCCCCGGCCAGTTCATCGTCGACGAAGCGCGCCTTGAAGCGCTGCGGCGACTGGTCACGGTGCAGCAGCTTGACGAGATCGTGCGCGTGAGCCTCGACCAGCTCGGGCAGGCTGGCGTCCGGGTAGCGCAGCACCATCAGCGGCAAGGCCATCTCGGGCGCGGCTGAAGCGCCACCGCCGGTCGGCGAGAGATGGCTCCACACGCGCCGGGCCAGGCTGTCGGGCGCCTCCATGTCCAGCCAGCCGATCCAGCGCTCGACGGCCATGGGCTGCGCTGGCGCGGTCAACCACACTTCCCACAACGTCGCGCCCGACTTGTGCACGACCAAGTGGATGTCGGCAAAGGCTGGGTCGGCATCACCGCCCGGCAGGGCCAGGCGGCCGATGCTGCGGCGTTCGAGTCGCCGCGCCTGCAGGTAGGGTTGGCCGAGCAGTCGTTGCTGGCGGTCTTCGATGCGTTCGCGGTAGGCCGCGGCCACCTCATCAGGGATGGCCTGCAGGCCGGCCGGCTGGCCAATCCTTTCGGCCGCCGCCGCAGGCGTTACCGCGAAGAGCAGCACGAAGGTCGGCCAGACCGTCGCCGCAGGGGCCGCTTGCGATTTCATCGCAGCATGATCGTGCATGGGCCGATTCTGGATCCGCGCACACGCAGAATCCCGGGGCCCACCGCCGCGCTGCGGCGGTGGGTTGTGATCACTGGACGCGGGTTTTCATGTCCGGATTCGCGCAGCGTGCGGCGTGTTGTCGGACAGGCCGTCTGCATGTGCGCAGGAGATGGGCGCATCAGCCAGCCGCAGAGTTGCTGCTGTGGCTGTTCCCGTGCGGATGTCCAGGGTCATGTCCATGTGCAGGGTCAGCACCCGCCTGACCCGCGGCCCCACCCGCTGACGGCGGCGCCAAGGTGGCGCAGGGCGCCGTGAACGGCACCCGCATCACCTGGATCGTGGTGTGCTCGATCTCGAATCGGTCGTGTAGCTGCTCGGTAGCGTGCAGCAGGAAGGCATCGTCGGCATGGCCCTCGGGCATCACCAGGTGCGCAGTCATGGCGATCTCCGACGTGCCCATGGCCCAGACATGCAGGTCGTGCACGCGCGCCACGCCGGGCAGCCCTTCCAGCAGCGCCTGTACCGCGTGCAGGTCCACACCCTCGGGCACGCCATCGAACAGCAGATGCACCGACTGCTTGAACAGGCTCCAGGTGCCGACCACGATGATGGCGGCAATCAACAGACTCACCACCGGGTCGAGCCAGCTCCAGCCGAACCACAGCGCCAGGCCGCCGGCCACCACCACGCCCGCCGAGACCACCGCGTCGGCCGCCATGTGCAGGAAGGCGCCGCGGATGTTCAGATCGCTCTCGCGGCCTCGCATGAACAGCAGCGCGGTGGCGGTGTTGATCACGATGCCGATGCCCGCGACGACCATGATGGTCACGCCCTCGATCGGCTCCGGCGACTGCAGCCGGTGCACCGCCTCCCAGGCCAGCGACCCCATCGCCACCAGCAGCAGCAATGCGTTGATGAAGGCGGCCAGGATGCTGGCGCGTTTCCAGCCGTAGGTGTGGCGCGCATCGGGCCGCAACCGGCCGGCCAGCGCGCCGCCCCAGGCCAGCACCAGGCCGATGACGTCGCTCAGGTTGTGCCCGGCGTCGGCCAGTAGCGCCAGCGAGTTGATCTTCCAGCCGTAGAAGGCCTCGATCGCGACGAAGGCGATGTTCAGGCCGATGCCGATGGCAAAGGCCACATTGAAGTTGGCTGCCGCGTGGCCATGGTCGTGGCCTGCACTCATGAATTGTCTTCCTTGCGCCGAAGCACACCCGACAGTTCCGTGCCGGGCGCGACGGTGTTGAAGACGGTGCCATACCGGCGCACGTTCTCGTGCAGCAGGTCCAGCCGTCGGTCGGGCTCGTCGGTGTCGACCATGATTTCGTAGGTGATGGATTCCATGCGTGGCGGAATGTCCTGGCGCACGCCATGCACCCGCACTTCCACACCGCGAAGTTGGAACTTCAGGATCGGTGTGACACGCTCGATGCCCTTGATCATGCACGCCGACAGCGCCGCCAGCAGCAGTTCGGCGGGGTTGAAGGCCTGCGGGTTGCCGGCCACATCGGTGTCCAGCGTGACAGTGGCCTGCTTGCAGCGGGCCTCGCTGGCATGCGCGCTCAGGCGCACCGCAACCACGTCGAACTCCATCTTGGGCGCAGAAGCTTCACTCATGGTTCCGGTCCTTGTCTGCAGAGGGTTTCAAGCCACGACCCCGAGGCCCTGCGCGATCCACCAAGCGCCGGCGGCCGCCAGGAGCACGGCAAAACTGCGCCGCCCCGGCAGCCAGGCCTGTGCCGACGCGAAGCGTTGCATCAGCGCGCCGGGCGCGCCGGGCATGGCACCGGCCGCCAGGAGCAGTGCGCTGTGCCCGATGCCGTAGGCCAGCAGCAGTGTCGCACCCCACCACATCGACGCGCCGAAGCTGCTGCCTGATCCAGCCAGCGCCAGCGCGGCGGCCAGCGCCGGCGTGGCGCAAGGGCTCATCACGGTGCCGATCGGGGCACCCAGCACGACCGCGCCCCACAGGCCGGATCGAGCCAGGCGCAGCTCCAGAGCCGCTGGCAGTCGGATGCCGCATGCTGCGGCCTGCGTGCGCCACAACCAGGCTGCAGCGCCGATCACCAGCGCACCGACCGCCACCGACCAAGGGCCGGGCAAGGTGCCCACCAGCAACCCCAGGCGGGCCGCCAGCAGGCCCATCGCCAGCAATGCGGCGTTCATTCCCGCCACGAATGCCAGCGCCGGTGTCCAGGCACGGCGCGGCGACAGCGCCCGCCCACCGACAAAACCCACCGCCACTGGCACGGCGGCCAGCACGCAAGGTGAGGCGGACGTGAGCACGCCGCCCACGAAGGCGGCCGCCAGGCCTTCGGCGCCGGTCATTGCGCGCCGCCCGGTTGCAGGCGGGCCAGGATGTCCTCGCCCGAGATCCTGCCCATGTGGCGGCCGATCTCGCGGCCTTGGGTATCGAAGAACACCTGCGTCGGCATGAGCTGGATGCGGTAGCGCCGGATGTAGTCCGCTTCCTTTTGCGCCAGCAGGTCCACGTTGACCACGGCAATGCGTTCGCCATGGTCACGCTGCAAGGCCTCCAGAATCGGCTTCATCTCTCGGCACGACGCACAAGCGTTCGCACCGAACTCGGCGACCGTGGGTTTGCCGGAAAGAAGAGCCGCTTGAACCGCGTCGGAAGCGTGGGATGAAGGGGCCGCTGCGACGCCGGCACCGGCCTGCGCCTGAACCGTGCCGGATGAGCGGAGCACGGCTGCGCCGAGCCCCAAGCCCAGGGCCAGCACACCCGACACGACCCCCGCGACCATGCCGGTCTTCATCGCCAGCCCTCCTTCAGCAGCACCCACGCTCGGCCGTTGCCGGGCTGCAGCAGGCGCCGGCGGGAGCCGCCTCGGGCGCGCCGGCCGCGCCACCACCGCAGCAGGACGAGGCCGCGACGGCAGCGGCCGGCGCCGGTGCGCCGCAGCAGCCGCCCGTCGTGGGCCTTGCGGCCGGCTGCGCACCCTTGATCGGAAAGCCCTTGCGCGCCCACTTGAAGAGGCCACCCTCCATGTTGGCCACCTGCGTGTAGCCCTGGACCATGAGAAAGTAGGTCGCCTTCAGGCTGCGCTCGCCCACCTGGCAGACCAGCACCAGCTGGCGCTCACGCGGCAACTCGGCGAAGCGCTCTTGCAACTCGGACAGCGGCATCAGGACAACGCCGGGCACATCGAAGGCCACCTGAGCCACCTCGCCCAGTTCGCGCACATCGACCATCAAGGCGCCTTCGGCCAGCATCCGGCGCGCGGTGGTGGGGCAGACCTCGCGGGCGGGCGGCAATTCAACGCGTGCGTTCATCGTGTGCTCCTCAAGCGGCCAGCCATTTTTCGATCTTGTCGCGGCTGGGGATGCCGCCGGCGTGCACCACCTTGCCGTTGATCACCACACCGGGCGTGCTCATCACTCCGTAGCCCATGATGTCGCGCAGCTCTTCGACCTTGCTCAGCGTGACGGCCACGCCCTTGGCCTGCGCCACTTGTTCGATCAGTGCGATGGTGGTCTTGCAGTTGGCACAACCGGTGCCGAGTACCTTGATGTCCATGGAAGCTCCTGGTGGTTGGGGAAAGGGGTTGCCGTTCAATGGGAAGTCGCCGCCGGCTCGAAGAGCAAGGCGTGCATGCACTCGCGCTCAGCTGCGGTCGGCCAGCCGGCATCCGCCGGCGCCGCGGTCCAGTCGATGCGGCCCTGCACATCGGCGCGGACCACACCGGTAGGTCTCGTTGACCAGGGCATCGGGCTCGCCGCCACCCACTGAACCTCGCCGCCGGAGGCATGGGCGCGAAGATCGCCAACTGGCGTTTGTCGGCGTACAGCGCATGCGCCTGCGGGTGCGGGGTCAACACCACGCGCTGCTGCACGTAGGCCTGGCGCAGCGCGGCGCTGGCCGCTTGCTCGAGGTAGAAGTCGGTGAGCCGGTTGTAGACCAGGTCGAGCGCCAGTTCGCCGTGCCACAGCGCGCCGTCACGCCACACCAGCGCCGCCGGGTCGGCAATGACGGCACGCAGGCCGTGCCGCTCGAAAAGCCTCTGGAACAGCAGGAATTCGGGATAGAGGTACTGCTGCTCGGGCGCGTCGTCGACGATGGCGATGCTCAGCAGCGGGCGCGAATGACCGGCCAGGCGCCATTCATGGCGGAACATGTCCACCAGGCGCTGCTCGAAGGCGGCGACGCCGGCGCTTGTGGGCACCATCTCGTCCATCGCCGCGCAGCAACTGCGCTGCGCCCGCGCCAGCACCGCGTTGAGCATCGCGCCGCCGGCGTTGGTATTGATCTCGATCAGCCCCAGACGCCCGCCGTCGAGGTGGAAGTCATAGCCGAAGAACACTCCCAGCGCCCCGCCCGCGCTCAGACGTGCGATGGCCGGCGCGCTGGCGAGCGCCTGCTCGCGGTACGCCGGCAGCGCCACCACCGACTCGACCGCCCGCACCACCTGCGCGATGCGCTGCAACTGCGGCGCAGCGACGAACACCGGCTGCGCGGCGAAGACCGACGGGCAGCGCTCCCGCATCAAGGCCGACAGGCCCGGCTGCCCAAGCTCGGCGTCGAGCGCATGCGCCAGCGCATTGCGGTCGAGGCTGAGGCAGAAGCAGTCGCGGTTGAGCTGCTCGATCGGGCTGGCGGATGCGGGAGTGGTCACAGGGGCGAAGCCATATCACTGCGGCGCACCGAGGATCGCGGTGGTGATCTTCCGGGCCACCGGCGCCAGGAAGAAGATCACCGGCACGCCGACGACATAGGCGATCGCGAAGGCCTTCATCCAGGTGCGCACAAAGGCCTCGGAGTCGCCGACGTTGACCAGCGTGATGACGAAGGTCATCAGGAAAACCATCATCGCCCCCATCACGAGCGAGAACACAAGGTGGAATTTCTTTTGCGGGTTCATGGCGTGTCCTGCAATGGCTGGAGTTGTCTGAATCACTCGCGTTCGAGTTCGAGGTAGGTGCGGCTGGCGTTGCCGGGCATCAGCTCGGCGGCGTTGAGCAGCCGCATGAAGGGCGCGGCGTTGAAAGACTTGACAGCAGCGCTGACATCCACGCCGTCGTCGACGGCCTTTTTCATGTGCGCACGCAAGGCCAACAGATAGGCCTGGGTGTCGGCCTGGGCCGTGGCCACGGTGGTGACGCTGCCGTGGCCGGGCACCAGCAGCGCCGGGTTGAGCTGCTCGATGACGGCGAACGTGTCGAGCCAGCGCTTCGTATCGCTCACGGGCAGCACACCCAGCATGCGGTCCACGTAGACCACGTCGCCGGTGAACAGCACGTTCTTCTGCGGCAGCCACACCATCGTGTCGCCCGGGGTGTGCGCGCCGCCGCGGTGCTTGAATTCGAACACCACGCCACCGAGTTCGAGCCGCCGGTCGTTGCCGGCAAGCCAGCGCGTGGGCAAGGTGGGCACGGTGCCGTCGGCCTTCGCGCCCAGTGTCGCGCGCAGGGCGACGAGGTGGTCGTTGCCGCGGTTCTTCATGTCGGCTTCGGCATCGGCGTGGGCGATGACTTCGGCGCCCTGTGCCTTGAAGTAGCCGTTGCCGAGCCAGCGATGGTCCTGCCCGCCGGTGTTGACCACCCACCGGATGGGTTGCGGCGTCACCTTCGCGGCCGCCTCGGCGATCTGCCGCGCGCTCTGGAGGGTGGCGCCGCTGTCGATGAGCACCGCGCCGCCGGGCGTGACGACCAAGCCGATATTGGCGTTGAGCCCTTCGTTTTCGGCCGTGCGCGGGCCCCTGTCGCCGACATGCGCGTAGACGCCTTCAGCCACCGGCACGAAGCGCACTTCGATGGCCTGCGCCCGGGGCCCGCAGGCCAGGGCCAGTATGCCCGCGCACAGGCGAAGCAGGTTGATCAGCCGCAGCACGCCTGGCCCCCGCTGCTGTCCTTCACACCCAGCATCTTGAAGATGCTGGCCGCAGGGCAGAAACCGGTGAAACCCATCTGGAAGAGGTTGGCGCCGACGAAGGCGGTGAACCACAGCCAGCTCAGATGCGACAGGTCGACCTGCCCGCTGAAGTGCGCAAGCGCCAGGCTGAGCATGATCATGAAGCCGGCAAAGATGCTGACGGCGCGGTTGACGTTCATGGAAATCTCCTATGGGATTGAAAGTCGGAATGAAGGGCTGTGGTCACAGCACTGCGTTGAACACGAAGCCCACGATCAGGATGCCGGTGGCCACGACCCCGGCGAAGGTGGCGATCAGTCGCACCTTGAGCACCTTGCGCAGGATGATCATTTCGGGCAGCGAGAGCGCGATCACGCTCATCATGAAAGCCAGCACGGTACCGAGCGCCGCGCCCTTGGCCAGCAGCGCCTGCACGATGGGGATGATGCCGGCCGCGTTGGTATACATCGGCACGCCGATCAGCACTGCCAGCGGTACCGACCACCAGGCTTCCTTGCCCATGAAGGACGCCATGAAGTCCTGCGGCACCCAGCCGTGGATCGCAGCGCCGATGGCGATGCCGGCCAGGATGTAGGGCCAGACCTTGCCGACGATCTCGCGCACGCTGGCAAAGCCACCTTCGATGCGTTCCACCAGCGTGAACGCGTCACCGCCGGCGGTGGCCTGGACGTGCGGCATGTCGCGCACCCAGTCCTCGAGGTAAGCCTCCATCTTCAGGCGGCCGATGACCCAGCCGGCGCCGATGGCCACGCTCAGCCCCAGGCCCATGTAGAGCAGCGCGATCTTCCAGCCGAACAGTCCGAACAGCAACGCAAGCGCCACCTCGTTGACCATCGGCGCGGAGATCAGGAACGAGAAGGTCACGCCCAGTGGCACGCCGGCCTGCACGAAGCCGATGAACAGGGGCACGGCAGAGCAAGAGCAGAACGGCGTGACGATGCCCAGGCTGGCCGCCATGACGTTGGCCACGCCTTCGGTCTTGCCGGCCAGCAAAGCGCGGGTGCGTTCGGGCGTGAAGTACGAATTCACCATGCCCATCACGAATACCACCAGCGTGAGCAGCAGCAGCACCTTGGGTGTGTCGTAGAGGAAGAACTGGAGCGCGCCGCCCAAGTGGCTGGCGCGGTCCACCGGCAACGCCGCCACCAGCGCTTCGGAGGCGGGGGTGAGGGACTGGTACAGCAACCACCATGCCACTGCCGCCACGAGCAAGAAACCCCGCGGGTACTGGTGGGGCAGCTGTAGCGTGCGCTGGGACAGGGTCATTTCGGACATTTCTTCACCTCCGCTCAAGGAGACGAAGAAGCCCGGAAAAGGATGCAGACTTTTTTTCGGGCCGCGGCCCTGCGGATCACAGAAAGCGCGCGATCTGCTCGATATCTTCCGGGAACAGCTGACCGGCCTCGGCCATCAGCACCTTGCCGTCGCGCCCCAGCACCACGGTGATCGGCAGCCCTTTGGGCCGCGGCAGCAGCTTCTCGATCTCGGGCGTCACCCAGGTGGACGGATAGCCGTAACCCTTGGCTCGCAAGTGGCCAATGGCCTCTTCGCGCTTCTTGTCGATCGAAAGACCGAGCAGTTGCAGGCCTGCACTTCGGTGCGCCCGCCAGAGCTTGTCCATCAGCGGGCTCTGGATTGCGCAAAACGGGCACCAGCTGGCCCACCAGTAGAGCACCAGCACCTTGTTGCGCTCATGCACGGGTCGCAACACGGCATCGTCGAGCAGGACGACTTCATCCGGCAGCCGCAACGGCTGGCCCAACGCTGGCAGCGGAGCCGAGCCGCCACCGGACGAGCCAGGCGCGGTGGGCTGCATCTGCGCGCGAACAAGGTCCGCCAGCGCTGCCAGCGCCGCAACCAGCATCAGACGGCGTCGGCCCAGCAAACTGCGCTGGCGACGTGACCAGGACTCAGCTGACGGTGGCCTCATCGCTGCGCGTGTCACCGCGGTTGTCCACCCAGGTCACAGCGATCTTGTCGCCGGCTTTGGCGCCCTTGACATTGAACTGCAGGAACGGGTTCTTGGCCACCGAAGGCCCCCACTGGGCGGTAAGTACGGTCTTGCCGTTGAGCGCGGCGTTGACTTCCTGGATGAACCAGGCCGGGATGACCTTGCCGGCAGCATCCTTGCGCTGGCCGGTTTCCATCTCGTGGCTCATGAGCACGCGCACGGTGGCCTTGTCGCCTGCGGCTTGGGCGCGAATGCGCATCGGGTCTGCCATGTCAGTTCTCCTTGAATCGAATCAGCCGCCGCAGCCACCCAGCGTGACCTTGACTTCCTTGGCGGTGTAGAGCACGCGGCCGTCGGCCATCATCGCCACGGCAATGACGTTGGACGACTGGCCCATCTTCACGCGGGTGTTGAAGTTGGCTTCCACCGCGTCGCTCACGTCGAACGTGGCCGCCAGCGCGCTGGGATTCTTTTCCACCAGCAGCGCCATGCGTTTGACGCCGGGCAGTGCAGTGGCACAGCCCACGGGCACCACGGCGCCGTTTTCGGCGATGTCGGGGCCGGTAATCGTGACGTCCTTGCTCTCGGCAGGTGCACCGCCACCCAGCGCCTTGACGGCATCGGCCAGGGTCTTGGCTTCGAAGGCGGCTTGCGGCCAGGCGGCCTGGGAGGCCGTGGGCAGCAGGCCGGCAGCGGCCAGCAGGCCGGCCACCTGGGCGCTGCGCGCCAGCAATTCGCGTCGGGTTTGCATTTCCGGGGTTCCTTGTGCGGTTGCCATCACTTGTTGATGGGCGATTCGGGCGACAGAAGATAGGCCGTCAGATCCGCCACCTGCCTGGGTGACAGAATCTTGTTGTGCCCCAGGCGCGGCATGGCCGAGCAGGCGTTGGAGGCGCGCGAGTTGTAGATCTTCTCGTACGTGTACTTCACGATGGGCGCACTCTGGCCGCGCTGCTTGCCGAAGCCCTGCAGGCTGGAGCCCAGGTTGCCCCACGCGGACTCGGCCGTCTCGCCCTGATGGCAGGCATAGCAGTTACCGCCGCGCACGGCGTTCGGGTTGCTCGGGATGAAGTTGCCGATGCGGTAGCCGAAGCCGTCGTCGAAGATCTTGCGGCCGGCCTTCCAGTCGCCCATCAGCTTGCCGTCTTCGGGATAGACGATGTGCTTGGCCTCGCGGGCGCGTATGGTTTCGGCCAGCGCCTGCGACGGGTTGGCCCGCGCGTTGGTGCAGTCGATCTGGGTCTGGTCTTGTTGCAGGCGCGTCAGGTCCTGGCCGGGGCCAGCAACGAAGCTCTGTGCCACGTACTCTTCCACCAGTCTGGCCGTGTTGTCGGTCGGACGATCGGTCGTGGCGCAGCCGGCGGCCACCAGGGCCAGGGTGGCAGCGGCGCAAGCGGTCAGGCGCGTTTGGGTGCTCAAGGTGCTCAACATGCTCGGTGACTCCGGGGTTCAGCGGCGCATGCCGGGCAGGTCCAGCTTGGCGCCTTCGGCCTGCTTGGTGAGGTAGGAGATGAGCGCCACCGCGGCCGGCGAGCCGTAGTCGATGTCCGGCAGGCGCATCTGCCAATGGCAATCCCACATGCGGTGCTCGATCGTGCGTACCGCGTTGTGCGAAACGCGGTAGGTGGGCCAGGAGCTCATCACGTTGTCTGTGTGTTCCTTGTTCAGGCCGTTGAACAAGGACTGCAAGCGGATGCGCTTGCCCTCTGCCGCATGGCAGGTGGCACAGGAAAAGTCCATTGGGCCGTGCTGGCGCCAGTACAGCGCCTCACCGACTTTGACGGATTCCACTTCCTTGGGGTGGGTCATCGGCATGGCGAGCTTGAGGCCGTCGGACTGCGCAGCCACGTAGGCGGCGATCGCCTCGATCTCGGTGTTGGGCTCGTTCCGGCCTTCATGGGCGAAAGGCTGCTTCTTGACCTGGGCGGCGTCGCGCCCTTGCAGCATGACCATGCAGGTGACCAGCCGCGACTCCAGGTCCTGCACGCGCTGGGTGTCGGAAAACCAGCGCGGCAGTTGCGCATAGGCGCCCTTGAGCACGCCGGCGCCCAGGCCGAGGTCGCACTTCTCAAGCGAGATGTTCTTCGGGCCCGCAGCGGCCTTGAACAGTCGCTCACCGCGATCGATCACCAGCAGGCCGGGGTTGCCATCCTTGTCAGCCAGGGCCAGGCGGTAGGCAGCAACGGCCGGGTCGGTGGCCTGTGACCAGGCGCAGGTGCCTGTGGCCACCATGCTCGTCAGCAACAGGGCATGCCCTGTGCGGCGCGAAAGGGAACGCAGCATCGATCGTCTCCTGGTCTTGTGGGTCGGCCTTCGACCGAGCCCGGAACCCGGGCGATGGTCAAGGATGCGCAAAGTCTAGGTTGCCAGGGTCACGAAAGAAATGATCCCGATCAGATTCCGAGGGTGGGTCAACCCGTATCAATTCTTGGCGATGCAATGCGCGATGCCAGCCTGATTTGACGACCTTGGCCCACCACTTCACCCGTGGCTCTCAGCTCTGTGATGGTGCGGGAAACTGTCGAAGCATCGAGACCGATCTCTTGCGACAAGTCCACGACCCGCAGTCCCCTCTCTGGCAACGTGCCTTCACACACCAGAAAGTGAAGGATGCGGTCGCGTGCGCGCTTGATGCGCAGCCGTTCGACGCGAGTGCATTGGCGGCGCAGGTCGCTTGCCAGCTGTGCTGCGAAGGCCAGCGCGAATGTGCCATCTGAAGTCAGTGATTCTTTCAGCCGGCGCACCGGTAGCCGCGCCACGTCGGTGGCCGATGTCGCCCTTGCATCGCAGGCGTAGTGGCTCACCGCAATGGCGGATTGGGCGAAGAACTCGCCCGCACGCGCACGCTGCATGACGGCCTCGGTGCCGTCGGGCAGGAAACGCACGGCCAGCAGTTCCCCGCGCAGGACGTAGTAGATGTATTCGACGGGCTCACCCTGATGAAACAACATCTGCCGGTCCACAAGCGACACGCGCGACGCACTTGTGCGCAGGGCTTCCGGCAACAGCGATGGAAGGTCTTGTTTCACGAAGCCTCGCTCCTGCGCCCAGCATGGCCGCCGACGCTGCCATCGAGTTCGAACTGCACCTGGCACACCTTCGTCAGCCGCTCGCGCAGGCGCTGGCGAGCGCGCAGGAGGCGTGATTTGGCGGCCGGCAGGCTGAGGCCGTGCTCCTGTGCGAAGGCGCGCTGCGTTTGGCCTTCGAGGTCACAGGCGCGCACGATAGCGGCGTCATCGGCCGGCAGTTCGCCGAGTGTGCGCACCAGGCAGTCGGCCAATGCGTCGACCGGCGCCATCGATTGCACGTTCACCTGCGTGGTGTCGGCCAGTTCGTCGGTGAAGGCTTCGTGTGGATGCGCAGTGCGTGCCCGATCTACCAGCGCGTTGCGCGCCACCTGGAACAGCCAGGCGCGCGGGTTGTCCAGCGTGCAGAAGCCCTGGCCGTGCCGCATCGCCTTGACGAAGACGTCTTGCAGCACATCGTCGGCCACATCGGTGTCGGCCACCCGGTGTCGCAGGTAGCCGCGCAACTCGACTTCATAGGCAGCCCAGGCCGCGGCCACGCAGGCGAACGATCCGGCGTTGCCGTGCTCGGACCGCTGCGGTGGTGACGTCACAGGCATTCTCGTTCGGGTTCAGCTGCGACCGATATCGACCAGCGCGGCCTGCAGTGCACTGCGATCCATGGTTTCCAGCGGCAAGGCCAGCAGCTGCAGCATGCGGTACCCGATGGCCTGGCGCGTCAACTCGAAAGCGCGCCGCTTGCCCTCGTCGCCGCCCTCGGCGTTGGACGGATCGGGATAGCCCCAATGCACCTTGACCGGCTGGCCGCCCCCTTCGCCCTTTGCGCCGAAGAACACCGGGCAGGTTTCCGCGGCTGCGCTGTCGCACACCGTGATGACGATCGACAGCGGCGGCGCGCCGTCGGTGCTGAATTCGTCCCAGCTCTTGCTGCGGTAGTCGGCGGTGTCGATGCCGATCTTGTCGAGCACTTCGATCGCGAAGGGATTGAGGCGACCGCTCGGCGCGCTGCCGGCGCTGTGCGCCTTCAGATCACGGCGCAGCTTCTTCGCCCAATGACTGAGCATGCCTTCGGCCAGCACGCTGCGAGCCGAGTTGTGGGTGCACAGGATCAGGACGTGGGTGGTCATCGACTCACGCCCCGCTCGCGTGGCTTCCTGCCGAGAACGCCTGGAAGCGCCCGCCGCCGAGGCTCGTCATCAGGCCTTCGGTCAGGATCGAGCGCGCCGAGTTGCCGGTGCCGATGAACAGGTCGTTGCAGACCTTGCCGTTCACGGCTCGCCTCAGCAGCAGGAGGATGAGGACTTGATCGCAATGCCGACTGGCTTGCCGCGTGTCGTTGGCGTGCAGCAGGCTGCCGGCGCGACGGTTGGTGCGGCGGCGGCGGTCGCCGTCGCGGCGGGGGCGCAACAGGCCGATTGCGCGCCCACTGGGGTGGATGCCTCGTTGAACACCGGGATGTTGCCCAGCGTATGGAAGTGCTCCCAGGCGATGCCCTGCGGGTCGGTCACCCAGTGCTTCTCGCTGCGCGCGTAGCAGCAGGTCGTTTCGCCCTCGTCGAGCAGCGCCATGTCGGCGGCCGCTGCGCGGGCCTTCAGCGCCGCCAGTTCGGCAGCATCGTCGGTCTGGATGCCCAGGTGGTCGATTCCCGGCTGGGACCCACGCGTGGAGATGGCAAAGTTGACCGGCGGATCCTCGATCATCCACTTGGCGTAGTCACCTTCCAGGCGCGCCGGCTCGGCCGCGAACAGCTTGGAATAGAAGCCGATGCTCTTGGCGAGGTCATCGACATGCAGGTGGACATGGAATCGCTTCATGAAGTTCTCCGGTTCAACAGGTGGCACGGCCGGTGGTGGCCGCGATGTCGCAGGCCGCTCCTTGGCAGCAATGGGCAGTGAGATAGGTCAGCAGCGCATCCATCTGTTTGATGGACGGCCGGTAAATGAGGTTGCGGCCATCGCGCTCCTGCGAAACCAGGCGCGCGTGCATCAGCTCCTTCAGGTGGAACGACAGCGTGGAGGCCGGCACGTCCAGCGTGGCGGACAGCGCGCCGGGCGTCATGCCCAGCGGGCCAGCGCCGACCAGCGCGCGAAAGATGCGCAGGCGCATCCCCTGGGCCAGGGCGGCAAGCGAAACCACGGCAGCTTTTTCATTCATGGTTGCACCTCACGCCCGCGCAGCGGACGGCTCTGCTGCGCAGACGAAGAACTTCTTCTGGAACCAGAGTGCGACGTTGACCAGGCCGATCATCACTGGCACTTCGACGAGTGGTCCGATGACCGCGGCGAACGCCGGCCCCGAGTTGATGCCGTAGACCGCGATGGCCACCGCGATGGCCAACTCGAAGTTGTTGCTGGCGGCCGTGAACGACAGCGTGACGCTCTTTTCGTAGTTCGCCCCCAGGCGCTTGCTCATGAAGAACGAGAACACAAACATCAACAGGAAGTAGATGAGCAAGGGAATGGCAATGCGCACGACGTCCAGCGGGATGCTGATGATCAGCTTGCCCTTCAGGCTGAACATCACCACGATCGTGAACAGCAACGCGATCAGCGTGATCGGCCCGATCTTCGGCACGAAACGGGTGTGGTACCACTTCCTGGACACGAAGCGCAGCATCACCACGCGGGTCAGCACACCGGCGATGCAGGGGATGCCCAGGTAGATGAACACACTCTCGGCGATCTGCCCGATCGAGATGTCGACCACCGAGCCGGCCAGGCCGAACATCGGCGGCAACACCGTGATGAAGAACCAGGCATAGACGCTGAAGAACAGCACCTGGAAGATCGAGTTGAAGGCCACCAGACCCGCCGCGTATTCGGTGGAGCCCTTGGCGAGCTCGTTCCAGACGATCACCATCGCAATGCAGCGGGCCAGGCCGATCATGATCAGGCCGACCATGAATTCGGGCTTGTCGTGCAGGAAGATGACCGCCAGCGCGAACATCAGGATCGGCCCCACGATCCAGTTCTGCACCAGCGACAGGCCGAGCACCTTCTGGTCGCGGAAGACGTCGGGCAGTTCCTCGTAGCGCACCTTGGCAAACGGCGGGTACATCATCAGGATCAAGCCGACCGCGATGGGCACGTTGGTCGTTCCGACCTGGAAGCGGTTGATGAAGGCTTCGACACCGGGCACGAAGTAGCCCAGTCCCACACCGAGCGCCATCGCAGCAAAGATCCAGACCGTCAGGTAACGGTCGAGGAACGATAGTTTCTTGGCGACGGCAGTCATCGCATGCCTCCGATCGGATGTTCGCTCACTTCCACTTCCAGTTCGTTTCCTGCGCTGCGTCAGCGCGATCCTGCCGGCTTCCCACGCGCAAGCGTCGAAACGGCATTCAACGCACCGGCCACCTCTGACGAGGGGAGGAAAACCCTCGAATGTCTTTTATGGTTCCACTATGATGAAAATAATGGCGGGCGTCAACTCTCTTCGCGCGAACAATCGGTTGTGCCTCCTCGCAGTACCTGCCGCGACGTTCGAGGGTGTCTGCGGGCACGCCTGTTTTCGGTAAGTTCGAAAGCCATGAAAGTTGCAAGGGCGCTTGAGCCGGCGGGCGTAGCCGGCTTGCTGTCGTCTGGGCACGGCGATGCCGAGGGTCTCGACAGCGACGTCTTCGCCATGGCGCAAGCCTTGATCGGCTCGCGCCAGAACGTCTCGCCGAAGCGTCTGGTCGAGCCCGGCCCCTCGGCGCGGCAACTCGACCCCCTGCTTTCCCTGGCCGCTGCGGTTGGTGGCCAGCGCCTGCCTTGGCGCCCGCGAGCCCGATGCGCCGCCATTGGAACGCATGGTGTCGATGGGCGCGGCGATTCAGAACCTGCTGCTTGGCGCCCATGCCATAGGCTAAGGTGCCGGCCTCACCAGCGGGCAGGCGATGGCCTCACCGCGCCTGCATCGCCGGTGTCGATTGACGCAGGGCGAGGTCCCCGTCTGCTGCGTCAACATCGGCACGGTGGCCCAGCGCAAGGCCTCGGGGCGCCTGCGGCCCCTGCCCTGCGAGTTCCTCAGCGAACTCCCGGATGAATCAGCGCACAGCGGCGTTTGACAGCACGAACGCCGCGATCGCCGCCGTATCCGCAAGGTCGAGCCGGGCAATGCCGGTCGCAGGCAACGGGCCGTCGCTGGCAATCGCGAGGATGCCCGGCCACTGCGGCCACAGCGTGGGACTGCCCATCTCGGCCCGCCAGACCTCGAGCTTCGGAAAGCCGCCGTTCTTGAAGCCCTCGATCAGCACCAGATCGCAGCGCTGCAGGCGGCTGAGCAGGTAGTCCAGCGATGGTTCGTCGGCGCCGCGCAATTCGTGCATCAGCGCCCAGCGGTTGTCTCCAAGCAGCAGCACTTCCTTGCAGCCCGACTCGCGCAGGCGGTACGAGTCCTTGCCCGGCCGGTCGATGTCGATGTTCTTGTGGCTGTGCTTGATCAGCGACACCATCAGGCCGCGTGCAGAGATTTCAGGCACCAAGCGCTCGAGCAGCGTGGTCTTGCCCATGCCGGAGTGGCCGGCGATTCCGAAGACTTTCATGCGCTGGGATGATCCGCCATGCCGACCAATTTTTCGAGAGCAGGAACGCCTGTCCTTGCCAGCTCGATGTACTGCGCTTGATCCTGATCAGATTCCCTTCGCCCGCAACGGGCTCAAATCGGGCGTTCGTTTTCAGGCATCGGGGAACATCCATGGAACTGCAGAGACGAGGATTCATTCAGGGCATGGGTGCGCTGGGCGCCGCTTCCGGCCTCAGCTTCGACGCCGTCGCCCAGGCCGCGAAAGCCGCGAAGCCAGCCGCCAAGGCCGGTGCCCGGCCGCCGCTCGAAACCAGGCACGTCAAATCAGGTTGCGCGATCTGCCCCAACTTCTGCGGCATCGACGCCACCGTGGTCGGTGGCGTGGTGCGCACGATCTACCCGGATACGGCGCGTGCCGAGTTCTACAACCATGGCATCTGCCCCAAGGGTGCCTCGGGTATGTACAACACCTACGACCCGTACCGGCTGAAGAAGCCGATGAAGCGGACCAACCCCAAGAAGGGCCCGAACGAAGATCCGGGCTGGGTCGAAATCTCGTGGGAAGAGGCCTTCAACAGCCTGACGGTGCGTCTGGCCAAGATCCGCGCCGACAACCCCTCCAAGCTCGTCTGGCAGCACGGGCAAGGCAAGTACCTGATCCAGGAGCAGTTTTGCGAAGCGTTCACCAAGGCCTACGGCACGCCGAACATGGTGCACCGGACGACGGCCTGTGAGGCGGCGCGCCACGTCGCCGATGAACTCACGTGGGCCAGCGCCAACATCCTGCCCGACCTGAAGTACTCGAAGCTGCTGCTCAACTTCGGCGCCAACTACCACGAGGGTGAACAGGCCTCGCGTTGGCTCGACTGGCAGACCGCGATGAGCCGCGAACAGAACGACCTGAAGATCGTGGTCGTCGAACCGCGTCTGTCCGGCGTGGCCGGCAAGGCCGACGAGTGGGTGCCGGTGCGCCCCGGCAAGGACGTCGTGATGCTGCTGGCCATGGCCAAGGTGCTGATCGACGCCAACACCATTGACGAACCCTTCCTGGTGGAATTCACCAACTCGCCGCAATTGGTCGACGCCGCCGGCATCATCGTCAAGGACAAGGACGGCAAGACGCCGCTGGTGTGGGACACGGCGACGAATTCGGCCAAGCCTTATGTCCCTGGCGTGACGCCGGCACTCAAGGGCGGCTACACCGTCGACGGCAAGCCCGTGCGCACGGCCTTCACCGTGCTGTCCGACAGCCTGAAAGACATCACCCCCGAGTACGCCGAAGAAGTGGCGGGCGTGCCCGCCGCCACCACCGTGCGCCTGGCGCAACTGTTCGCCAAGGAAGCGCGCATCGGCGAGACCATCGAGATCGATGGTCAGAAGCTGCGTTATCGGCCAGCGGTGCTGTACTCGTTCCGCGGACTGTCGGCCAAGGAATACGGCGTGCAGGGCTGGCGCACCGGGCTGATCCTCAACATGCTGGTCGGCTCGATAGACGCAGTCGGCGGGCTGATGCTGGTCGGCGGCGCCTACGCGCGGCCACAGTATTTCGACGTCAGCAAGTGCGAGTTCCCGCCCACGCGCGCCGATCTGGCGCAAAGCGTGTTCTACCCGTACTCGAATCACCACATCGCGCAGACGACCTGCCTGACGGTGCAGGACCCGGCCGCATGGAGCCTGCCTTACACACCCGAGATGCAGATCTTCTACGGCACGAACCGGCCGGTTTCGATCCCCAACTCGTGGCAACAGTTCGAGGGGCTGACCAGGACCTACAACGTCGTCATCGACATCCTGATGACCGAGTCGGCCTGGTACGCCGACATGGTGCTGCCCGACAAGACCTACCTTGAGTCGTGGCACTTCGCCCCCACACGCGGCACGCCCGACACCGGCCACAGCGCGATCCGCCAGCCGATGACCAACCCGTTCAACCTGGAGTACGACGCCTTCACCATCATGTGGGAGTTGATGAAGCGCCAGGGACTGCGCGACAAGTTCGCCCAGGAGTGCAACAAGTCCTGGGGCCTGAAGGACGTGACGTTCAAGCCCGGGCGCGATTACACGCAGCGTGAAGGCGTGGAGATCCTTTGGGCCGACAAGACCAAGAAGGACTTCTCGGTCGCGATCGAGCAGGGGTTCGTCGGCAGCAGGAAGACCGCGAAGAGCAAGTACCTGTCCGGTGCCGAAGACAAGTTCAAAGGCCCGGGCAAGGCCAAGATCAAGCTCTATGCCGATCAGCTGATCGACACCTACTACAAGGTCGAAGGCATCGCGAAGAAGAACAACCTCGCGAAGATCGATCTGCCTCTGTACAAGATCGCCTATTCGCCGCTGCCGAACAAGGACCACGCGTTCCCG
>Ga0315280_10002368_pt1 | contig 30633 bp, 29 predicted proteins | sample YL17G06_40_MG_FD_203697 | JGI IMG/M metagenome (GOLD analysis project Ga0315280, IMG submission 203697) | Sediment microbial communities from Yellowstone Lake, YNP, Wyoming, USA - YL17G06_40 | ecosystem: Environmental > Aquatic > Freshwater > Lake > Sediment | place: USA: Wyoming | collected... | reverse complement strand
CCAGAGCTTTAGGGGCGTCTCACTTTATTCTTGCCGATGTTCGAGATGAAAAAGTTGAGGCAACTGTAGCCAAGGTGGTGAAAAACTGGGGTGGCAAATTCAGTTTTGAGATGGGTAAGCCTTGGAAACAGGTGGTTAAAGATTGGAGGGCTAAGGGCGGCATCGTAGTGCATCTCACTGCTTACGGGGAAAATATTCAGACCAGCGATGTATTGAAGAGGATTAAGGCTACTGAAAAACATGTGTTGGTTATTGTTGGAAGTCAAAAGGTTCCATCTGAATTCTTTTCTAAGGCTGTTTCAGACTTCAATGTTGCCATTGGAAATCAGCCTCATTCCGAATGCTCTAGCCTAGCCGTTTTTCTAGACCGTTTTTTCTGTGGGCGTGAACTGAGCATGGAGTTTGAAGATGCAAAGATGCGTATTGTTCCTCAGGAGCATGGTAAAAAAGTAGTTAACGTATAAGATTGTTGGGTTCGGAACAAACAGATTTAAACCCTTTTTTACACTATATAATATAGGGGAAGACGTGGCTACAGTCAGCGAACCAAGCAAGGTGTCTGATTTGACATACTTTGTCGATGAAAGGACCTTGACAAAACTAGCTGGAGTTTTCGGTGAGGAAGACGCAGTCAAGGTTATCAAAGTTCTCAGAGGAGTTGGAGAAATCACTGACGACGAGATAGCCAAAAAAACTGGGATACGCCTCAACTCGATTCGCAAAATACTCTACAAATTGTATGATCATTCACTGGTGGCTCTGAGAAGGTCGCGTGATGAGAACACAGGCTGGTTCATATTTCATTGGCGTCTTCAACCAGACCAGCTTGAAGGCTTCATTGTAAACCAGAAGAGACGAGTCTTGGAAAAGCTTCAAACTAGACTGGATTATGAGAAAAACCATGACTTCTACTATTGTGGCACACTTAAATGTGAGAGGGTTCCCTTTGAGCAAGCTGTTGAACTTGTTTTTAAGTGTCCAACTTGTGGCAAGCCGATGATGCACTTCGACAACACAAGTCTGGTTAAGGCTTTAGAGCAAAAGGTTGAGCAGTTAAGGAAGGAGCTGGGTGAGTGAACACCGACTGCCAACCCGACGCGAGGCTCTGAACCTCCTCGTCAAGGCTGGTTGTTCACCCAACGTTATTGAACACTGCAAGCAAGTTTCTGCCTTCGCCGTAAAAATAGCTAAAGCTTGTCAAAAAAAACAACCTAACATCGATGTCAAGTTAGTTGAAATCAGCGCGTTGCTCCATGATATTGGACGTTCCAAGACGCACAGCGTTGACCACGCCTTAGAAGGCGGTAAAATTGCTCGGGCTTTTAATCTCCCCGAATCTGTCGCCCTTATCATTGAAAGACATGCAGGCGGCGGCATTCCAAAAGAAGAAGCCAAAAAACTGGATTGGTCATCTAAAGACTATCTGCCCAAAACTCTTGAAGAGAAAATTGTTTGCTACGCTGACAAACGGATTGAGGGTACACGAATTGTTCCAATGGAAAAGACCATTAATGCCTATGCAGAGGACTTGGGCGAAAATCATCCGGCGATTCAAAGAATCTGGGAGCTGCACCGTGAAATAATTGCGTTAGCTGGCGATTTGGATGCCTACAGTGACCTTGCTTGAGAAGGCTTACGGATATTTCCCAGCCGAAGCCTTTGAATCAACGCTCAAATCTTTGTGTAAAGGTCTCCAGGTCAAAGTTAAGGTCAAAGGCAAGACTACTCAAGAATGGATTCAAGTAGAGGTAAATGGTGAAGACGAATCGGTTTCATTGCAGCTTCTCAACAATGAATTCGGATTAGCTCCAAACAACGTCGATAAAATTGAAAAATTCTCTGTTTTGCGTGGCAAAATAGTTGACTCTGGAAAAACTGCAACTGAACTATGCGTGGATGTTGGCGTGTTCGCGCCCAAGGTTGTATATGCTAAGATTCCTTTACAGAGTTTGCAAGCTCAACTTGCCGATGGAAAAAAGCTTCCGCTTCAACGCCTCACCGAACTTTTCTGTCTCCTCGACTACGTGCCACTTAACGTAAAAATTGTTAACACTGCCTTAGATGACGAAAATGGGGCTTTCTCAGCTGAATTATCAGAGCGTCAACTCGCCATCTTCACGAATTGGCTGCGTTCCATGCTTGACCGTTTAGTGATTTCAGGTGCTCAACACAGTAACGTGGAATATGCTGTGGAGGCTTCGAGACACTTTCGTGACGTAGTCAGAATTGAGTCGTTGGGCTGGTTAGAGCACGCTATTGTGTGCAAACTCGGAACAGACGCAGTTGGATTAATACCCGCAATGGGTAGATTCATGCGAACAGCCACATTGGCACCGTTTTCGCCCAGAATGATAAGGCAAACGGTTGACAGACCTTTTCTTTAGAATAATCGTATAGATTAATAGGCTACTGCAACTCTCACTATGTCTTTCGCCTTCTTTCCACAAACCACACAGTTTCCAACCAGTTTCTCCTTTAAATCCACTGGAGTGCCTAACACGCGAGCGTTTACCTCTTCCTCAAGTTTGTGTCCACAGTCTTCGCTGCCGCACCATGCGACCTCAACTATCCCTGCTCGCTTCTTCAACAACCGATTGGCTTGTTCCAGTTTGTCAACTCTGTAAACGTGTTCGTTCATCCATTTCCACGCCTTTTCTCGCATGTCGTTAGTCATGATCTCCATGGTTTTTTTGACAACCCCCACAATTTTGTCTGCCTTGCACATTTGCTTTTCAAGTGTGTCGCGTCTGACAACAGTCACTTCTTCCTGTTTCACGTCGCGCGGACCTATCTCTATCCTTATTGGCACGCCTCGCAGTTCCCAGTAGTAGTATTTTGCTCCAGGAGTCAAATCAGGGCGCAAGTCTAGTTCGACGCTGATGTTTGACTTACTAAGCTTAGACGCAGTATCTTGGCAGGCTTTTGTGATTTGTTTTTCCATTTCTTTTGAAGGTATGGGAATGACCACAACTTGGATAGGCGCTATTTCTGGTGGTAGAACCGCTCCGTTGTCATCGCCGTGTGCCGCAAGCATTCCAACAAGGGGTCTGCCTGAAAGTCCATAGCATGTTTGCCAAATGTGTTTTCTGTCGCCTTTTTCAGTTTCATAGGTGATGTCAAACGCCTTAGCGAAGTTTTGCCCCAAGTTGTGCACTGTTCCGCTTTGGAGGATTCTGCCGTCTGGCATTATTTGGTCGAAGGCTATTGAATAAACAGCGCCAGGAAACTTGTCCCATTCTGGTCTTTTACTCATCTTGTATGAAGTTGCCATCGTGTCAAAGAATTTTTTGTAAATTTCAACTGCTTCTTTAACTTGTGCTTCCGCTTCTTCCAGCGTAGCGTGTGATGTGTGGGCTTCTTTGAAATTGTCGACTTCGCGCATACGAATAAGTGGACGAGTTGCTCTGGTTTCATACCTGAAAACATTCACAATTTGATACAGTTTGATAGGTAAATCTGCATGTGAACGAATCCACAGTTTGAGCATGGGCGCAATGGCTGCTTCGCTGGTCGGTCTCAAAGCATACTTTATTTCAAGCGGTGTCAAACCGCCTCTTGTAACCCAGAACACTTGACCTTCAAAGCTTTTCATGTGCTCTGCTTCTTTGGCGAGAGAAGTTTCAGGTATCAAGAGTGGGAAACGAACCTCTTGGTGTCCCGTCTTGTCTAATAGGTCACGTATTACTCGGAGAAGGTTTTGGCGCACTTTAAATCCGTAGGGCATCCATACAGCCATGCCCTTGATTGGATAGCGATAGTCCATTATGCCAGCATCTATCAAAATATGGCGAAACCACTTGCCGAAGTGTCGCCTCCACTGTTCACGCTTTATTGCAGGCATTGTTGCTTCTTCCAACGATTTTTAATTGTTAGTATGCAGAATATAGCATTCTTCCACATAAGATTAGCGAAACCTTGCTATTTGAAACAGTAATGAATTTGTTGGAAGTCTTTCATGAATTTGATAACGTCTTTTTTGACTTCGCTCGGATTTTCTCCTTTCTTATATGCTTGGTCGATGAAATCTGCAATTTTATGCATCTCTTTTTGGCGCATTCCTCTACGAGTCACTTCGTTAACGCCTAGCCTCACTCTGCAATCTGCTATTATATTTGATTTCTCAAGTTTCTTAGCTACAGGTCTGCCCTTTTTTTCACCGCCAAAATCTAGGAAAACTTGATGAGACCGTGTGTAACTTAAATGTGGGCATTTAACAGGAAAGCCTTTTTCCGCCAACGCCTTTGCTAACACCTGAGCATTTTGTATCACTTGTCTCGCATAGGCTCTGCCAAACTTTTTCATTTCCGCAAGTGCCAAACTTAAAGCAGCAATGCGGTTCCAGTGAGCGTTGTCTACAAAGGCTGGGTGAATTCTTTTTTGAATGAATTCGCCGTGTTCTTTATCGGCTAGAATGATGCCGCCTTGGGGTCCAAAGAAGCTTTTGTGGGTTGAACCAATAAGGATTGAGGCTCCTTCGCGCAGTGGGTCTTGAAATTCTCTTCCAGCAATTAAGCCTAAAACATGAGAGCCATCATATCCAACGTGGGCTTCAACCTCTTTTGCTGCTTTAGCGAGTTGGCGAACAGGATGAGGAAACAAGAAGAGACTGGCTCCAAAAACAATAACTCGCGGTTTCTCTCGCAATATGAAATCCTCAGCTTCATCAGCTTTTATGTTCATCTCTGCATTTGAAAAAGGAAAAGTAAGCATTTTCAGTCTGAAATAATGGGATATTCCCTGTTTTGATATTCCTGGATATCCTCCATCATCGGCTGAAACGCAAACTACTTTGTCGTTGGGGTTTGTAAAGCAGGCTAAAAGAATCAGGTTAGCCACGTGCCCTGACAAGGGACGCAAGTCAGCGGTCTCTGAGTTGAAAACATCTTTGGCAAGTTGGACTCCGTATTGTTCGATTTCGTCGATGAAACGTGTGCCCATATAGAACCTATCAGGCGCAGTGTATCTGTGTCCAAGTTCGGTGGAAAGGAGTGTCCTAACGGTTGGGCTCATTACGTTTTCTGAGGGAATAAGGTTGATGCATTCTTGTCCACGCCATTTTTCATGCTTTTCAACTAGAGACATTATTTCATCCATCATTCAAGAGTCACCTACAAACATGCAAGTGTTCAACAAGAGAAACTGTTTGAGTGTTTATGGTATATTTAAGTTGTCAAAACTGGTTATTGCCCAGATTTCTTCGCTCATCTTAATTAGTTTGAAAATTTTTATATATAAAATCTTCTTAAAAAGAGGAGAGCGGCTGGATAGAGTTCAGCAACAATAATAGCCTTGGGAAATGTGGAAATTTATGAGAAAATTGAGAATTAGCAGAAAAGCCTTAGCGTTTTTGTTAATTCTAGTTCTAGCGGCTGTTATTGCTTTGGAGGTTTATGCGCATACATATGTTCCTCATCTTTCAGTAACTAGCGAGGAAGAAGCGCTAGCCTCCGTGGAGTCCTATATGTGGTGGGCTAATGGCACCACAATTTTCCACAGAGAATTTGGACACTGCTCCGTTGATTGGCTATTCACATGGTGGTTTAAGGAGGCAACACCCGCGACTAACTTTTTTTACATTCGCATATTTAAAGTCAACAGCAGTGTAAGCCTACTTGTACAGGACCTAGAAATTGTACCTTTGAAACTCCAAACAACATCAAGTGGAATGTATCGTGAAAACGCTGTATATGCATGGTTAGGCGGAGTTGGGCACTATGGCAACTACACTTGGATTCGTATCGGCTATGACATCGGATATCCAGGCATTTATGATGTTAATTTCAACTTATCCATCAAAGTTTACGCAAAAACCCTTTTGGGTTATCTTCCAATAGAAGATACAACGATATCTATTAACGTAACAATGACCTACGGATCCTAATAGACGGCTCTAGACCCCTCTATACCCGTCTCTCTGTCTCCCTATCACCCAGTATCACTTTCTATTTGGAGCCTAATAGAGGGGCTAGGTCACAAAAGCGCACACACAAACTAGAACTATGCAATCAGATTTGTTCTCTAACCCTGTTTGGCATTTAGCGCCTTTCTGTTGGTCATCATGACCCCCCCCTCCTAGGTCACAAGTGCACACACATAAACAAAATTTGTTTTTAATTTCAACTTCACAAACCAAAACTAACACAGCAACACTTAAACACATCAACAACAAAAAACGCAGAGAAACAAAGAGACGAACTCGTTTGTCACTTCAAGACCAAATAAGCCAATTTCTACAACAATTAACCCAATTCGGATACTTCGGAATCTTCCTACTCAGCCTAATCGGCGCATCCTCAATAATAATCCCAATACCATACACCATCATCATATTCCTAATCGCCAAACAATACAACCCAATACTACTCGCCATAGCAGGAGGAACAGGCGCCGCACTAGGCGAATTCACAGGATACGCACTAGGATTCTACGGACAAAAAATCATCAGCCAAGAACGACGAAGAAAAATGGAGTTCATGGTCAAACTATTCGGACGCTATGGACCATTAGCCATCTTCATCTTCGCACTCACACCACTACCCGACGACCTGCTGTTTATTCCACTTGGAATCCTACGATACAAACCCATCAAAGCCTTCATCCCCGCCATACTCGGCAAAATGCTCATGATTTATCTCCTCGCCTACTTCGGTCGAATAGGCGCAGACGTCATACTCTTAATATTCGGTGAAGGCAACATGTGGATTGGAATGACTATTACCGCCGTCTTGCTCGCAATAATCTTAGTGCTACTATTTAGAATTGACTGGGAGAAAATTTTCGAAAAATATGCGGCAAAGCGAGGCGAAAACTAAAAATTGAGAGTAATAGCCGACCTCCACATTCATAGCCGATTCAGTCGGGCAACAAGCGAAAAAATGAATATAACAGAAATAACACGTTTCGCCCGAATCAAAGGCTTAAACTTGGTCGGCACTGGAGATTTCACTCATCCCAAATGGCTAGAAGAACTGAAAACTGAACTCGTTAAGGATTCAGATACAAGCCTCTACAAACCCGCAAAAGACCTAACATCACAAATTCATTACATGATTACAGGCGAAGTCTCCACAATATTCAACTTTGAAAACATTATCCGAAAAATTCACCACGTCATCTTAACGCCAAATTTGGAAGTCGCCGCTCAAATCAACGAACGCTTGGCACGATACGGCAATCTCACCAGCGATGGCAGACCCCAACTAGACGTAACGGCGCCTCAACTTGTCGAAGAAATCATGCAAGTCTCCAATCAAAACGTGATTATTCCCGCTCACGCTTGGACGCCTTGGTTCAGCCTCTTCGGTGCCTTCAGCGGCTTCGACCGCATAGAAGACTGCTACCAAGACATGACAAAACATATTCCAGCTTTAGAAACTGGGCTTTCTTCTGATCCACCAATGAATTGGCGACTGAGCGCTCTAGACAAATTTGCTCTAGTGTCAAACAGTGACAGCCACAGCCACTGGCCTTGGAGAATAGGAAGAGAAGCCAACGTTTTCGAACTCGAGAGTCTAACATACCTAGAAGTTGTGGATGCAATCCGCCAGAAAGACCCAAAACGGTTCAAGTTCACCATCGAAACCAACCCAGCCTATGGAAAATATCATTGGACTGGACACAGAAACTGCAAAGTTTCACTTTCGCCACAAGAAGCTATCAAACTTGGAAACCATTGCCCAGTCTGCAGGAGAAGACTCACGAAAGGTGTGGAACAGCGAGTGGAAGAACTTGCGGATAGACCAGTAGGATTTAAACCCGAAAACGTCACAGGCTACATGCATTTGTTGCCTCTCTCTGAAATAATCACCACAGTCCTAGGTGTGACTTATCCCAGCGTTCAAAAGGTTTGGGAAATCTACAATGCGCTTATTGCGAGATTCGGCGATGAATACAATGTGCTCATTGACGCTTCAAAGGAAGAAATGTCAAAAGTAGTTGAGCCTAGAATCGCCGAAGCCATCGTTCGAGTGAGAGAAGAGAAAGTGAAGGTTGCACCTGGATACGACGGCGTCTACGGCCAACTCATAATCTACGAAGAGCAAGAAATGGCACCCAAAAAAATTGAGAAGGTTAGGCAACAGAGTTTAGCTGACTTCATGTAAATTGCGCTACCTTAAATGACAACTTTTAAAGGCAGAATGAAGTCAAACTAACTCTCTTCTCTAAGAGGCGAGATTTATTATGGATTACCGCAAACTAGTTGAAGCAATTCCAGTGGCAAAACGAGAGCCACTGTCAAACAAACTAATCGACCTTGTTCTTTCGTCGAAAAATGATGAGAAAATGCCCACCCAGCTTGCAAACACCATACTTCATCATTGGCAGAACGACATTCTCATCAGCGAGTCTGGACTAACCGCTCTACTAGAAGCAACAGTTCTACTTGAACCAGAAAAAACCGTGGAAACCTTCGCACAATTAGAATTAGAAGGCTTCGCTGAACAGATTAAAGAAGCCACAGCAAAGACCTGAGGACTGAGGGGAATTACACAAAAATGGTCAAATTTGGAATAGAGTTTGTCCCACGTGAACCTTACTGGAAAATAATTTATTACGCTATCCAAGCTGAAAAAGGAGGGTTCAGCAATCTTTGGATAACTGACCACTTCAACAACCGCAATGTCTACGTTACACTCACCGCCGCTGCCATTTACACCAACAAGATAACGTTTGGTCCAGGCGTAACCAACCCATACCTTGTTAACCCAGTCTTCACTGCTCAAGCTATCGCGACCTTAAACGAACTGGCGCCTGGACGAGTTGTTTTAGGCATGGGTGCAGGAGACAAAACAACCCTAGAAAGCGTGGGAATCGAAATGCGGAAACCACTCACTGCAATTCAAGAAGCCGTTGACATTTTTAGGAAAATTACAAGCGGAGAAAACGTGGTTTACAAAGGAGAAGTATTTGAGACCGCGGGCGCTAAGTTTCTGTTCAAGCCTAAAGGCAGAATACCCGTTTACATTGGAGCTCAAGGTCCAAAGATGCTAGAGTTGGCTGGAAAAATAGGAGACGGCGTCTTAATCAACGCCTGCCATCCCAAAGACATTGAATACGCCGTAAACTGCGTAAAAGAAGGAATTCGCCAAGCCAACAAGAAACTCGATGAAGTTGACGTTGCAGCTTACACGTCGTTCTCAGTGCATGAAGACTTGAAGAAAGCAATCAAAACAGCGGTTCCAGTTGTCTCATTCATTGTTGCAGGAAGCCCGAGCCAAGTGCTGGAGAGACACGGAATAGATGTCAAAAAAGCTGATGAGATTCGTGAGGCTCTAAAAGCCAGCGACTGGGGAAAAGCCTTTGGCGCTGTGACACCTGAAATGATAGAGGCTTTCTCTGTCTATGGCACACCTGGCACGTGTATCGAGCGCATTGCTCAGCTTCTCAAATCGGGCATCTCTCAGTTTGTTGTAGGTTCTCCGATAGGCTCCAACGTGCGAGAAGCAATCAAACTCATAAGCGAAAAGATAATTCCAAGCTTTAAAGCTATGTCTTAATGTGCACATACTTCATGCAATTGCTTTGGCATCTTCTCTTGAAGCAAGGAATTAAAATGTTGGTTAAGTTGAAAGTACTTGAAGACATGAAAGTTTATTTTGCTGATAATCACCTAAAGTTAACGAAGGTTTGAATGTGTCTCTAAGTCGTGAAGAACTTGACCAGGTTCCTCAGCGTTATCGTTGGCTTATAAAGTTGTTTTTGAAGCTTCCTAATCCAGGTTTTCCATATTTCGTTTTGAAGAAATTACCAGGGATTGAGGGAATTTTTTGGGCTGTGGTTACGCCAATTCTTTTGATCCTTTATTTTCTCTCTAATATCTGGTTAATCGCTTTTCTATCCCTACATGTTATTTTTCCCTTTAATATTCTCCTTGGACTGTTGATACCAACCATAATTTTTGTTTTCTTCCTCCGTATTGAGCTTGAGAGAACAATTCTTTGGTGGAAAAACCTCCAAGGCCCTGGCAAAGAGTGGGATATTTCTAAAGTTGTTGAGGAATTCGTCGAACTCACCAAAAAGCAGAAGCAAAGGCAAACCCAGCGGATGCACCAATGAGTTCCAATGCAAGGGAAGCCATAAACTAAGGAGTAGGAATCGTTTATAAAAAAGAATTACAAACTTAAAATTAGTGAACGCCGCATATGAGAAAAGACTTACTCGCTTTAGGTATATTTCTTTGCTTTGTGGGACTGGGTTTTATGGCTGCTTCGCAGATTGTTATAAAGCCAGAGCCTCGTGAGGCTGGATGGATTCCTGTAAAGGAAATTACATCAGAACAGCCCAGTTATCTTTTGTCCGTTCAAGGCCCTTTGAACCAAGGAGATAAATTCAGAGTGTACTTCGGATTAGGGCCGGCTCCTGGGCTAATTTCAATGGATGCATCTGTTGAAGTAAATTTCACAGATCCGAATGGGTATACGGCACTCTACGACATACCAGTTGGGAGGGGTTCTCAGGGGGGACCGCTGGCGGTTAAGAGTGCGTTTCCTGAAGGCGTGGTCAATTACACGGGAACCTATAAGGTCGATGCGGAAGCGATTTGGGGAATATCCCTTACTTACTTGGCTCTTCAGAAGATGAAACTCGAAGAAAAAGAGCCACAGTATCCCTACAGCACCTTTTTTCCTGTAGGCATTGCCACCTTTTTAGCAGGGGGTGGAATATCCTTTTTAGGTGTTAAAATATCAAAGCAAAAAAGACGCTTTCATAAGCACAAAGTGCGACTTTTTGTTCAGAAATACTGGTATTGGAAGGAATTTTGGAGTAGGTCTAATCCTTCATTGCTATGTACTTTTCCCAACGCGGCTTACCAATAAGGTGACAAGCAGCGTAGTGTCCATCTCCATAGTCAGCAAGTGGAGGTTCTTTGGTGCGGCATATTTCCTCAGCAACTGGGCATCTTGTGTGGAACCTGCAACCTGAGGGTGGACTAACCGGACTTGGAATTTCCCCCTTAATAACAACCTCACTGCGTTTCGTTGTTGGATCGGGAACAGGCACAGCTGAAATCAGAGCCTTGGTGTAAGGGTGCAATGGTTCGTAAACAATTTTCTCAGTGCCTCCCCTCTCCATGATTTTCCCCAGATACATAACGGCTATTCTATCGCACATGTGCCGAGCCAATGCCAAATCGTGGGTTATGTAGAGGAACGAAGCGCCGAACTTTTCCACCAATGAGAGCATAAGATTCAAAATCTCCGCCCTAATAGAGACGTCCAACATTGACACAGGTTCGTCTGCAACTATAAACTCAGGGCTGACCACGAAGGCTCTAGCCACAGCGACCCTCTGCCTCTGGCCTCCGCTCAGTTCATGAGGATATCGGAAAATGAATTCCTCCGGCGGCGCCAACTCCACGTCTTCTAAGATTTTGCTCACTTTTTCTTCGATTTCCATTTCATTGCCAATTCCAAGCACTCTGAGAGGCTCAGATACAATAGTAGCAATGGTCATTCTAGGGTTCAAGGATTCGTAGGGGTCTTGAAATATTATCTGCATCTTTCGGCGCAAGGGTTTCAACTCTGAATATGAAAGAGTTGTTATGTCTTTGCCTTTGAAGAAAATTTTTCCACTTGTCGGCTCAACCAATCTGAGCACTAGTCTTCCAGTAGTCGTTTTTCCGCTGCCGCTCTCTCCGGCTAAACCAAAAACCTCCCCTTTTTTTATGTCAAAACTGATATCATCTACGGCTCGCACAAACAATGCTCTTCTAGAGAAAATTGTAGAGAAGAAACCCACACTTACCGGAAACCACTTGACCAGATTTGACACATTCATTACAAGATCTTCTGCCATTCTAATTTCCTCTATGCCTTTTCAACAAGATAACATGACACGTAATGGTCTTCCTTGCCAACGTTCGTCAATTCTGGTTCTTTCCTCTTACAGACATCCATGACGAATGGGCACCTTGGATGAAATCTACAACCAGAGGGGGGATCTAACAGATCAGGGGGTAGACCCGGTATTGACACCATGCGCGTTTTAGCTGCCCTTATGCTGGGGAAGGCTCCCATTAGACCTTGCGTGTATGGGTGTAACGGTTCTTTGAAAATTGTTACGACATCCCCATATTCGGCGATTTTTCCCGCGTACATAATGGCAGTTTTCTCACACGTCTCTGCAATGATAGATAAATCGTGAGTTATCAATATCATTGCCAGATTTAGCTTTGACTTCAACGAACGTAACAATTTTAGCACCTGCGCTTGCACAATAACGTCTAGGGCTGTTCCAGGCTCGTCGGCAATTAGAAGTTCAGGATTGCATGCGATAGACATGGCTATCAATGCTCGCTGTCTCATTCCTCCGCTAAACTCGTGGGGATAATTGTTTGCTCTGGAGGGTTCCAATCCCACCATCTCCAAGAGTTTTCCTACCCTATCCTTAGCTTCCTCTTTGCTGACATCTGGTTCATGGGTTAGAATAGCCTCAACGATCTGGTCCCCCACTTTGTAGACGGGGTTGAGGGCATTCATGGCTCCTTGAAAAACTATCGATATTCCCTTCCACCGTATTCTTTTCCTAAAGTCGTCCTCTTTGAGGTTGACAATGTCGTCTTCCTTGAAGGCAATCTTTCCTCCCACTATTCTGCCGCCTGGAGGCAGAATTTTTAGAATGGATAAGGCGACTGTGGTTTTACCGCACCCAGACTCTCCGGCTAATCCCAGTCCCTCTCCTTTATCTACTTTAAAGCTTATTCCGTCCACGGCTTTTACAGGACCACGAAGCGTAAAGTAGTAGGTTTTCAAGTCTTGAATGTTTAACAGTGTCATGTTGTTATCACCATGGTTAGCGTCTTTGTCGAAGCTTTGGGTTGAGTATTTCATCGAGGGCGTATCCAAGTAGAATGAATGAGAGGGATACTAGCGCTATGCTTATGCCCGGAGGTATGACCCACCAGACCTTTTCGATGCTCTGAGTGGTTTCTGCATCGTAGAGCATTCTTCCCCACGAGATTACGGTTGGGTCGAAGAGGCCAAGCCAGCTTAGGGCTGCTTCTGATATGATAGCATTTGGAACCGATAGTGCGAGCGTAACGTAGACTAGGGACATGACGTTTGGGAGTATATGCCTTAAGATAATGTGAAACCTGCCAGCTCCCACCGCTTTTGCCGCTTCAACGAAGGGTCTTTCCTTAAGGCTGAGCGTTTGAGATCTAACTGTTCTTGCGAAGCCCATCCACCCTAGCAAACCAATTATGAATATAAGGTTCCACATGTTTGCGCCCAAAACTGCCATTAGGACTATTAGAAGTGGCAGTCCAGGTAAAACGAGTAACATATCGCTAAACCTCATCAAAACCTCATCTACGACTCTTCCAAGATAGCCTGAAACTAGTCCAACCACTAATCCGATAACCACGGATAATACTGCCGCGAGTAGGCCTACGAAAAGTGATATTCTTGCTCCATAGAGAAATTGTGTGAATATATCTCGTCCCAATTGATCGGTTCCTAGGAGGCCATAGGCTGTGCCGAATAGCCTCACGTTGAGATCGTCCAAGTATACTGTAGCTTCAACAAGGGAGCCACGAGTTTCAGGTTTGTCGTCGTCAAATGTTATATGAACGTCGTATACATAGTTGGCTGGTTTTGGGAAGACTAAATGTGCAGGGTCTACCCAGGCGTAGCCCCCCATTTTTATTCTGAAATCGGAGTCGTATGAATCTACTTGAGGTGGGTATTCTCGTGTGTTTGGACTAATCCCTGCCGTATTGGTTTTGTCGATTGTTACACTCCAAAATAGGGGATAGGTTACGTTTTCTCCAACTTTTTTGATGATGATTGAGACATGGACGGGTGCTTTTTCGGTTCCTTTAGTATATACGGTTATTCTACAGTAAAATCTCTTGGGTGCACCGTAAGGGTAGAAGAACTCCTTTGTTAAGTGTGCTTCCACTCTTTGGGCTAGTATTCTAGGATCTTTTCGCCTAAACACTATGGCGGCGCTTCCGTTCCCGATGACAGTGTCCCAATCCCGCCTCACTTGGTCTGGAGAATCGGTTGTAAAGTTCCATTCCTCAAAAAGTGAGGCTTTGTTTGGAAAGTCAGGCTTGGTTACAGGCTCGAAATTTTCGCTTAGGCTTTCGCCTCCTGGTAGGGATCTAAACCATACGGGAGAGGCGAAGTCTCCTGCTAAGTAGTATCCATACACGGGATCGTAAGGGGTGATGAGGGGGGCTGCTAACGCTATTGTAATATAGAAGATGAGGATTCCGACTCCAAAAAGTGCTCTTTTGCTGCGCTTAAAATTATTAAAGAATTTGTTGAGTCTTTTGATTTGGAGTTTGATCGTAGTCTTGTAGGTTGCAGTCAATGGTTGTCACCCATACTTTATTCGAGGATCTAATACGCCGTAAAGGAGGTCGGCTATGAAATTGGCTATAATGACGCATAAGGCTACTAGGTAAAAGATTGTCTGTAGAACTGGGTAGTCTACCCAGTCTATTGCTCTCCAGGTCCACATTCCGAGTCCTGGGTAGTTGAAAACCTGTTCAGTGATTATTGCTCCTGAAAGGATGAAGCCGAATGCTATTGCCGCGTTGGTTATTATGGGTAGTGAGGCGTTTTTGAGCGCGTGCTTGAATAATACGGTTCTTTCTTTAAGTCCTTTAGCTCTGGCGGTTACGATATAGTCTTCGGTTAGGGTTTCCAACAATGTGGCTCTTGTTAGGAGGAGGTAGCCGCCGTATATGACGAGGGTGAGGACCGTGACTGGTAGGACGAGGTACCATAATCGGTCGATAATGTAAAAGAATCCGTTTGGTGCTGGGTTGATTGCCGAAAAGGAAGATATTCCTACGGCTGGGAACCAGTGTAAGCGGAAAGCGAAGACTAGTAGAAAAATCATTCCCATCCAGAACGTTGGGAGGGAGTAAGTTGTTAGAGAAAGAATTACCGCTACGCTGTCGAAGATTCCTCCCCTTTTGTGGGCTGCTATGACTCCTAGGATGACGCCGATTATAATCGACAATATCTCGGCGCTGCCTACTAACAGTAAAGTGTTTCCTAAGCGTTCTACTATTTCGAGGGCGACGTAGTCTTTTGAATAAAAGGATATTCCAAATTGGCCGGTTAGCATGTTGTATACGTATTTCACATATCTAATGTGGAGTGGTTGATCGAGACCAAAGGAACGTATAATTTCGTTTACTTGGCTCACGTTCTTTAGTCGCGATGGGTTTGCAAACATCATCATGGGGTTGCCTGGCATAAGGTTGAATATGATGAAGTTGAGTGTGAGCACGAAGAAGATAAGGATAAGGGAGTTGATTGCCCTTTTTATTATAAATCCTCGAAGACCCATGGGCGTATATCTCCTTGGAGGATTTTGTTGAGCACAAAGAGGTATTTTAAGTTTTACTTGTGTTTATTGGTCGTTTGGGAAAGGCGTTTTTGGGTTGTGGAGGCTTTTTTAAAGTTTTTGTTTTCTATAAATAATTTCTATAATTAGGTTCTAATTTAAAGTGGGCAAAAACTTTAAGTTCCTCCAAACGTCAATGAATACTTTGCAGAAAAATGAGAAAGGAGAAGAGGGAAAAATCTTGAGATTGAACAGTATTGCTTTGTTATTGCTATTGCTTGCTTCGATACTTTTGTCGCCTTTTGCTTTTGTTCCAGTGCAAGCTGATGATGTGTACGGTCCAAAGGCTGACTACTTGCATATTAAAAATTGGGCTAGTGACATTGATGAGTTTCTTGCCCTAGAAGGGGGCACAGCTGACATCACTGATTGGCCGATCTATAAGGAGTACATTGATAAATGGGTCTTGGGGCCTGACGGCATACCGAATAATGGTGATGAGTTTGTTCCGGATAAAATCACACTGCGAGATTATTCAGAGTTTGGATACTGGTTCATTGAGGTCTATAATCAAAGGTGGCCAACGGGAGTTGGAGATCGAGAGGAAGACGTCTTGACTTATGATGAGGATACAGGTACCTACAAGCACTACTTTGATCCTACTAACCAGTGGGATTTGAAAGCTTGGCACTTTAGGTTGGCTTTAGAGTATCTGATGGATAGAGATTATGTCAAAACAGACATATTGAAGGGCCTTGGCTACATGCTGGAAACAGAGGTGCCACCAGTCCTTGGGGGCTGGGTTGACAGGGCCAACCTGACGAATTCCTGGTTCATCACTCCTTATGGCGTAAAAATTCCAAGCTTGATCTACTCGAAAAACGTGACTAAGGCACAGGAACTACTGGATGCTGCAGGCTTCACGATGATCACGTCGGGTCCAAATGCTGGCAAAAGACAAGATCCCAGAAAAGCAGCAGGTCAAGCGTTAGACCCATTGATTTTCTACCTTCGATCGGATGATCTCAACCGTAAACTGGCTGGTGAGAAGTTAGCTGATGATTTGGAGGCAATTGGGGTTCCTGTAAATAGGAGAGTAGCAGCGAAGACAACGTGCTTTAAGGCGGTTATGGTGGACTATGACTTTAACCTCTACACTGCTGGGGTTGGGATAGGCCAAGATCCCGACTACTTATACGGTGCAATAGATTCTAGCCAGTACTGGGGTATGCCTTTCAACAGTCCAAAGAAGAACCCACCTTACAACTACCCCAATATTGGTTGGAGTGTGAACACTGCTGGCTCAGCGTATCATGATGTAGACCATTACACTATGGATCTGCTCTATTTGGGAGCTACTAAGGAAGACATCGTAACTGGTGTTCACGGTGCAACATATCTAGAAAACAAATACGCTATCCACATACCGTTATGGTCCTATGCGTCTGTGCAAGGCTACAGAACGGGCTGGAACGATGTGGTCAACCAATTTGGATACGGCGTTAGCGCCCCGGTTGTTGGAGGCGCCATACCATGGAGCTTCATAACCATGTCGCAAGAAGGAAGAGACACCATTAACTGGGCGTTCAAGAGCAAAGCAGAAGACTTAAGCGTGATCTCAGCTGAGTGGGTTTGGGATTGGAACATCCTAACACTCGTATATGAAATGCTGCTTGTTACCAACCCCTACAACCCGGCAGAAGACTGGCCTTGGCTTGCTGAGACGGTCCCGACGGTTGCAAACGGAGGAGTTGGAACTTGGATTGGTCCTGATGGTGAAGCAACAACACTTAACTTCACTCTGCGTCAAGATGCCTATTGGCACGACGGCACACAACTAACGCCTGATGATGTTGCGTTCTCAATTCGGTTCACCCGAGACTGTGGACCTGGAATTGCGTGGAACTATCCAATGGGAATGAACATAGACCACGTAGAGAAATGGAACTATACGGCGGCAGTGGGAGGCGACTGGGGCGTCAAGGTCTACTTCAACATCAAGAGCTTCTTTGCACTACACAGGGTCGGCTGGATGCCCATATTTAAGAAAGACATCTGGATGGCAGCTAGCCCAGCCACCGCTGAGGGCTTCCTATACGTCGAGGGTGATCCTGGTCATTTCGATGGACCTGCCGAGAATGTTAGGAGTTTCCTCCTCTATCAGGACAACTGGTACAAACCTGGTGATGGCAAAGTTGATTTGAGAGAAGACGGCTCTGGACCGTGGAAATTCGTCGAATGCGACTCAACGCTCGACCTATACTACGACTTAGAGGCTAACAGAAACTGGTGGATGTCCCAAACCGAACTATCTGACAAAATTTCAGAAGCCTTCCACGCAATGGGCGATGTGAACAGAGACAGACAAGTTAGCACAGAAGACCTGAGCGCTATCGCTCACGCCCTGTTGACCACTCCATCCTCACCTCATACACCTCCAGGCGGGTGGTGGGTGTGGAACTCAGACGCAGACTTAGACAAGAGTAACGATGTATCAGGAGACGACTTAGCAAGAGCAGGTAAAAGCTACGGCATGAATGCAGGATAAGGGGTGAAATAGAGTGAGAGGAAAAAATGTAATTTCAGCTTCGCTGATTCTCGTGCTCTTCATCAGTTTTGCTATGGTAAACATTGGCTTTTCGCAAGGACCAACAATACGATTGAGTCCCGAAAACCCTGTTGCCAACCCAGGTGAAACCTTTACCCTCAATGTCGTTGTCGAGAACGCACCAGCGATATCGGGTTGGGAGTTCAAGGTAGGATGGGACTTAACCGTGCTGCAGTTCCCGCCAGTGATCATGGAAACAGGCTTCTTGACTTACGAGGGCTTGTTCACTTCAGATTTCAATGTATTTGAGGCTATGCCATACAATTACGTACAGGTTGGTTCAGTGCTACTGGACGATGTAACACTATACGGCTTGGATCCACCGAGTGGAAATGGAACAATAGCTACCATTACGTTCACAGTTCTGGTTGGAGGGACATGCAACATTAAAATCTACGACGTGAAGCTCATCGACTACTATAGTGCGAATATGATCTATTACCTCAGCCCATTTGAAACTGTCTTTTCTACCTCCAAACCATTCATCGACTTCACTTGGACGCCAAAAAACCCCGATATAAGCGAGGACGTGACCTTCGACGGTTCAGCCTCCAAGAGCTTTGTTGAGGGGCGAACCATCGAGTCATATCTTTGGGACTTCGGCGACGGCACAGACCCAGTGGAAGAAACCGACCCAATTACACACCACAGTTTCGCAGCATATCAATCTACAGCATACATAGTCACCCTGACAGTCACCGACAGCGAAGAAGAGACTTCATCTAAAGTGAAGCCGCTCAGAATTTGGCACGACCTAGGCGTGGTGGACCTATGGAACGACGAGTCAGCCAACCTTGACAAGTCAAGCTACGTGATGAGACGCGACTTTGACTTATCGCTAATCCTGATAACCATCTCCAACCTGGGATCTCTAGACGAAACCTTTGACGTTATCTTAACCGTTACAAACGACGAGACTGGCGAAGAAGGGGTCATCATTCCTCTGTGGGATAACCCATACGAACTTGGTGTAGGCAGGTCTTCAGATTTCGATCTAATGGCTTTATGGCTTGGACCAGTCTATGATTGCCCATTGTCTGCAGGCTACTACACAATGACAGCCGAAGTGATATCCTCAACCGACCTAGTGCCAGAAAACAACGTTATGTCCATCCACATCAGACTGCTGGGAGCCGACCTAGTAAGCAAACGAATAACAAACCACGCCTTCAGCATCTCAATACACGGCGACACTCTAGGACTTTATGGGAAAGTCAAAAACACACAGGAATATTATGAACCAACAGGCGGTATCACAGGACTAGTTCATTTCGAAATAGAAAACCCATTGGGAGAAACCATTGTTCTCGAAACCAACTCACAGCACCTCAACAACACAGAAGTAAGCTCACAATTAAGTACGACACTCGGACCACTAACATCGACAGATGTCGGAAAATACTACGCCCTAGCCTACGCCCGATACGCAGCTGACGGGGGACTTACACTCGCCGAACAGGACTTCTACATAGATTACTCCGGAGCAGGACTAACCATATCAGAAAAACAATCAACATTCAGCTTCCGCGTCAGAGAATAAACGAGGCAAAACCTCGTTCCTCACCTTCCTTTTTTTGTTCATGTTTTTATACACCCAAACACTCTTAATATTCATGGAAAGCGCAACACATGAACCAAAAAGCGGCTCCAATATTTTTAATATTCACCTTGTTGGTAGCCACGTTAATGGTTATCCCATCCGTTAAAGCAGCCCCCCTCATATGGTCAGATGAAATAAGACTCACCACAAACGTGACCCTTGACGGATATCCATCAATCGCTCAAATGAACGACGGCAGAATATGGATTGCTTGGAAAGCTAGGAGAGACGGAAACTCCAACATCTATTACAAAATTTATAATTGGAAATGGTCAGATGACAAACGTTTAACCACAGACATAAAGGAAGACATAAGCCCATCAATTACTCAATTAAAAAACCTAACCATATGGGTAGTATGGCCATCAAACAGAATGAGCAGTTACGACCTATTTTACAAGAGTTCATCTGACAACGGATTGTCTTGGAGCAACGATACCCGTCTAACCACGAGCGGAAACAACTATCAACCATCAGTCCTTCAAACGAGCGACGGAAAGATATGGGTTGCTTGGATGGCCGATCTCACGACTACCTATGACATCTACTATAAAGTTTTCAACGGCTCCACATGGTCCAATGACACACCATTAATCACAGACTCAAGTCTCGACAACAATCCTGTGCTAATCCAAACACAAAACGGAAAGATATGGATTATTTGGTCCTCAAACAGGTCGGGGGACTTTGAAATCTACTACAAAACTTTCGACGGTACAACCTGGTCCCCAGATGAACCCTTAACCACAGATACAAAAAAAGACGACACAGACCCTGCCATCTTCCAGACCGTAGATGGAGTCATTTGGGTCATTTGGGCGTCAAGCGCGTTCTCACCCACAGCGACAGACGATCTCTACTATAAGACTTCCTCTGACAATGGAAGCACGTGGTCAGCCACAACCCAATTTACCACAAACCCAAGCGACGACACATGGCCCGCTGCTATTCAAGCCCGCGACAAATCAATCTGGATCATTTGGGGAGCAAACAGGGACTCAGACGGCAACTGGGATCTTTTCTACAAAACTACACTCTTAGGCGACGTAAACAACAGCGGATCCATCGACATGGAAGACTTGGCTCTCATCGCACGAGCTCTTCTAACTGCACCAGCGAGCGGCGGAACCCCAGGTGACTGGTGGGCTTGGAACCCAGCTTGCGACCTCACTAACGATGGCATAGTGGACGGCTTAGACCTAGCTATTGCAGGCAAAAACTACGGAAGATTCGCCCCCCCTTGATAAAAAATGACACAACTAAGTAACAAACACATAGGAAAAAAGGAGCTGTATCGTTCATTGCAAGACAATCCAACCTCACAAAGAAAACCTTAAATTCCTCATTTCGCTATAGGCAGCGACACATAACAAAAGGTAAGGAGAAAACAAAAATTCACAGAGGCACATAAATTGAATGGAAAAAAATCATTTTTCCTATTGCTTGCTGCATTACTCGTCTCTGCAGTGATTCCCACAAACGTAGCCGTGGCTTCACCTACAGCTAAAATTTACGTAGATCCACCTGTAAAAGGAGCGGCGCCTGGAGAATTCTTCACAGTTGACATTAAAATCTCCGATGTCACAGGCTTGTATTCCTATGATCTTATCTTGACATGGGAACCAGCTATTTTAGATGTCACCAGTGTGACTGAGGGTACTTTTCTAAGTCGTGACCCACGAGCTTACCAAACTTTCTCCCAAGCAAGAATAAATAATACTATGGGCTGGATTTATTTTACGTGCACGGTCAAAGGTGACATTCTAGCAGCTGCGGCGAGCAGTAGCGGAAAATTGGCAACCGTTAAGTTTCAGGTCAAAGCTATAGGGGGCACCGTTTTAGACCTTCGTGAATCCTTCGATATTGGTTGGCCACCATTATCACGCCCAACAAAACTAAGGGATTATTATTTGGAATCGATACCGTATACGTTAGAAGACGGTTACTTCGTCTATCCTACTCCCAAGCTTTTTGTGGACCCTCCGGACATCTTAGACCCAACTCTTTTGGTTGGCACATCATTCTCCATTAACATAAGCGTTATTGATGCTGAAGGCCTCCATGGTTGGAGTCTCCACTTAAGGTGGGATCCCGCGCTCTTGAACATTACCAACGCTGTTGAAGGTCCCTTCCTGAACTCTAGTGGTGCCACAGTTTTTCTGCCACCCGAAATAGACCAAGAAGCGGGCAATGTGTATTTGAATTGTACACTTGAGGGTGCAAATGGGGTTGCTGGCAATGGAACACTCGCTACGATAACTTTCTTGGTTAAGATGTTAGGAAGCACTAATCTGGAACTCTACACCACCAAGTTACTCGACGTTAACTTGGCCCAAATGCCTCATGTAATTGAGGGTAGCTACTTCAACAACAAACTACATAATGTGGCCATTGTATCAGTGGAAGTTTCCCAAAGCGAAGTAGAAGCTGGCGATTCCATGTCTGTAACGGTTGTCGCTAAGAACAAGGGATCGGTGACCGAAGGCTTCGATGTTAAGGTTTGGGCCAATTATACTCTCGTTGGAACCCAAGCCGTCTCTGATCTGGCTCCAGATGTAACCCAGACACTGGCGTTCAGCTGGAACACTAAGGATGTGGCTGAAGGCTTATATCAAATTAAAGCTGAAGCTACCACGGTATCTGAGGAAGTAGATATCACTGACAATGAATACACAGACGGTACGGTTAAGGTAACATCCTCTGGACAGCAGTTCTCCTCAACGTTCATCATAGCAATCATAATTGCGGTTGCGGCTATTGGTATCGCTATATTCTTTTACGTTAGAAGAAAAAAGTCTTCCTAAGATTAAGAAGCAAACGCTTTTGAAATCTACGAGTCAATTATCTATGCATAGCTTCTATTGTTATAGAAGATAAGTTGGAAAGATTCAAATATGATTGTGAATAGTTATAACACTAGACGAGAGAGTGGTAGAATGAGGGTGAGAGAGAAGGACTTAATGTGTATATTCCTTTTTGCTTTGTTTATTAGCAGCGTAGCTGTAATAAATGTGAGCGGATCGCCACTTCCCAAGGTTTTCGTTGACCCTTCGAGCATTATAGACTTGAGCAAGGGAGCAAACACTTATTTCGGTGTTAACATTAACATTGCCGATGTCATAAATCTCTGGTCTTATGACGTTCGTATTAAATGGGATCCTACTCTATTAGACTATGTTATTCCTCCTTTTTCTGGTTGGATAACGAACATGAACTTTACCAACACAGCATCAACCGCATGGATAACATCCACAACAGTTACGTCGGGAACAGCCACTTATGGTTACGACGCTACGAAGGGCAATCCTGCGCCTGGATCTGGTGCACCAAGCTACTACCACAAAGCTACTTCCACAGCCGGTTCAATAGCTGCCATCACATTTGTGACTGAACAAAGCTTTGAATATGGTAGCGGATTGCCAACTAAATCTACTCTGTCTTACGCCTATACGGTTGCAGGTAACTCTTTCGGCTCAAGTATATTATCCGTTATACTCGTTAAGCCAGATTTATCGACTCAGGTTTTAGATACGGTCACACGTACTTCTGCGGTCGCTTGGACTTATAGAACAAACATAATTATTCAGCCTGGAAACTTTACACAGCGTGGAACTTATAAGTTGCAATTTAAATCTGTTTCAACAACGAGTGCAGTAGGTACAGCTAACTATATTCAAGTAAACTGGGATGATGTGGGTTTAAGAATCCTTGTACCTGCGTTTGTTGAAGGTCCTTTCCTCAAGCAGGGTGGCTCCACCTTTTTTGCCAATAGGCCAAACCAAACTGAAGGCTGGCTATTCTTCACTAACACCCTCAAAGGCACGCCGCATCAACCCAATGAACCTGTCAGTGGTAGTGGAACTCTCGTGACTGTCACGTTTAAAGTTGAAAAACTGGGCAGCACAATCTTACACCTGAACGACACCGTTCTTCGAGATGAATTCTTAGCTTATATGGATCATACTGTCCAAAGCGGGTACTTCAGCAACAAGTTGCCTGGTGATGCTAACGGAGATAGAAGCGTAAACGCGAACGACCTATACATACTAGGCGTGGCTTTCGGGACCACATATGAAGAGCCCAAGTACGATGTTCGCGCTGACTTTAACGGTGACGAAATCATAAACCATGAGGACATAAGTCTCTTGGCGGTCAACTATGGCGAGACATATTAACAAACCAGAAAATGCCCAATCTATTCCTTATATTTCTGTGAACCCTTTGCTGAGCAAGCTAAAAAAATGGAATGAAATTCCGAAAAGGATTTTGGGTGAATGACATGAAACCGAAACGCGCAGTTTGGATATCTCTCATTTTGATGCTCATTCTTAGCGTAATCACAATCACGCCAAATGTAACTATGGCTTTTCCAACAGTAATTTCCGTGAATCCTTCAATAAACTTAAACATTCCGCCAAATGAAGATTTCACCATCCAAATAAACATCGCCAATGTGACAGACCTCAATTTTTGGGAGGTTAAACTGCAATATAATCCCGAAGTTCTATACATTAGCCTTATAACGGAGGGACCTTTCCTCCAGGAATCTGAGGCTGGGCTATTTTATCTAACCGATTTCAATGTGTTCACAGGGCCTTACTACGTCCTAGTCGGTTGCATGTTCATGGGGCCTGTAGGAGCTTCTGGAAGCGGAATATTGGCTTACATAACCTTCGGAGTTCAAAAAAGGGGTGCAAGCGATTTTCACCTCTATGACACAAAACTTTTCGACTCGTACTATCCTACTCCGGGCTCCACTATTGCCCACACAAGAGCGGATGGTTATTTTTCAAATTGCATAAACGTGGTTGTCAAAAATGTTATAGCTTTTCCAACTATTGCAAGTGTGGGCGAGTCTGTATCCATTAACGCTACCGTTAGGAACGAGAGCAACATAACAGAGACCTTTGATGTGACAGTCTACTACAACTCCACAACCATCGGAACTCAAACAGTGACAAGTCTGAATCTGGGGGCCTCCGCAACGTTAACCTTCAATTGGGACACTGTAGGCTTAGCCGCAGGCATCTACATCATATCGGCCAATGCAAGCTTCGTTGAGGGAGAAACCTACACGGCGGACAATGGGTTTGTTGACGGTGGGGTACGGCTTACCACAAATCCCGCTGCCAGATTCACTTTCTCACCAAGCATCCCAACTCCAGGCCAAATCGTGACTTTTAACGCCTCTGAAAGCTTCTCTCCCAATGGGGATATTATTAGCTACGAGTGGAATTTCGGAGACGGGAATACGACTGCCGTTACTACTCCAGTCATAACACATGCTTACAATTCTTTCGGAATATACACTGTGTCCCTCAATGTGACCGACGAAGTGTGGAAGTGGGACATCAGATCCAAAACTGTAACGGTGGGGTTCCCTCCTGAAGCTTCTTTTACCTTCTCGCCTGTATTTCCACTTCCGAGCCAAATCGTGACTTTTAACGCTTCTGGCAGTTCTGCTTCCAACGGTGCTATTATTAGCTATAAGTGGAATTTTGGGGACGGAAATACCACCACAGTTGCTACTCCAGTCATAACACATGCTTACAATTCTTTCGGAATATACACTGTGACCCTGAATGTGATCGACAATTTGGGTATGGGGGATGTCGAATCCCAATCCGTCACGGTGGGGAGTCTTCCCACTGCTTCTTTCGCCTTCTCACCAGTGCCACCAATTGTGAATGAAATAGTAACGTTCAACGCGTCTGCTAGTTTTGACAGTGATGGCTCAATTGTCAAGTATGTTTGGGATTTTGGTGATGGTGAAACTGGTACAGGTAATATTATAACTCACGTCTACACTTCGTTTGGAGCCTACTCTGTGACTTTAAACGTTACTGACAATGACGAATTTTGGGACACAGAAGCCAAAACTGTTTCGGTGAAGAGTCTTCCAACTGCTTCTTTCACTTTCTCACCCTCAACTCCAAAAGTGAATGAAATTGTGACATTCAACGCATCAGCCAGTTTTGACCCTGATGGTTCCATTGTTAGCTATAAGTGGGGTTTTGGTGATGGTGGAACGGGCACAGGTAAAATTGCAACTCATGTCTACACTTCGTTTGGGACCTACACTGTGACCCTTAATGTTACCGACACTGATGGACTTTGGGATATAGAAACTAAAACTGTTTCGGTGAAGAGTCTTCCAACTGCTTCTTTCACTTTCTCACCCTCAACTCCAAAAGTGAATGAAATTGTGACGTTTGATGCGTCTGGTAGTTCTGATCCTGATGGCTCTATTGTTAGCTTTAAGTGGGATTTTGGCGATGGCAACGTCACCACCGTGTCTAGTTCAACTGTAACCCATGTCTATGCGGCGTCTCAGAGCTATACTGTTACTCTAACTGTCACCGATAACGAAGGTTTCACCAATGTTCAGACACAAACTGTTCTGGTTGAAGAGGCACCTCAGACTAACGTCCTCTTGTACGTTGGGGTTGCAGTGATAATAGTTATTGCAGCGACACTTCTGTTCTATTTTGGCAGAAGGAAACATTGATCATAGTGAAAACTGTGAGAACTTACTGATCTTGCTTGCGTGTGAGTTGAGCAATTTTTTCGTCGACGTAACTCCAGAAGTTGTTCTCAAATTTTTCTAAGGCTTCTCTCGCTTTTTCTTGTTTCAAAATAATGATTCCTCCTCCGAGGGCCCAAGCGAAGTATTTCACTACGGGTGATGAGAGGAGTCGTTTGTTGTTTTGGTTTGTTGTGTAGTTTATTGTGAAGTTGTTTGGTTGTCCGATGATTTCTACTTTGATTTTTAGTTGTATGTTTAGGATTTTTTGTGTGGCTGCTTCGATTTTGTATTGGTTGGTTTTTTGTTCTGTTGTGGTTGTGAATTGTTTTTCGGTGAAGAATTGTTTTATTTGTTGGGTGAGTGTGTTTAGGTTTATGTTTTTTTCGAGCCATCTGTCTTGCATTGAATATCGCTTTTGTTTTGTTTAGTTTAAAAGGAGCGGTTGGTGTCTTATAATTGTTGTTTTATGAAGGGTTTGTCTGAATCATTTTTTTGTGTGTGTACGCACAAGTGACCTAGCCCCTCTATTAGGATCCTAATATGCTTCAAATATGAAATGTATCATTTGAAAGATGTTGTGATGAGAGGAGTTGAGAGAAATTGAGATGGGTTTAGGGTTGTCTAGACATGGTCTATTTGAGACCAGTCTAAGTTTTTATGCTTTCGAAGAAATTGTTTGTTGCTTTTCCAAATGCACCTTAAGGCGTTCTAATGTTCAAATATAACTCGGAGAGAGATTTCTACATACCTTCTTGTTAGCAATGTTTTAAGTATTCTTCTAAGGTTTCATCAGATTCTAAAAAATCTTTGTATAAGGTTTTTAGATATTGTTCTGTCGGTTGCTCTTTATAGCCAATTACAAAATCTTCGTAGTACCTAGCTAACGCTTTTTTAAATTGTTCAAAAGTTATTGAACGTTCTGGCATACCATATACCTCATTCTGTGTTTGCAGCTTTTCTAGATGCAATTTAAGGCGTTCTAATGTTCGGATGTAGCTGGGAGAGAGGTTTCTTTCTTTGGCGTGCCTTAATCTCTCTTCTACATCATCAACCGTAGGCAACGTTGTCTTAAGTTTCGCCCACCCAGATTTACCTTTTAAAGGCATACCTTTTTTTAAATGTGCGCTAGAGACCGTTGGCATCAAGGTGGGCTTGGCTGTATTCTTCTTTACTACTGACCTTTGGTTTTTAACTCTCTCTTGAAGGAAAGTTCGAAGTTTTTTAGCGTCTTCTCTTTCAACTATTTCTATCTTATCTGCTGCAGTGCTTGTTAAAGTCGCTTGACTAAACCCTACTTTCTTCAAAATTATATCTTTCAGTTCTAGGTCAATTTCATAACCAAAACTGTTTCTACCCAGTTCTTTTGCAACTTTCATCGTAGTTCCTGACCCCAGAAATGGATCTAATGCTGTTTCGCCAGCAAACGTAAATAGCTTAATTAATCTTCTTGGAATCTCCTCAGGAAAGGCAGCTATTCCCTTCTCAAGCCTGTTTTCAAAAGGAAGGACATTAGTAATTTTCCACACGGTGAGATACCACTTTTCTTCGCCGTACTTCTTCAAGTCTACCTTTGAAGCCTCTAAGATTTCTGGGTCAAGATTCTTCAAGTAATTGTAGTCAAACTTGCCTTTTTGAAAAATGATTATGTTTTCCTGAATGTTGTCAGGATAGAAATACATTGGATAAGGATGCTGTAAGACCACTCCACTGCGTCTACTAATTCTTATGTAGCCCTCGGGTTTTTGCCAAACTATTCTGTCTCGATAACGAAAGCCAGCATCCACCATAATTCTAGTAATATCTGCGACTACAGGATACTTTTCCCCTTTGACAAGCATGTCATCTGTAACAAATGCTGCAATTCTTCCCGTAGCCATTACTCTATACAGTTCCTTAGCGAAGACTCGAATTAATTCAAGGAATTCATCATAGTTCTTGAATAAGTCTGGATAGTCGAAAGGAGCGTTATAGTAAGGTGGAGAAGTAACCATTAAGTGGACTGATTCGTTTGGAATTTCATGCATGTCTCGACAGTTTCCAAATATGACTTTATGCCATGTAGCCCACATGCTACTTTACACCTAATTTTTTTGCATATTCTTCAACTGCGGCGTGAATGGCGTCCGTTTTCAATATTCTTGCTGGGGTGTTAGTGTTCTTTCGAAGGGATTCAACTATTTTGTCGAGAAGAATTTTGGTTTTGTCTGAGACGTAAACCATAGGCATTGTGTTCATTTCCCAACTTGTGCTATGTTCTAATAGTATTTAATAGTATCTCCTATTAGTATGCACGCCAAGTCAAATTTCTTTTACAATAATCTCTAAGCATACAATAGCCTTCACAACCAATTTTGGGTTTAATTTGACAGAAAGAGGCTCTAGGACACGAATCACACGCTATCCCTTCCAAATTGTCTGGACAACAATTAATCCCTAACTGAAATGCTCCATGGTCAACCATAATACAGTCTCTACTTTCCTTGTTTGTTACTTCTTGAATCGAAGGTCTCATGTTTGAGGCTATAATAACGTTCCATCGGTTACTACTTCCCTTCTTTCCTTCATGTATTATCTCAGAAACGAGACCAGTTCTAGAGAATATTTTGCCCACATGACCATCCACTGGCATCTCAAAAAGCGATTTATCCCATTTGCCATTAGAAACATCTATTCCCAAGTCTGGATGCCCTATCCACGAAATATACATTCTTACGGCTTTCTCTCTGAGAATTGATTCAACGAGAGCATTACTGTGCAAAAACGCAGTTGCTTCCATAGGAGTTCTACATTGACCTAGTTTTTCAACAATATTCGTCTTGCCCAACATCATTTCGTATGTAAGGAAGCCACCCACTCTCAGAACAAACCAACCAAAACGAGGTAAAACTCTACCTATTGCGGGAGAGACTTTGTATTCCTCTTTCAAAGGCACTAACTTATCTATTTGTATAAGACAATTTTGCGGTTGAAAGAATAGGTCATCTCTGAACGTCTTGTAAATGTTAATTGCAGTTTTTCGAGCGGATGGGGACTCAGCTTGTTGGTCGAGAAAAGCAGTTAACAATAAAAACCTTGTCAATTTTTCTTTATCTGAAACTACTTCCTTGGGCAAGCTCTTAGTTATCTGAATAAGTTCCAGAGGTTGAAGAAATTTTCCAACATGCTCTAAAACATCAATTATCTGCTTGCTATCTGAAACAGAAGCCTCTTTTCCTACATGAGACTTGGTCAAATTCCTCACTCTGGATATGAATTCCTTCAAACATTAATATGACTTTCTGAAACGATCATCTAGTGATTCTCTTGAGCTAAAATTGCGGATTTAAAAATGGGCAAAAAAGTAGGCATAGATGATCACCATGCAGACACCCTTCGCCCATGCTGTTTTGCGCATTCCTCTTTTAATATCGTCCAGACGCCTATAACCCAAAAGTTTCAGCCCGACACCACGGGCGATTTGAAGAAAATTAGCTTGGAATCACGCTTAATCAGTTTTATGTTTTTTATGGGTTAGTGCGTTTATCACTGTCATGTTGACTATTTGTCCTTTCTGATTTAGTCCCAGTATGATTTCGCCGTGCTTGTCCACAATCTCGCTGTCAACACTCTTGGAAGGATACTTAAAATGCACATAAAGAGTATCTGCTTCGTCATCATAATGAAACATCACAATCTTCGAGGGCAAATCCAAATCATACCGTTCAGCAATTTTAGTAACAACACCAGCAACATCAATAGCTAAACCAACAGTTTTCGCCAAAGACGATACATCCTCCTCATTCTTCTATCACTAATAGGAAAAGCCGTAATAATAAACAGTATACGTATAGAAACTTTAATAGTTGAGGTAGCATGAAACTATCTTGGCCATAACACAACGGTGATAACATTTGGTCGAGGTAACCTTTACCGAAGAGGATAGGAAAAACCTACAGACACTGGCCGAAGAGATGCCGAAACTCCGCTCACTCGTAGAGGAGTTCATAGAAACAATAGAAATCCTCAGCGACAAAAACCTAATGAAAAGCATCCGAAAAAGTGACAGAGACATCCGTGAAGGCAGAGTACTAACCTTTAAAGAACTCCTCAAAGAGCTGGGCCTAAATGAAAAAGAAATCTGAACTATTATTCACCAAAGAATTTTCAAGGCAGCTAAAACAACTCGAAAAACAAACCCAAATCAGAATAATCAAAGAACTAAAAATTCTTGAAGAAAAACCTTACACAGGCAAACCACTTGTAGGACGTCTGCATGGGCTTCTCTCACTACGAGTCGGAGACTACAGAATAATCTACCAAATAGCCGAAAACAAAATAATAATACGAACAGTAGGCCATCGCAAAAAAGTCTACGAGAAATAAAAGCAATACCAATAAACACCATGCAGACACCATACTGAACTACGCCTCTACGACTTTTTGCGCATTCCTCAATATTTCGTCCAGACGCCTATAATCCAAATATAAGCCCGACACCTCGGGCGATTGGGAGCCGCAGGCTGAACACCTCGACCGAAGTCTTGGTGCGTACACCCCAGCTCCATCAACCCCATGTTGTATGGGAGCCCTCGTCCCATGACATAGACTAGTTAC
>Ga0315280_10002367_pt1 | contig 30634 bp, 26 predicted proteins | sample YL17G06_40_MG_FD_203697 | JGI IMG/M metagenome (GOLD analysis project Ga0315280, IMG submission 203697) | Sediment microbial communities from Yellowstone Lake, YNP, Wyoming, USA - YL17G06_40 | ecosystem: Environmental > Aquatic > Freshwater > Lake > Sediment | place: USA: Wyoming | collected... | reverse complement strand
GGAACCTTTATGGATTCACCACCTACTCGCAAACCGTCACGGGCGACGGACAGGCGATCGCCTACCGCGCGGGTCTGGCGTTGGAGGATCCGGAGTTCCTCCAGTTTCACCCTACCGGCCTCGTGCCTTCGGGGATCCTGATGACGGAAGGCTGCCGGGGTGAAGGCGGCTACCTGCGCAACAACCAGGGCGAGCGTTTCATGGAGAAGTATGCGCCCAAGATGATGGAGCTGGCGCCGCGCGACATCGTTTCCCGCGCGGAGATGACGGAAATCCTCGAGGGGCGTGGCTTCCCGGGGCCCGATGGGCTTGATTACCTCCAGCTCGACCTAACCCACCTGGGAGCCGAAAAGATCAACAAGCGCCTACCACTGATTCGCGAAGTGTGCATGAAGTTTCTGGGGATCGACCCGATCACGCACCCGATCCCTATCCGCCCTGTGGCTCACTACTCCATGGGCGGTATCGAGGCCGACATCGACGGCCGGACGAAGGTGGAAAATATCTGGGCCGCCGGCGAGGTGGCGTGCCACTCCATGCACGGCGCCAACCGGCTGGGATGCAATTCCACTGCGGAATGTCTAGTCTGGGGCGGCATCACGGGCGGTGAAATCGCGAAGTATCTGGCGCAAAATCCCACGCTGAGCGACGTGCCGGACAGGCAGGCACAGGACGAGGAGAAACGGATTTTTGACGGGCTGCTCAAACAGGGCGGAACGGAGAACCCGGCCCACCTCCGCCGGGAGCTTCGGACCCTGATGGATAGGCACGCGGGTGTCTATCGCACGGGCGAGTCCATGCAGGAGGGCCTGGCGAGAATTGCCGAACTGAAGCAGCGCTTCGGCAGAATCACTGTCCAGGACAAGAGCCGCCTCTACAATACGAACCTCATTCAGGCGCTCGAGACCGAGAACATGCTGGAGTTGGCCGAGGTGCTGCTCTTCGCGGGCCTGGCGCGCGAGGAATCCCGGGGGGCTCATTCCCGCACGGATTTCCCCAAACGCAACGACGTGAACTTCCTGGCCCACTCCATGGTTTACTACACGGGCGGCAAGCCGAGGCTGGAATACAAGCCCGTGACGATCACTAACTGGAAACCAATGGAGAGGAAGTACTGAGACTGAGCCATCGGGCGATCGGTTCATGGGGCCATCTGTCTAACTGATCAACCGATGACCCGATGATGCGATGATCCGATGGCCCGATTGTGAGGGCGGAGGCGCAGATCGTGTGAGGAGGGAAACATGGCCGAAATCAAAAGACACGATAATCGGCTCGGAATCTGGGGATGGCTCGGGGGAGGGCGTTGGGGCATTGAGCGCTACGCCTACATCCTGCATCGCCTCACCGGCCTAGGGATTCTTCTCTACTTCTTGATGCATATTGTGGTGACGAGCCTGCGCGCCCGTGGCATTTACCTTTGGGTTGAAGGAGGATTCTTCCACCGGCCCATTTTCAAGGTGGGAGAGTTCCTGGTGTTCGCAGCTTTCGCCTACCACGCTTTCAACGGCATCCGTCTGGTGCTCGTGGAACTCGGCTTCGCGGTGGGTAAGCCCATCGAGCCCGTCTATCCTTACAAGACGTCACTGAACGTCCAGCGGCCTCTGCTCATTGCGATGATGATTCTCGCGGCAATTTTCCTCGCGGTGGGAGGCTATGAATTCCTGGGACTGGCAAAGTAGGAGGAGCGATGCGTGAAACCAAATACTGGACCTGGCATATGGCAGCGGGAGTGGTGATCGGCTTCCTGCTCGGCCTCCACATGCTCACCATGCACCTGGGGGGCATCACGCATTGGTTTGCCCCGGCGGGCGGTGAAGTCATCTCCCAGGCCAACAGCCTGTTTCGGGATGGCCGGCTGTTCTTCACCGTCACTTACATCCTCCTTCTGGGAGTGGCGCTCTATCACGGTCTCTACGGTCTGCGGGCCATCCTGTTCGAGCTGACATTGAAGCCTGCCGTCGAAAAGGCAATTAGCTTCGTGCTTCTAGTGGTTGGACTGGGGCTCTTCGGTCTGGGCACCTGGGCGGCTATAACAGTGCATACCATCGCCATAGCGGGAATCAGGGGGTAGCTATGCCGGAAGACAGCAAAACCGTACGGCAAATAAAATTTCACGTCACGCGCTACAATCCGGAAACCGATCGCGCGCCATACGTGAAGACTTACACGATACCTGTGCGCGAAGGTATGACGGTGCTGGACGGCCTGCACTACATCAAGGACAACGTGGACTCGACGCTCGCCTGGCGCTATTCCTGCCGCATGGGTGTCTGCGGCTCGTGCGGGATGCTGCTGAACGGGCAGCCAACCTTGGCCTGCAACACCCAGATCCTCCACATTGCGGATACAGATCTCACCGTTGGCCCGTTGCCCAATTTCGACATCATCCGTGACTTGGTCCCCGATCTTCTGACCATGTTCGACAAGCACCGCTCGCTGAAGCCTTACGTCGTGCGTGCGGACGAAGCGGAGATCAATGACCCGGAAGGGGAGTTCTACCAGTCTCCGGAGGAACTAGAAGCCTATCTCCAGTTCACCTACTGCATCAAGTGCGGCTGCTGCATGGCCGCCTGCCCCACTTTGGCCACCGACGCGCGGTACCTGGGGCCTATGCCTCTGGCGGCAGCACAACGCTACAACGTGGACACGCGCGACGACGGGCGGCGCCAGCGCAACCAGCAGACGGGCAGCGCCCACGGCGCTTTCCGCTGCCACTACGCCGGCGAATGCTCGCGCGTCTGCCCCAAGGGCGTCGATCCCGCCAAGGCTATTCAGCTTCTCAAGCGCAAGTTGGTGCTGGATTATCTCCACTTAGCTCGCCGGAAAAAACCTTGTCAGAAACTGCACGGCCCGGGCCAAGGCAAACCGTTCCCCAACATCCCCGCCGCGCCGGCCAAGACAGTCTGAGGGAATCTGGTCACTGTCCGCGAATTTCCCTGGCGTATGGGAGCTTTGTCGAAATCTCAGAACCCGGGGACGGAAGAACAGTGACCCCACGGGCGAATGGGGGGTGACGAGCGCCGGTGTATGAGGGAGGACTTTCCAGACCCCCCTGATTGTTCTCCGCGTCCAGAGCAACTCAGATTTGCAGCTCGAACGCGCATGAATTCAGAGCTTCAAAACCATTCCTTCAAGTCCTCGGGCGTCAAATCAGCGTCGCGGAGGATGCTCTTCAAGACCTTGGGATGGAGAATCTTTGAGGCGTGAAAGGGCACGGTGGCGCGCTTGCCGGCGGCGTTCCGGTAAATCATGTGGCTGCCGCTCTGCCGCGCGAGGGAGAATCCGGCCTTTTCCAAAACCGCAATAATCTGACGGGCTGTCAGGCGAGGCAGTTTGGGCATCAGACGGCGACTTCAACTGTGGAGAGACTCACCGAGACATACTCGGGGATCTCCTCGCCCTCGGCGAGGCGGTCCTCGATGTGCAGGCGGATGGCGTCCTTGATGTTTTCGACAGCCTCTTCGTAAGTGTCTCCCTGGCTGTAGCAGCCCTGTAGTGCCGGGCAGGAAACGAAATAGCCCTCGGAGTCAGCTTCGACAATAATTGGCAGCGTGAGGTGTTTCATGGTCAAATTATAGCCCCACTGCCTACTTCTGCCAACTGTCATCCCCGCCGCGCCGGCAAAGACGGTCTGAGCTTGGGAGGGCGGGCGTCCCGCCCGCTCCAAAGGTTGCTGACAGCACATCGATGCGGCGCCGAAACTCGTTGTCCTGCGTGGGGGACTCATAGCTCAAAGCGCCTCGAACGCCGCGCCTGCAGCGATCGAGGTACACATCGATGGCTTGAGATCACTCGTTTGGCTCTTGATCCGGGATGTAGACGGAGTTCTCTTGCTTCATCACTATCTGAACCGGCGCGCCACCGAGATGCCCGAAGCCGTTACCCCAATCGCGGTTTGGACCGGTGGCTCTTGGTGGTCTCAACTTCTTCCGGGCTTCAACCCTCCCGTATACAATTGCCCACTTCTGCCTGATGTCTCGCGGCTCCGCTTGGCTTTTGCCTTCGGCATCCACGCGGAACACCCACCTTCGCTCCAGTTTCAACTTCGTGGTTTTTCTCACTTGCGCCAGTTTTTGAGCCAACGCCTCCGGATCGAGAACCAACAGCCCAGACGGCGGGTCGGGAGCTGGTTCGTTGCAGCAATCGACCCAAACAATGTTATCCCAAGTATACCCATCACTCTCCAGCTTCCGACTGCAATTGTCCTCGGTCAGCCACCAGCCCTCAAACGTTTCCCCTGATCGCCCTAGAAGAGCGATGTTCTTGCCGTTGTAGGCTATGGGGTTCGCAAGAACCTCACAAACGGTCACCGGGTTGAGGCCGCCTTCTGCCGTCAGCGCCCCGACGTGTTCCCAAACGGCGCACCCTATCTTCTCAGCACTCGAGATGACCGAGATCTGGTTGGGCTGGCTGAAACAGAGGGTGGTAATTGCACGCGCTGACGGTTCACCTTCGATACGGAACCAGAAACTCCCAGCTATATGCTTCCCTCGGCAAGCCTCCGGGAAAAGCGTCCGGCCAACTGCGTCTCCAACAGTCTTCGCTAGGATGCTGGGGCCATGAGTGTTTAGGCTTACAGTTCGCCCGCTTGAGTCGACATCGAAAGCGAAAATAACCTCGCCAGTGAGCCTCGACCCAACTGCGTCCTGTGGATACTCGAGCTTAAGGATGTGATCCGCACACGCTGCCGACCATGTCTGCTGCGGACCGCCATATCCTGAGACAGGCAGCAGAAGCACGAGAAGCACGAACAGGAAACTGTGGGCAGACTGGTAGGTTGTGAGGTGTCTTTTCATTGCCTGTTCCGCCCGTACTCTCTCTTGGTTGAAATCACAACAGCCAAGAATCATGACAACGCTAAGAAGGATGCCGGTTGCGCCCACCTAGTTGCTATGCGTTGTTCAATCGGGGCCGAGAGTAACACACACCTCACGCCACTTCCACTGCGGCTTCATGGCCTGCAACCCGCCAATCCGAGACCGCAAATCGAAAATGGGTTCAGGCGGGCAGGCTCCAGCCTTTAGCGCCGAGGTTGTCGGCGGCGAGGACGTACGGCTGCGACTGCATGCTGTGCCGGGTGAGAATCGAGCGGATAGCTTCCCCGATTTCTTCTGCCGCGCCGCGCACCAAGGCGAGGATACTCGGCCCCGCGCCACTCAAGCAAACCCCCAGCAAATCGGGATGGCGGAACCGGAGGGCTTCCTCCAGGCCCGGCACCAAGGCAGCACGGTAGGGTTGGTGCCAGCGATCATCAAACAGGGAGCGATGAAGGTCTCCCTTGCCGGAAAACAGTTGAGCGGCCAGAGCCACGGCCCGCTGCAGGTTGTGGACCGCGTCGGGGCGGGAATACTGTGCGGGCAAGACTTCGCGCGCCTTCTCGGTGGGGAGAGCGAAGTCGGGAATAACCAGGACCAGCTTGATGATGTCCGGAACCGCGCAGGAATAGGACAACACCCGCTCGCCATGCTGAAGGGCCACAGTGAAACCCCCGTGCCAGGCGGCGGCGACGTTGTCAGGATGGCCCTCGAGTTTGGCCGCAAGTGAAATCAACTGCTCATCGAACAGCGTCGTATCGGCCAGCCAGTGGCAAGCCGCCAGCGACCCGACAATCGCTGCCGCACTCGAGCCGAGCCCCACCCCGATGGGAATTTGATTGTCAATTTCGAGGTCAAAACCTTTGGGCTTGCGCCAGCTTTCGAGCGTCTGGCGGATGGTGTGGGCGATGAGGTTGGATTCGTCCGCGGGAATGCGCTCGGGCGTCACGCCGCGATACTGCACGGTGATCCTGCGGTCGGAGCGTGGCGTGACGTGAATGTCCAGATACAGGCTCAGCGCCAGCGCGGCACAGTCGAAGGCGCAGCCCAAGTTCCCGCTCGTCGCGGGCACGCGCACGGAAATCCGTTGAGGCATCTCCCCCTCCGCTCAGCCAGCGGAAGGCGTCATAATAAGCGAGACCAGCCGATAACAACAATGGCTAAAATCAGTGGGACCGCACGGCACGCTTCTATCACCCGGCATGCGGACGTCAGCGGGCTTTTCGAAAGGGGAAGTCCCTCGCCGGGAGCTGTCCGGCCTGGCCTTCGGAGCGGCGCATCGATTAGTCGGCGAGGGGCTTGGCCTCTGCGAGGATGAAGATCGCGGTGTCCGCCCGCAGGTTGGGGAGGAGTCTCACTTCGGTGCACTTTCTGCGGGCGGAGGTCCACAGCGGGATTTCTCGCAGGATCTTCAACCCAGCTTTTCGGCAGAAATCCCGGAAGTCAACGATTGTCGTCAGATGGATGTTGAGGGTTTCGTACCACTCATAAGGCAGCTTTTCGGTCTTCGGCATACGACCTTTGAGGAAAAGCTGCAAACGCACCAGCCAGTGAGCGAAATTCGGAAAGCTGACGATACAGCGCTTCCCCACGCGCGCCATCTCCCGGATGAGGATCATCGGCCGATGCAACACCTGGATGGTGTTGGTCGATATGACGTAATCAATGGACTTGTCGGGGTGATCCGCCAACCCTTCGTCCAGATCGCCGTGGTGGACACTGAACAGACCTTTGGCCACGCAGGCCTGAACGCACGCGTCCGACAGCTCGATGCCCTCGGCCCGAACCTTTTTCAAGACCTTGAGCGCGAGGAGAAGGTCGCCCTCGCCGCAGCCCAGGTCCATGACTCGCGCGCCCTCTTCGATGAGGCCGATAATCAGCTTGTGTTCGGGAGTGAGGCGTACGACGGCCCCCGTGTCAGGCAAGCGAACTTCTTCGGTCCATCCGCCCATATGCTATGCCTTCTGGTTCCAGCCGTGGCTAAGAAAGTTGGTGATGAGCGAACTCAGTTGTTCGGATTCCAGCAGGAAGGCATCGTGCCCATAGTCAGTCTGAATCTCCGTGAAAATCACGTAGGCGTCCACGCGCCGCAGGGCGCTGACAATTTCTTTCGACTGGTATGTCGGGAACAACCAGTCCGACGAGAAGGAGATGACAAGAAACTTCGCTTGGACGCCGGCAAAAGCCTCTTCCAGACTCCCGTAAGCTTGGGTGAGGTCGAAGTAATCCATGGCCTTAGTGATGTAGAGATACGAGTTGGCATCGAATCGCTTTACGAAATGATCTCCCTTGTAGCGAAGATAGCTTTCCACCTGGAAATCGGCCAGAAAATTGTACCCGTACGCAGTCTTGTCTTGCAGCTTCCGGCCGAACTTCTGGTGCATCGAACGCTCGGAAAGATAGGTAATGTGGCCGATCATCCTGGCAATGGCCAGGCCCCGGCGGGGGACCATCTTTCCGTAGTAGTCTCCTTCCCGCCAGTTCGGATCGGACTGGATAGCCTGCCGGCCGACCTCATTGAAAGCAATAGCCTGGGCGGACAGTTTGCTCGTGGTCGCAATGGGGATAGCCAGGCGCACCCTGTCAGGGTAACTGACCACCCACTGCAACACTTGCATTCCCCCCGACGATCCGCCGGCGACGCACAACAACTGCTCAATTCCCAGGTGGTCGACCAGGACTTTCTGGGTGTTGACCCAGTCGCGAATCGTGACGATCGGAAAGGAGAGCCCATACGGTCGTCCGGTCTGCGGGTTGATCGAGCTGGGTCCGGTCGAGCCCTGACATCCCCCGATGACGTTGCAGCAGATCACAAAATACTTTCGTGTGTCAAAAGCCTTGCCCGGCCCGATCATGATGTCCCACCAGCCGGGTTGCTTGTCCCCCGGGTGATGATAGCCGGCCGCATGGGCGTCCCCGGAGAGGGCGTGGACGATGAGGATGGCGTTGTCTTTCGCCGGGTTAAGCTCACCATACGTCTCGTAGGCGAGCGTAAGGGGGCCCAGAGGCCGCCCGCACTCGAGGACCATTTCGTTGGGTGGCTCGGCGAAAGTGAGGTACTTGGTTTCAACGATCCCGACCGATCCCGCCTCCTGCATGACCTTTTCCCTCGGTTCCTGCCCTGGTTGCCGCGTAGGCACCTCCAGCCACACCGGGTAATCGCTACGTGGCTGAAGGCCACGCGAGGCTTGCCTACTTCCCGGAAGCTTGGAGCGCCTGGTCGATGTCCGCAATAATGTCTTCGATAGTCTCCAAGCCAATCGAGAGCCGGATGAAGTCCTCGGTTACACCCGTCTCCAGCTGTTCCGCCGGGGTCAACTGCTGGTGCGTCGTGCTTGCCGGGTGGATGACCAGGGACTTCGCATCGCCAATATTGGCGAGGTGCGAAAGCAGCTTCACGGCGTTAATGAACTTGATGCCGGCCTGTGCTCCACCCTTGATCCCAAAGCCCACGATAGCCCCGAAGCCATGCTGTAAGTATTTTTTGGCCAGCGCACGCGTGGGATGACTAGGCAGCCCGGGATAATTCACCCACGTGACGGCGGGATGATCCTCCAGGAACTGCGCAACCTTCAGGGCGTTATCGCAGTGTCGCTGCATCCGCAGCGAAAGGGTCTCAATTCCTTGCAGGATTTGAAACGCGTTGAACGGGCTCAAGGCCGGACCGAGGTCGCGCAACAACTGCACCCTTGCCTTGAGAATATAGGCAAGGTTTCCGAATGTCTCCACGAACTTCAGATTGTGATAAGTGGGGTCCGGCTCGACGAGTTCCCGGAACTTGCCATTGGCCCAATCGAACTTCCCGGAATCAACGATGATGCCGCCGATCGAAGTTCCATGCCCTCCCAGGAACTTGGTCAGCGAGTGGACAATGATATCCGCGCCCCACTCGAATGGGCGGCAAAGGTAAGGCGTCGCCACGGTGTTGTCAATCATGAGCGGGATTCCGGCATCATGCGCAATCTTGGCTACCGCCTCGATGTCAAGCATGTCGTTCTTGGGATTGCCCAGCGTCTCCGCAAAGATCAGCCGCGTTTTCGGTGTGATGGCTTTCCGAAAGTCCCCCGGCTCAGAGGGGTCAACAAACGTGGCTTCGATGCCCATCTTGGGCAGCGTGTAGTGGAACAGGTTATATGTACCCCCGTAAAGACTGGCGGAGGAAACGATCTGTTCGCCGGCGCGGGCAATATTCAGGACGGCCAAAGTCTCGGCGGCTTGTCCGGAGGCCGTCGCCAGCGCCCCCACCCCGCCCTCAAGTGCTGCGACACGTTCTTCCAGCACCGCCCAGGTGGGGTTCATGATGCGGGTGTATATGTTGCCAAATTCCTTCAAAGCGAAAAGGTTAGCGGCATGAGTAGTGTCCCTGAAGACGTACGAAGTCGTCTGGTAAATAGGGACTGCTCGTGCCCCGGTTGCTGCGTCGGGCCGCTGCCCGCCGTGGAGAGCGATCGTGTCGAATCCAGGTTTCTTTTCCAACGAATCCTCCTCCGTAAAATTCCCACTCTGACCTGACAGGAATCCCTTTCACGAATGCTGCCGCCAGCGGCGCCACAAAATACTCGCCTCTAGGCCCGGCCGGCCGTCTCCAGATTCAGGTAATGCTCCTCGAAGTCCGCCAGTCGCGGTCGGATGGCGGCGGACTCCTCGAAGCGCCCGTTGACGGCACCCACCGCCTTCAATCCATTGCCGGTAATGGCCAAGATGATGGACTCATCGGGATTCAGCTGCCCTTGGCGAAGGAGTTTTCGGGCCACCGACACCGTGACCCCACCCGCAGTCTCGGCGAAGATTCCCTCCGTCTCGGCGAGCAACTGGATGCCTCCGACAATCTCCTCATCACTGACGTCCTCGCCCGCGCCGCCGCTCCCCAGGATGGTCTTCACGGCATAATAGCCGTCCGCCGGATTTCCGATGGCCAGCGACCGGGCAATGGTCGAGGGCTTCTGCGGCTGAATCTCGGTGGTGCCTTTCTTCGCCGCGGTGGTAATGGGCGAACAGCCGGTGGCCTGCGCGCCGAAGAATTTCGTCGGCGCAGCTTCCACCCATCCCAGCTTCTGCAACTCCTCAAAGGCCTTGGCGATTTTGGTGATGAGCGACCCGCCGGCCATCGGCACCACGATGTTCTGCGGCAGGCGCCAACCGAGTTGCTCTGCCACCTCGTAGCCGAAAGTCTTCGAGCCCTCGGAGTAGTACGAGCGCAGGTTGACGTTGACGATGCCCCAGGAGTATCGCTGCGCGATTTCCGAACACAGCCGGTTCACCTGGTCGTAGTTGCCGCCGACTCTGACCAGCGTGGCGCCGTACACCTGCGTGCCAATGATCTTCTCCGGTTCCAGGTCCGCGGGGATGAAGATGAAGGTCTTGAAACCTCCCTCGGCGGCCTGGGCGGCCACGGCGTTGGCCAGGTTGCCCGTGGAGGAACACCCCACCGTCTCAAAGCCGAACTCCCGCGCCTTGCTCAGGGCCACTGCCACCACGCGGTCTTTGAACGAGAGCGTGGGATGGTTCACCGCATCGTTTTTGAGATATATCTCCCGCGCTCCCAGGGCTTGCGCCAGACGCGGCGCCAGCACCAGCGGTGTAAAACCTGTGCTCTTCCCAACCCAGGGCTCGCCCTCCAAAGGCAGCAGCTCGCGGTAGCGCCACATGTTGGGAGGGCGAGTCTCAATATCCTTGCGACGCAGGTCGGACCACAGCCCGCCGTAATCGTACACAGGTTCCAGCGGCGCCCAGCATTCCTCGCAGGCCGCGATCGGTTCCGGCGCGTAGGTGCGACCGCATTCGCGGCACTTCAGGTGTAGCAGGTAACTCACGGCTCCTCCGCCCTTCCTCATCCTGAGCGAGCCGCCGAATAACAGGGTTGATGATTAAGCGCCCTAAGAGGTGGTCAAAACTAAAAAGCCTCCCCGATAGGGTCGGGGAGGCTGTTAAAAGGTCTTCTTAACCCCTCTCATCTGCCCCATTACCGGGCGGGAATTGGCACCGGACCCCCGACTAAAGTCGGAGCGGTTGCCGTGGCGTCATCGGGCCCGTCCCTCAGCCACTCTCGATGAGATTCAGGCTTGCTGAATCAAGTATTCAATTGTCAGATCGCTATCCTACGGATTACGCTGCAGACTGTCAACAGGAATTTTCGCCCACTTCGAACGGCTTCTCACATCCTAAAAACGCCGCTTCATTTGCCGGCGGCTCATCGCGCTCCGCCACTCGCAGATGCGGTGGTCGTCGCCTTCACCACCGCAAGCCGGCAGACGATATTGCGTGCGGGAAAAAGCCACGCGAGATGCTTTTCGTAGAAGTCCACTGAGATCGCGGCTAACATCCGCCCCAGGCCGTCCAGAAGCAGATTTCCGCCAAAGGTCAACCGACGCTCGACGATGCGAAAGCCGCCTCCGCCGTAAGTAAAGTTCTCAAAGGAGTCGCGCGCGAAGTAGTCGAAGCTGTGATAGCCCAGGTGGTGAACGTGCGTCGGGTCGGAATAGGAATCGGGCGAGCTGTAATGCGGCGTCGTCACAATCACCTCGGCGCCAGGCTTGGCAATGCGATGCACTTCCGCCATGGCGCGCAGGATGTCAGGCTGGTGCTCGAGGAAGTGCGAGAGATAGATTCGGTCGGCACAGCCGTCACGCATCGGCCAGGGGAGGTGCGTTAGTTCGCAGAGCACGTCCGCCGCCGACCCCGGCTGCCGGTCGAGCCCCATCGCCCCCGGCTCCTGCTTCTTCTTCCCGCAACCGATGTCGAGAACAAGCATGGTTAGAAGTATGAAGTGTAAAGTGTAAAGTTATGAAGCGCTCGTCGCATTCACACTTTAGCCTTCACCCTTGAGCCCTATTTGACAAACTCCATCGCCCAGATCGCCTGCGGGCGCATGCAAAGCTGGGCGCGGAAGTTGCCGGTGTGGTCCCAAGCTTCGGGGCGTGCGGAACCAGTAGCCTTTCTTGACGTACACGACGTTGTATCAGATGCACAAAACTGGCAACCAAACCAATAGCCTCACGCAACTTGCAGGCCCGCGAAAGGATAACACAACCTCGCACGCGCAGCGCAAAGGCAGCAGTCTGAAACAACAGGGGAGACTCCTGCTGATCGTGGCGCCTTCGTCGAGGTAGAATTCCATTCGAACAAACGCTCGCTTCGGCTACTGCATAGCAGAAGAGGCTGAAATCAACCCGGAGGAATAAACGAATGGAATGCACAGAGATACTGCAAAGACTCCGCTCCCTGTCCAATCCCGAAGCCGTCGCCGGCCTGGCGCGGTTCGGGATCAGCGTGAAGCAAGCTTACGGTGTTCCGTCGCCCGTGCTGCGGCAGATGGCGCGGGAAATTGGCAGGAACCATACGCTCGCCCGGCGACTGTGGGATTCGGGAAGCCACGACGCCAAAGGCCTCGCAGCCCTCATTGATGACCCCCGGCAGGTCACGGAGGAGCAGATGGAGCGCTGGGCGCGCGGCTTCGATTCGTGGGCCGTCGTGGATGGCTGCTGCAACAACCTCTTCCGAATGACCCCGTACGCCTACCGCAAAGCTGTCGAGTGGACAAGGCGCGAAGAGGAATATGTGAAGCGGGCGGGATACGTGCTGATGGCCTGCCTGGCGGTGCACGACAAGCAGGCCAAAGATGAGGTTTTCACGCGCTTCCTATCCCTCCTCCAGAAAGGAGCCAGCGACGAGAGGAATTTTGTGAAGAAAGCCGTGAACTGGGCGCTACGGCAGATTGGGAAGCGAAACCTCAGGCTCCGCGAGAAAGCGATCGAAACCGCAAGGGAGATTCGCAAACTCGATTCGAAGGCTGCCAGATGGATCGCTTCCGACGCTCTGCGCGAGCTGACCAGTGAGAAGATTGAAAGAATGCTACGAAAGAAACAAGCAAACCGACTCCCATCCAAAAAGAGATAGGAGGTTACCTCAGGCACATCAGTGAACCTCCGCTACTCGATGACCAGCAAAGCATGCGGCGGCAAGCGTAAGGTGGAGCCATCCGAGGCAAGCGTTGCTCCGGCGGTCGCGAACAGTTTGCGCTGCCGGCTAACCATGCCTCCCAGACCCGCCAGACGACAATTGACCGGAAGTTCTGTGAAATTCACGACGGCCACCCGGCCGCCCAAGGGAAACACCGCCACGCGTGGTGGCGCATCAAGAGAGGTGACCGTGAATTGCGAGACCTCCTTCCGCAAGGTCTCCAAAGCCTCACGCAGCTCCGGCGTCGGCTGTGCTACCCGGTTCTGCGCATCAACATAAGTCAGGCGCGGCAGTGCAGCGGAAAACACCACCAACTTGCCATCACCGTGCGGGATTACCTGAACGTGCTTTCCTTTCGGAAGCTCCAAGGGACTCGACGTGGGCAAGCGTGGGTCGCCGTTCAACCGGTGCGCCAGGCCCTCGCTCAAGAAGGCCGTCCCACCCGCCTTGAGGAAGCCCGCCAGTTTGGGCACAAACTCCGCGTCCTCCAGGGCGTGGACGGTGAAGAGCGCGGCGCGCGCGCCCTCGGGAAAGCGCGCGGTCGGCAGGAGCGGGACCGCGAGCATGCCAATCTGGTCAAAGAGATACGCTTCGTTGCCCGCCTCGCTGGAAGGTGGCTTGTAAGCAGGAATGCCCTTCCAGTCTCCGACCAGTTTGCTCAGGGCCTCGAATTCCGTGCGCCGGGGGGCGAAGGCTTCCGCCTGGGGCCGAAATTCCGGCGAAACCAATGAGCCGTAACAAAACAGCAGGATCTCCGGCGCGCCCGCCAGCACCGTCACATACGGTTGGTCTAAATAAAGAACAGGGTTGGTCCCGTAAGGATCGAACCAACCGCCGCCGAGCTTTTCGGCACCAATTTCGGCCATCCAGCGGTAGATGAAGAAACCTTCATACTGCTGTTTGTGTCCCCACTCGTCGGAGCTCGGGTCACGCAGCTCCGTGCCCATCCAGATGCGGTCGAAGAGCGCCGTTTCTTTGTCGACGATATACCCCCGGTTATGGAATTCGTCGTACCACTGCGGGTACTTCAGAATGATCTTGACGTTGGGATTGGCCTGGCGGGCCGGGCCGAGCACGCGGTTGCGGCTCACGTCGAGCATCAGCTTTTCGCGGTACTGCCGCCAACTCATTGCGCCTTTGGCCGCCGCGCATTCCGAGCACTCGCAATCGGTGAAAAAGAAGTCGTCGATCATGATTTCGTCGAAGAGCTGCGCCGCAAAGGCAAAGATGGAGGCCAGGTGCTCCTGGTTGGCGCGGTGGGTGTAGCAGGCACCAACCTCCCAACCGCTGGTAGGCTTGCCGAACCGCGTGGTGGTGACACAGCCGGAGACCTTCAGTCCTGCCTGGCGGAAGAAGTCGCGCGCAGTCTTCAGCGCCGCCGCGTCGGCCTGATAGCCGTCGCGAAAGGCCTCGACATAAACCTTGCTGATGCCCATCTTGCGGCAGAACTCCAGGGCCTCGGCGCGGCCCTGCGGGGTCGAGAGGTGGTCGCGCACATCCTGGGCCGTAAAAAGGGTTGACCAATCGATGGCCGACAGGTGCTCCGGTAGCACAGTCACAGCCAACGAGACGAAGAGCGAGACAACGATCACGCGAAGGTGATGAACGTGAAAGGAACGGTGCATGGTGGGTTGGACTCCTTGGGTAGAAGGTTCGCGTCTCAAGGGCAATCTGCCTGCAACTCCCGATTCATTCCGACTTCCAACGAGCTTTGCGCCCACTTCTCTTCCGCCTCGAGGTGTTCGCGGAGTTCGCGGATCATCCGTGCCCCCAAGGTCAACAGGACGCTGGGATCTCCGGAGAGCTCGTAAGAGGTCACCTGTCTTTGAAACCTGTCCAGGTCAATCCCAAAGCGTTCGTGACCGCGGCGCAGGTCAGCGACCTGAGCTGCGTTCTCGGCCCCCCGTGCCAGAGCCGCGAACAGGACTGTTTCCTCATAGCGAAAGTGCGCGACGGCGACGGTTTCGAAGAATGTGAGCGTCTCCCGTAGCTCCGCCGCCACCACTTGGCGCTCAGCCGCGGGCGTCGTCTTCAGTCTCTCCAGGAAATTCTCCCAGTCGGCCAGCCGGACGCGAATCTCGCGGTGTTCGCGTCTCCACTGTTCCAGGTCCCCGGCTTCGACCGGCTGCGTTACTCGCAAGGGCTGTTCGGCAGGCGGTGCGGCGCTTTCCGGCGCGAGATATCGGTAAGTAAAGCCGCGGCTCTGGAAACTCGCGACCACTTCCCGTCGCAGCGGGTAAGCGTGCGTGGTGAACTGGCCGGGCAGGCGCCCGCGAAGGTACGCGCCCGGCAGCGTCTCGCAGTCCACGGTGAACAGGTCACCACCCGCCACCATGGACAGGTTGAAGTCGTAGCTCTCGCGGGTATTGAGAAACAAGCGCGCGCGCGGGAATGCCAAGTGATAGATGCTAACGGCAAGCTGGTAATCTTCATCGGACACGCTGAACCGTGACGGCTTCTGCGAAGCGAGCACCCCCCGGGCAGGTTTGAGGCGAGGAATGCCGAGGGCGTAGGGTTCAAGGCCGTAGGTCCGGCGCAGATAGTTCCCGTGCTCCACCAATGCCAGCACGTCGAATCGCCAGTCGTACAGGCCAAACAGCACTCCCAGAGCCACGCGCGTGAATCCCGCCGCAATCGCGCGATCCCAGACGTCCAAGCGAAACTCATAATGCCGCTTGGGTGAGCCGGGGAAATGCCAGCGTTCGAAGTGCGGCTGCTCGTAGGTCTCTTGCCAAAGCGCCACCCAATCAAGCCCCGCCGCGCGCAGGCGGCGATAATCCTCTGCCTCGTAAGGCGGAGCGTTCAGCGCCACCAGTCCCCCGCCGAGGGCTTCCAATTTCCGCCTTGTCAGCCCGACGTAGGCCGCCAGCCGATCAGGGCCGAACTCGGCATCTTCCGCCAGCACCAACTCGATCTGCCGGTGCCCCCAGGAAAGGATCAGACCGAGCTCGCGTTCGTAATGCTCCAGGCTCAGCCGCACGCGCTCTGCCAGGGGATTGGATTTGCGGTAGCCGCAATAGAGGCAGTCGTTCTGACAGAAACTGGTCAGATACTCCGGGATGATAAACTCAAGGGTGTTTCCGGCAACCCGGCGGCGAAGTTGGCGCGCGGCTGCCTGAATTTCAACGCGCGCGGCCGGCTCCCGTCCCCAGGCAAGCAAAGAAGCTGCGTCCTCCGCTCCCAGGCCCCCGAGCGTCTCCGCCGTTTGGACAATCGCCTCGATGCCGCGGGCGGGCGCAGACATCGCGCACAAGGCCCCAATCCGACCTCGCTCGGACGCCCAGTGCTCGCTGAATCGCGCCATCGACGTGAAACCTCTCGACTCTCCGAGGCGCGGGGAAGAGTCCAACTCAGAGAAGCCGCCCCGCTGCCCCTTCAGCAATCCTGCATCCACAGGCGAAGAACGTCAAGACCGTCAAAGCGGATCGGGGGCAGATGTGGACCAAGCGAGGCCTCGTCAGAGGGCGGGGGCGCACGTGGAGCAGAACTGCGCCAGCTTCAAGTCAATGTTCTCGACGGAGTGGGAAGAACTCATCACACAGCGGTAGTTCGGACAATGCCGCAGGCCCAGCGTGTGACCCAGTTCGTGGAGCGTTTCCTTAAGGAGCCGATCAGCCAGGACGGCAGGGTCCGGGGGCATCCCGTAGAATTCCTGCCGAAGCCGATGCATCGAGACCAGGGCGGTCGCCGCGCTTGCGGGTCCGAGCTGCGCCTCGCCGAACACAAACGTCAGTATGGGGATATAGAGATCGGCCTCGGTCACGCCCAGTAGCCGCCAGGTCTCGACCGCAGGCTGCTTCATCAGACGTCGCAGGAGCTCCGTGGAGTGATACTGCCCTCGCAAGGAGTCGAAGGCAAAGGCGACCTCCAAGCCTTCGGTGTGGATGGAGCAGGCCACCCGCAGGATCGGCGCCAGACCCTCGGCGAGCAATTCGAGGTGGGACCGGTCGACTTCTCCGACCGGGAGGAGGGAAACAATTCTCATGACGACGCGGATCCGGCCTTCTTGAACCCATATTTCTTGATTTTGTTGTAGAGCGTGACCCGGTCGATTTTAAGGACCCGGGCAGCCAGGCTCTGGTTCCAACTGCAGCCCTCGAGGACTTTGAGGATGTGGGCACGTTCCACATCCTCCAGGGTTTGTCCCAGGGGCGGCTGGGTGCCGGAACTGACCTGGAGCGGGAAGTCGGAGATTTGGATTTCCGGCTCTCGCCCGATCACCATGGCCCGCTCGATGGCGTTCTCCAACTCGCGGACGTTTCCCGGCCAATCGTAGTGCATCAACAAGTCCACGGCCGGCTTGCTGATGCACGTAAACCGCTTGTTCATGGCCCGGGCATACTTGCGGAGGAAATGGTCCGCCAACAAAGGGATGTCGTCTCTGCGTTCCCGCAGGGAGGGAAGCCGCAGCTCGAACACATTCAAACGGTAGAAGAGGTCCGGCCGGAAAGTGCCCTCTTTGACCTTGGCCTCCAGATCCCTGTTCGTGGCGGCGATGGCGCGAAAATCCACCTTGATAGTTTGGGTTCCGCCCACACGCGTAATCTCTTTTTCCTGCAAGACGCGGAGCAAGTCGGTCTGGGTTTTCAGGCTGATGTCACTGATTTCATCCAGGAAGACGGTGCCGCCCTCAGCGACCTCAAACTTGCCCTTCTTGCGGTATTGGGCCCCCGTAAATGCCCCCTTCTCGTGCCCAAAAAGCTCGCTTTCGAGCAAGGTTTCGGTAAGCGCCCCGCAGTGAATGACCACCAGGGGCATGAAGCGGCGAGGGCTCAAGTTGTGGATGGCCCGGGCCACCAGTTCCTTGCCCGTGCCGCTCTCGCCGGTGATGAGGACGGTGGTATCGGTGGGAGCGACCGTCCGGACCATCTCCAGGACTTTCTGCATGGGCGGACTCTGCCCCACCAGCTCCACGCCCTGGATCTCTTCCAGGCTTTCGCGCAGCCGTATGTTCACCTCCTTCATGCGGCGGTGCTCGAGGGCCTTGCGAATCACGTGCGCCAAGTCGTCGGGGTCAAAGGGCTTGGTGATGTAATCGTAAGCGCCGTCTTTCAGCGCCTGCACCGCTGTCTCCACGGAGGCATAACCCGTCATGATAATGATGATGGTTTCCGGATCGACCTCGTGGATTTTGCGCTGCAACTCCAGGCCGTCCATGCCGGGCATCTTGATGTCCACCAGGGACAAATCCCAGTGCTCGGTGGGCAGCTTGAGCAAGGCCTCGCGGGCAGTGGAGGCCGTCTCCACGCTGTAGCCTTCTTCCTCGAACCATTTACTCAGCGAGTCGCGAACCACCGTTTCGTCGTCCACGATCAAGATGCTGGCTTTGGCATTCATGACTCTCTCCTGGCAAACTCCCCGCAGCGCAGCTTTTCAGCCCGCGAGGACCTCACTCGCCTTCGCCGGCTCCCTCCATGGGCAGGAGTCTCGCTTTGTCACCCACCCGCGCCTCTTCCGGCACGATCACGGTGAAGGTGGTGCCCTTCTGCGGCGTGGACACCACCTCGATGTTCCCACCGTGCTGCTGGATAATTCCGAAAGCAATGGCCAGCCCCAGACCCACCCCTTTGCCCTCCTCCTTGGTGGTAAAGAAGGGTTCGAAGATGTGGGGCAAGACCTCCTCCGGGATGCCCGGCCCTTCGTCACTGACTACTACGCGGCCCGCGCGCTGGGAGAAGTCGAAGGAAGTGGAGACCCTCAACCGCCCACCGTGAGGCATCGCTTCCACCGCGTTCATCAGCAAGGCCAGCAATGCCTGCTGTACCTGGCCGGTGTCGCAGTAAAGAGAAGGAATGTCCGCCGCCAGGGTCTTCTCCAAGTCGATGGACTGCAGCTCCAACTGATGCCCCACCAGCAGCAGGCAGCGCTCAACGATGCCGTTTAAGTCGTTCTTCTGCGGGTTCAGGGGCGCTTGGCGGGCGAAGGTTAGGAGGTTCTTCACAATCGCGCCGCAGCGCCGGCTCTCTCCCTCCACGACCTGCAGGTAGTTCCGCGCCTCGCCCAACCGCTCGCTCCCATTGAAACCTTTCTCCGCCATCCGCGAAACCAGCTTGGTATAAGTCAGAATCCCCGCCAGGGGATTGTTGATTTCGTGCGCCACCACCGCCGCGAGCTTTCCCAACGACACCATCCTCTCCGCCTGAACCAGGTGCTTGTAGGCGCGCTCGAGTTCGCTGGTTTTCTGCCGGACACGCTCCTCCAGCGTCCGGGTCCACTCCAGAATCTCCTGCTGCGCCTTCTTGAGCTGGGCGGTCATGTGGTTGAAAGAAGCCGCCAAGCTCCCAATTTCATCCGTGCTGGTTACCGGGAGGGAGTAGTCCAGGTCTCCTTCGGCCACGTGGCGAGTCCCCGCGGTCAACGCGCGCACCGGCCTACGTACCATTACCCAGATGAGCACCACAGAGATCAGGCTGACGGCGAGGATGGAGAGGCCGGTAAAGAATGCCAACTTTCGCTGGCGGAGCGCCAGACTCTGATCAACCGCGCTCAGCGATAGGTCCGTATCGAGCACGCCCAGCACCTGGTTACCCGCTGCGGAGTGGGCGTGGCAGGCGGCGTTGGAGCAATCCGGCTCATTCTCGATGGGGGTAATCAAGCCGAGCACGCGCTGGCCATTGCGGGCCACGTAGATGCGCATCCGGTCGGGACGGTCCAGACGCTTGAGCGGCTGAGCCTCGGCGTGGCAGGCGTAGCAAGCCTCCGCCTTCTTATCCACGGACTGCCCGAGTTCCTGGGCATCGGTGGAAAAGGTAATCTTGCCTTCCTTATTGAAAATGCGGATTTTGCTGATGCCGGGCTGATGGCCGATGGTCTGGATGATCTGGAAGACTTCTTCGCGTTGGTCGCGGAGCATCGAATAACGGATGCTACGCCGGATAAGGTCGCTAATGCGGTCGGCGCTCAGGAAGACCATCTCCTCCAGGTGCTGGCGGTGGAGGCGAAGGTTCAGATACCCGAGGAAACCAAACAGCACCACCATGCTGCCGACCAAGCAGGCCGTCAGCTTCGTCGCCAGACTGGTGGTCAGCCGCTGCATCCTTTCTCCTCTTTCCTTATCTCCGGGCACCCCCGGACGCGTTCACACCACCGGTACAGGAGTGTTCGCCCTTTCCGGCTGGCGCCGGGCTTCTGCCCCCGCCGAGTGCGACTCAAACACGCCGAAGTAACGAACCGCCAGTGCGAAAAACAGAAACCCTATACCCACCAGGGATAAGGTCACGGAAACCTCAGTCCACTTGGGGAAGTAATGCGTCCCCGACGAGGCTTCCAGACCCGTGATGGAAACGTTCAAACGGTTGAGCAGGAAACCCGTGATGACCAGCACCGCCGCGGCAAACAGCCCTTCGCGACTCTCCCGCACCCGGCGGAAAGCCAGGAAGGCCAGCGGAATTACTACCCCCAGGAGAGTTTCCAGCACAAACAACACGGTCTCCGTCGAAGGCTCGCGCAGGTAGCGCAACGTACCGTGGCTGGCCAGATCTTGAAAACGCATCAGTCCGTAGAACGCCAACACCACGACCATCCCCTTCCCCAAGTCCACCAGCAGCGGCATCTCAATCTCCCGGCTAAAGGCCCGCGCGCTCAAGTTCGATTCAAAAATCACCATCGCCAGACCCACCCCAATGGCGGAGACGAAAAAGAATACCGGCAACAACGGCGAATACCAGTAAGGGTGCAGCTTGGAGGGAACGATCAGATAGAGACCACCCAGCGAGGACTGGTGCAGGGTGGAAAGCAACACCCCCGCAATCACCAGGGGAACGGTGAGGGCCTTTACGATCCGGAGAGGCCTCTGCCACCGAAAACGCTCGAAAACCACCGGCGAGAATTCCAGCGCCAACACCGTCAGGTAGAGCATCACACACCACGCCACCTCAAACATCACGGAGCGGGGGTTCCACATCACCATGGGGTGCCAGATCCGATACGGGCGGCCCAAGTCGAAAAGCAACGCCACCGCCACCAGCGCATACCCCAGGAAAGCCGTCAGAATCGTGGGACGAACGATAGGCTGAAATCGCTCCAGGTGAAAGACGTAAACAATGGTCGCCAGGGTGAAGCCCCCCGCCGCCAAGCCCACGCCGCAGAGCACGTCAAAGCCGATCCACAGTCCCCAGGGGAAGCGGTCAGTCAAAGCGGTCGCGGCACCCAGGCCTTGGGTGAAGCGCAGGAGCGCGGAGTAGAAACCCGTGGCCAGAATCACCGCCAGCACCACGCGCCAGAAGGTCAGTTTCGGTAGCCTCGTCCAGTTCATCTGCGCTCCCCGCCCCAAGGTTTTCGGCCACGCCTACCAGCACAGGCAATCATCACCGGCGGCAGGCCTCGGCGTTAGCCGTCGCTTGCCTTGGGCGTTCCTTTCTCCTCGCCCTCCGCATACGCTACCTCGGCGCGACGCTTCGTGATCCACCAGATCCCACCCAGGAGCACTGTGCCCACAGCGACCACATTCGGTATCTCGGAGAGCACGCGGTAGGTGTACATGGGCAAGGGGTCATGCGGGACGTTGGCCGGAAAGCCGAGCGCTTCAAAAGGCACCGCGGAGAGGTAAAGTACCGAGGTGCCCCCCACCTCATCTTTTCCGTAAATGTGCTGAACATAACCAGCGGGATTCTGCCGAAGACGGTTCTCAGCCTCCCGCAGCAGCTCATTGCGCTCGCCGAAGATGCTGGCCTGGACGGGACAGGCTTCGGTGCACGCAGGCTGCAAGCCCTTGGCCTGCCGCGGGGCGCACATAGTGCATTTCTTCACCTTCGGCAGTACCAGCTTCCACTCATAGCGCGGAATACCGAACGGGCAGGCCATCATGCAGTAACGGCAGCCCATGCACCGGCTCTCCTCGTAAATCACCGGCCCGGCCGCCGTCTTGCGCAACGCGCCCACGGGGCAAACCGAGACGCACGTTGGGTCCTGACAGTGCATGCAGAACTTCCGGACAAAAACGCCGGAATGGGACTCCACGATATTCAGCGTCTCAGCCGTCAGCGTCGTGTCTTCATTCTGGGGTAACCCATTGGCCTCCTTGCAGGCGCTGACGCATGCGCCACAGCCAATGCACCGCGTTGTGTCCATTAAGATGGCTTTGCTCATGCTGCCAAGGGCTCCAAAGGTTCATCGGGGAGAGACACAAAGTCGCCCCCATTTTGTACCGCCCGCTGCTTTCATTAGCACGCAGCGTGCCGATAATTTCAACACAAAACCGCCACATTCGGCCATTTTCTCCGACATTCTTCGTGCTGATGGGTTCACACTCTGCGAAGCCGGGAAATAACCCAGTTGGCCAGTCTATTCACAGAGAGGAACGTTGCTGGGGAGGGTTCGGGATCCCTGCCGGGGTGGGCATAAGCATCACTTTGCGGCGGTGCGCAGTCGCGCCAATGAATCTCATCGCGAGCGCAGGAATTCTCGCTCAAAGTCAATCCACGCCTTCGCGTCAGATCGCGCCAGACAACCACTGGCTGGCGCACCGCCGTCCTGGCTGGTCAGCCCCAACGCAAGGTCAGGCGTCAGCCGCGTGGAAATGAACTCTCGCAGCCGACCAACCTCTTGTTTAAGCCATTCGGCAGCTCTATTTCCCAGCCGCATTGCGCCGTTTTCCTGCACTCGACGTACGGGAACTACGGAGCAGATCCAGCCATCCCCAAAGGGATCACCAGCCACCAATCCGGGCCGCTCCTGCAGGCAGCGATTCACTGCAACGACTCTCCCGCTCACCGGAGAGTTAACGGTCAAAACGCGGCGGTTGAGTTCCAGGTGAAAGAGAGGGTCACCCGCCGTTACTTCGTCGCCCACTTTGGGAAGAATGACCCTGCTGACCTGACCCAGGGCGCGGCTCACCAGACCGTCCGCGCCCGCTCGGACTGTGCCCTCCGGCTGAGGCTGGGCCCAGGCGTGGCCCTCGGAGAGATACACCCCCTCGGGAACCGAGATCCAACCGGCGAGCTTCTCCCGGCCCGAAGGCGATAGCCACGGGCTCGCAGCCGGCCTTCCAGCACGAGCTCCCCGCCGCTCTTGCCACTTCTGGATAAGGACATCGAGCAAGATAAGACCGATGAATGTCAAAGCCACAAGGATGGCAACCATTATCGGGGCTCCTCCCTAACCTTTCGACTCGTCCCACTGTGCAGGCGCAGACCATGGGAGACGCGCTTAGGACAAGAATAGTTCCCGCACCAGCTTCTCCCAGCGCTCCTCGGGGACTTGCCCGATGATATCCGGGATGGCTCGGCCGCCGTCCTGAAAGTGGACTTCGGCGCCTCCACCGATTCGGCTGTAGAGGGTGGCAACAGAATCCTCCATCCAGCGCTGCGCCAGCCGTCCTCGCAGCAGATTCTTCAAATTCGCATCCCCGGCAGGAGCGTGAACCGCCACCAGCCAGCCGATGCCGAACGGGTCGTCCCGAAGTGCCGACGGGTCCTTAAGGACTTCCATGTTCACGTCGACCACTTCGCCCTCGATGGGCGAGAGCATCTCAAAGCGGTGGTTGCCGCGCGTGAGAGTCCAACCCTTTTCCCCCTGGCGGAGCCAGCGGCCGCGCGCCGGGAGCTCGATCTGGTCGATTTGCCCCACCAGGCGCGCGGCGAAATCGTCCAGACCAATCCGGACCAGATGCCTCACCTCCTTCATCGCCCAAGTGTGGCCCGGGTGGTACGAGAGGTGAGCCGGAAGCTTGAAGCCTCCCACCACGCTCATGGGGAGAGGCGCCTCCTCGTGTTCCCGTATCCCCGTCGTCACCTCCACCAATTGGGGGGCCCGGCGGTGGAAGTAATAATCCACCAGAACGAAGATCACGAAAGTTGCTACCACCAGTACAGCGACCATCAAGCACCTCGCTGCTCCGCTATTTGCCTTGCCCAAGCCGCGGAGCCCCTCTTGTCGCCATCTCCAAAGGCACACCGGGGGCCACCGGGGATGATTCAGTCGATTCGATTGGGGTTTGAACTTCCCTTTGTTTTTATGCAATTACAGGCCTTGGCAAGGAAACTACGGAAGTGACACAATGACCTTAGCTTTCTCGCTTGTTGCGTCCCGCCACAGGATCCATTCTCCAAACGCCGCCTCGTGAAGCTAAACGTGCTGAAATCAAGGGGTTGAGGGCATGTTGCGATTTGCATCGTCCATTGTTGAAACTTTCAACTTGTATCGTCACATAGAGCTATGGCCCCGACGCTCCAGACGCAGTTGCTGAATGAAGCTGGCAACGGCCTTGCTTGAGAACTACTCCTGCGCATCGGCGAGAGCATGAGCACGGGTCTGGAGCGCTTGCCGCCCCCAGATTTGACTTGGGGTATGGGGAATCTGGTATAAACCTGCCTGCATTTGGGAATCGGAAGGGAGATGGACTTTGGCCCGCAAACCCTGCTGTGTTCTCCTTATTGTATTATCGGCACCGACGTTGGGGGCAGCCGATATGAAGCCTGAAACCCCTGTGCCGAGCTTGGTGGAACGCGTCGGCACGACAGGGTTCCTGCAGGTCCAAGCCGACAGCTTCAAGGACTTGGCGCTCAAGGATAAGGTCCTGGCCTACTGGCTCTCCATGGCTGCCATCGCCATTCATCCTATTGTCTTCGACCAGAATTCCCCTTGCGGCCTGCGCATAAAGCTCGTGCTCGAACAGATCCTCACGCATCCCCAGGGCATCGACCCCGGCTTGCTCAGGAAGCTCACGGACTATACCAAGCTGTTTTGGGCGAACCGTGGAAATCGCAACAGTTCCACTTCGCGCAAGTTTTTGCCGGAGTTTTCTCCCGAGGAGCTGAGAGCCGCGGCCGAACAGGCGTTGAAGAATCGTGCGCGACTGGGCCCGCGCGCAAGGCTGGAGAAGGAACTCGAGGAATTGCGCAGGCCGATCTTCGACCCCGAATTCGAACCCCTGCTCACCGCGAAGAACCCGCCCGGCGGCCAGGACCCTCTCGAAGCGAGCGCCAATAACCTCTACCAGGACGTGCAGATGGCCGACCTCCAGGGATTCGCCGAACGATACCCGCTCAATTCCCGCCTGGTGAAGAAGGACGGAAAGCCTGTCGAGCAGGTTTATCGCGCCGGGACTCCAGACGGGAGCATTCCTCCAGGGCTTTATGCCGCGGAACTTGGTCGCGCCATTCGTTATTTGAAGACGGCACTGCCCTACGCCGGCGCCTCACAGAAGAAAGTCCTCAACGATCTGATCCGGTACTACCAGACGGGTGATCCTGCCGACTGGCGGCAATTCAACATCGACTGGGTGCGGAACGACTCCGCCGTTGATTTTACCCACGGCTTCATTGAGGTCTACAAGGACGCGCGGGGCGTGAAAGGAGCAGCGCAGGCTTACGTGACCGTGATCGATGCCAAGCTGTCCCACCTGATGCAAGGCTTCGCCGCCAACGCCCGCTACTTCGAGCAGCGTGCCCCCTGGGCGGAACAGTACAAGCTGGAAAACCCTCACCCGCCTCTCGCCAAAGCAGTGGAGACTGTCATCGAGACAGCCGACTTCGATGTCTCCACGATTGGCGAGAACCTGCCCAATGAGGCGGAAATCCACGACGAGTTCGGCAGCAAGAGCTTTGTCTTCACTAGCTCCATTCGCGCCCTGGCCGCGGCCACCGGCGAGAAGGCAACTGAAGAGTTTGCCTTCTCCGCAGAGGAGATCGAGCGCGCCCGCCAGTACCGGGAACTGGCCAACAACCTCTTCACCGCCATGCACGAAGTTCTGGGCCACGGCTCCGGGAAGATGAATCCCAAGCTCACGCAGGAGCCCGCGTCCTACCTCAAGGAATACTATTCCACGCTGGAGGAGGCGCGCGCCGACTTGGTGGCCCTGTGGAATTTCTTCGATCCGAAAGTGATTGAAATCGCCGCTCTGCCGGACTTCGAGGTCGCCAAAGCCGCGTACGACGGCGAGGCGCGCGCGGCGCTGGTGCAACTGCGTGAAGTTCCCACGGGCGACACGCTCGAGGAAGACCACCGGCGCGGCACGCAGCTCGTCATCAACTTCATCCGCGACAAGACCGGTGCCGTCGGACCCGTCGAGCGCGACGGGAAAACCTACATGGTGGTGAAGGATTACGAGAAGATGCGCCAGGGCGTGGGCCTGCTGCTGGCCGAACTGATGCGCATCAAGGCCGAGGGCGATTATGCCGCCGCCCAGGCGCTCATCACGCAATACGGCATCCATTTCGACCCCGCCTGGCGCGACCAAGTTGTGGAGCGGTACAAGCAACTCGATCTGCCGATATTCTGGACCGGAATCAATTCCGACCTCATGCCGCGCTACGGCAAGAACGGCAGAATCGCCGACGTGGAGATCGTCTACCCCCGCGACATCGGCAAGCAGCAACTCCGCTACACGAAAATTGCCGGGAAGTAGCGGCGGATTCCAGCCCGGCAATTTTGCTTATCTTGAGCATGCCGCCCAGCAAGGGCGGCGCTACGGGGGCCTGACGCATGACTGCACTGAGTTCCAGAGAGCGGATGCTGCACGCGCTCAATCACCAGCAACCTGATTACTTGCCCTGCTGCTTCATGAGCTTTACGGCGTTGCGCCGCCAATGTAAAGAGGACCTTTACCAGTTGGTCTTGGCGGAGCGAGCCCTGGGACTGGATTCCTTCCTTTTCATTCCCACCAGCCCGCGTCCGGAGCGTTTGGATCATCCCGACCTGCGGGGCCTGCCGGTCCGATTGCATCCGGCGGTGGAAACCCGCGAGTGGCGAGAAGATGTCCCTGACGGGAATCCCATCCTGCACAAGGAATACACCACCCCTGCCGGCAGGCTGTCCACCAGCGTTCGTTGGTCGGAGGACTGGCCCCACGGCAATCACATTCCCTTCGTGGACGACTATCAGGTGCCGCGCGCCCTCAAGCCGCTCATCACCGAGGCCAAGGAACTGGAGGCCCTGCGCTACCTACTCATCCCTCCCGAGCCTGTGGACCTTGTGCAGTTCGAACGCGAGGCGCAGAAAGCGCACGCCTTCGCTGCCGAGCAGGGCGTTCTGGTGGCGGGTGGCTGGGGCGTGGGCGTGGACATGGCGAGCTGGCTCTGCGGATTTCAGAACCTGATGGTTCTAACCCACGAACAGCCGGGCCTGGTCATCGAACTCTTGGACATGATCCATGCCTGGAACAAGCAGCGCATGGCCGCCGTGCTGCAAGCGTCGCTGGATCTGTTTATCAAGCGGGCCTGGTATGAAGGCTGCGACTTTGTGACACCCAAGTTCTACCGCGATGTCATCCTGCCCCGGCTCAAGACCGAGGTGGAGCTGGCGCACGAGCATGGCGCGCTGTTCGGTTACATCTGCTCCAGCGGCCTCGCGCCCATGCTGGACGACTACGTGGAGGCAGGAATCGACGTTTTGATAGGCATCGACCCCATCCAAGGCACGCACACCGACATGAACCATATCAAGAAGAAGATCGGAGACCACATCTGCCTCTGGGGCGGAGTCTCCGGCGCGGTGACGGTCGAATTGGGCACTGAGGATGAGGTCCGCGCGGCGGTGCGCCACGCAGTGGAGATGCTGGGCCCGGACGGCTTCATCCTCTCGCCCGTGGACAACATCACCGTGGACGCACCCCGCACTTGGCACAATATCGACGCTTTCATCGACGAATGGCGGCGAATCAGGTAGCGTGCGCTTGGTCGCCCTCTGCGCAGTCCTCTAGGCAACGCGAAGGCCGGTGCGACGAAGGCCGCGCGTTGGCCATGCGTCGTGAAGGAACTTCCGCCCCACTCTCACTTGCTTTACAATCGCCATGGGCCGGTCGTCCTGGTGGCTCGCCCATCCTTTCGGCACGAGGTGGGTTGCGCTGCGCTGGGAAGACGACACGGCATCATGCCCCGGCGCGAAAGCCTTGGCAAAGTAGATCCAGCGGTTTCTGCGCAGGCCCAACACTATGCGGAACTTATCCCAAGGTTGCGTCAGCCTTTTCTTTCGGTGTGGCTTGATGTGCCTGCATGCGGCACAGGTGGTGGGCGTTTCCGACGACAGCGCAATGGAGTTGAGCATCCCCTCTCCTGCCGCGCCGCCGGCCTGGAGATCCAGAGGGGGAAGCAGCTCATGATCCGCCTGTGCCTCTGGCTGCTTGCCCACACCTTCTACCGCCTCCAGGTGCGCGGACGGGAAAACCTGCCGCAGCGCGGCCCGGCCTTGCTCGTGTGCAGCCACGTTTCCTTCATCGATGCCTTCTTGATTGCTGCGTGTTCGCCGCGACCGATTCGCTTCCTGATGTATCGCCCCTTCTACGAAGCACGAGGCATTCACTGGCTGGCGAAGTTGATGGGCGCGATCCCGGTGGCGGCAGAAGACCCGCCAAGGAAAATCGTGGAATCGCTGCGGCAGGCGCGGAAATATCTCCGCGAAGGCGAGTTGGTTTGCATCTTCGCGGAAGGCGCCGTCACCCGCGCGGGGAACCTGCTGCCCTTCCAGCGCGGATTTAAGCACGTCAGGCAGGGGATGAGAGTGCCGATCATCCCTGTTCATCTCGACCGCGTGTGGGGCAACATCTTTCGCTGCGAGCGCGGGCGGTTTTCCTTCAAGTGGCCGCGCCGCATTCCCTACCCCGCGACGGTGAGCATCGGCCGGCCGCTGGCGCCGGATGCGGGCATCTCTGAGGTCCACCAAACTCTCATGACGCTGAGCGCGGAAGCCTTCGCCCGCCGCGACGCCGCTCAGCGACCTCTGCATCAACTGTTCCTCGATATTGCCCGCCGCAACTGGCGCCGTCTGGCCATGGCCGATTCGTCCGGGCGTGAGTTGAATTTCGGCCGGGCGCTGGTGGGCACAATACTCTTCCGCCGCTGGGTGCTCCAGCACTGCGGCGAGGAAAAGATGGTGGGGATCCTGTTGCCGCCTTCCGTTCCCACCGCTCTGCTCAACTTCGGAATCAGCCTGGCGGGTCGCGTCCCTGTCAACCTGAACTACACCACTTCCGCTGAGGCGCTTGCGGCGGCCATCGAGCGTTGCGAGATCAAGACCATCTTCACCTCCGAAAAGCTGCTCGAAAGATTCGCCATTGCGCAGCGTCCCGGGATGGCGATGGTCGAGGAGGTCGCCGGGAGCTTTTCTGCCTCTGACAAGCTTCTGTGTACCCTGGCCGCAAGACTGCTGCCGCGCTTCGTCCTGGAGCGCTGGCTGCTGCCCCGCGAGGTAAAGCTCGACTCGCTGGCCACGGTCATATTCTCGAGCGGCAGCACGGGAATTCCCAAGGGCGTCATGCTCAGTCACCGCAACATCGTCTCGAACATCGAGGGTGTGCAGCAGGCCATCAACGTGGACCGCAACGACTGTCTGCTCGGCATCCTGCCCTTTTTCCACTCTTTCGGGCTTACGGTGGCGCTCTGGCTCCCGGTGGTTTCAGGTTTCTGCGCTGTCTTCCACACAAACCCGCTGGAAGGGCGCAAGGTGGGGGAGTTGTGTCGCAAGTACGGAGTCACCCTCCTCGTCGGCACCCCCACGTTTGTCTGGGAGTACGTGCGGCGGTGCGCGCCGGAGGATTTCGCCTCGCTGCGCGTCGCCATCGTGGGCGCAGAGAAGATGAAGCCGGAACTGGCGCGGGCCTTCCGGGAGAAATTCGGCCGCGACCTCTTCCAGGGCTATGGCTGTACGGAACTGTCTCCCGTCGTGTCAGTAGAAACTCTGGGCTCTAGTGCAGAGGACGCGAAGCGGGCAGGCGTGAAGCCCGGCACAGTGGGACGGCCGATTCCCGGTGTCGCGGTGAAAGTCGCAAACCCCGAGAACTTCGAGGAACTTCCCCCCGACCGGGACGGCATGCTGCTCGTTGCGGGGCCGAGCGTGATGCTGGGCTACCTTGACGACCCGGAAAAGACCCGCGAGGCCATCCGGGAAGGAGGCTGGTACATCACGGGCGACATTGCGCGATTGGACCAGGACGGGTTCATTACCATCACCGATCGCTTGACGCGCTTCTCGAAAATCGCCGGCGAAATGGTGCCGCACCTGCAGGTGGAGGAGGCACTGCACAAGGCTCTGGGAAGCCTCGAGCCGAAACTGGTGGTGACCTCCGTCGCCGACGAGCAGAAGGGCGAAAGGCTGGTCGTCCTGCACACCGAACTCGAGGTGGGCGTGGACGAACTACTCAAGCGCCTGCGCGATTCCGGCCTGCCCAAGCTCTGGGTGCCGCGCCGGGAGAATTTCTTTCGTATTCCTGCTTTGCCCCTTCTCGGCAGCGGGAAGCTCGATCTGAAGCAGGTGAAGGAGGCCGCCAAGCAGTTCGCCACCGGGCCAGCTACTTCCAGCGAGCCAGCCGCGTAGGCTGGTGGCAACGCGCGCTATACTGGCCGGCATAGGCAGCCCTGCTCGGCCAAAAGGGGGGAGGAACGATGAAACGCGGCCTGCAATTCGCAATCCCCTTTCTTATGCTTCCCGTGAGTGTAGCCCTGGCTGACTCCGCCCTCGACCTCACCCAGCGCTACCTGCTGCTGGCGACTACCCGCACCGCCACCATGCAGAGAGAATTGGACGAAGCGGCCGCCTGCCAGCCGAGATACCGAGGCTAGCCCCGGGTAATCCCCATTGCCATTCTCTCCAAGAATTCCGTGCGGTCATGTCCCGCATCGCTGATACGAACTCCTCGGTGCTGAGTTTTCGCGTACCGGATCTGTGGGATTTGATTATCCGCTCGTGCGCGGAATGACAGCATGAACGGGTGCGATCAAAGGGACCCCCGAACACCCTTGATCATCCTCGCCCCCCGCCCCTCCCAGCAACACCCGTCCGGGAGACCACCACGGACCGGGTTGAGGGCCTGCGGCTCAGGGAGAGTGTGTTGAGCAAGTGGAGGACACGAGGGTGTCCGATTTTGGGATTCTTGAATCCCACAAGCGGGCAATCCAGCCCCCGGTCGAGCAGATGTAAGCCTCCTA
>Ga0315280_10002366_pt1 | contig 30639 bp, 34 predicted proteins | sample YL17G06_40_MG_FD_203697 | JGI IMG/M metagenome (GOLD analysis project Ga0315280, IMG submission 203697) | Sediment microbial communities from Yellowstone Lake, YNP, Wyoming, USA - YL17G06_40 | ecosystem: Environmental > Aquatic > Freshwater > Lake > Sediment | place: USA: Wyoming | collected... | reverse complement strand
ACCAAAAAACGAAAACTATTAAACAAACTATAGATGGTTTTCCTAGAGAAGGCAATGACTCAACTTTCACCCGAAACTGTTTGGCACATGGACGAAAATGAGCTTACAAACCTATTAGATACGGGTAAACTCATTTCCAGATCAAAGAAAATCCATTTTTATGCTCCAAGTTTCATGTATTACAAAACAAGCTATTACTGCTCTTCGCAAAATGATTTTCCAACAATATCACTGACTGGTAAAGGCTGTGCACTAAACTGTAAACATTGCGGCGGAAAAGTTTTAGAGACAATGTATCCAGCCACCGCGCCTGAAAAACTGTTCGATTTGTGTGCGCAGCTTAAACGTAAAGGGGCATTAGGCTGTTTGATAAGTGGCGGATGCCTACCAGATGGCTCGGTTCCCCTAGAAAAATTTGTTGAGATGATTGAAAAAGTTAAGCGTGAACTGGGCTTAACGGTGTTTGTTCACACGGGTATAATCGATTTTGATATGGCTAAAAAACTTTGGAATGCTGGAGTTGATGCCGCTTTAATAGATATTATTGGTTCGGACGAGACAATAGGGGAAATTTACAATTTGAATGTAACTGTTGAAGATTATGAACATTCTTTAAAAGCCTTACATGAAACTGGCATTGTATTTGTGCCTCATGTTATTGTTGGGCTTCATTATGGGAAGCTAAAAGGCGAGTTTCACGCATTAAAGATGATATCCCAATGCAAGCCTTCAGCCCTAGTCATAATTGCTTTTATGCCCATACATGAAACAGAAATGGAAACAGTCGAACCGCCAAAACCAGTAGACATAGCAAAAATCATAGCAGCTGCAAGAGTAATGTTTCCTCAAACGCCTTTAGTTCTTGGTTGTATGCGACCAAAAGGCAAACATCGTGTAGAAACAGACGTTTTAGCCATAAAAGCTGGAGTAAATGCTATAGCATTCCCGGCAGAAGAAGCAATAAAATTCGCTGAAAACCAAGGGTATGGCGTATCCTTTTCTTCCTTTTGTTGTTCACAAATTTACCTAGATGTTTCTGACAAGTGAACCTTTCAAAGTGTTCATTATCTCGTTTTTCATCTTTGAATATTGAGCACTTAGCCTTTTTGCATCCTTTTTCGCCATTCCTTGGCGAATTAACTGTTTTTCAAAGGCTCTCCTTGTTTTACGTACTTTCCAGCCAAACGTAAGCCATAGAACAAAAAGACTAAGTAAAAGGCGGATTAGAGAAAAACCTGCAATGATTACGCTTTGAATCTTCATGTCACCTTTGCACCATGTCTTCTTTTATTGAGTAATTTATTCCTCTTCTTCTTTTTCTTCTCGGTGTTTTTCTGCTAGTTTCTCTTTGATTTTTCTTGAAATCTCTTCGCCTATATCCTCACCTTTAGCCTTATGTTCTCCGCTTACAGCTTTCTTCATTACGTCGCCGAGGCTTGTGAAAACGGACACGTAGTTTTCAGTCATTCTGACCGCTGTTTCTTCAGGCATGCCAGCGCCTTTCAATTCTTTATAGAATGCTGCGGCTGCTTTTCCCATGTCCCTGCCAGCCTCTTCAGAAAACACGCTTCCAATTATCGACTTTATTAAGGCTGGAACCTCTTTTGACACTACTCCTAGGATTTCTCGTATTTCTTCAGCATCCTCTATCTTTTCCTTCCTCTTCACTTTTTCTTCGCTCATTACTATTTCACCTCCATTTACTCTACTCTTGTCGCAATTAACGGTTTTGGAGTTTTCGGATAAGCTCAATCGCTTGACCCTTTTTAATCTCAGCTTCCCGCAGAGCTTTCTCTGTTTGCTTATCTAAACAGACGTTTTCAATTACCGTGACTTCTCTATGCAGTTTCAATTGTACATGTTCAATTTTTGTTATTATGCCAAAAACTGTGCTTAGAAAGCCGTTTATGTTTCTTTTAACATGAATTCCCATTTTATTCGACTTCATTTTTTCTTTACCTCCAAGAAGAACTAAAGGTCTGGATAACGCAATTATTTATTATGGAAAAAAGTGACCAGCCGTTCGATCACTCTACAAGTTCGTAAGCGTTCCCATATCCTTTGACACGTCGAACTATGCCTTCACCTTCTAAGCGTCTGACTCTTTCTCTTATAATTCTTCTTGAGGCTTTCCCCCGCATCATTTGAACTTGACGTGTTATTGCGGATATGTTTAATTTGTCATGTAAAGCCAGAGCTTGAACTATGCATCTTGAAATATCATCTTGAATAACCCACTTTTTCTTTAAATGTCTTTCAGCAGTTTTAAGTCTTGCAGCGATTTTTAAGGGCTCCCCATATAAGCCGATGCCAGTACGAGTCATGCGTAAGTATGGGATTAATCCAGCGTATTCTGGATTATTGATTATGAAACCTTCTAAGGTTTCAAGCCTCTTGATTATCAAGTCCAGTTTTCTGCTTAATTCCTCGATGCTTGAACTGCCTGCGGTGGCATCTTTGTTGTTATTTTTCTTTGCCATTCTTCTCAAGTTATTATAACCTTGCTAAATTGATAAAAGTGTTTGCGATTTCCGAAATGTTTCGAAGTAGATTGGGAATTTTTCACAGGTTGAACTGGCTTGCAGTTTTATTTGTTTGAACGTGAACCTTGCTTAAGCATTTGGAAGCCTAAAACTATGGACCATGTTGACGCTAAGAGTGCAGAAATCGTTTCTGGAATGGCAACGTTCGGAACGTATCGCATTGCAAATTGTAGAACCCAGACAAATGCCACAATAATTGCAGTTAGAAAAGTGAACACGCCCATTTTCACTTTACCCATGACAAAGAACGTTGCGCAAATGATAAGCATTGATATTGGAGCAAACGTGAAAAACGCAACCGAAACATAGTAGTGTATTCTTCCAAAATTTTCTGTGAAAATCCCAATTGCAACAAGAGCCAATGCGGCAAGAGTGAAGATGAAAGCGCCGATTCTCCCTAACACTCTGTTGCGTAGAAAAATGAATAATCCAGACGCGAATATTATGGCTAAAATTCCGCCGATTATGAGACCAGAATTGAATAGAACTGCAGTGACTCCCTCCACCACTCCTAAATCGCTTAAGGCATTTCCAGTCCAGCTGAACTGTGGATAAGAGGTTATTGCAAGCGAAATAAATGTAAACGCAACTATAGGCGCGATTGTGCCACAAACTCCAGATATTTTAAGCCAATTAACATTTTTGGAACCCATCCCGATGCATACCTCAAGGGAACTGTTTTAACCGTTTTTAGTTTGCTTAAGAAGCTAGAAACCAAATAAACCTTTTCGAGTTGTGAGATTGGCTTAAGTCAAGTTTTTATTGATGACCTTTTTAATTCTTACAATTCCAAAGAATGATTCAGTGAGTAATCTAGATGGAAAAGCCTCTCTGGATGATCTGCACAACGCACATGTTCCTCGAAGTATATCTTCTCATACAAGTCGCCCTAATCCCAGTCATCATTCAAGAATTTCAACTAAGCCCCCTCGAAGCCTCTCTGGTAGTTACTATTCCAAGCCTCGTCCAACTTCTTATGAATATCCCATCAGGATTCTTGGCAGACCGATTCAATACACAGCATCTGTTGTTTGCCAGCATGTTAGTAGAAGGGGTTTCAGCGATCATAGTTAGTCAGACAAGCAACTTTTGGACATTGGTTGTAGCGGTATCCTTCGTGAAGATTTCATCGCCCCTATACCATATCTCCGGACTAAGTCAGATAAGCAGACTCGCTAAGCCAAAGCAAATAAACAGGTCAATGGGTTTCCACAATGCTTTCGGAAGTTTAGGCTCAGCCATTGGAGTCGTTAGTCTCGCTGTTTTTATGTTAACGTTGGGTTGGAGATGGACTTACCTGTTCTGGGCTGTTCCAATCTTGATTTGGGGTTGCATAATTTTGATGTCTTCGCAGCTTAAGACAAAACGATTTGAAAAAACAGAAACCAAGAGCAAACTTGGATCAAGAAGGTTGTCTTTTATTTTGTCCTCTGGACTCCTATTTTTTCTGATTGCCATAGCCGTTAGAGAGGTGGGAGGCACGGGAAGCTCAACCTTCATGACCACATATTTTGTGAAGACCCGAAATCTTTCCGAGTCTACAGCTAGCTTAATATTTGGCCTTGGACCTTTTATGGGAATAGTTGGTTCTCTGAGTGGCGGCTACTTAGGAGAAAGGATAGGCGCCAAAAAGGCACTCAACTATGCTATCATCGGCTGTGCGATTTCGCTGTTTATACTATCACTGGCGTCTCAGCTTTACTTTCTTGCCCTTATTTACATTCTTTACTCGTTTTTCAACAATGCAGTGTGGTCGCCTATTAACTCCCTAGTAGCGGATATGACTCCGATAACCGAGAGAGGATTGAGTTTCAGCGTTTACTTCTTCACAGAGGGGCTTATAGGTTCTATAGCGCCGACTTTAGCAGCTGGGGTCATAGAATTGTCGGATGTTTGGTTTGTTTTTCCCTTTAGCATAGTTTTTTTTGTCGCATGTTTAGTTATACTCCAATTTCTTCCAAACCACAAACAAAAGTGAAACATTTTTTTAGCTCCGCTTAGAGGACAAGGTTCTGGTTGAATTACGGAAGACAGGTTTTCTAACGTGCTTTGATAAGGAGCTTTTTCAATTATAGGAACGAAAAAAATTAATAATAGAGCGAATCAAGCTTTAGTGCAAGGTTGATACGTATGCCTAAGGTAAAAGTTGATTGGAGTAAATGCAACGGCGACGGCGTATGTGTTGAGGTTTGTCCAGTAAACGTTTTCGAACTCAAAGACTTGCCTGAACATCCCGACAGTCAGAAATCTGTTCCTGTGCGAGAAAGCGATTGCATAGCGTGCATGGCGTGTGTAACATCATGTCCAACGCAGGCTATAACTGTTGAAGAGTGAAAAGAGATTCTTCTGCAGAATTTCGTTTGATGGGCTATGTTATCTGGGACAAACCGCCTAAGCCTTTGCAAAGACATCATTTTCTCTTTATCTTCCACTTTAGCTTCTTGTATTGCCTGTTGAAGCATCCGAATTGACTCGTCCATAGCTTTGCGGTTGCATGCGATTTTCCATAATGATGTGGATAATCTCCCCATTTGTCAGGTGCTAGAACGCTCTCTTTCAATCTATCTGCTTCAATGGTTGATTTTGGTATTCTTAGTCTTTGTGAAACTTCGTTTGCGATTCTGATATGTGTCTGTCAAAGCATGTGCAGGTGTTAGCGTATCATTTCCTTGTTCTGGAAAGTTTTCATTTTCTACTTTATAACTGTGTTGAAATTTTTAGAAACTTCATTTTTTTCTTTCATTTAAAAAGTTATAAACCTAGAAAATTCTTTATGTATGCCGATATATGAACGGCTATTCCAAAAAAGAGGCTTAAATGTGGCGAATAAAACTAAAGTTCAAGCAACGGATATAGTCACGTTGCCTTGTGGTTGCATTTATCAAGATAAAGAGTGGTTATTGGTACGCATTCATGAATGTGGCTATCATAAGCGGAAAAGAACAGCAAAAAAACCGTACAGACCGAAAGCTGAATGTGTAAGACCCTAAAGGTTTCTATTTTCTACTTTATAGATCAAGGTAAGATTTGATAAACCTAATTTTTTCTTTTGGGTGAAAGAAGCATATTTGATATCTTTCTGATATCACCGAACTATCATGCTATCAGAACTTGATTTCACCTTTTTCTATTAACTCTTTAGTCTTAAGTAAAGAAAATTGGACGGCGTGACTTCTGTCCGCAAAATGTCCTTTTTCAACTTGCTCGTCCATCCATCGTATGAGTTCAGGCAAGACAGTTACGGTTAGTTTGACTTTTAGCGCGCGCATTGCAGCTGACCAAAATGCCATAAGTTTTAAGCACAAATCGCATACAATAGTCTCTGGGGAGCATTTATGGCGGAATTGGTTTTCTTCGGTGGAGTAAACGAAATTGGCGGCAACAAGATCCTTCTGTCAGACAAAGAAACTAGCATTTTTCTTGACTTTGGTCAAAACTTCGAGAAGGAGAATAGCTTCTTTCGCTACCCGTACCTTGCACCGAGGGAGGAAAAGCATCTGCTTTCATTAAATATCCTGCCAGCAATACCTGGAATCTACAAAAATGATACTGAACAAAACCTACGAGTCAAGGGGGTTCTAATATCACATGGACATGCTGATCATGCCAACTATGTCCGGTACTTGAAATCTGAAATAGATCTTTACTGTGGCGAACTTACTCGCGAGATTATCATTGCACGAGATCTAAGCAGCCCTACACATTCTGCTGAATATGCGATCGCAAAGCTAACTCAAAAGAGAGGAGAGGAAGTCTTTTACAAAATAAACCCGTTAACTACGAGGAAGGCTCAGAAAATTGGAAGCATGGAAGTCAAAGCTCTGGAGACGGACCATTCCATACCTGGATCGTGCGGATATTTAATCACTGGTTCGGGATTTTCATTAGCCTATACTGGCGACCTAAGGTTTCATGGACCAAGAAAACAAGCCTCATATGAGTTCGTCGAGGAAGCAGCTAAGTCTAAGCCAGACGGATTAATTATAGAAGGAACGAATATCGTCAACGCAAGGGTAAACACCGAAAGCGATGTTCATACGAAGGCTGAGGAACTCGTTTCCAAAAGTCAAAACTTGATACTTGTTAGCTTTTCACTTGCAGATTTCGACCGTTTGAATACCTTCTATGAAATAGCCAAAAAGACAGGAAGAAAACTAGTGATACCGATCAAATTAGCCTTCATGATCAACAGGCTTTCAAACAAAATGAAGACCATCAATTTGGATGACCCAGATGTCTATATCTATTGCAGAGAAAAAGGCACAACATACGAATGGGAAAAGGAAGTACTGAACAAGTATTCGAATGTAAAAAGCTGTATCGATGTGGAGAAGGAACAAGAAAAACTGCTCATGGCAGCCTCCTTCTACGATATGAATGAAATGTGCGAAATTAAGCCAAGGACAGGGAGTCTCTTTATCGAGTCTCAGAGCGAGCCATTCAATGAGGAAATGGAACTAGATCATGACAAACTGCTCAATTGGCTAGACTGCTACGGCCTACCCTTGTACAACATCCATTCCTCTGGTCACGCCTTTCCACATCAACTAAAAGAAGCAATAGCAACAATATCTCCTAAGAAAGTCTTTCTTGTTCATACGGAAAGACCCAAGTTATATGCCCACTACATAGAAGATCTCAAGATCGATACAATAACTCCTCTGCTTGGCGAAAAGTACCCGATCTGAATATGTTTCAAACTGGCCGTTTCCAGAGAAGATATGCCTTTGTCTGCTTTAGGAAGCCGCAGAATTTGATAAGTCCCGCAAGCTTCTGCCCTCTTTATGACAAAATTTAAACGTGAAAAGAAAGCAGAGGAGGAAAACATGACGATACTACTAAACGTGAAATTGGACAAAAGCGTCCTTGAAAGCCTTTTTCTTAACAAGCAGTACACCGCGGCTGATGGCTCAACACGTAAACAAGGTTTTGGTTGAGCAAATTTCTCCAGAGCCTAAGGTTAAAGTTTTCATCCCCATGTATTTGCCTTTGCAGGCTTCTAAATGTGAGAAATGTGGCGAAGTCATCGCTCAGCCAAAAGAACTTATTTAACATTAATTAAATTATACCTTAATGGATTCTGCTATTTCTTTATATTCTTCAGGAAACGAACCTTCATCCTCTACTTATACCAAGAAGACCTTCAGAGATTAACATTTCACTCACGAATTGCAGTGAAGTTAGCAACAAAATCTACTCGTATCATTCATTACGAAGTGGAAACTTCTCCACTAAGCAAATTCACAGAGACCTTATGGAACTTGAGCGTGTAGGTTATACCTTTTACTTCTCTATCATACTTCTTATCCAACAAGCCAGCTTCTACAAGGCGTTCTAATTCTTTGTAGATGAACTCTCGATGCTTCGCTTCCTTCTTGTACAGGACTCTATACTGGTTGTAGACATCAATAGCTCTCAGATTTTTCTCGTCAAGAATCTTCAAAATGTTTATTCTGGTCCTGCTCTTTAACATGTTGCCAATCTGAGTAACTTCCATATCATCTTGGTAAACCGACTTTAAGATAAATCACTTTGTATATTCTACGATTATCGTGTTTCCTAAATAATTACAGATCAATATTAGTCTGTTGCAGAGAATTACCTTCTATGGTGAGTTCAGAAGAGCTTCAGAGACAACTGAGAAACTGTTTGCGGTCAATGAGTTGGAATATTGTTGGCATTCAAACCAGTGATAACCAACTAATCCCTATGCCCCCAGAGTCACGCATAGTCACTGTGATTTTACAGGCACTCGCAGCACCCAGAATTTTCTCTTGGGCTCAGGCACTTGGAATAGCAGTTGAGGATTTGGTTGAGGAGACTCGAGGATATCCAGATTTTGCTCTTTCTGGGGGGCCTCTTGAAGGAAGGCTTGTTGCACTAGACATTAAGTCTGCCCGCTACTCCAGTGGCGACAGTGTTTCTAGGATGACGCTCGGAACCTATGATGGATACTTCCTACATCCAAACGAAAGAAGACTAAGTGGAGGTCGGAGATGCTACAACGATTATGACGAACATTGGATTGTGGCATTTATCTACAAATGGAAACCGAAGGAGAGTACTCCAACTATGGTGGAAATTGTAGAGAGGATAGTTGCTCACAAGTGGCAACTTGCTTCAAGGACATCTGGTTCAGGCGATACTGCCAACATAGGTGGATCGAGTTCGCTCTCGGCGTTGCGGGCGCTTGCGAGCGAGTTTCAAAATGAAGATGAATTTGAAAGATATTGGCGTCAGTATGCAGTGAGTCATCCAAGGAAGCGCACCCGTGCCCCTGAGTAAAGATTTATTAACCTGTTTCCTTGATAGGAAACATCGATGAGTGATACTATGCTTCTTCCCAGAGAAGTCCATCATGTGAAGGTTCCACCTATCAAATGCCAAGGGATAAAGACAAAGCTTGTTCCCTTTATATTCAAGAACGTAGTTTGGAGCGGATTAGGCAGATGGGTGGAGCCTTTCCTCGGCTCAGGAGTCGTTCTGTTTAATCTCACACCGAAACGAGCTCTGGCAGCAGACAATAACCCACACATCATATCTTTCTATCAGGGCATCCAGGAAAAGAGAGTTACTGCCCCAGAAGTGAAATCGTTTCTTGAGAGAGAAGGCTCTCTTCTTCTGCTTCGCGGTCAAGAGTACTACTATGAAGTAAGAGACCGATTCAATTCTCGTCACGATCCGTTGGATCTATTGTTCCTTAGCAGAGCTTGCTTCAATGGGGTCATGCGCTTTAACAAAAGCGGTGAATTCAATGTACCTTTCAATCACAAGACCGGTAGATTCAGCAAGTCCTATATTACAAAGATAGTCAATCAGGTCAAGTGGGTGTCCGAAACCATAAACGGCAAGGACTGGCAGTTCGTCTGCGCTGATTGGAGGGACTCTTTCAAGACTTGCAAAGAAGATGACTTCGCATATTTGGATCCGCCCTACTTCGGAAGGCATACAGACTACGTCGGCTGCTGGTCAAAGGAAGAAATGTTTGAACTGATTAAAGCAATCAAACTTCTTCCATGTGGCTATGCACTGTCTCTTTGGAAAAAGAACCTATATAGAACCAATACACTCATTGATGAGCACTTCAGCAATCATGTTATACGTGTCTTTTCTCATGATTACTTTGTGGGTCCAACAACAGATTTGCGGCATGAGATTGAAGAAGCATTGATAATCAAACCAGAATCTGCCGCCAAACCCATGCGAACATTGGAAGAACTGATACACTGACAGAAGTCACAATTGTCTTCTCTTCTTTGTGCGTGCGCTGAGTCTTCTACTTCTTCGAGATGCTCAATGCACATCTTCAGGACAATCTACCCTAAAGCGTAATGAGAAAGTTACTCCTTCGATTGACATGTTCCAAGAGTATCCAGGCAGAAGGAACGTCCCTTAACGTGATACATCAAATCATTTATCATTTTCAACACCATCCAAGCTCTCACATAGTCTTGAGCTGTTCTATGCGATACTCCCAGAATATGCATGACTTCCCTTATCGGAATGAGCTTCGATTTCCTTCCTCTCTTCGCTTCAAAGTCCTTTGGATTGAAGCGGTATTCTACATTCACTGGTGCGAATAGATTCAGACTTGCCATTTGCAGATGCAAAAGGCGATCAAGTGGTTGATTGCGCTTCGCAAGAACTTTCCTGAGCTTCAGAATCTCACTATAGAGTCTGTTCATTTCTTCCTCATGATACCGGAGCATTTTCTCCGCTGACTCGACGTCTCTTTTGATAATCTCCTTGTCCACCATAGAAGGTCAATAATCAGGTCGCAATACGACCTAATAATCTCTTCTCTTCTAACTCGTAACAGATCATGTCCGATAAGTTAGCAGTATCCTATTGTAGAAAAGATTAAGAATGGCCCCTGAGCATCGAAATGTTGGTCATTTAGACACACTTAGTCTCTATTTGTTGTGGTTCTGTTAAGTTAAGTTACCTCAGATAACAAGTCATCGGTGGCGCTTTACTAGGTGTGTACCAATGAATTATAGAAGTAAGATAATTGGTTGAATTCCAAAGTTTTTTTCCATTTTCTTATCAGGTCTCTACAACTGCCACAAGCATTAAATAACGAAATCGCAGACAAGGAGCTATGGACATCAAACAATTAATAAAAGAGCTGACTCAGTCAAGCCTCGTCGCGCAATGTCCGTTATGTCAACAAGAATTCAAGCTTTCTGAATGGCTACTTTTCGATGGTCTGAAAAAATTTCCTGAACCCGCAGAAGAAAAGAAACAGGCACTCCTCCAAGTATTCGCAGAAAGGGAAAAGGAACTCAGAGAAAGCAAACTATCTGTAGACGTCGAGTCGGAAAAGAAGGCGATAGAGATAGGGTTTGGAAAAATAATCGAAAACTTTGTACCCGCCTATAAAGGTTTGAAAATGCAGCTTTGCGAGTGCCGACCCTTGTTTCAACCCATAGACATGGTCGTCTTTAACGGGTTGATGAAAAACGATGTTGATTCCATAACCTTTTTGGAGATAAAGTCGGGTAATTCACAACTCAAACCTAACCAACGAATGATACGAAATACCATAAACGACGGAAAAGTCGAACTAAAGGTGTTGCAATGAACGACCTACTGGATATTTTTCAATCCTTCCGAACGGTCTTATGTTTATGCCCAAATTGCAAGGAAATTATGAGGCTAAGTGACCTTCATCTAAGATATACAGGAAAAGCACCAAAAACATGGCTTGACAGCTATGACCAGAACCTTTTCCAACTACAACAAAAAGAGGAGAAGTTCGAAGAAGAAAAAGAAAAATTGCGCAAACAGTCTGTTGAGCGAGGACGCAAACAAGTTCCTCGACTTGTCAGGAAATGTCTTTGTCCTGATTTTAGAAATCTGACATACGACCCTTATGACATTAAGGCAATTATGCACCCAGTTGATTTCATCGTGTTCGACGGAATGAATGCAAAGGACATGAAAAGTGTCACGCTCTTATCCAGAAAACCATCAGACAAAGTGCAAAGCAAAGTCTTAGCATCAATAGGAAAAGCAATTGACGAAAACAGCTATAGCTGGAAAATCGCCAGAATAACCCTTGACGGGAAAGTCTCTTTCGAATAAATGCAGAGTATTGGACTTTATCGGCTTTTCTCACTTTGCTTATTTGACCTTGACCTTTTCCATGATTCGCTTTTCATATTCCTCTTGTGTCAAGATGCCTTTTTCCTCTAGTAACTCAACAAGGCTAGAGAGTATTGTATCTAAAAGGTCTATTTCTTCAGAAGGTTCTCGCTTAACTTTGCTTCTCTTCATGTTTTCCACCTTTAGCAAGATAACCTTGCTCAGATAGCCAGTAGCCATAACGAAAGGCTTAACAAGGTCAGCGATAGAACTGTTTTTGGGGATAGAAATGGCAATAAGAAATTCTAACATAGGTAAGCGTTTTGATTTTAAGGAAAACGGAAATGGAATAGTTACCCATGAAGCAAGGGTAGACTATGAAAATTGGTCGTCTGTTCTTCAAATCTTGAAGTTTACAGATGAAAACAATAAAGGTGAAATTGACCTTAGATTCGGATATTGTGACCAGACAGGAAAACTGATTGCAAGACCGCTCTATCTCACTGAAAGTCAACTTGCCGATTTGGGAAAAGCTGCTGCAAAAGAGCCTGAAATTAAGAAGATGCTCAAAACTTTCTGTGACCAAATTAGGTAACTTAACTTAACAGAACCTCTTTGTAGTAGCTTAGTCCTGCTGTTGCGCCTGTTTTTATTGCGAACCATATGATAGTTGCTGTTATGTTTCCTTGCGTGCGCCCATCCGCTTTCAATCATGACATCGACAAAATTGTAGTACCTTCCCAGAGATTCTGCAAGAGTTTTCTCATGGGCATTTTTACGCTTGCTTCAATTAGCTTTATTTGCGGCATCGACGTCATTTTTTTAGGGAAAGTGTTTTTATGAGAATCCTAAAATTGCGTTGTAAATTTCGCGGTTATTGGAACAGAGTTCCAGTGAACAAGGTTTTCCTAGAGCAAGATTCTCCAGAGCCTAAGGTTAAAGTTTTCATTCCCATGTATTTGCCTTTGCAGGCTTCTAAATGTGAGAAATGTGGCGAAGTCATCGCTCAGCCAAAAGAACTTATAAAAATTGTAAAGAGTGGTTCTGGTAACTCTTAGGGAGATGGACTATGTTCTGACGTGGCTGCTAGCTTTCGGGAGATATTGCTAAGGGCAACACTGCGCTCTCTTCCACGGTTTTCCAAGTTGTCGAGCGCATGCTTCAGCTTTGTCAATGGTATTAAATGGACCGTGCCATCTCACAGTAGTTGCGTTGATGTCCCTGTTAACGTAGAAACGGCAACTATCTCTGTGAATTTTGACTGGAAGGTCACTAGGACTAGTTATGAATTTCTTACTCTGCAAATCTTCAAAGACCACGTATTCCATTTTCAACTAACCTAGCGACTCAATTCTCCTTAAGTCGACTTCTAAGTTTGGATATGGCTATATGAAGATTTCGTTCATTCAACAACATAGCGTATCTTCCCAAAGTTAACAGTCTGCTTTGGATACTTCTTATCTCCCGAAGAGTTACCAGAACCTGAAGAGTGCGGAAATTTAGGCTTTTAATCAAGGTGTGTGGTTTTCTGTTGCAGACTAAACTTTACTCTTCATAGTCTAGTTCGTCAATTTCGATTTCGTAGCATTCCTCGCACATGCCGCTGTAAGTTTCATATTCTTCTTCTGTGATTTTTCTGCCACACCTCATACACTCGAAGACTTTTCTTTCCTCGTTCATTTCACATTACGTCTCCAAACATGTCATCTGATTCTTCTGTTAGCTGATCGTCCCAGCACTCCCAACACATGCCGTCATAATCATTGTACTCGTCTTCGGAGATTTCTCGCCCGCAAACAGAACAAAAGAATTTCTTCTCCTTTTCGTCTTCGTCTTTCGACAGTCCCTTTTCAGGTCTTCTCAAAATTGATCACTAGGCTTCAACGAAGGTGAGTAGTGAGAATTCGCTGCGGAAACCTATCCTTGTACTCAAGTTGTCTTCTTCTGGTCTTCACTTGACAACATTCGTTTCTTAGCTTCTTCAGTTTTCTCTGCTCTGCTGCGATAGTTTCTTCAGTATCTTTGATGTCTTTTTTGATCCTCCGCTCTAGCTTTCGCAACTCCTTCATTGACAACTCCTTAAGTCTCATGATTGCCTCACTCTTCCATTATAATAAGTTAGACGCCATCTAGCAGCTTCTTCTTTTTCTCTTGCACTAGTTAGCCTTTATGAACGAAGAAGCTAAATTAGGGATACGGAGTCAGAGGTGCCACGCCGAGCGCGTACGAGGGCCAAAGTAGAAATGCAGCATTCGCATAGTATGTCATCGTGAATCGAATGGTCAAGGTCGCTTTCTATGGCGGGGTCAACGAGATCGGCGGCAACAAGATCCTTTTGCAGGATAGAAAGACGAAAGTACTGTTCGATTTCGGCCAGTCCTTCAATTTTGGTGCAGAATACTTTACGGGGTGGCTTTCGCCGCGTGCAATAAACGGTTTGGGAGACCACTTCGAATTTGGTTTGCTGCCAAAGATTCGAGGGCTCTATGCCAAGGAGAAGCTGGCCTTCACCGATATTCCATACTCGGAACCAGAAATTGACGCAATTTTTTTGTCGCACGCTCACTTCGACCATGTGACTCACATTTGCTTCACCGACCCTCAGATTCCGGTGTACCTTGGTGTTGGTGCTAAGCTGTTTCTTGAGTCGATGGAAGAGACGAGTAGCTTCTGCGATTATGGAAACCACGATTACAGGACTTTTCGCACTGGGAAGAAGATTAAAGTGGGTGACATTGAAGTGGAACCGATCCACGTTGACCACTCTATTCCGGCAGCTTACGGCTTCTTAATACACACTTCTGAAGGAACCGTTGCTTACACAGGCGACCTCAGAATGCACGGTCCAAGAAAGGATCTGACAGAGGACTTCATGGAGAAAGCCAAGGGCTGTGAGCCGATTGCCTTGATCTGTGAGGGAACGAGAATGGTCGAAAAAGAGAAACGAAAGAACTACTCTGAGCTGCAAGTTCAACGGTTGAGCAACAGGATAGTTTCTTCAACAGACAAGATGGTCTTTTCCATGCGTTACAGTCGGGACCTGGATAGATTTAGGAGTTTTTACAAGGTTGCTAAGAAGAACGGTAGAAGGATTGTTGTTTCACCCAAAACAGCCCATTTGCTCAGTAAGCTCTTGGACGACGAACATCTCGACCTTCCTGATCCATTGAAGGACGAGGACATTCTTGTTTATTACAAGCGGAAAAAGTCTGGCGAGTTCGATGAAAAGGACTACTATGCGTGGGAGCGAACGTTCATGGATAAGATGGTGACGCACGATTTTGTCCACAAGAACCAAGGCAAGCTTGTTATGGACTTGGACTTCTATCAGTTCGCAGAACTAATAGACATTAAACCGAAACCAGGTAGCCAATTCATACATAGCATGAGTGAACCGTTCAGCGAAGAAGACATTGAGGATCAAGTTATGCACAACTGGATAGACCATTTCAAAATGCAGTTTCATCAGTTGCACGCTTCAGGTCACCTAAACAAAGACCAACTGGTAGATCTGATTAACTACATCCAGCCTAAGCGAGTCTTTCCAGTGCACACTGAAAACCCACAACTGTTCAAGAACTACTATAAGAGCGTCGAGACAATAGAATACGGAAAAGAGTGCATTTTGCGATAGATTAAGCGCGCCCGCTTAGCAAGGAGTGAGACACGTAATTTACTTCAAATGGCAAAACTAATATTCTAATCACGCATAAGGTGTTTCCTGAAAACAACATCAACGGTTGGAGGCTTGAAGAAATGGTGCTAGAAGGAGATGGAACACTCTTCAAGAGAAAAGATGGTAAGTATTTGCTGTATATACCAAAAAACATCGCCATTGATTCTCAATTTCCTTTTGAAGTTAGATCTCGCCCTCGTTCTGACGGCAGTGGCTGGCAATATTCAGAGAAAGTGAGAGTGAAGATCGAGTTACATCCTGAACCGAGAATGGTCATAACTAGAGTGCAATATTCAGAATAACCAATCTGCGAAGTAGCAACCTACGTTGTTGCACTTTCCTTGACTTTTATCTGTTTTGCAAGGTCTGTTCCCGTGAATTCACCTGGAGAGATTATTTCCAACTGGTCCAGTATCCTTTGACGACATTCTACTGCCAGCTTCAGACAAGATTCCAACTCACTGAGCTGTATGGTCTCAGGTGTTTTATGTGGGAATAGCAGTTTGAGAAATCCTGATGTGGTTTTCTTTATGGCATCTTGATTTCTTCCAGTCATCCTTCCGAAATCGACATGGGCATCAACGATGATTTGGTAGTTTCTTCTTCGGAACCGAGAAAAGATCTCTGCCAAATAATCTGTGATGAAGCCGTAGCCTATGGAGTAGTTCTCAGGGGCGATCTTCCGTAACTCCCAGCCTGGAAGGAAGCAGTGTATTCGATCAAGGAATGCAATGTCGAGTAGCTCTTCTGGAAGAACAGAGAACAGGTGTTCGTATTGACCTGCAGGGCTTTTCTTTTCAGCGTCGACTTCTATGTTTCCAGCTAGGACAATACTGGCCTGCGCTGAGAGTTCCTGGTTTCCACGGGAGAATTTTCCGGTCTGCATGTAGTCTTTTAGTATGCTTGTTGTTGCATCTGGGTCAGAGAAACTTGTATTGCCGATTTCATCGAAGAAAACGACGTCTTTTTGACCTAGTATGCCCAGTTTCCTTGATGCTTGATTGTAGAAAAGGGTCGCTGGTGTGGTCTTGCCGCCAGATATTACGAAGCACTTGTTTGACGTGTTTCGGTATGTATATGTTTTCCCTGTCTCTCTGGGACCCAGTTCTATCATGTTGTAGTTAGCTTCGACAAAAGGCACTAAACGGAGCAGTAACAGTTGCTTCTCTCTTAGTGGGAATCTTTCTGGATCAAAACCGATGCTTTGCACGAGCAGATCGATCCAATCGTCATCCGAGAATTCGGCTCTTTTTTCTATATAATCGTCCAAGTTCAAACGTGTTACTTGAAAGGGAGTGAAATCTTTTATGAAGAATGGGTATATTCTTCCTCTAATCTCATACTGTGGATCGTATTGAATTGTCATCGTTCCCCAAGCGCCGGCCCCTAGTAGAGTATCACCGTATTCAAGGAGGATTTTCTTGTTGATGCGAACATAATTGTCTCCGATTGCTGGTACGTCAACCCAATAGTGATCCTTGCTGGCGTCAAGTCTCGCCTGAAGCTGACCAAGGAGGATGTACTCGCCTTCCTCTTTTATTCGGCTCTTTATTAGTTCTCTTGCGCCACTCTCTACGTAGTGTTCGTTTATGATTTTGTCTATTCTTTGCTGCCCAACTATCGGATTGTTAGGATCAACATATTTCGCAACCAGGTATTCCATAACGTAACGGGGGAATTCCTTATAAGCCTCATTCCATCTTGTTAGTGGTTTTAGTATGACTCGGTCGCTAAATATTGAAAGGGTCTTCTCGTCGAGCGTCGCCAATTTCTTCACTCCTTTATGTTATCCAATCCGCCGAACTTAAACTCAACTTTGTCTTTTCTCTCGTTAACCTTAATCGGAATTACCTTCTTCTCTGGTTTCGTGAGTTTTCCATCAGGAGTTTTCCATGATAGAGATATTTCTAGGTTTCTCAATGCAAGTGTTGGTTTTGCAAGTGAGAGAGTTATGATTTGGTCTTCCTTCGGACCTATTGTTCCTGGATGTTTTTCTTCTTCGGCCGTGTTGGTTCGAAAGATGAGTTCAAATTGAGTACCTCTGTTCCCGTTGTTTGCGATCTTGACCTCGAATTCGAAAGGAGTATCTTCGGTTAGCTCAATGTTGTCGGGGCTCGTTAAGACCAGTTCTACTGTTGCAATTGCAATCTTCTCCATCAAGATGCCTGGAACGACCATCTCGTCAAGAGATATTCCGCCATGTACGTACCGAGAGAATTTGCCTTTTGGACGGGAGAACCATTTTCGGCCTTTAGCCACAGTGAAGAATTCATATGGGAAGCTTATACGGTATCCTTTCGCATTTTCCAGATTCGTCATACACCTGTAAGCAATTACCTTTTTTGTTGCGTCAGGCAATGATATTTCAGGACTCCCGCCGAATACTTTCATTTCATCTTCTGGGGCGAGTTCTATGAATCCATGGTCACTTGTCAGAACGACATAGTCCTTTTCTCCAATTCTTCGGTCCAGATCAGGTATGATTTTTCTCGTCAGTGTTCCTTCTATTGCATCATTGAGTTCCTGTATGTCTCCTCTGAACGTATGTATCCAATCATCACTCAAATTGTAGATCAGAACGTTGTAGAGATATGCGCCTTCATCGAGTCTTTTCTGGCCCACATCAGTCTCGCTGCTCACGGTAATTCTTAACTTCTCTTTTCCTTCATAACGCGAAAGTCTGAACAATCTGGACGCGAGAATGTTGTGGTCAGACGTGTATCCCCCGTCATAGTCCTGCCATTCAGTAGGCGATAATCCTGCGAGAATCGCCACTCTTGCAACGTCGGTTTCAGATGGCAACATCGACATGTACAGTTTTTCTTCTTTGATATCAAACTTTGACAACATGATCGGCTTCACTATTTCTTCCCAAGTGTCGAGTCGCATTCCATCAAATATCAAAATCCATATCTTCCTGTCTTTCGAAGGAGTTATCGCCCTTTTTAGAATGTAGTCACGGAGAATATTAGTTGCAAGTCTTGGGTTTGACAGATATCCTTTCCAGTTTCTTTCTATGATTGAAGCAAGATTCAGGTCTGCGATCTCAAGTTTCGCCCTAGTCTCCTTCTTTATCCTTTGGATATAGTTAGCCAAAGCCTTTCTCAGATCATCGTCATAGATGGCCTGCAAACAGCTATTCGCATTTGCTATGTCAAGTTCAACTTTGAAAATGCCAGTATCCTTCCACCAGTCGATAAGAGCAGAGAGATCTTTTTTCTCCTCAGGCTTATAATCTAGAGAGCGCAGAACTGAGGCTATGTTGACGAGCAGATGTAATACACTTATGGCTTTTTGCGAAAACCTTGTCTCTATGTTTTCAACGATAATCGGGTGCCTACTGAAAGTTTTGGTCCAGCCAAGATCGCTAGAATTTAGCCCTTGCTTTTTCATTATTTCTTTCAGGTAACTAATGGATAACGCGTAAGCAACCAACGGCAATTTCTCATTTTGAATTGCTTCCGCAGTCGCAGCTAGATCTTTTAGATCCGCATATTCAATGACCTTACCGATCTGCCTAGGATCAAGCTTCATTTCGGCTGTCTTTGTGATTTGGAGCCCCATGCCCGGTAGCGCTTCTAGGTTCTCGAAAGTCCTTGCGATTCTATTCTCGCCGAGAACCTCTGGATCAAGGCTCAGGAGCCCCATTCCTCTCAGTTGGACGATTGGATTTGCGATGTTGTACTTCTTTGTTATTGTAAGAAGATAGAACAAGACTGCCAGTTCATCTTTATCGAACTGGAACCAAGGCGAGACTTCTGAGAATTCTCCGATAACGTTGCTTTCAATGATCTCACGCAGCATTGTCCTTTCATCTTCCTCAAACTCGCTGGTTAAAATGATCCTGACGTATTTTGACAGTGCTTCTTGTATTGGTATGCTTCCTAGAATGAGTTCAGACAGTGAGACTGCCGGATTTCTCAAGGCAATGAGCAATGCTTTAGCATGGTTGACATTCAACGGGGCTTTCGCTGGTAGTTCCTTTCGAAGCGTTTGATAAAGAGAATAAAATCGATGGAGTTCCTGTCCGATTTCTTTTGAATGCTCAAACAGCTGCTCTGGCCATTCTACTCCTGGTATTAGCTGGCGTAGGACGGCTTGAAGCGAAAGGTCGATTGTCTTTTCGCCTTTCTCTACGATGTCGTAAACGTAGCTCAGGTCAATCCTTTCCTGCTTAGGGCTTAGAGATCTTGTGATCCAAAGAATTACTGGGTTGTCTTGATTTTCGCTGGCGCGATATTGTTGTCTAATTGTCAAATCATTTCCATGATAATGTAAGACTCTCCATGTCTTGCCATTGGACAAGTCTACGTACTTATCATCGAGTTCAAGGAAAGGTTCCGGATCTAGAATCAAAACAAAGTTTGTGGCTAATGGCAAAGCACCTATCGTGCTTTCAAAAAAGTCATTGACGGTTTGGATACCTTTCCTCAGATGTCATTCTCTCCTGTTCTCGCAGATCACGCCCATCTTCTTGATTATCTGATACAATGGTGGTGCGACCTTGAGCGTATTTATTCTTCTAAAAACTATGGAACCTTCCCAGAAAAGGCCGAATTGATAGCAGAACCATACCCAGAAGCAGAGTTTTTCCTGGCTTAGTTCGCTTTCTATGTCCCCGCGTATGAAGGATCTTATTTCTTGAATCTCATTTCTTACGGATGCCACTAATTCCTTTTCAGGAACTTCTCTGGACTTGAATTGCCCCCAATAGCGTGCTTGTGTGTCAACGTGAAGTTCACTTTGAATGGTGTCATCAAGATATTTGTCGGCCCATTCAGCCAGTCCAAACTTTTTTCCGAACTTCATGAATCGAGATCTTGCACCTTTGATTTTCATGTCCTGGGACATACATGAATAGACCGTGTTCACTGGGCTTCTGCTTCTTGAGGTGACCAGACCTGATGTAACTATTTTTTCGGTCAGCTCAGCCGGCCCTAAGGGTTTGTTTATGTTTTTTAAAGTCAGATAAGCCGCATCACACCATGAGCGATCCTGTCCGACGAGAATCTGTGCCTCTTCAGAAGAGGCTGGTTCGAAAAGGTTCTTCTTGTTTCTTTCGGAAAGAGGTTGTTGAGTTGCGTTCTCTTCTTCCCGTCCCTGAAAATGCAATTTGAGAATTTCTCTGCCTTTTTCCACAGTGTATTCGTTTGTTCTTTGGTAGGCAACGCCTCTTTTATTCAGAGGGATCTTCTTCACGAGATTATTGTTGCTTAACATGTTCAGGGTTTGGTAAAATGTTGCTGAAGATATATCGGGAAGTTTCTTTCGCAGAACATCCAGACTAACCGTCGAGTTCGTTTGTAACAGCTCGAGGATTTTTTCATATTTTTTTGGTTTTGGCATTTTACTGTTTCCTTCCACAAGCCTGTAATTGATTCCGTCTTTCTGCTACTTCCCAACGTTTGATAGTCGCTCGCGTAAAAGAGCTTTTTTTGTTACATTGAACTTGGGCAAGGAATTTTCTGCGAGTTTTCATTCTTGTTTCCATTCCCACGCTTTAAGTTTGCATACTTCTGCGATCTTCTTTGCCTTTTGGAAGAGCTCAGGGGCTACTCCTTTTTCGTTAATGTGATGAAACAGGTCTGCGGCTTCTTGGTAAAGGCCGTTGTTGTAGCAGAATTCGATCCATTCGCATAGTTCAGTTTCAGTTGGTGTGTGTTCCATTGTGCCCTTAAGATATTCATTAATTTGACGGGCGGTTTTGTCAGTCAGCCTTTTGATCAAACGCTCTTTTTCTGCTATTGTAGGATTTCTCCATATTCCTTTTTCTTCAACGAAATTCTCTTGAAGTAAATCTTGTAGGTCTTTCTGGAGCTTATGTGGCCCAAGGGCTTTGAAGAATTCGGGCGTTATGTCGCCATGCTTGCGCGGCACTCTGAGTAACTCTTCAAGCCATTCTATTGCTTCAGCTTCGGTTGATATGTATCCAAATAACTTCTTTTGTCCTTCTAACTTGGGTCTTTGATACGGAAGATACCAATAGCCATCTATTGATCTGAAGTTCTTTTTAAGAATTCTTTGGAAATCTTCAAAGCTCAGATTCTCAAGGGGGCTGCTCTGAAGCATAAAGAAGCCTATAGTTTTGCTGTGAAGCATTCTGGCCGTGCGTTCGTCTCCGTTGATCAATGGTAGCCTCTGTAACTGATCAGCAAGAAATCCTATTATCGCATCTTTAGTTGTCTTTCCTTCTATTCCATTCTTGATTGATGCCTTTGGCTTATAGCAATTCACTACGACATCGTAACCAACAGCGCCGGTCGAAGTGACTTGCTTAAAAGATCTTTGTTTCTTGTCAAATATTCCAATCATGCCTATGACAAAACCTGCTTGAGACAGACCTTCTTGGATGGCTTGCCACACTCTTCCATCAGAGTTGTGAAAAACCATCGTCATCCAACGGCCTGGTTTCAAAACGCGGTAGACCTCATCAAAGGATTTGGACATCAAAGCCTTATATTCAGAAATGCCCTTTCCTTGGCTCTCATTGATTATTGCTTCCTCTTTGACGTTTGTAAAATCCCTAAGCCAAGATTCCCATATGAAATTCAACTCCGAATACATAAGGTTCCCGCCGAATGGCGGGTCAGTGAAGACATAATCAATCGAGTTATCGGGAATATTTGAAAGATTGGTCGACGATTGGACAGAAACAATGAAATCATTATCGCTTCTTCTGATTCGTGCAAGTTCCCTGAACGCTCGATAAATACCGCGAGGTCCCCAAATCTTGCGTTGAAGAAGCCTGTAAGCATTCATGTCTTTGATAAGAGATGGCACATAAAGAGTGCCCGAGATATTTCCAGTCCTTTTGCCATATCGCCCCATCTTAGAACTTATCGTTATTGTTGAAGTAAAAGCAAAGCGCATTTGTTCCTTGATTTCGTTCTCAATTTCTGAATGGTTGATTAGATCCCAAAAGGCAGATAGGAACCAAAGATTGCGAGTAGTAAAGAAATCGTAAACGTTCGTTATCCCACTATGATACCCAGCTCTCCAAGTGTCTCCCCAGCGAGTCCCCTTAAACATCATTGGATAATCTGGAAACCATAGGCGGTTGTTCTCAATGTCAATTGGCCAGAAACCATCCGCGCTTGAAGGCGCTTGACTACCGAATGCTAGATGCCATCTACGCTCAATTTCTTGAATCTTTGCAGTGTCAAATTCGTTTGCGTCAGCTTCCCGCCTTTTACACCGAGGGCAGGTATAATTCACGCGCGCAGGCTTAATCCCGGTTTTCTTGCAGTCAGTCTTTTTCAGCCGTCTTCCACAATTTTGGCAATCGAATTCTTTTTTCACATCGCCTTTCTTGTCCAGAGCAGCATGGAAGAGTAGAAAACGATGGCTACAGCGAGGACATTCAATCTCGTCACTGAGTATCACATATTCCAAGATTGCTTTTTGCCCGCAGATCCGACAAGTAGTCTCATAAAGCCAGTTTGCCAAATCTTTAAGATTCTTGACCATTTCTCTTGCCGCATTGTCAAACTTCTCGAGATCTATAGGCGAACAGTAGTTTTTGGCAATAAAGGCTGCGGCAGGAGATAACTCAATCAGAATGGGCAAGCGCCCATGCTTTATGGCAGCAAGTCCGGTCATTCCAGAACCACAGAACGGATCAAGTACTAGATCGCCAACTTCAGTATAGTTAAGAACAAACGGCTCGATCCCTTCAAGAGGCACTTTTGTGTGATACGAATGAGCATTGTATACAAGCGACACTTTTCCTGCTCTGATATCTAAGGCAAATGGCTCCTTCTTGTAAGTGTCATCGTTTTGGCTGTAGAGTTTACCATGCTTCTTGACAAACTCCGTGACTTCACCTAGGTGATCACTGCCAACGCTTTCACCCAACTTACTCACCGAGTGCTATTCTGATTTTCTTGCCGGGTCTTTCCCTCTTTGCTTTTTCAATAGTCTTGACAAGTTCATTTCTGAAAGCCTTTACAATATCCTCGATACTATCTTCTTCCACAAACGCGTGTCTCTGGACGAATGCAGAAATGGACAAGTTAATAGTTTCTATGTTAGCTTTTTCAAATAATCTAGCCAAGCACTCAACTATGGACTCTGAAAAGGCTTTCGCGAACAATTTTGCGTCATCAGATTGGATGGCTTTCAATAACTCACCGAGTTTTTTCTCCTTATCCAAGGCCAATACAGGCTTAGTCAACATCTGACGTAATCCGGTTATCCCTTGCTGAATACCCTCATCGAGTTGCTTAAGAAATGCGTTGACTTCATTTTCCTCAAACTTCCTTGTCAAAACAAGCTTACAGTCCCTACAAATCGGCAAAGAATCCACATTGACAGGATCGCGTGCTTTGCATGTTTTGGTTTCTATAAGTAAGTCAGAGTAGGCCGATTTGCTGGGAATCAAGTTCATGTTGAGCTTATTCAATCTTGCGATGACATCAATTCTGGCAGCTGCCTCTTCCAGCTGATGTCTAGCTTTATCGAGTTTTCCATAGTATTCTCTGTGATGAATCTGATATATCGGAGTGTATTGTCGCTTAAATTCCTCAAACTGTTTCTTAATCTTTTCAAGCTTTGCAAGGTCTTTGACAAATGATTCGGGATTAAGCTGGTCTTGAATAGTGACTTTCAACGTGTTTAGAGTAGCCTTTTCCGCTGGCAAGATCGCTTGATCTAAATAGGATCTTAACCCGAGGATAGTAGTGGCCTGTTCAGAGAGTCTTATGAGGTTTCTGAAAGTCTCAAAGTCGGATTTGAAAGTTTCCAAATTTTGTGCATAGACCTCGGTTATGGTCTCCTTGAAGTCGCTATAGTTTTTCGAATTACAGATCTTCTTGACGTTTTCTACACAATCTAAATAGGGAAACTTGCGCTCAAATGCATCCCAAAGAGCTCCAAGGTTGGCAGAAACGTTTGAGACCTTGTCCAAGACATTGTTGAACGACAGAAGCAAACGTTTCTCTTGCTCCATTATGTCCTCAGGTTTTGTTGCAGTTTTCAAGTCCTGCTCGGGCGCAACGATTCTAGCCAGAGGCAAGACATCATTCCAGCTCACTTCGGTGCTCCTGGAAAGAAGGTCAAAATCGTCTTCAAATCTCCCTCTCCAGTCTATTTCTGGAACGTTGAATGTTGTTATTCGAGAGCCTTTGATAGGTTGTCTATGCGCATCCTTCAGTCGAAGCTCCACACCAGGATCTCCATACCTAACAAAGCAAAGTAGGTTCAGAGTGATGACATCCCGAACCACGCCGTATGGAGGTGCGCCCAATTCCAAGTATAACTTCCAAACTGGAACATCGTAATCGTTTTCTTCCAATCTCTTTTTGAAGAAACCGAAAATTGCGTTTCCTTCTGGGTTGAAGGCTCGTGGGGACGTTGATTTTGATAGATTCAGTCCGGGGGCAAAGTTCTCGCAAGCACTAAAGGCCGCTGGTCCTGCATCTTTTCTGAAAAATCCGTCAAAAATTTTCTTGGCGTCATTACCCGAGAAATTCTTCTTAAACGTCGATGAGTCAAAAAGCGGTGACTGGTATGCATTGTACAGGAGGCAGTTAACCACGGCATTGAAAATCCTGTCAAGCGATTCACTAGCAAAGACCCTTTTTTCATCAATAGCCAGCGACTGTTGAGTATATGTCTTTCCATCTGCGAAGAGTGGAAGCTGCGTTTCAAGCAAAGCATTCACATGTTCGCGCTTCTTGGTCTTTATCCATTGGCGAATCTCCTCCGCTTCAGGGTCATTTTTCGAAGCATAGACATTTTCCATTTCTGTTATAGCTAAATAGTTCAAAGCGGCCTGCTTCGCCGAATCGTTGAAAGAGCCAGGAACGCAAACTCCGATTCTCTTGTCTTTTAGACCCTTTAGGTCAAACTTGATGTTTCTAGAGAGCAAAATAAGTCTGAAGTGGACATCTTCCCTCAAGGACTCCCCATATTCTGGGCGCCAATCCCTAGTGACGACTATTTCACCCGGATATTCAATTTTCTGGAAACCAATTACGACCTTGCTTCTTTGGTCAAAAGAATAGCCAGAAAATAGCGCATTGCTTCCGCCTGTTTGTTCAGGGGAGAATACCAGACTTTTTTCCCAGCAGTCATTGATCTTGAACTCCTGCTCCGAGAGTTTCTTCTTTATATCTGAGAGTACTTGCGCAGGACGGATAGCCTGCTCTCCAGTGACTATGAAGGTAGCTCCTTTTTCTTTTATGTATTCGATCTGTGGGAGATCGCGTAGCTTGATCATCACTGTTTCAACCAGGTCTGAACCCTTGACAATGTCAGAATGAACGAGTTCCATCTCGGCTAATTGTTGTATCGAGAGGTGCTTGGGTGTTTCCAGATAAGCGAGGTTCCACAGGAATAGGGCATTGAGAACCTTCTGAGCGATCTGAGTATCCTCAAAGTCTAGGTCGATGTCCACTAATCCATCCAAAGCTGATCTGTACGATTTGTATGACTTCTGATATACATGGGTTTCAAGCTCTCTCGCCGGGTGTAATCCTATCAATAGGTCGCTAACAGTAAGAAGACTGTCCTTTTCTAGCGCTGGCCCGTGAGCAAGTATGTCATGAAGTATGTTTATGCCAGATCTTGCAGTAGGCAGTTCTCGTTTTGTGATGTTTCTGATGGCTTCAAAGCATTGTGGGTGAAACGGAAAGATTGAGAAGAAATATTCTTTGTCCAATTTCTTGAGAAAGCTAAAGTTCTTCAAATAGAACTGATAGTACTGCTCTATTTCGGGCGTTCTTGCCTCAACGATCTCTCTAATTCGTTTAGAGACTATTATGTCATATTCTTTAGCAGCCCTGTCTGCGAGCAAGTTTATGGTTTTGAAACGATCCTCTTTCAACTTAGTGGGCGCAGGCAAGTGTGAGGCTACAACAATGTATATGTTGAGGCGAAGGTCCTTTGGCAAGACCCAAGCTAATGTTTCCAACACTTCTTCGTCGGCAGCGTATTCGCTCGATTGTTCAGTATGCCTCATCTGACGCGCCGCAAATTCGTCTATCACAAATAGCATTCCGTTATAGCCATTTCTTAGGAGCTGATCATAAATGTTCTTCACTCTGTCTTTTGTGGTCGCCGATATCTTGGGAGTGATTTTCTCTTTCTCACAATAGTTGCTTATGAACTTGGCGAGCTGTTCTTGAGAGGTCTTTTTCGGATCCCCACCGGCCTGTCTTATGAAGGAATCAATAGCATTTCTGAGGTCTTGAGAGCAGTTTTTGTACCAATCGACCATCTCATCTGCTGTGGCGATTGAGATCTTGTCTTTCAGGCATTGTTCTTCAACGGTTTCTCCAATATGGCGTTCTACGATTCTTAGAAGATTCTCCTCGTCGTCACCTACGCTAGCCTCACCTTTGAGGTTGATTATCACGGGGAAAAGCTTGGTTTTGTCGAGTTTGAACCTGTAGTTTCGTATTTGTGGATCTTGCAGACGGCTCCACAAGGTCTCGCTTGTGTCCATCAGAAGGCAAGCTAGTGTTGCAATGAAATGGGTTTTCCCAGCTCCATATTCTGCCTGAACCCAGAAGCCACCTCCACGACCACTTACGATGCTATCAAGTATTTTGTCAAAGTGCTCGCGTATGGAGTCCGTGAATATGTAGTTTTCCACAGTCTCTTTCTGGTGGAATTTTATTTCTCTTAGAAGAGATAGAGTCGTTTCGCCGACTTCTTTGACAACAATTAGGTCTTTGATTTTCTTCAATTCTGCTTCACTCCAACCACATTCTCTGGTTGCGCCAGGGCACTAAGGTATTTCAGCGTCTCGTTTGGGTTATATCTCACGTATTCTGGCAAGTTCAAATCGCCCACTGCCTTGGCTTTCGGGACCACGAAAGCAACCATTGTGTGATCACCCAAGTAATAATTGAAGAAAGCAGTTAAACCTATCTTATACCTTGCAAGGATGCTGGAAGAGGTAACAACCAGAACTTGCTGCTTGTTTCGTTTTCGAATTTCATCATAGAGTTCAGAAAGCCTGCCCTCCAGTTTTCTTTCGATGTTTCTTCCAAGCACCACTTCACTGGCTTCATCAGCTGCAGTTCCAATATCGATGTCTGAAGACAGATCCAATTCTTCTGTAATGTCTTCGCCCAGTATTTCAAGGAGAGAATTGGCATCGCCATTCCATACATAAACATGTTTTCCGGGTATAGGTCGAGTTTTGAATTCGTCAACAAATTTCTTGAAATCCTGAAAAGTCATAGTTGAACCTTCCTCTGTACAAATTCATCAAAGGAATATCGTGTCGTCACCTGCTCTAGCTGATCAGCCATTATGTACTTCGTGATAGCTCCATTAGCATCTGCTTCGCGGAAGACTTTCCGCACCGTCTCTGGCTCCCGCATGCCTAGATACTGCCAAAAAGGGTTCGAAAGAACATCTTTTATCGTTACTGTGCGAGGAGTTGGCGCAAGAAGATAGTGCGTGAGAATTAACAACGATGTTTTTGGCGTCGGTATTTGGCTGATCGTCATTTTCTTCTTCTCTGAATATATGAAGCCAAGATCCTTGCAAGCACCTCGCAATGATCTCAAAGGATACTCTTTTATCACGCCGTATCTCTTCAGAAGGAAATCTCTCAGATAATCAACCTCTATTGGAGTTCCTGGATCCAAAGGAAGGAGATACCGTACTACGAACTCGGCCATCGCGGGTTCTCTAGACAGGTACTCATATCGCATCATCTCTTTCAAAATAGTGTCATTCTTGTAAAAAGTCCAAACCTTCGTAAGCATATTATCCAGCGAATGTGAAGGAAAGAACCATCTGATTATTGAACGTGTATTTCTTACCCTAACATAGCTTGAATTGTAGTGCATGCTCCTTTCGAATTCCTTCCGGAACTGCCCGAAATCGGCAAATTCAGAGCTCAGCTTGACGGCACGGACGCTTTCAGCCCAGGGTACAACGCGCATCATGTATTCCTTCCGAACAAGCTGTGAAGACGTCTCCGAAGACCCCAAAATGATCACCCACCTGCGACTTATGTTATAATTCATTGTGCATTTCTTAAGTGTTTGGATTCTTCAGAAACTGGACTCATACCCTGTGGATCGGAGGATACAATAAGATTCATGAAATCTAATCGCACGTCGTAGAGTGGTGCCGACCTCTGTCTGGATAAAACATAGTGAGAGTTGTCTTGAGCAAACAGCAGCGAGAGATTTTGAGAAAGATAGCTGCTAAGCTCGGACAATCTGAAAGCGAGACAATGCGAACAGCTTTCATAAGTAATGCCAAGAGCATAAACCTCGTAACGGAGAAGGTTCGTGGCAAATAGAGACCGCCCCGATCATGGAGCAACATGCGCCTATGCTGAAAAAGGCTTTCAGACCTCTGATTTTCATGATGAGTTACAATCTTCTAGTTTCATTTCACATCACTCCTGGTATCAGAATTTGTACCTAACATATTCTTGCACATTAGTGCGTGCTCGTCGCCGTGTGTCTTGTACCAAGCTTTCTGTCTGCCAATCCCAAGACTCTTCAGAGGAACTTCACAATTAATACTCACGGTCTGCAGTTTCGGAATCAAGTACTGTCTGTACTTCCTTCCTGCATGGAAAAATGCTTTGCCAAAACAACCCAGATCAAGCCTGCTCCTCATTTGATCAAACACTTTGTCTGACCAATCCTTGACTTGCTGAGCACTCATGTTTTTGAGTGTTAAGTCATAGGGTTCTATTTGATCATCAGGAAGCAACAAGCCATACTTCGCACTCAGAACTACAACACAGTCATAATTCTTCACAGCATAGGCGTATGCTTTCCTGAACAAGTCTGAGGCAGAATACATCTCTGAAGCTTTGCAGCGATAATTCTGCTTCTTCTTTGTGCAAGAAATCAAGCCTAGACTTTTCAACTATTGTCGCTTCCAGATCACCGTGTTTTCCTTGAAAGCTATTCCCTTAGTCTTGTCACACGAATCCTCGACTGGGCATTCTCCGCATTTTCTTCCGCTACACAGCTTTGAGCCCACCGTCCATATTGGTTTGTCAAGTTTCCAAGGAGCAGTGCCCAGTGTCTTTGCAGCATTCACCTTTTTCTCGTAATCTTCCATATGCCCGAATGGAAGCCCTGAGCTGAAAAACTTGAAGAAGCGTGGATGGTTGGCTTTGACGAAGGCCTCCCTAACCCTTTCCAGGTCATCGGCATTGAGTGCTTGAAGTTTCTGGAATACATAGTTCCCGCTTCCAAGCAGCTGAACGTTAAACTCGGCCTCTTGAAGAACTCTGGAAACCCGTAAAATCTCCTTCGAAGGCTCCTGCTCAGTAACCTTCTTCATCCCTTCTCGGGCTGCCTTGAAGTTTGCTGTTTTCTCGGGCTAACCTAGACCTGTAAGGTCCGGCCCTGTTTGCCCATTCACAAGGACCTTCATAAAATGCTTGATTCGACGACTTCACAGTATTGCGACGGCGAATCTGAAGAAACTAGCAAAACGGAAACGGCAGAAGGCTATGGACTCATGCTTTATACTTAGAAAAATGCCGATGACCGTGCCACTATAGATTCAATTTTTTCAATTGTTCATAACATTCCAATTCGAAGGAGTCTAAGGGGCTTGGCAGACTTCCCTTATGTCTCAGAATTTCTTTAATTTTTCTGGCTGCAACTTAGTTGTTGATGTTGAATGTTTGTTATTTTCCATTAAAGCTGATAAGCCATTCCAGAAATAAGCGAAACTTGACAATTCTAAGTTTTTTCGTGGACTTTTTCTGTGACAACGTTTATTTCTTTTGCGTATTCCATGAACGCCATTCTCATTGTTTCACTTTCTGATTGGCCGAGTTTCGCGGCTATTTTGTCCAGCATTTCTCTTTGTTCCTTGCTTAGCACTACCTTAACTATAGGTTTTTTTTGGCAGTTTAGTATCCACCTATGTTTAATCACTTAATGTGGAAGCATAACAGCGCCTTTACCAGGCAATGGAGCCTGAACGCTTGCCATAACCGCTTGGGCTGTGCTCCAGAAAACGTCGTCGTGGCTTCCTTCTGGGTGACTGAAAGTGTATATTTCGCTGCCGAGTGTCTGCTCCCACTGTTCAACGTTTAACTCCGCCTGAACATCAATCTATCGTCATCATATAGTTTGTATATGCAGCAACATCTCAGCTTACAATGCCTAAGCCTTGCGGGCGTTAGTAGAGCCTTTGCCTCAAGCTTATTTGATATTTAGATGCGCGGCACCTATTCACTAGCCGCAGGATTTTTCGCCTCAATCTGTTCACCTTCTCCAGATCCCAAAGCGGATGGGGATTCCTCCTCAACAGCCAGTATTGATTATCAATGAGACGGTATATCAGCCAAAGCTCATCTGAACTCAGCCTCGGCCTAACATATTCTTTCTC
>Ga0315280_10002365_pt1 | contig 30650 bp, 24 predicted proteins | sample YL17G06_40_MG_FD_203697 | JGI IMG/M metagenome (GOLD analysis project Ga0315280, IMG submission 203697) | Sediment microbial communities from Yellowstone Lake, YNP, Wyoming, USA - YL17G06_40 | ecosystem: Environmental > Aquatic > Freshwater > Lake > Sediment | place: USA: Wyoming | collected... | reverse complement strand
ATCGACCTGCGCCGAGCGGTCAAGCCTGATGATGACGTCTTCTTTTTCATTGATCGGCGTCATATCCGGGTGCGTGACGACAAGAATATATTTCCCGGGAATGAGGCTCAAGAAGCGGAACTGGCCGTCGCGGCCGGTCGTATAGGTCCGGCCGCCGGGTAGTAATTCACCCGAGATCTTGACGACGGCATTCGCCACCGGCTTTCCGTCAGAGGACTTGACGACGCCGGTGACCGAGCCGCGGTCCTGACCGAACCCGGTGGTGAAACCTAAGACGAAAAGAAAGATAAATACCCCATACCCAACTTTTTTCATAGCCATCCTCCTTACAAAACGCCTATATTTATTTTAGAGAGGTAATAAAAATAAGTCAATAGTACTTTGTAGATTCTCACTTTAGTTTGGTGCAGAATCACATTTTATTTTGATCCATATTTTCACGTTTTTCATCCTATAAAAAATAGGACATCTTGGCAAGAGAATGGCCGGCGCATTAGGCCAACGGTGGTTTTTCGGGTTTCTCGACGTTGACCTTGTTTCTTTCCTGTGATAAAAGCAGAGATGGAAAAATTGTGACCTGGTGAGGTAAAAATGCAGGGCCAAATTCCTACTTTATATGTCTCCGGAAAGACCTTGCCTGAGGCATGGGAAAAGGCCGTTCTGTCCTGCTGGGAGAAGGGGGTTTCCATTAAGACCGAGTACGACAAACCCGGCGACCCGGCCAGCAAGGACTGCACCATGATGTGGGTGGTGGAGGATCCTTTTTTAGAGCCGCGCATCCACCGTGCCTTTCCGGGCGGGCTGGAGGACCTCGAAATCTATCGTCAGGAAGTCGTGGACGGAGTTCACGACCACTGGATTGCCCCTGAGGAAGGCAAGTGGACTTACACTTACCACAAGCGCCTCTTCGCTTATGAGATAGAAGGCGCGGCCATCGACCAGATTAACTATATCATCGAAAAGCTCAGCCAGACTGGACATTCCCGCCGCGCTCAAGCAATCACCTGGAATCCCAAACTTGATCCACCAACATATGACCCGCCCTGCCTGCAACGCGTCTGGTGCCGGCTTCTCGCCGATGAAAAAGGAGAGCTCATCCTCAACATGAACACCCACTGGCGCTCCAGGGATGCTTACAAAGCAGCATATATGAATGCTTTTGCTTTAACAGACCTTCAGCGTGCCATCGCCGAGAAAATCGCCTCGAAGATCAGCCGCCGTGTGCGAGTGGGCCGGTATGCTGACCTCGTGGACAGCTTTCATATCTACGGCTCCTACTTTGATGAGTTCCAGGGGTTCTTAAATTTGGTGGAGAAGCGGAGTTTCGAGCAACGAACCTGGTTTTCGGAATACGCCGAGCCGATGTTTGCCGAGGCCCGAGAAAAACTGAGGAAAGAAAAAGAATAAAATCCATCTCCGTTCTGCTCAAGGCGGGACTTTTTGCCTCCAGCCGACAATGCATTTGACTTTCCTTTTATCCTAATCAATACTAAAGGACTATCCTTGGGAGGATTCATCCAGCCGTGGATGAAATTCTATCAACCAAACCCGGCCCGAAAGAGAGACCTTTATGAACTTCGAGCAGATGCTCACTCATTACGGACTCTACCTGTCCACTTACATCATTGCCGTTATCAGCGGGTTTGTGCCGGTTGTTAATATCGAAATTTATTTGATCTGGGTGGCAGCCCTCACTCCCCGATCCCAGGGAATCCCAATCACCATCCTGGCTACACTCGGCCAGATGACGGCCAAGACATTGATGTATCTGGGTGGAGCCGGCATTTTGAAGATTTCCCTCAGAAAGCCCGGAGAAAAAATGGCAGCTATCCAGAAAAAATTCGAGGAAAAGCGGAACCAGACCGGCCTTTTTATTTTCCTGAGCGCCTTCCTCGGAGTCCCGCCGTTTTATTTGGTGAGTATTGTCTCCGGCGCCTTGAAAATCAAACTGCCGCGTTTCATTATGGCCGGTCTGACTGGACGATTTCTCCGATTTGCCCTAACCGTTTTCTTCCCGCATTTAATCAAGAGTATTTTTCATTAGGTTCCCAGGTACTTCGATATGAGCCTAAAAATCCTGGTCGACTCTGAGGAGTTCTGGCACCACCTGCAAGCCGATATCGCCGCGGCCAAAAAATCGGTCTACATTCAGGCGATGACTTTCGATGCGGATAAAGCTGGCCGTCAGGTGGTTGAGACGCTCACGGCGGCCAAAGCCCAAGACAGGAGGGCGCTGATTGATAACGTCGCGCACTACATTGTCAGTGATTGTTTTGTCTATGCTCCGCGCCACCTGTTTGACCAGAATTTGAGACAGGAATGCCGGGACACGCGCCGGATGGTAGTTGACCTGCAACGCCAGGGAGTGCGCGTAAGGATAACCAACCCTTATGGGCCTTTATGGCTGCGCTTTCTGGCTCGAAACCATAAGAAATTGGTCGTCATCGACGGCACAATTGCCTACATCGGCGGCATCAATTTCAGCGACCATAATTTTTTTTGGCACGACATGATGCTCCGCATCGAAGACCGGGACGTGGCCGCTTTCCTGGAAAAAGATTTCCTCTCCACTTGGAAGGGCCGTAACCAGTTCGCATCCAAATCTTTCAAGAATATGGAAGTTTGGATCGGCGACGGCCGTTCCAACCCGCAGATGTTCAACGCCATCTTTGAGATTATCTGCCAGGCGAAAAAGGAAATTTTTATCGAAAGCACGTATTTTGCCCTTCCTTTTTTCGACATGCTGCGCAACATCAGAAGCCCGCGGCCAAGAATTACCCTGATTACATCCGCCATCAATAACTGGCCGCCGATGCGGTGCTACATTCCCTGGGAAGCCCGGCGTTCCGGCATCCATCTGCGCTTATATCCGGGCAGACTGACCCACCTTAAAGCCATCTTGGTCGATGACCGGAAGCTCATCATGGGGTCATCCAATTTCGAGTTCTTCAGCTGCGACCTTTATCAGGAAGTTGTGGCCATCATCCATGACCCTGGCGTCATCGCTGACTTCAGGAAGAGAGTGATGATCCCGGACCTCGAAAAGTCAACCGCCCATGAGGGGGCTATTCGCCCCTTGCGAGGCTATGTCCGCTCTCTCCAGTTCCGAATGCTCTCAAAATTAAGCCGGAAGCTCACTTTCCTTTAGATAATATAACCCCTAAGCTTCCATACGGGCTCTTATCCCCAGCAGTGCGTTCATCATCTCCACGGGCTTCTTGTAGTCGCCGAAGACAGTCACCCGGTGCCAGCCGAACCGGTCCCCTTCGCTCAGGAGCCTGTCCATATCGCCCTCGACTGTAGCCGCAATCTTAGTGCGGCAGGACCCACTCTACTTCAGCCTCTCTAAAATGCCCACTGTGGCTGTCGCTCCGATCCGTGAACAGCCCAACTTCCTGACCTCTAAAGCTCTTTCCAGGGTCCTTATCCCGCCCGCGGCTTTCAAATGAATGGAAGGCTTGGTGTATTCCCGCATCAATTTCAAGTCCTTATCCTCGGCGCCTCCGCTTCCAAACCCTGTCGATGTTTTCACAAAATCGACGCCGACATCGCTCGAAATTCTGCAGGCGGCGATTTTTTCCTCATCATCCAGGTAGCAATTCTCGAAAATGGCCTTGACGATCACATTCTTTTTATGGGCGGTGGCGGTCACGGCTTCAAGGTCCGTTTTTACGTAATCATAGTCCTTTGATTTCAACTTGCCTATGTTCAGAACGACGTCCAGTTCGACTGCGCCGTTCTCTATGGCTTCTTTCGTCTCAAAAACTTTTGTCGCTGTCGTGGTTGTCCCGTGGGGAAAGCCAATGACGGTGGTCACACGGACGGAGCTTCGTTTTAAAATCTCAGCGGCCCGCCGGACATCGCTCGGCCTGACACAGACGCTGGCCACTTTATACTCCTCCGCGATCCGGCAGCCCTCCTCGATTTCTTTGTCTGTCAAGTTGGGTTTGAGCAGGGAATGGTCAATCATGCTGGCGATTTCCTCATAGATCACCATTTTTCCTCCTTTTAGCGTCGAGAATCGCTTTAAAAGAAAGAGCGCCTTCACCAATCAGGATTTATCAGCCCCTTCTTTCGTACCCAATAGCTGTGTAGTAAATGGCGCGGTCGAAAAAGAGCGCAACGCGGTTGTTAAGTTCAATGGCTTGGTAGAGGTCAAGCGTTGTATCGAGCAACCCCTCCGTCAAAATTTTCTTCCACAGGTTTCGCCTTATCAGAATAAGCGCCTGGATAACCTCTGAGAGAGCAAAACCTTCTTTCCTGCGTTGGGCGCCAACCTCCATATAATCCCGGGCAATTTCTTCCTTAGTGGTCTCGCGGGAAATCCATTTTCCGAGCTGGCTAAAAACCCTGTAGGCGCGCTCATAGAGCTCGATATTGCCAAAGTGGTGATAAGTCGGCAGCTGAACTTCCTTCCGGATGTCGTCGAGCCAGCTGTTGGTCAATTCTGTGGCGTTGCGCTCGATCAGGTCGACGAGCTTTTGAGAAACTTGTGTTTGATAAAGAAGGCGGCTTTTATCGTCTCTGTCCACTTCCCCTCCTCCATGATTATTATTTAGCACAGGAAACTTGCGATGTCAAAAACCACCCCCCAGGCTGGAATAGCTGTGACTTTTATGGAATGCTTGCCACCGAAAATGATTTTAATGCTTAGGTTTCCTTTTTGCTTTCCTTAAGAACTTTCCTCAAAGGATTCATCAATTCCGGATGATGGCTTTGATCACACCGTCGCTGTAGCCGGCCACAAGCTCAAAGGCCTGCGCTGTTTCCTCCAGACTAAACTCATGGGTGGCCATAAAACGGACATCGACCTTCCGATCCTTGATAAGGTCGATGGTTTCCGAAACGCAGCGCCGCTGGCGGCGGACATTGATGAGACTGATTTCCTTGCGCCGGAGCCGATGAATATCAAAAGAGATGCGATCAGGAACAGGAATGCCCAAGATCATTAATTTCCCGCCGGGCCTCAAGAGGTTTACCGCTTGATCAAGAGCCGCTTGGTCACCGCAGCATTCAAAGACGGCATCCAGCAAGCCGGGCTCGCGCGCCCGAATTTCAGCGACGATATCCGATTTTTCTGGATTCCCTGACCAAGTGGCTCCGGCTTTCCGGGCGGCCTTCACCCTTTCTTCGATCTTATCGGTGGTATAAATCGTGCGGATGCCATATACTCTCGCTACGAGGAGGACGCTCAAGCCGATCGGCCCTGAGCCGAGAATGGCAATTTTTTCTGGCGGAGCGTCACCAAAAAGCTTGAGGCTATAAACTCCAATGGATAGCGGCTCAACAAGCGCTCCCTCGGCCAGAGTCATTTCCTGGCTGAGCCGGATGGCAATTCTGCTCCGGCATAACGATGTATTCACACATACAGCCGGACGACTGTCCCGGCGTGCCGAGAAAAAGAAGATTGCGGCAGGTGTTTGCCCGGCCCACTAAACATTGGTCGCATGCGCCGCAGACGACCGCCGGGTCGACGGCGATCCTGTCTCCAGGCTTTAGGCGCGTGACGGCTCGGCCCACTTTCTCGACAATGCCGGCGCATTCGTGACCGACCATAAAAGGATACTCTACAATTTGATTGCCGATCCTTCCTTCGGAATAATAATGGACATCTGATCCGCATACACCTACAGCCTCAACTCTGAGCAGGGCATCGCTCTCTTTCCCAAGATGAGGATCAGGGACTTCGCGGATTTCAATTCTTCGTCGCCCTGTTAGGACTGCAACCTTCAATCTGCCTCTCCTTTGAAACAGACTTCCCAGAGGAATATCCAGGATGGTCGAAGCAAGACCATTCTGGATATTCCCTTCCCAAAAACTACAAAATAGAGGAAAGAGTTAATCCGTTTTATTGTTCTGATACCGAAAGCCAGGTTAGCCCTCTTACTTGAAGGGATTTTCACTTTTGTAGAGCATGCCTTCGGGCCGGTTAAAATCAACCTCTTCGAGGCCGAGCATCCTGACGGCGGCAAAAAGGGATTTTCCCGCATGCTTGAAGGCTACGGCTGTGTGGTGGGGAAATCTCTTCTCGATAAGGACATGCCGGTAAAAGCGTCCCATCTCCTTGATGGCGAAAACTCCGATGCTTCCGAATGACCTCGGGTTGATATCAAGGACCTCGCCTTCGGCGACATAAGAATGGAGAGTTGCGTCTGCTGCCCCTTGCAGCCGGAAAATGGTGACCTCGCCCGGCCTGATGCGGCCTTCCATCGTTCCCCTGGTGATATCCGGCTCTTTGTCGCCCTCCATCAGCCGGTGCATGATGAGCTGGTATCGGAGAGCGCTTCCAACCAAGCACACAGACGGCGTATTCCCGCAGTGAAAGCCCATGAAAAGATCGCTAAGTTTGTAGCTTCCTCTGCGCTTCCGGGCTTCCTCGTACATGTCCGCAGGCACAGTGTTATTGATATCGAGAAGCGTCGCCGGCAGTTCGGTTGCGCACGTCGCCATATACTCGCTCAGGGCTCCATAGATATCCACTTCGCACGAGACAGGAAGGCCTTTTGCGGCCAGGCGCGAATTGACGTAGCAGGGCACAAAACCAAAATATTTCTCAAAAGAAGGCCAGCATTTATTGGCAAAAACAGCGTATTCCGAAGCGCCGAGGTGGGCTTCGGAAAACTTCATCAAGGCAACTTCATACTGGGCCAGCTTCTCTAAAAGATCAGGATAAGCATTCCCCTTCGCGAGCTCTCTGGCCATGTCCCTGGCCACCGCTTTGATTTTCGGATCGCCTTTTGCGGCCACAAAGATGTCATAAAGGTCGAGCTCGCTGTTTTCCATGATCTCCACACCCAGGTCATAGAGCGGCTTGATGGGCGCATGGCAGGCCAGAAAATCCTGGGGCCGCGGTCCGAAAGCAAAGATCCTGAGTTTTTTTAAACCGCATAGGACACGGGCGACCGGGAGGTAATCACCGATCATCTCCGCCACCTCGGCGGCTGTGCCGACAGGATATTCGGGGATATAGGGATTCAGGTGTCTCAACCCGGTGTTATAGCTGGTATTGAGGAGGCCGCAGAGAGCATCACCTCGGCCCTGGACTAAGTCTTTTCCGGTCTCTTCGGCTGCGGCGGCAAACATCACCGGGCCGGCAAATCTCTGCGCCAAGAGTGTTGTTGGCCCCTCGGGGCCAAAATTGCCGAGAAAAATGACCAGAGCATTGATGCCTTTCTGGCGCAGCTCTTCTTCTGCTTTGAGCACATCACTTTCATTCTCGACGACCGTCTGGATCTCTGTGATAGGAATTTTTCTGGCTCTGCATTCTTTGACAACCTTCACTCTTCTTTTTCTCGACAGTTCCACCGGGAAACAGTCGCGGCTGACAGCCACGATTCCGAGTTTAATCCTGGGGATATTTTTCATCTCATTTCTCCTTTTTCTTTTGCCCGTAATAGGCCTCAGAGTCATGCTTTCTTTGTCGATCCCGAATAGCCAGGAGGTCCTTCATCACGTTATACATCTTTCCTGACCACTGCTTTGTTCCAAAGGCATCATGAAGCTGGGCGTATAGCTTGTAGAGCTCCTGGTAGATTTTATGACCCTCGGGATTCGGACGGAAGGTCTCCTCCTTGGTTCCGCACATGGCTCTCTGCGCCGTGCCAAAATTGCTGTAGCCGCCCCCCGTCGGCCCAGCGCCGACAGCCACGGGAATCTTAGCCGGCAATCCAAGCCTGTCTGCCCATTCCGGCGCAAGCTTGCCTGCCTCTTTATCGGACGTGTATGTTTTTTCATAAAGACGGGAGCGAAGCTCGCCGAGTTTGGGGTCGAGCCGGGAAAGGAATTCCTTGGACGGCAGGCCGCCCCAGTTCTCATTAAACATGGCCTTATGGCCGGCCGCGCATCGGCTCCGTTTCATCTGAAGCGGGTCTGTTATTCCCGTGAGAAGGCCGGGGATGTAATCGCAGCATTCAACCCAGCTATAGGCGGCCTCAAAGACTCTGGGGTCTTGCCGCAAACAATGAAGGAGCTTGCTGAAAAACCATTCTGATGAGTACGTCCCGCCGCATTTGGCCAGATACTCGGGGTGAACCCTGGCAGCGAGCTCCGTGATCATGGCCGCCTCTGCATAGGCCGTGTGGTCCTTCCACAGCCAGGCCTGAGCGTTAGGGTTATCCTTGAACTCGGGCTTGAAGCTCAATGGCGTTCCGTGCCGATCGACAGGGAGGGGAGTTGAGCCGGTCGTATCAACGCCTATGCCGATGATGTCAGTGGCGCTGAACGCATTGTCCACTTTCCTTGCTTCAGCGAGCAAGACCTTGACGACAACCTCAGTCCCCACCACATAATCGGCCGGGTTCTGCCTTGCCAGATTGGGGTCTTGCGGATCAAGAATGATCCCCGCCTGGCCCGTTTCATGTTCATAAACTGCAGTAGCCAGCTCTTTCCCATTGGCCACATTGGTCAGGAGGGCCCGGACCGAATTTGTCCCGAAATCAAGTCCCAGGCTTAATCTTTTCTTCAAGTTGGGTTGGCTCCTTCGGAAAATTCAAGTCGCCCGGGAGCTTGCCTTTCGAACCTGTTGGCAGGTCGGGCAGAGGCCGCACTCTGGAGGGCTCGCGGGCAAGCCAGACCGCCATCTCCCCTTCTCCGCGGTGAGCCCAGACATAATAAGGGATAGCCACAAATTCCTGTTTTCTGGCGATCGTCGGCCCGCCCTTCTTGCCTTCATAAAGGGCCGTCACCTCTCCCTTGATGACGGTCACACCATTGAGCAGATCATCGCGGCGCTCCGCAATGAGCGGGGTTTTATCCTCCAAAATTAAGTTGCTCACAAGCCCGCTGTTATCAGGCCATTCCGCACAATAGACGATTGGCCCCCGCTCCAAAGCAACCTTCCCGATATCATCTTCGACCGCTGGATTAGCCAGGACCCTGCGGACAGGCATCGGGAAACTTGCCTCAATCGCATCGCCGGGCTCCCAGGCGCGTCGGATGTGGACATAACCCTGGCTGATGTCAATCGGGATATCGACGCCGTTGACTCGGATGACAACAGCCTCCGCGCTCTTGTCCATAAACTCATAAAGGTCGCCCGGCACGGGCTCGCCGATGGCCCAACCCGGAATCCGGACATTGATACCAAATTCGGCAGATTTCTCAGGGTTGACCGTGATCCTGACATTCCCATCCCATGGATACTGCGTTTCCTGTCGGACACTCACTTTTTGTTGTCTCATATCCAGGCTTACCTCGCCCGCCACAAATAGATTCACATACAGGGAATCACCCCGTGTCGCATAAACATAGCCAGGGATAGAAGGAATGAACCGCGTGATATTGCTCGGACAGCAGGCGCAGTTGAACCAGGCGCTGCGGCGATACTGGCCGAAGGATTCCAGAGGATTCGGATAGAAGAAGAGGTCACCGCCGAGAGAGATCCCTGAAAGAAACCCATTGTAAAGGACTCTTTCCAGGACATCAATATACTTGGCGTCGCCGTGGAGCAGGAACATTCGCTCGTTCCAGAGGGCATTGCCGATGGAAGCGCAGGTCTCGCAATAAGCTTCCGCATTGGGCAGCTCATAATCAGGCCCGAAGCCCTCGATGCCACCGGATGCTCCAATGCCTGCCGTGAGATACATCTTCTTAAAGACAACATTCTTCCAGATCCGGCCGATCGCCTGGACATAGGCCGTATTTCCTGAGAGGGCGGCCACATCCGCCATTCCTGAATACATGTAGGTTGCGCGGACAGCATGGCCGACAGCTTCGCTCTGCTCGGTTACGGGTTTATGGTCCTGAGAATATTCACCGTAAAGCTTACGGTCTTTGGCGTTCCCTCGCTCGTCCAGGAAGAACTTGGCGAGGGCAAGATACTTCTTCTTTCCGGTCAGGCGGTAAAGCTTGACCAGGCCGATCTCGATCTCCTGGTGTCCGGGAGCGCCGTGCTTTTTCCCCGGGCCGAAGACGCCGGCGATCAAATCGGCGTTCTTCAGCGCTATATTGAGGAGATTCCTTTTCCCTGTAGCTTGGAAATACGCGACAGCAGCCTCATAAAGATGCCCGACATTGTACAATTCGTGGCTCATATAAAGATTCGACCAGCGCTCCTTCCCTACCCAATCCACAGGAGGATGCTGCGGGTCGATCGTGCGCGCCGTATAAAGATAGCCGTCGAGCTCCTGGGCGGCGGCGATCTTAGTGATGACACCATCCACGTATTTTTCAAGCTCGGAATCGGGGTGAACGCTTATGGAGTAAGCTGCCCCTTCAATAATCTTGTAAACATCGGAGTCGTCAAAGGGATACTTGGAACAAAAGGAGCCCTGTTTGAGGCCGCCGGCGATTTCAAAATTCGTGACGCGTCCGGTCTCTTCACAGAGTTTGAACGCATAAGGAATGGTGACCGTGCGGTTCGTCTCAATTCGAGGCGCCCAGAATGCGTCGGTGAGCTTGACAGACTTGAAGGAAACAGGCGTAAAGGGATAATCCGCCCGGGATGTCTTTTTGCACGATGGGCTAAAGATGGTTAAGATTAAAATGATCAATAAAACCTGAATATACATCTCTCCTCTCTTATATTGACATTGCACGGTTTGTCTTATTTAATCGGGACTGAAACGTGCCCGATCGTCCAGCCCATTCTTCCTTTGATCACGGCCTTGCGGGTGAATTTTTTCTGGCCCACCTCGAGGATGACGAGGTATTCGCCTGGATCGACCAATGAGCCGCCCCGTCTGCCTCCCTCTGCCCGTTCGGCTTCCTCCTTTTTGACCTGGCGCCTCATATTCCAGAGAACGGTGTTGATACCGGGTTCGGCTTTCCCCGGAAGTTCCGCCAGGACTTGACCATAAGGATCGGTCACGCTGATCTTAATTTTTTCCTTGGGCTTCTCTTTCAGGTAGTAGTTGATCACGACAGCATCCGGCTCGTTCGGAGTGAAAAGATGCCTGTCTCCATAGAGCCGGTAGTTGCCCCAGCCGCTCGTGACCCGCTGCATGCGCGGCTCGATGTCAAAGAAATAGAGATCTTCGGCCAACACTTTCTCGGTCATCTCTTGAAGGGGTGTGATATCGGTCACAAACAGCCCGCGGCCATAAGTCCCCACCACCAGATCGTTTTCCCGCCGGTGAACGAGCAGGTCTTTGACGGCAGCATTAGGCATGTTGTTCTTCATCCTTACCCATCCTCCTCCACTGTCAATGGAGACAAAAACGCCGCCGTCTGAGCCCAGAAAGAGAAGGTCGGGGTTTTTTCTGTCCTCAAAGATCACATTGACGGGAAAATCAGGAAGTCCGGCCGCGATCGCGGTCCAGGTGGCGCCGAAATCCGTAGTCTTAAAAACAAACGGGCGGAAGTCATCGTTGCGGAAGCCGGTCTTCGTCACATAGGCTGTGCCCTCCTGGGCAGCAGAAGGCAACACCCTGCTCACCCAGAGATCAACAGGCGCTCCGGCCTTGGCGATGTTAGCAGTAAGGTCTATCCAATTGACCCCGTCATCGCGGGTCAGCCAGACTTTGCCGTCGTCCGTTCCCACCCAGATGAGTCCTGGCGTAATCGGCGATTCGGAAATCGTGGTAATGGTGCAGAAAGTGATATTGCCGCGACCGGCTGTCTTCACCGGGTCGTTTGTGGTCAGGTCCGGGCTGATCTCCTGCCAGTTATCCCCGCGGTTGAGTGACCGGAGTAGAACCTGGGCGCCGGTGTAAATGATTTTGCTGTTGTGCGGCGAGATGTGGAGCGGCGGTGTCCAGTTGAACCTATAAGGAGGCTTCCCCTTCTCGCGCGCCGGTTTGATATCTGTGCGGGTTCCGAGTTTCTGGTCCACACGGCTATGGCCCCCAAACTCGTGGGTATTGTAAATCCAGCGGTTGTCTTCGGGGTCGATGACGTTATACATCCCGTCCGAGGTTCCGACCGTCACCCAGTTTTCCAGGCCCACTTCGCCCGACCAGCCGCTGCTTGGCCCTTTCCAGGAATCATGGTCCTGCAGGCCGCCGTAAATATTGTAAGGGTCATCCATATCTACGCCGATGGCATAAAATTCGCCCAGAGGAATATTGTAGAGATGGTCGCAGGTTTTGCCGCCGTCATAAGAGACATGAACTCCGCCGTCGCTGCCATAAAGCATCCGGTCTGAGTTCTCCGGGTCGATCCAGAGCGTGCGGACATCGCCGAAAGCCGCGGCGAAAAGGCTCGGCGGCCAGCCGAGATTCTTCCAAGTCTTGCCGGCGTCATAGGAATAAGCGAGGGCAATCCCGGGGACATAAACCTTAGTGTCATCGTTGGGGTCAACTCTAATCTGGTTAAAGGAATAGGCGGCTTTCCCGCTGACATCATCCTTAGCCGAATTCATTTTTTTCCATGTCGCTCCAGCATCATCCGAGCGGTAGACTTCGCCGGCGATAATCCTCTCCTGAGGTTCAAGACCGCGCTTGCGGTCCTCCGCGGCTTCCTCCTCGGTCGGAGGCCGCTTGTTGGCATTTTCGACAACGGCATAGATTACGTCAGGATTTTTGCGGTAGATATCGATGCCAATCCGGCCGATCTTCCCTGTGGGAAGTCCGCCGGCCAGTTTCTTCCATGTCTTTCCGGCATCAACGCTTTTGTAGATGGCACTCTCCGGACCTCCCTCCTCAAAATGCCAGGGATAGCGGTATTTTTCGTAAGTCGCGGCATAGAGAATATCAGGATTCTTCCGGTTCATGGCCAGATCTATGACGCCCACTTTTTCGTTGATGTAGAGCACCTTCTCCCAGTTCTTGCCGCCGTCTTCGGTCTTGAAAACGCCGCGCTCTTCATTGAAGCTGAAGAGGTGACCCATGGCGGCAATGTAGACGATATCCGGGTTTTGGGGATGAATTACAATCCGGGCGATATGGTGAGAATCCCGAAGCCCCATGTTCTGCCAGGTCTTCCCAGCGTCGGTGGATTTGTAAACGCCATCGCCATGATGGGAGCTCCGGGCATTGTAGGCCTCACCAGTTCCCACCCAGAGGATGTCCGGATTTGAAGGCGCCACGGCCACAGAGCCAATGGAAAGCATCTCCTGCGCATCAAAGATCGGCTCAAACGTTGTGCCGTTGTTCGTAGTCTTCCAGACGCCGCCGTTCCTCGTGCCCACATAGAAGGTATAGAGGTGCGCTTTCGGCGGCGACTCTGGAACCGCAAAATCCGTCACCCAGGACCCGCAGCGGAACGGGCCCAGGTTGCGGAAGGCAAAATTCTTAAGAAGGTCCTCGTTGAAAAGCCCTTCATGTTCAGCCTTGGCCAGGACGGCCAGAAAAGAAAAAACAAGGACCAGACTGAGAAGCATCCCCAAGCTTTTTATTTTTTTTCTCATCCCCAAAGCCTCCTATCTTAGCCGTCACGATTTTGTATGGCCTTATGGAGAATAGTGAAAGTCATCAAGATCCGATATGAATTAATTTTATATCTTAGAGAAGCAGGGATGTCAAAATTGAACCCCCGAATTGAAAAACAAGAAAAGTTAAAGTAGGATTATCATGCGATGAAGCCCTAATTTTTGCATTCGGTTCGTGTTTCCTGAATTTTTAGGAAGGAGGAGAGAATGAAAAGGACGTTAAGGATAATCATATTGACAGCGCTTGCAGGGACGACGGTTGCGGGTCTTATCTCCTGTAAAGGCCAAAAATCCACGCCAAAAGAGCAAACCGGAGGGGGAATAAAAATGGATATCCAAAAAGAGTCTTTCGGCAAATTGCCCGATGGGACGGGGATCGAGCTTTACACCTTGACGAATAGCAAAGGCCTCAAGGTGCGGATCATGACTTATGGCGGGACCATCGTCTCGCTGGAAGTTCCGGACCGGAATGGAAAACCAGGAGATACCGTCCTCGGGTATGATTCGCTTGACGGATACCTAAAGAATAACCCTTATTTCGGTTCCATCGTCGGACGGTACGGGAACCGCATCGCCAAGGGGAAGTTTACTCTGGACGGGATCACCTACCAGCTGGCTAAGAACGACGGCGAAAACCATCTTCACGGAGGCATCAAGGGGTTCGACAAAGCGGTTTGGACGGCTGAGCCTGTGAGGGGGGAAGGAGTTGTCGGAGTCAAGCTCTCTTATCTAAGCAAGGACGGCGAGGAAGGTTATCCGGGAAATCTTTCCTGCACCGTTATCTACACGCTGACGGAAGAGAATGAGCTCAAAATCAGTTACGAGGCGACAACCGACAAAGCCACGCCGGTCAACCTCACCAGCCACAGCTATTTCAATTTAGCCGGACAGGGCGAGGGTGATATCCTCGGGAATGTGCTGATGCTTAACGCTGAGGCTTACACACATGTCGACAAAGGGCTTATTCCGACCGGGGAGATTCTGCCCGTGAAGGGCTCGCCGATGGACTTCACCAGCCCGAAAGCAATCGGAGCTCAGATCGCCGAAGTCAAAGGCGGCTATGACCATAATTTTGTGTTGCGCGGCGGAGGCGCCGGAAAATTAGAACTTGCTGTCCAAGTCTATGAGCCGACAAGCGGCCGGGTCATGGAGATTTACACGACAGAGCCGGGGATCCAGTTCTATTCAGGGAATTTCCTGGACGGAACAATTACGGGGAAAGGCGGCAAAGTTTATCAAAAGCATTACGGCTTCTGTCTTGAAACGCAGCATTTCCCCGATTCCCCGAACCATCCCAACTTCCCCCCGACAATTCTCCGGCCCGGCGAGAAATATACGAGCCTGACTGTGCACAAATTTTCCGGTAAGTAGTGTCACTCTCGCTTATCCGCTGCTCTCCTTTGGGCCATGAGGATTAGCTTTAATCAGCCGGCCTTCATCCCGTGGGGAGGGTTCTTTGCCCGACTGCTTAATTCTGACAGGATGGTGCTCCTGGATGAGACCCTTCTGGCTCACGGTTTTACCTATGTCAATCGAAACCGCATCAAAGGCCCTCTCGGCGAAGTCTGGATGACCGTTCCCCTAAAGAGAAAGGGCCGAGGCGATCAGAAAATCAAGGACCTTGAGATATATGAAAAGGCCAAATGGGCAAAAAAGTTCCTTCTTACTCTCAAGCATTTCTACGGAAAATCGATTTGGTTTGACCCAATCTTCGAGGAGCTCAAAAAAGCGGTGGCGCCCCCTGACCGGAGCTTTATGAACCTGGCTCTTGCGCTCTTAAATATCCTCACAGCAAATTTTGAAATCGACAAAGAAATGACCCTTCAGTCCAAAATAGGGATAACCGGCAAAGGCACTCCCCTTCTCATTTCGCTCGCCAAAGAGCTCGGAGGCGAAGAAGTTCTCCTGCCGTATTTTTCCGCAAAAGCGGTCGATTGCGCGGAGTTCAAGAGAGAAAACATCAAAGTCCGGCTCTTGCGTTATTTGCCGCCTCCATATCCTCAATTTTGGGGGGATTTTATAATGAATTTATCCGCTCTCGACCTTTTGCTCTGCCTCGGCAAAAATGGAAAAGCCATCATCGAGAAAGGTGTTCATTTTTATGACTGGGGAGTCTAACGAGCGATGCGCAGGACCTTGGCGCCGCGGATCTTTCTCTCCTTGATTTCCATTAAAGCTCGATTAGCCTCTTCCAAGGGATATTCCTCTATTTCCGGCTTGATGGGAATTTCAGCCGCCAGTTTGAGAAATTCCGCCACGTCGGACCTCGCCACGTTGGCCGCGCTCTTGATTTCCTTCTCCATCCAGAGATGGGCGGGATAATCGAGGTTCAGGAGATAATCTTTATCAATATCCTCTTTCCGGATCGCATTGATGACAAGCCTACCTCCGCGATCCAAATTTTTCAACGCCTCAACCACCGGCTTCCACACCGGAGTTGTATCGATGATGCAGTCCAGCTTTTCAGGGCACATTTCGTCTGAGTCACCAGCCCAAATAGCTCCAAGTTCCCTGGCAAAAGCGCGTTCCTCCGGAGCTCTGGCAAAGACAAAGACCTTTGTCCTCGGAAATTTGTGCTTGACCATCATGAGGATAAGATGGCCGGAAGCCCCGAAGCCGGTTAGGCCGAGATTCTGGCCATCTTGGAGTGTCGCCAGCTTCAACGAGCGATAGCCGATGGCCCCAGCGCAGAGGAGCGGAGCAGCTTCCGCGTCGGAAAAAACCTCAGGGATCGCATAAGCGAAATCTTCTCGGACGGTCATATATTCGGCGTATCCGCCGTTCACATCTCTCCCCGTCGCCCGGAAATCAGGGCAGAGATTCTCCCTCCCGCTGCGGCAGAACTTGCATTTCCCGCAGGCCGAGTAAATCCAGGCCACACCAACTCTTTCTCCGGGTTTGGACTTGCTGACTTTGCGGCCAATTTGTTCCACTCGCCCCACAACCTGATGCCCCAAGATGATCGGCAGCCGGGGAGGCGGTGTCCTCCCCTCGATTTCATCGAGCTCTGTGTGGCACACGCCGCAGGTCAGAACTTTGAGAAGGAGTTCCTGCTCGTCCGGCGCAGGCCTCGGCATATCTTTCAGTTCCAAAGGGTTTTTATTCTCATTAAGGGCAGTAATTTTCGTCAAAACCATGGCCTTCATAGCTGAAATCTCCTGTCTTTTCGCTATCTATCGTTTGCCTAAAAAATAGCAGTTCATAAAAAAAGAGTCAAATGCCCAACGCTGGAATCGCTGTCTTCTATGATTGGAATGGCCTCGGGAACTTGTTCAATCAAAAATACCTTACCCTGCGCATTCGTTCACTTTTTGGCACATCCATCACCTCGAGGTATAATTTTTTATGTATTCAACTTATGATTTCCAAAATCAAGAAGAGAGGGCGGGACCTATGCCGAAGGGAAGAAAATGAGGGGTTCTCCGTCTAAACAATAACGGAGAGAGAAGAGATGAAGTGGACAGGCAGGGGAAAGATCTCAGGTCATCTTTGGAATTTAATTTCTCCCCAAAAAGGAAATTACCGCCGTCTAGCCTGTATTATTCGTGAACAATCCAGGTTAAGAACGTCCTAGAAAAGTCTCAAAGGAGGTAGTGCCATGCTCAAAAAAATCAGAGGAGGATTGATCGCCTTTATCTTTTTAGCTTCTCTCCCCCTCCTCGGACAAAAAGAAGAAAATACGCTCTCTCTTTCCCTTGAGGAATGTATCTTAAAAACAGTGAAGAACAATCTTGGGCTTGCCGTCGAAGCGCTCACCCCAGAGATTGCCGATCTCTCTGTTTCGCTCGCCAGCGAAAAATTCATACCGGCGCTGTCCCTCAATTATAATAAGCAGGATACCAACTCAGCCTCTTATTCATTCCTTGATGCGTCAGAGACTGTCTCTACTCTGCAAAACGATTACTCTTTCCAGGTCTCCCAGTTTATTCCCACAGGAGGCAATCTCTCAGTTAGCCTCTACAGCTACATGACTGACACAAACAGAAGGGCCACGACTATCAATCCCCGTTATGGAAGCACTCTCCGCTTTACCTTCAGTCAGCCTCTTTTGAAGGATTTCGGGCTTAAAATGAATCGCCGGGAAATCATCGCCTCTCAGAACAATCGGGACATTTCAGAAATGAACTTCAGCCGGGTCCTGGAGGATACCGTATATGGCGTGGAGACCGCTTATTGGAATCTTGTCTACAGCATAGAAAACCTGGAGGTCCGCCGGCGATCATTGAAGTTAGCCCAGGAATTGCTGGAGAAAAACAAAGCCGAAATCGACGCTGGCACGCTTCCTCCGATCGAAATCCTGACCGCTCAAGCCGATGTGGCCACAAGAGAGGCGGATATACTGGAGGCGGAAGCCATGGTCAAGAATAATGAGGATCTTCTCAAGACAATCATTAACCTTCCGGCCGAAGTGGAAAATGCCGAAACCGTGAGGATCATTCCCACGGACAGCCCTTCGGTCGCCAGAGAAGACCTCAGCCTGGAAAAAGCGCTGCTTGTGGCCATGCAGAAAAGGCCGGACCTTCAGGCCACAAGGATAGATTTGAGAAACCAAGAGCTCAATTTGAGCTACGCCCGAAACCAGCTCTTTCCTGATCTGCGTCTTCAGGCTTCTTATTGGAGTCCAGGAATCTCGGGAAATCAGATTCTTTATGAAGATGGGAACGCCCTAACTGGCAAAATAATCGGGAAAATCCCAGGGGCGAGTTCCGATGCCCTCAAGGATGCTTTCAATTTCAGATACAAGAACTGGTCTGTGGGAGTGACCCTTTCTATTCCGCTGAACAGTCTCTTCTCCCGGGCTTCTTACGCCCAGGCAAAGCTCAACCTCGAGCAGGCCAAGCTGAGGATAAAGAACCAGGAACAGCAGATATTCTTAGAAATAAAAACCGCTGTCCGGGCCGTCCAGACAAACTATCAGCGAACCGAGGCCTATCGCGCAGCCCGGGAACTGGCCCAGAAAAAGCTGGAAGCCGAAGAAGAAAAATTCAAGGTCGGGTTGAGCACCAATTACTTCATTCTTCAATATCAAAGGGACCTGGCCAGCGCTCAGATCTTGGAACTCAAGGCCATGGTGGATTATAATATTTCATTGGCCTATCTCAACCGGGTTCAAGGAACAGGCTTTGAAAAGCAAAACACCATTGGTGTTAAAGAAAAGTAAGGGCAAATTGGAAGTCAGTGACTGAATAAGGCAACAGCCAAACCGGCCATAAGGAAAGGACGCATTTATTTTATAGGGCAAAATGATGAAAACGAAATTAAAGAACAAGATAGTCAAAAGAAAAACTCCGCTAATAATTGCCATAGTTGTCGTCATTCTGGGCCTCTTCGGTTGGAGAGTCTACCAGACAGTTTTTATGGCCAAGAAAAATCCAGGAATGGGCCAGAGAGGGATTTCTGTTGCCGTCGAAATTGCACCGGTGGAGAGAAGTTTCATAATAGATATGGGTCAATTTTCTGGGACTCTGCTTCCCAAATCCTATTTCACCATTGTCCCCAAAATTTCCGGGAGATTGAAGCAGCTTCTCATCGATATCGGCGACCCGGTGAGACGCGATCAACTGGTCGCCGTGCTCGAGGATGAAGAATATCAACAACAGACAATCCAGGCTGAGGCGGACCTCCGCGTGGCCAGGGCCAATCTTGAAGAGGCCAAAAGCTCTTTGGAAATAGCCAGAAAAGATCTGGAGCGAGCGAGAACTCTCCATCAGAAAGGCATTCAGTCGGATTCACAGCTGGATGCGGTTGTAGCCCAGTCTGATGCTCAGGAAGCCAGGTACAAGGTCGCGGTTGCCCAGCTGGCTAATAAAGAAGCGGCTTTGGAAGCTTCCAGGGTTCGCCTTTCTTACAGCCGGATCAAAGCCTCATGGGAAAAGGGGAGCGATATCAAGTACGTTGGAGAAAGATTCGTCGATGAAGGCGCCATGCTGTCTCCCAATACGCCCATTCTTTCCATCATTGAACTTCAGCCCATTACAGCTGTCATCTACGTGACTGAGCGAGATTATTTCCGTCTGAAAACCGGACAGAAGGCGATGATCACGAGCAGCGCCTTTTCGGGAATAACATTCAGTGGCCAGGTGGTCAGAATAGCTCCATTATTGAAAGAGACCTCTCGGCAGGCAAGAGTGGAGATTGAAATTCAAAATCCTGAAGGACTTCTCAAGCCCGGCATGTTTATCAACACTCAGATAGAATTCGCCAGACGCGAAGAGGCAACGGTTATTCCTGTGACTGCCCTGGTCAATAGAAACGGCCAGCAGGGAATCTTTCTGGCAGATATTGAGAACAGAAAAGCAAATTTCAGAGCGGTCAAGGTTGGCATCGTCGAAGGAGAGCGGGTAGAAATCCTTGAGCCTTCCTTGATTTCCGGATATGTGGTCACCCTCGGACATCATCTTCTGGAGGACGGCGCAACCATAATTCTGCCCCCGAACTTACCCCCCTCTTCAGAAGTCAATGCCAAAACTTTCAGGAAACCAACCACAGGCGAGAAAAACTCTCCGGGAGTGAAACGATGAGCCTCTCCAATTTCTCGATCAAACGTCCCATATTTACCGTGATGATAATCCTTGCTGTCATTGCGGTCGGTGTTGTCTCGGTCAGCCGTCTTCCCATCGACCTGATGCCGGAAATAACCTTTCCCACTCTCAATATCTCCACTTCTTATGAAAACACTGGCCCTGAAGAGATCGAACAGTTGATAACCCGGCCGATTGAAGAAGCCATGAGCGCGGTCCCGGGCGTAGAAGAGGTTTTTTCCGTTTCCTCTGAGGGAAGCAGCTCAGTGCGTGTCATGTTTTCCTGGGGAGTTAACCTGGATGCCGCGGCCGATGATGTCAGGGAACGTCTCGATCGGGTGATTCCCCGGCTGCCTGAAGATGTCACCAGGCCGACACTCCGGAAATTCGACCCCGCCATGTCTCCCATCCTAATGCTCGGGGCCTTGAGCAATCTCGACCCTATCCAGACCCGTCGGATCATTGACGAGCAAATTTCTTACCGGATCGAGCGGGTTCCAGGAGTAGCGTCGGTCGATATCATGGGCGGACGTGAGAGGGAAATCCAGGTCAACCTTCATCCCGATAAAATTAAAGCTCTCGGCCTTCCGCTGGATTTGATCATCAATAAAATCAGACAGGAAAATATCGACCTGCCCGCGGGAACGATCGAAAAAGGAAATTATGAAATTCTCATCCGTATCCCCGGTGTCTATACAAATCTGGATGAAATCAGAGATACGGTTGTGGCTACTCGGGAGGGAGTTCCCATTCAGCTAAAAGACATTGCCGGTATTGAGGATACATTCCGGAGAATAACGCGCATCGTGAGAATCAACGGAATGCCTGGAACCCGGATTGCCATCTATAAACAATCGGGTAAAAACACGGTTAGAGTGGCCGAGGGAGTGTTGAAGGAGATAGAGAAAATCCAGCAGGACATCCCTCAAATCCGCTTGGTGCCGGTTTCAAACAGCTCCGAATACATTAAAAATGCCATCAACAATGTGAGTTCCGCGGCTCTTTATGGCGGGATCCTGGCCGTTTTAGTGCTCCTTTTCTTTCTCGTAAATATTCGGAGCACGCTTGTCATCGCCACCGCCATTCCTATTTCGATTATCGCCACTTTTGCCCTAATCTATTTTGGCGGGTTCACCTTAAACATCATGACCCTCGGTGGGCTGGCCCTCGGCATCGGGATGCTTGTCGACAATTCTATCGTTGTCCTCGAAAACATTTATCGTTTGCAGGAGTCTGGTGATCCGCCTTTCAAGGCCGCTGTCAACGGTAGTCAGGAAGTTACTTCTGCCATCATCGCCAGCACTCTTACCACTGTGGCTGTTTTTATGCCCATGGTTTTTGTCCGCGGCATGTCGGGCATCATGTTTAAACAATTGGCCTATGTGGTCAGTTTTTCTCTCCTCTGTTCTTTGTTTGTCGCTCTGACTTTAGTCCCCATGCTCTCCAGTCGCATTCTCAGGCCAACACAACTGGCCAACCCCCATCCGAAAAAATGGAAAGAACGAGTCGTCATCCTTCTCCATAAGTTTTTCAGACAATTAGAAAATAACTATAAAAGGGTTCTCCATTATGCTCTGGATCACCGGTTTCTGGTTTTGGGAATAACGGCCTTGCTTCTGGTCGGAAGCATCGCTCTCATCAGGCTTGTGGGAAGCGAATTCATGCCTGCCACAGATGAAGGAGAAGTGCGGGTGACGGTTGAGATGGAAGTTGGAACCAGGCTGAATATCATGGATGAAAAGTTCCGGATGATCGCGGAAATCATCCGGAGGGAAGTTCCGGAGCAACAGAGCATTGAAGAAGGTATCGGAGGGGGAGGCTGGCGGGGCGGCGCTAACACCGGAAATATCACCATCAAACTCAAACCCAAATCCGAACGCTCGAGGTCAAGTGAGGCAATCGCCTCCGACCTCAGACGGAAACTTTCGAGCATTCCGGGAGTCATCATCCGAACCCGGGCGAGCGGAGGTCAAATGATGTTCGGCATCCGAGGAGGCGGAGGGCAAGAGAGGGTTCAGGTCGAAATCCGGGGCTACAACCTGGAAATGGGTGAAGCCCTGGCCCAGCAGGTCAAAAAAATAGTCGAAAATGTCAAAGGAATTGCGGACGTAAGACTCAGTCGGGAAATAGGAAACCCTGAGGAACTTTTCATCATTGACCGGCAGGCAGCCGCGGACATGAAACTTTCGGTGACCCAGATCGGCAGGACTACCCAGACTGTTCTGACGGGCACCCAGGCAAGCATGTACCGGGAAGGAGGGCATGAATTCAGAATCCTGGTTAAAGTCAAGGATTCGGAACGGATGGATATTGATAATATTCTCGACCTGACTCTGACCAATGCAGAGGGAGAGCCAGTGAGCATGCGGAATGTCGTCAAGGTCCAGCCACGGAGGGGGCCTATGCGGATTGAGAGGAGAGACCGGGAACGGGTTCTTAGCATTTCGGCCGAAATCTCCGGAAGAGACCTCGGGTCCATCCTGGGCGATATCCGTGAAGGGCTTCGCTCTGTTCCCATCCCCAGGGACTTCAGCATCGCCTTTACGGGAGACTATGAGGAGCAACAGAAGGCTTTCCGGGAACTTCTGGTGAGTATTATTCTGGCCATAATGCTGGTATATATGATCATGGCCATGCTTTACGAGTCAGTCCGTGATCCATTCATAGTCATGTTTTCAGTCCCCCTGGCCGCTATCGGCGTTATTTGGATGCTCTTTCTCACCGGCACAACCTTCAACGTCCAGTCTTACATCGGGTGTATTATGCTGGGAGGCATCGTGGTCAATAACGCCATTCTGCTCGTGGACTACACAAACCTTCTCCGGCGCCGCGACAAAATGGGTTTGCGGGAAGCGATCGAAGAAGCAGGCCGACGTCGTCTGCGTCCCATATTGATGACAGCGCTCACGACCATCATGGCCATGATTCCTCTTGCCCTGGGACTCAACGAAGGAAGTGAAGCTCAGGCACCGCTGGCCCGCGCCGTCATCGGCGGCCTGTTGAGTTCGACCTTGATCACCCTGGTCGTTGTTCCTGTTATCTATTCTATTTTCGAAGGTCGCGTGAAAAAGAGAAAACAAGAGATCTAAGAATCATTTGTTTCTGACTGACGGACCGGAGTAATAAATTTTCGTTACAATCAGAGGGGATTTATATGCCCGGAGAAGCCTCTCCTTCCTGCAGAATCTCGACCTCAATTTCAACACCCTTCCTTCTGTATTCATCCAAAGTATGATGGATTTCCTGCTTTGCCTGAAGAAGACTTTCTTCCGGATTGATCCTCCGGTCAATCGTAAAATAAGCCCTGTCAGGGACAACATTGAAATTAAACCCGCTCTCAGATTTCTCTCCCATAAGCATCACAGAACGATTCGCCTCAGGGAGTGAACCACTCCCGCCATTTGCTCAAAAGCATTAACTTCCTGATGGGCAAGTCCCACTTACTTTTTTATCAAATATTCATCAATAAAATTGTCCATTTGGGCTCTTGCTTCTTCCATGGCCTCTGGATTGAAGCCATGTCCCTCCTCTTTAAAAATCTTTATCTGATAAGGAGCACCGGCCATTCTGTAAGCATTTTCCAGATTGGCTGCCCATTTCACAGGACAGATTTTATCTTTTTGGCCATGAAGGATCAGCACCGGAACGGGGTTGCGTCTAATGGCCTCGATATTGACCATATTCGGGTAAACAACTCCATAAAAATTCACCCAGGCCCGAAGCGGTTTGTTTTCCTCGATCATCTTATAGGCAAAGTATCCTCCGCGCGAGTAACTCACAACTCCTGTATGCTCGGAATCGATAGAAGCGTGCGATTTGAAAATTTCATACCACTTGTTCAAATCAACGACGCCTTTAAGAAAATCATTATCATTGAACTCCGGAGCCAGGCAGATAAAGTTCTTCCGGGCATACCGGCTGAGAATTTTTTTAAGATTGATGGCTGAACCACTTGCTCCGCGGAGAAAAATGATCCCAGGATACTTTCCCGGAGCTTTGGGAGAGGCGATGAAGCCAACTTTATTCCCCAGGGATATGTCCACAAAAATATCTTCAAAAACGACATCTCCATATGTGTAAACCTGGGGATAGGATTTCTGATAACGTTCGTTGACCGCTTTGACCAGAACTTTAAGAGAATTCTCGGCATCGGAGTATTTTTTGGATTGAATAAGCTTCTCGCAATCATTCAAGGATTGAGAGAGGTCCTTTGTGTCTTCGCCGCGAGTTTCCAGGTCAAATATTCTTGAAGAAACCTGGTAAAAGGTGAAATTCAACTGTCTTAAATTTGTAGAAAGGCCCTCATAGTTGAGGAGGAGAATGGCTAAAAGGACGCTAAAAAAGATTTTTCTTTGAACTCTCATGGGATTTTGCCTTCCTTGAATTTTATTTGTTAGCTCGAACATATCATCTCCTATTTATTTTTCCAGTCTTTTCTTATAACGTCAAGTCGTGCTCCCCCCAAAGCGCTTTTTTATCTGATTTCGACTTCGACCGTGAAGAATCTAAAGTTCCTGTAAACGACGGCCGTCTCGGACCGGACGAAGGCGCGGCCCCATGCGCTGATGTAGGCTTCCTCAACGAAGAGGCGGCTGGGGAACCGGATGCCGTTTTTTGGAGGATCGTGTCCAGACCGTTGCCCGCTATGCATTGCCCGTTTCCCGGCGGCTGTCGGGAAAGCGCCAGAACATTTGCGAAGATCAACAACGCGGCCAAAACGGGCGAAATAACGATGATCGTTGAATGTCTCGCTCGAGTCGTCACACACGCCCTCCCCGCCGCAAACCTTCTACCTCAAAAAAGCAGCAAGAGATGTGGCAATCGTTTTCTGGAATCTCAGGGGAGCAACTTCTTTAAAATCTTCGCGTTATGTCCTCTTTGAAGGACAATAGATATGCGGCCTGGACATCAGAGCTATAGCAAAAGCTTTCTTTAGCCTAAAATTGTCAGCCAGCTATTTAGAATATAGCGTTCACTTTTCGGCTTCTTGGCAAAAGGATCTCGCGAATGGAGAGATGAGTCAAATGCAGAGAGCGGATTTCTCTCCCCCTGTGCCAAAAATGGCTGATTGACGATGAATGCTATGACTTACGTGGTTGGACATCTGTATTGGACTGGTCTCGATTGCTAATTCCAGTTGCCATTGTAGTCATAGTTGCTATCGCCTTGATCATCACCTTTGGCCAACGCAAGATCCCCTCAGCTGGCCCCGAAGATAATTATTGACCAGGCCATCAGGATGATGAGAATTTTTGATCTGTCATCACGTCTCTACAAATGAGGCGATTATGCGCTTACGGGCGTCTATGCCATAATCGGGACGCCAGGACTTATGTCCTGCCTCCACTCGCCTCAATAATTCTTCAGCCCGGCCAGCCTCTTCCTGGCATCCTCAAGCTCGGGAATGCCGGGGTTGGCATCTTCCCAGAGGTCAATAAATACTGAGATTGTAGCTTAGCAAAACTCATGAACTATCCAAATTCTCCTGGACCGGAACAGGGGCGGCGTTTGACGTCCGGTGGATTCCGGCATACAATGAATGTTCCTCCGGCCACTCCAGTGGTGCGGAAGAAAATGAGATGAAAGCTATCAAGTACTCTTTCCAGAAGATCGCGTTCGTCGGGAATTACATCCCAAGGCGGTGCGGCATTGCGACGTTCACGACCGACCTGTGCGAGTCGGTTGCCCGGGAGGTGCCGGACATCAACTGCGTGGCGGTGGCGATGAACGACACGCCCGAAGGGTACGCCTACCCGGACCGGGTGCGGTTCGAAATCGCCCAGAACGACGTGGAGCAGTACCGGGAGCTCGCCGACTTCCTGAACATGGGCCAGGTCGACCTCGCCTGCATCCAGCACGAATACGGCATTTTCGGCGGGCTGGCAGGCAGTCACCTCCTCGTGGCTGTGCGCAGGTTGCGGATGCCGATCGTGACCACGCTGCACACCGTGCTCAAGCAGCCGGACGAGGCGCAGAAGCAGGTGCTGATCGAGCTGTGCGGACTTTCGGAACGCGTCGTCGTGATGAGCCAGCGGTCGGCGGCATTCCTGCAGGGAATCTACGGCGTTCCGGCAGAGAGGATCGACATGATTCACCACGGCATACCGGACATGCCGTTCGTGGATCCGAACTACTACAAGGACCTGTTCGGCGTTGAGGGACGGCGGGTGATACTCACGTTCGGTCTCCTATCACCGAACAAGGGCATCGAGTTCATGATCAACGCGCTGCCCTACGTTGTTCGGCGGTTCCCGGACGCGGTGTATCTGGTGCTCGGAGTAACGCACCCGAATGTGAAGCGTGAGAAGGGGGAGGAGTACCGGCTCGGGCTCCAGCGCCTGGCGCGCGATATCGGAGTTGCCGACCACGTCGTCTTTCACAACCGGTATGTCGACATCGACGAGTTGTGCCGGTTTCTCGGAGCAGCCGACCTATATGTCACGCCCTACATTGTCACCGAGCAGTCGGTGTCGGGCACGCTTGCCTACTCGCTGGGCACGGGCAAGGCGGTCGTTTCCACGCCATACTGGTACGCTGAGGAACTGCTCGACGATGGCCGGGGCCGACTGGTGCCGTTCCGGGACGCGAGCGCACTGGCGGGTGCCGCCATCGAGCTGCTGGAGAAGGAAGCCGAGCGTCATGCGATGCGCAAGCGGGCATATGCCTTCGGCCGCATGATGGTCTGGAAAGAGGTGGCCCGGCAGTACCTCCAGACGTTTGAACGGGCGTCACAGGAACGGCTCATCTCCCATGCCCGACCCAGCCTGGCGCGCAGGGCCGACCCACTGGACATCGAGTTGCCGGAGCTGAACCTCACCCACATGCTGACGCTCACCGATGACACCGGCATACTGCAGCACGCGCGACGGACTGTACCAAATCTCTCCGAGGGATATAGCACCGACGACAATGCCCGTGCCCTGATCGCGGTGCTGCGCGCCCAGCAGGTCGAGGAGGACAGCGAAGCGCTACGCCGATTGGCGACCCGCTATCTTGCTTTCATCGACTACTCACTCAACCGGGAGAGCGGCCGGTTCCGCAATTTTCTCGGGTACGACCGGCGCTGGGCAGAGCCGGCGGGGTCTGAGGACGTGCACGGCCGTGCACTCTGGAGCCTGGGCTCGACGGTCGGAGCTTCGAAGGACGACGGGATCGTGGCCCTGGCGATGAACCTGTTTGAGGCCGGGCTGCCCGCAGTTGAGACTTTCTCCAGCCCGAGGGCCTGGGCATTCTCGCTCTTGGGAATCTGTTCGTTCATCAAGCGGTTCCCGGGCGCCAGCGAAGCGCGACGGTTCCGCGACAGCCTTGCCGCCCGGCTGCTGCAGCTGTACAAGGCAAACACCCATGAGGAGTGGCCCTGGTTTGAGCAGTCGCTGGCCTACGAGAATGCCCGGCTGAGCCAGGCCCTGTTGCGCGCCGGTGCAGAGATGGAGAATCAGGAGATGGCTGATGCCGGGTTGAAGTCGCTGGCTTGGCTGGTTCAGGTTCAGACCGTGCCGGAAGGATACTTCGTGCCGATTGCGCATGTGGGCTGGCGCCGGGGCGCAGATCGCGCCCGGTTCGACCAGCAGCCGGTTGAGGCTCAGGGTACGATTGAGGCGTGTTTCCGGGCGTACCGCGTGACCGGCGAGCGGCGCTGGCGGGAACGGATGGCATGCGCGTTTGAATGGTTCCTGGGCAGGAATGACCTCGGGTTACCGCTGTACGACTATGCCACCGGCGGGTGCCACGACGGGCTGCACCCAAAAGGGGTTAACGCGAACGAAGGCGCGGAATCGACGCTGGCCCTGATTTGCTCGCTGCTGACAATGCGCGTCGTCGCAACAATGAGTGAGGATGGAAGCACATGACGGACAGTCGTTCCCCGGCGAATTCGCTCTTCACCCGGAACCCGCGCAATCCGTTGCTGACTGCTGCGGACTGGCCCCACACCGTCAACGCGGTATTCAATCCGGGCGCGGTCCGGCTCAAGGACGGCACCACGTTGCTGCTCTGTCGCGTCGAAGACCGGCGCGGGATTTCGAGCCTGTGGGCAGCGCGCTCCAGCAACGGCGTGGACAAGTGGGAGATTAACCCGAAACCGACGCTGGCACCCGAGCCGGACAAGAATCCCGAGGAGGTGTGGGGCGTAGAGGATCCGCGGATCGTCTGGCTCGAGGAGATAGGCAAGTACGCCATCACCTACACCGCGTACTCGCAGACAGGACCGGCGGTTTCGATGGCCCTGACCGAGGACTTCCGCGCCTTTGAGCGGCTGCGGCTTGTGCTGGCGCCGGAAGACAAGGACGCGGCGCTCCTTCCCCGGCGCTACCGGGGTTGCTGGCTGATGATTCACCGGCCAGTTACCGGACGCGGCGCCGCCGACATCTGGGTGGCGGAATCGCCCGACCTGCGCCATTGGGGCAAGCACCAGCTGCTGCTGGCGGCACGGCGCGGTGCGTGGTGGGATGCGAGCAAGATCGGCCTTGCCACGCCGCTGATTGAGACCGAGCGCGGCTGGTTGATGCTCTACCACGGCGTCCGTGCGACCGCGTCCGGGTCCCTGTACCGGCTGGGAGTCGCGCTCCTTGACCTGGCTGACCCGCGCCGGTGCCTGATGCGCAGCGACGAATGGGTCTTCGGTCCGCGCGAGGCGTACGAACGGCAGGGCGACGTGGCTGGTGTTGTGTTTCCGTGCGGCTACACCATCGGCGATGACGGCGATACAGTGAACATCTACTACGGTGCAGCCGACACCTGCATCGGTCTTGCGACCGGCCGCATCTCCGAAATCCTCAACTGGCTCGATACCCACGGTGAGGGTGGGTCCGAGCACAGCCCCATAATCTAGGCTGGGGTCCCGGAATGCTTCAGCCCCGGTAACCGCAGCTCGAGACCTGGATCTCCCTGAATTCCTTGTTTTTCATCGCCTATTTCTTCTCCTGGGACGTAGTGTACGTGAACGCTTTGAGCAGCTCGAGGGGCAGGGGGAAGATGATCGTGGAGTTCTTCTCGGCGGCGATCTCCGTCAGCGTCCCCAGGAACCTGAGCTGGAGGGCCTGGGGATTCCTGGAAATGATATCGGCGGCCTGGGTGAGCTTGTCCGCTGCCTGGAACTCGCCTTCGGCGTGGATGACCTTGGCCCGGCGTTCGCGCTCGGCCTCGGCCTGCTTGGCGATGGCCCGGACCATGTTCTCCGGAAGATCGACATGCTTCATCTCGACGAGCTGGACCTTGATGCCCCACGGGTCGGTGCGCTTGTCGATGATCTCCTGGAGCTGGGCGTTGAGCTTCTCCCGCTCCGAGAGGAGGTCGTCGAGATTGACCTGTCCGAGGACGGTCCTGAGCGTGGTCTGGGCGAGCTGGGAGGTCGCGTAGAGGTAATCCTGGACGTCGATGATGCATTTGAGCGGCTCCATAACCCGGAAATAAAGCACCGCATTGACCTTCACCGAGACATTGTCCATGGTGATGACGTCCTGCGGGGGGATGTCCTGGGCGATCAGCCGGAGGCTGACCTTGACCATGCGGTCGATGGGGGAGAACACCAGGATGATCCCCGGGCCCTTGGGCTTGGAAAGCACCCGGCCCAGCCGGAAGATCACGCCCCTCTCGTATTCCCTGAGGATCTTGATGGAGTTCAGAAGATAGAGGACCACCAGTCCGATGATGATGATGGGCGCCGTTAAGAAGTTCATGTTCGCCTCCTTGTTCGGATTTTGACTATGCCCTGGTCACCTTGATTTTCAGGGTCTTTGCGACCTCGACAACCTTCACGCGCTCGCCCCGGCGGAGCGTCTGGTCGGCCTCGGCCTTCCAGATCTCGCCGTGGACGAAAACCCTGCCAGCGGGAGAGAGGTCGGTCTGCTCCGTGCAGGAAAGGCTCTGGCGCACGGTGACTTCATTATAGGGAGTAGGCACGGGCAAGTCAAGAAGTGATAATGATTTGAACTTTTTTAGCGGAGTCATTGAGTTTATTATCAAGGGCCTGATTTTTTTTAAGAGAAGAATATTTCCAGACCCTATTAGATACATGGTAGGATGACCAGGATCTAAATAGTGATTTTCTATTTCTTCTCTGCCCTTAAAATTCCCGCATAGGAAAATACAGGGGAAAAATTATGCTCCGGCAGGAGCTGCGAATTTTGAGGCACCCTATAAAAGGCTGAGCAAGTTCTCAGATAGGCCACCCTTCTAATGTACGCTATCCCGTTTTCATGAACAGGTAATGCCAAAATCTGCCTTAATTCAAGAAATATTTATGGGAAATAATAAGATAATAATTGATGATTTTCTTCCATCTTGTGTGGGTCATCCGGAATCCTTTTCGTTGAAAATAGCTGTGCATACTCAACAGCTCTTGCCTCTTCAGGTTCTTTCCTTATTTGTTTTCTGACCCCCGCAAGTTTCTTCTCGAAAATTCCAGTTTAAGTGACTCGGGCTAATAATAACATTTTAGGGAAATTGCCTAAAATAAGGCAAAAAATGGAAAAAAGACGGTAGCGGGGGCTGGATTTGAACCAGCGGCCTCCGGGTAGATGCAACTTTCTGTCTCAATTATATTTCCTTTGAGATCGCTCGCTGGCCGGGGATATATTTTTGGGCGATCAATGAATCGCAACCCGCATCTTCTCAAGCTCGCCATAATCTTTCTCATGCTCGCCGCGGCGGCCCTGGGTGACGAGCGCCGACAAGCCGGCGTTTTGCCGGAACTCCCCGATCAGAAAATCAAGGACCTTGAGATATATGAAAAGGCCAAATGGGCAAAAAAGTTCCTTCTTACTCTCAAGCATTTCTACGGAAAATCGATTTGGTTTGACCCAATCTTCGAGGAGCTCAAAAAA
>Ga0315280_10002364_pt1 | contig 30660 bp, 25 predicted proteins | sample YL17G06_40_MG_FD_203697 | JGI IMG/M metagenome (GOLD analysis project Ga0315280, IMG submission 203697) | Sediment microbial communities from Yellowstone Lake, YNP, Wyoming, USA - YL17G06_40 | ecosystem: Environmental > Aquatic > Freshwater > Lake > Sediment | place: USA: Wyoming | collected... | reverse complement strand
TGCGCAGCAGCAGGCCAGCCTTGATCATCCTGACAACCATGGTGAAAGATTCCTTGATCAGGCCGCCGGCTGCCTCCTCCCTGGGGTCGATGATCCAGAAATCGGCATCTAAGCCCATGTTTCTGAACACCGTCTCCCCTGCCCCAGAGGTGAGAATGGTCAAGTCATGTCCGCGGGAGATAAGCCTCTTTCCTATCTCTACAACAGGCTTGAAGCCCCCGGAAAAGCCCTTGGGCGACGTGACGCCAACGTTCAGAAAGACGAAGTCCATTTCCTTGTGGCCTAGATGCGGGGGTTTCGCCTTATCCTCACCAGGTCTTGACGGGTGGCTGCCAGGGCACAACTCCTTTCCGAACGAAGAAGCCGCCGCTTTGTGGAATCGCCGATTACGAGCATCCTTCAGTCGCGCTTGACGTCCTGTGAGGCTGCCCTGGTAGCGCTCTCAGCCTCAGCGCTACCGGCGGATATGGCTGAAACCCCCAGCCTCCTGGCGATCCAGCGGAAGGTCTGCCGTAGGCCATCCTCCAGAGAGACCTTAGGCTCCCACTGGAGGATGGCTTCGGCCCTACTTATATCTGCCGTCCTGCTCAGAGGGCCCACAGGCCTGGTGGGGTCGTAGACCGGCTCAATACTCTTGCCTGAAATCCCAATTATCTTGTCCACCAGGGCCTTCACAGGCAGTGCGTGGCCGGAACCAATGTTGATTACCGCTGGAGGGTATGAGGCCCTCTCTTCCAGCCCGAGCAGCGCCTCCACCGCATCGGCCACATACAGGAGATCCCTCGTCTGCTCACCATCCCCCCAGACCCTGAACTCCTCCACAGGATGGAGGATAGCCTTGCGGATGAGGGCCTCGACCACGTGGGCATTCTTGTCCGGCTGCTCGTTTTCGCCATAGACGTTGAAGATGCGGGCTATGCCGATATTTGGGCGCTGCATCCACTGGAGCTGTATTTCGCCCAGGAGTTTGGCCCAGCCGTAGCCTCCCTCAGGGTTAATGTAGCGGAGATCGTCTTCCTTGAGGACAACATCGTAGGACTGCTGGCAGTCTATGGGATAGACAGAGACGCTAGAGGCGTAGACCAGTCTTTGCACTTCTCTCTCCAGACAGGCCCTGAAGACGTTGGCATCGATCACCAGATTTGTCTGAAGGGCCAAGAGCTCGGCCATGTCCGTTCCGTGCAGGAACTCAACGCTGCCCACCCGGGCCGCCAGGTGGAAGACGGATTCGGCGCCCTCTGTGGCTTCCAAGGCCTGTTTGTAGTCCCTCAAGTCTATGGGACGCAGCTCGGCCCGGATGCCTAGATCCCGCAGGTTTTGGGCCCTTCCCCTGGAGAAGTCGTCGGCTATGACCACCTCCCTGCCTTCGTCCAGCAGCCTCTTCACTAGGTGGCTCCCTATGAAGCCTGCCCCGCCGGTGACTACCGTCTTCAAGTGCTACCTCCTTCTGCCAGTGTCTATGGCGATTCGACGTAGGGTGTAGAGCTCGGAGGCCATGACCTCCTCCAGGCGAGAGGGCAGGGAGCGCCAGTCATCCCACACGGCGCTGATGAGGCGGCCCGTGAGCCCGTCGGACGCCCCGGAGGCCAGGAACAAGGCCAGCTTCGCCGCCGCCTCGGGCGTGGCCCGCTCTTCTTGAACCCGGCGGGCCTCAGCTAGGGCCCTCTCCCCGGCAGCGCTGCCCGCGGCCAGAACCTCTCTTGTCATCTTCGTATAGACGGCCCCGGGGGCGATGGCGTTGACCTGGATATTAAAGGCTCTTAGCTCCTCGGCCAGCGTCTCAGTAAGACGCACCACCGCTGCCTTGGAGGCGGCGTAGGCGCTGAAGTAAGGTCGTGGCGATGTGGCCCCACCGCCGGCCAGGTTAATGACTTTGCCCCCGCCCTGGCGGATCATCACCGGTATGACAGCCCGGCAGCAGAGGAAAACGCCACCGAGGTTGATGAGGATGGTTCTGAGCCACTCATCAGGCTCGTTCTCCCACAGAGGGCCTATGGGAGGCTGGACGGCGGCATTGTTGACCAGGATGTCTGTTCTCCCGAACAGGGCGAGCGCGGAGTCCACCAAGGCCTCCACCTCTTCCCTTTGGGACACATCCGCCTTCAGCGCTATGGCCTGTCGACCCATAGAGCGTGCCTCCGCTGCTGTCGCCTCTACATCGGAAAGGGTGCGGGAAGCCAGCACCAGGTGGGCTCCGTCCTTGGCAAGGGTCAGGGCGATGGATTTGCCAATGCCACGTCCCCCGCCCGTCACGATGGCGACCTTATCTCTTAGCTGCATCGAGCTTCTGTCGCCAGTAGTCCAGCATATCGGACAAAGTCTTTCTGAGGGATATGTGGGGCTCCCAGCCCAAGGCCCGCAACTTGGAGTTGTCGCCTACGTAGATAGGGTCATCGTAGGGCCGCATCCGCTCGGGGACGACCTGATAGCGGACCTTGGTGCCCGTGAGAGCGTCCAGCCTCTCCAGGATGTCCCGCATTCGGTAGGCCCCGCCGGAGCAGAGGTTATAGACTTCGCCGGGCACACCCTTCTCGGCCAGGAGCCAGAGGGCCTTCACGGCATCTCTGCCGTCGGTGAAATCCCTGACGGTCTCCAGGTTCCCCACCTTTACGACCTCTTGCAGGCCCTTCTCCACCTCGACAATACCTTTGGCGAAGTCCGAACAAGCATCCCCATCCTTTCGAGGTCCCGTCATATTGAACGGGTGGACCCGTATCACCCGCATTCCATACACCCGCCAGTAGAAATAGCCCAGCACTTCCTCTGCCACCTTACTGACGGCATACATACTGGTGGGGCGGAACTCCCGGTCTTCCTTTAGGGGCATCTCCTTCTCATCGCAGGGCCCGAAGACGGAACTGGAGCCCACAACCACGATGATGGGGTTGAGGCCGGTCTTCCTAATAGCCTCCAGCAGATAGAAAGTCCCTAGGGCATTAGTCTTCAGAGTCTCTTCCGGGTCTTCCCAGGAGTCGGTCACACGGCTCTGGGCCGCCAGGTGGAAGACGGTGTCGGGTCTCATCTGGCTGATGATCTCCTCCATCCGCTCTCGATCTTTGAGGTCGCCCTCTAGAATGGTGATCTTTCCCTTCAGGTGCTCGATGTTGCTTGCATCGCCATAGACCATGCCATGAACATGGAGCCCCTTGGCCACCAGAAGGTCTGCCAGGTGGGAGCCGACAAAGCCTTCGCAGCCCGTGATCAGACAGCGTGTCATGCGGGCCTCCTTGGCTGAGGCCTTGGGCCCCGCATTCGCGGCAGTAATAGGGGCGCGTAATAGCCCAAGAGGACGAAGGAAAGAGAGACCAAGGTGATGGGAAGCTGTCGCCAGGCGACGCTGGGTTGAATGAATATCCCCTTGATGATACGGGGCACCAATCTGCGCAATATCCTGTCGCGCAGAGCGTGCTCCTGAGCGAGAGCCTGCGTTCCCTCCCCTTCTTCCGGATACAACTCCAGAATCCTCCGCCTTTGATAGCCTACGCTGAAGGATCTCTGCATGATATACCTGATGGTCAGTCGACGGCGGCTCACCTTGGCATGAATCTTTACCCCGGGGTTGTAGAGTATACGCCCGCCTGTGAGGCGACGGACGCGTATGGACAGATCAACGTCCTCCGAAGGTGGGTCATACCACGAGGACCTGGCGTTGTTATGCAGCCCAAACTCTGACCTAAACCCGCCCGCGAGGTCGAGGGCACTCTTGCGGAAAGACATGTTCATTCCCCAGCCGTTGCGCACTTCGCGCACCTGATTCCAGCCGTTCCATCGCGTGCAGGAGATGAGCCAGTCGAGTTCTTCAGGGAACCAGGACATGCCGGGATCCTCCCACAAGGGGTAAGCAGGTCCCGTCACGCCGATAACCGAGTCATCGGCAAAGGCCTTGACCACCTCCTCGGCCCAATGTGGGGACAGCACCACATCGTCGTCCACAAAGGCAATAATCTCCCCCCTTGCCTGTTGTGCACCCAGGTTGCGGGCCGCTGACAATCCCCGCTCTCCCTCGTTGAAGACGATGACGACGTTATGAAGCCCCTGCTCCCTGGCGTATCCGCTCACTGTGGTGCACAGCCCCCGGTCTCCCTCTGCCACGAAAACGATTTCAGCAGGTGAACAAGTCTGAGCCTTTAGGCTCCCCAACACGTCCAACACATCTGGCAGCCTGTCCTTCGTATAGGTGGTGATGACTACGGAAAGGGATGGCCTTCGGCTAGCCACGGAAACGCTCCCTAAGGATGTTTTTCAAGATGCGCCAGCCCTGTCGAAGGTTGTGGTTCTTCCCCTTGCCGGTTATTCTGCCAACGTCAGGTTGAGGGACTTCAACCACTCGCAGCCCTGCTTTCTTAATCTTTATATTTATGGTGGGCTCGTCTAGAAAGGATGTGCCGTCGGGGTCCAACTTCTCATATATCCGTTTCCAGAAGGCGTTATAGCCGGCACACAGATCGGTGTACCTGGTTCCAAATAGCATGTTGGTCAGAACCGTAAACATCCAGTTCCCGAATCGCCTGGTAGGCGTAATATTGGGTCGAAGGTTTAGGAACCGAGAACCTTTGCTGAAGTCATAGCCATTGAGGAGCGGGTTAACGAAGTCAGCCATATTTTCGGGATTCGTCTGGCCGTCGGCATCCAGGGTAACGATGATGTCGCCGGTGGCCTGCTGGATGCCGTAGCGAAGGGCATCGCCCTTACCCTCTCCTGGCTGATAGACCACGCGGATGTTGGGCCGAAGCTCCCTCGCCACCTCCACTGTCCTGTCCCTCGAGTGGCCATCCACCAGCAGCACCTCATCGACCCAGTCTGGAATCCTGGGCAACACGTGCGGCAGGCTCTCCTCCTCGTTGAGTGTGCAGATCAGGGCTGTAATGCTGAGCCTTCTCTCCGCTTTCGCCTTCAGGAGGGCGTCCTCGGTCCGGTCTCTAGATTCTGCCTGGCTGCACCCTTGCTCTTGCATTGTCGTTGCGTCGTCCGAACTCATGCTCTCGATCTAGGACCGCCCGGTGAGAGTCACCAAGAGCCAGCGCACCCTTTCTGCGGTTGTCCCCTCGACGGTCGTTAGCAGCCTGCCTAGTACGATGGCCAAGCCAAGCCCCTGCCCCAGCCCATTGCCGACGCCTGCTCCCGCCAGGCCCATCACCGGCAGAAGCGCAGAACTCAGCGCCATCGTCGTCACCGCCACCGCCCCAGCGATGATCACCAGCTCGCCGACCTGCTTCCTAACCCTTAATGCGCCAAGGTAGACGTTCACCACAGCGGCGGGAAGAGCGGCCAGAGCCACGAGGCGGAGAAGCATCACGCCTTCAGTAGCGTAGTCGCGCCCAAAGGCCAGCAGCAGCCTGTCGCCCAGCAAGAGCAGGAACAGGGCGCCGACGGCGGCCACCGCCAACGCGCCCGCCACGGCGTTCCGCGAGAGAACGCGTAGTGCCCCAGGGTTATAAGAACCCTCGGCAAATAGGGACAGGGCCAGGTAGGCCGAGGCCGATGTGAGGAGGTATCCCAAAAACCAGGCCATGTAGAAGTAGGCCGCCTCTGTAGGTCCCAGCAAACCTACTACCACCAGCGGTAGAATCAGGCCAGGCGTCAGAAGCAGCGAATCTGCAACGTAGTTCGCCAGGGAAAAGGGGAAAAGCTTGAACACAGAGGCCGGGTCGGCCACTCCCCCTGGTCGATAACCGGGCAACCCCTTTGTCAGCAGGGCAAACCCGATCACCGCCCCCAACGCCATCGCTATGCCTCCCGACGCGACTATGCCGAAGGCGCCGAAGGAGACTGCCATGAGCGGCAGGGCGAGGCGAGTGAGTTGCAGGAATGTCACCTGAACCAGAATGTATTTCGCCTTTCGTATCGCCACGAAGGCGTACGTCTGCACAGCGTACAAAGTGGAGGCGATCACAAACGAGATGAAGGCCAGCGTGTACAGTGGCTGCTCGCGCAGGAAGTCGAGGCTCCGCGCCCACAAAGGCACGCCGACAAGAAACACGACCGACGATACCAGGGCAGCGACAGCGCTAGTCGTGAACACGGCGTTCGCCAGCCGCGGGCCCCCCGCGCCAGACTCCGGCAGGAAACGGATAAGCCCCATCCCTAGGCCCAGGTGGGAGAACATGGCCAGCAGGGTAACGATCGAGAGGGCCGCTGTGCCTAGCCCGACCTCGTCCGTGTCGTACAGGCGGGCTACCAGCGCCCAGAAGGCGAACCCAGCGACGGCTGCCCCTGCCGCGTTGACCCAGAGATAGAAAGCGTTGGTGAAAAGCGGTGTCCGAAGGAGGTAGACAGCCCTGCGTCCCTGCGTGAGTACGGCCGCCGGGCTGATGCCGCGTTCCCCTACGCTGAGTTCCTCCACAGCTTTCCTTCAGTGCCTGTTGAAAGCCTGGGGGAACTTAAGAAGACCTGCCGCGTGAGCCAGACAAAGCCCCGCTTGCCTCCGCCCACCTCCTCAGATCTGGCTCACCTAGCAGCGGGCAATGGACGCTCTGACAAGTTACGCCGCCGAATTCCCGTTCGGCTCCGCCTGGAGCCGCGATCTAACGAACGGCACGACTCCCCGGCGGCCGGGGAAACTCATCCGCAGAGCGACCCCTGCCGCTCGCCTCCCGTCCATTCCGTCCAGGTCAAGCTGATATGGTCTTTCGACCCAAGGGCCAAAAGCGTTCACTAATTGGTAACGCGCCCAATTCCCGAAGGGAAAGCCCGTGTCTGGCAGCCGCGCATGAAGGCCTCGTGAAGATTGCGTGGATCCACTCGACCTCTCGCAGGGCTATCTGGCCGCTGCCGGGCGACGATGAGTCGTGGGGCTTGTCCTGAGACGGGGGATGCCCTTCTAGCCGGCCCCTCGAGCCCTGGTCTTGCCCGTGCTATTATCGTCATAGGTAGTGTGCCCCTGACAGAAGGCTTACTCATGTCGCAAAGACGAATCGCCGGAAGGCGCCTACGGCGTGCGCGGCTCACTGACCTCGTATTGCTCCTGGGCCTGGCCGCTCTCCTATCCGCCTGCGCGGGCGAAAAGGGGACATCGCGGCCAGACGGCACGGTCACTCCGGTCGCCTCGTCTGCTCTTGCCGTGCCAGCACCCCTGGCTGTCAATACCAGCAGCAACCGCATGTACGTAGCCAGCGAGTCACCTGGCGCCATATCCGTCATCGACGGCGTCAGCAACTCCGTCGTCGCCACCCTGCCCGCGGGCCTCTTCCCCCACGCCATCGATGCCGACCCCAAAAGCAACCGAATCTATGTGGCCGGTGGGGACTCCAAGCTCTGGGTCATCGACGGCATCACCAATAGCATTGGCGCTTCCATTGCCCTAGGCGGCAGTCCCACGGCCCTGGCCGTCAATCCTGACGCCGGCCGCGTCTACGTGGCCGACTTCGAGGGCACGCTGTCGGTCATCGACGCCGAGAGCAACGCCGTGGTCGCCACCCTGCCTATCGGCCAGAACCCGGTGGCGATGGCGGTCAACCCCAGCACCAATCGCATCTACGTGGTCACCTACGGCAGCCCTGAGATCTCGGTGATCGACGGGGAGAGTAACAGCGTTATCGCCAAGGTGAGCGTGGGCGAGCTGCCGATCGCCGTAGCGGTGAGTCCGGAGACGAACCGCATCTATGTAGCCGACGGGGCGGTCGGCAATGTCGCCGTCATCGACGGCTCAACGAACACCTTGATCGCCAGCGTGAAGCTAGGTGGCGTGCCGAGCAGCCTGGCCCTGAACCCAGCCACTGATCGTATCTACGTGGCGGAGGCTGGTACCGACATTATCTCCGTGCTGGACGGCGCCAGCAACGCTGTGATTGGAACCGTGGCTGTCGGCGGTTCGCCTCGGGGCCTGGCGGTCAATGCCGTCACCAATCGCATCTACGTCGCCCGTTCGTTGACCGCTGATGTGCTAGTGATCGATGGCGCTACCAACGCCATCATCGCCACCGTAGCGTTGGCTGGTGCCAGCGAGTAGTTAGCGGCAGGGGTCAGGAGGAACTTCCTCCTGGCGGGCCCGCCGCCGCAGCCAGGCCCTGGGAAATCTAAGAGGGGTACGAACAAAGGCGGCCAGGCTGGGGGCAGCCCGGAAGAGCTCGGACAATAGCCGCGAGGGGAAGTCGATATCTCCGTAGTTGTTGATTAGCCCTGCCAGCCTTTCACTACGGAGCTTTGCTAGCAGCCGCTCTAGGTGGGCGTTGCTGAGGGCGGCAAATAGCCGCTGGAGGTCTGACCCTCGTTTCAGCTCGTCGCCTGCATCGGCCATGAATGCCTTCTGATAACGGGAGAGGAAGGCCGCCGAGAAATCCTCTTGCTGCAAGGCTTCCACAGTCACCCTGGCGGCATGTCTGGCGCCCACCAGCCCCATATAGACCCCTCCGCCGGTTGTGGGCTTCACCTGTCGGGCAGCATCGCCCACCAGCAGGACGTTCTCGCTGTACAGCCTCATGGGGCTCCACAAGGGTATGCGGCCGCCCGCCAGTCTCAGGAGGCCGTCGCCGCGGAAGTATTGGGGGAGCCTGGCGCGGAGACGACGAAGCGAATCCAGGGGCCTTAGACCGTTAGCGGTGCCGGTTCCCACCCGCAGGCGCCCATCGCCCAGGGGAATGACCCAGGCAAACCAGCCAGGGGCCACGTCCTTGTCCACCAGGACCGTCACCTGGTCTCTGGCCGCCTCTTTAGCTCTTACTTCCGCCGCCAAGCCGAGAACCGTCCTGTCGAGCCTGTGCACGCCCAGCTGCTTAGCCACCCTCGACTGGACGCCATCAGCGCCGATGAGCAGCTTGGTCAGAACCCTCGTGCGGCGACCCTGCCTCTCCATCCACACTGTCACCAGGCCACCATCCCGCTCCAACGCCAGGAATTTGGCATCCAGGAGAAGCTCTGCCCCTCTCTCCCGCGCCTGGCTAGCCATTGCCTGGTCCAGGCGCACGCGGTCGATGGCGAGGGCATACACCCTGTCGCCACCAATCGAAAGCTCCTTACCCAGCGGGGACTGTATGGTGGCCCTTCGGATCTCGTTCTGGACGACCTCCTCACCCACCTCGGCCAGAGCGAGAGTGCGGGGCGTCACCAAGCCGGAGCAGTGCAGGGGCTGTCCAATGACCCTGTGCTCCTCTAGGAGCAGGACGCTGAAGCCACGGCTAGCGATATCCCTGGCCACCGCTGACCCGGCGGGGCCAGCCCCCACTACTACAGCGTCATAGCATTGCCTCATGCTTGACCCCCTCGCCTCGTGCTTGTAGCGTGCGCCGGCGGGTGGGAGGCCCCGGCTGGCACTGACAGCGCCGACCCGAGTGTCTATGGGGCCACACCGGGAATTGCCACCTCCCGCCCGGCATAGATCGTACTTGCATCTGCGATCCCGTTGGCCTCCATTATCGCCGCTGGCGTGACGCCGAAGGCGGCGGCGATGGAGGTCAGGCTGTCGCCTGCCTGCACTACGTAGGTGGTACCCGGAATTATCAACTCTTCGTCGGCTAGAATGGGGCCAGGCTCAGGCATGCCGTTGGCAGCAGCAATCGCCTCTGGGCTGACACCGAAGCGTTTCCCGACCGAGGTCAGTGTATCGTCAGGTTTAACCGCATAGATGAGCCCACCAGGGCCCGCCGTCAGGACGGGGGGAGGTGGTGTGGGCAGCGGCGTGGGGCTGACAGTCGGCGTAGGCTTGGGTTGCGACGGGGCTTCCGCAACGAGCGTTTCCGTGGGAGGGCCTTCCACGTCAACCCATAGATGGACAGCCCTGTACGCCTCGCTCACCCCGTCCACCTCAACCTTATAAAGCAGAAACTCCACCTCTTGGCTGTTCCCCGCCTGGTTGGGAACCAGAGTCACCGGTCTCTCCCACTGTTTCCCGTCCTGGAGCCTCAAGCTGTCAATGAGGCCGGCTGCCTTTCCGTCTACTGTTGCCTCTATCCTGTAGCCTGCGTCGTCTCCCTCGTGATTCACCACGCCCAGGATGACCGTCAGACCGTCCCCGAGCTCAAGCGTTCGTGGGTAGTCCTCGGCTCTGCCGCCCGGGCCCAGGATGTAGAACTCGCTGAAGCTCTCCGAACTGCCTCGCGATGTCGCCAGGAAGGCCGCCGCCGCGCCAAACCCTACCGAACAGAGTACCACGATCAGGACCGCGGCTACTCTAGCCAGACCGACTTGAGACCACCTTGGCAGGGGGACATTGATGGCGAAGGCTTCCTCCGGCGGGAGGGCCCGCCTTCTATACACGGCAGCACCTGCACCCATCACGATGAACAGGCTTACGAAAGCCAGGATTGGATTGAGGCGGATGCCCCAAGGCGAATAGTTGAGGGCTAGGCCAATGAGGGGGACGATGGCGATGCTCAGGCCGAAGCTCAGGGCCGCTCTCTCGATGGAATCGAGATCCCCCTTGCGGGGATACAGCGCGGCCACCAGGACGTAGCCAGGGAGCAGGAGGACGAAGGGCAAGCCGAAAACGATACGAACCGGTGCCAGCGCGGGAACGAGGAGCGCGACCGCAACGGTCACCAGGGCGCAGGCTGTTGCAATGATAAGGTCGAGGTTTCTGGTGAACATCAGCCCTTCCGCTCCTGAACTCCGTTCGGAGGGTGGTGCATTCTCAGCCGAGTTGCTCTATAATTTGAGGTTAATATTTCGTGCGTCCTCGGGGGTAGCTCTTTCCGCGAGCGGCGGCCGCGCAGATGGGCGCGGCCGCCAAGGGGAAGACCGGCCCGGCCGGTGCGGCAGTTAATGCCGGTGGGAAGGGTTGCATCCCGAGGATTCTTGATCTTGACCGTTGAGGTCAGAGGGCTGACCCACATGCGTAGTGGTCCCCACCAGGCTGAGGCAACTGTTATCAGCCGTCCGCCTTCCATCTCCGCCGTCTTGGCTATTCGCGTCAGGGCTGTGCCTATGATGCCCATCCTGGCCGTTGTCTACGTTATCCTCATTGCTGTTGCCGAGCTTCTCACCGTACTGACCGATGCCCGCTGGGGCCTCGCCCTGCACATCGGTATTCTTACAGCCCTTCTCGTACAGGCCTCCGTCGTGATAGACCAGCCCTACCACAAGCTGCTGCTGGCTCTGGCGCTCGCCCCTCTCGTTCGCATTCTCAGCCTGTCGATGCCGCTGGAGGATATCGATCTCATGTACTGGTACGCCATCGTCGGCGCGCCCTTAATGATGACGGCCCTCTTGGTCGCCCGCACTCTGGGCCTGAGTTGGCGCAGTCTTGGCTTCACCCTGCGGTCCCTCCGTATTCAGGCCCTGGTGGTCGCCGCCGGCCTCGCCTTCGGCGTCGCCGAGTACTTCATCCTCAAGCCTAAGCCCCTCATCGACGAGTTCAGTTGGGGCGCCTTCTGGCTACCGGCTCTCATCCTTCTGATCGGCACCGGCTTCAATGAGGAGCTGGTGTTTCGAGGCGTCATGCAGTCGGCCTCCGGCGATGCCCTGGGAAAGTGGGCCATCCTATATGTAACGGTCGTTTTCGCTGTCCTCCACCTGGGCTACAAATCGGTGGTAGACGTGGCCTTCGTATTCGCGGTAGGGTTGCTGTTCGGCTGGGTGGTGGCCAAGACGCGCTCCCTCCTCGGCGTCTCCCTTTCCCACGGCATAACTAACATCGCACTATATCTCGTAGTGCCCTTCCTGGGCATCGCCGGCACCACCGCGCCCAGTATTGGTGTGCACAATGTGCAGATTTCTCCATACGAGTTTTCACAGGAAGTGCAGCGGTTGGGGGCCATGGCCCCACTACCTCAGATAGAACCGGCTCTGTCACCGAGCGTCACACCCTCCCCCACCCGCACACCCAGCGCCACACCCTCCCCCACCGCCACGCCCGCTGCCACGCCCGAACCGGTAGAGGTGACGCCTGCCCAACCGACAGAGGAGCCCAGCCCGACGGAAACCTACATTGTCCAGCCCTACGATAGCTTGTCCGATATCGCCGCCAAGTATGAGACGACCGTCGAGGAGCTCCTGCGCCTGAACGACCTATCGGAGCCGAATCTCCTCTACACTGGGCAGGCCATCCTCGTCCCCCGCAGGTCCGAAACGGCTGCCAGTACGACCGTACACGTAATGGAGGAGGGGGAGACTCTTGGCCTAATCGCTGAGAGGTACGGCACAACCGTCGAGGTCTTGCTGGAGCTGAATGATCTCCCCGACCCCAATGTCGTTCCCGTAGGCACGTCCCTGGTCGTGCCCCAACCGCCGTAGAGACGGCCCTTCAACGCCCTGGCAAGAGCCCAGCAGGGCTCGGTGTCCCAATGGCGCGACGCCAAACAAGAAAGAACTGGCTCCCTGGAAGGGAGCCAGTTCACAATCGGGTACGGCAAACGTGCTACAAGACTTCTACAACCTTCGCCGCCGCGATGGCGCCGAAGACGAGAAGCAGAGGGATGATCCCTACATTGAGGGCACGACCCAATGCCTGTAACCGAGGGCGACCATCGGCGCCCGCGAGCTCTTTGGCCACTAGGAAGGCGATGAGGGTCAATACGGCCATGAGCCCCAGAGACGCCGCTATCCCTACGGCGGTGGTTATAGTAGACACGGTTGTCGTCGTCACGGTGGATATCATTTTCTCACCCGCCTTTCACGACGACGCCCGATTCCTATTCACCGTAGCACAAGCCTTGATCACTTGTCAATGCCCGCCGCTCGTCCACTACCTCTGTTGCTCATCTAGAGCATCGCGAGCGCCGTCCTATCCTGTAACGTGTTCTTACGCTAGTATGAATGTGTGAAGGTACTTTCCTTCAATCTTGACAAGGCTGGCGTTTGCCTGCGCGCTATGAGGAGGACTGGATATGGTCGCTGCCCTGCCGAAAAACCTGGATGAGGACGGGTTCTACGGCATTCGCCTGGAGTCCATCGGCGGGCTGGGTGCTCACCTGGCCGGCCAGATCCTGGCCGAGGCTGGCGTTCTGGGCCTGGGTCTGAATGGCTCCCACTTCTCCTCCTACGGCTCCGAGAAGAAGGGCACACCCCTGAAATCCTACATCCGCTTCTGCAGCCCCGACCAGACAGTGCGCACCAACAGCCCCATCGAGCGGCCCCACCTGATAGCGGTCTTCCACGAGGCCCTCATCGGTCGGGAGAAGGTCGTCCTGGGCCTGCGACCGGATGGGATCATCATCGTGAACAGCGTCGCCTCGCCTAGGGAGATCAAGGAGCGCCTCGGGCTGCCGGGAGGCACCGTCGGCGTGGTGGACGCTCTGGGTATCGCCGTGGCTGAAAACAGCCGTCCAAACATGGCGATGCTGGGGGCGGTGACCCGTGCCGCTGCCTTCATCGACGCCGAGGCGGTGAAAGCCACCATCCGCCAGACCTTTGAGCATCGCTACCCCCACCTGCTGGAAGCCAACGTGCACGTCTTCCAGCGAGGCTACGATGAGCTCCGCTTGGAGACATTCCCGCTGGAAGGGGAATGGGCGACCGGCGTGGCTCGTCCTCAACCCGCTTATGGCTACCTCAACGCCCCCTGGGGTGGCATGGTCACCAATCCGGGCAACAGCGCCATCAAGGATCTATCGGCTTCCCGCCAGGGCTTTCTGCCTGCCCTGGATCTGGAGAAGTGCGTCCACTGCGGCCTTTGCGACTTCGTCTGCCCAGACTACTGCTTTGTCTGGGAAACCTACACCAAAGAGGATGGCAAGTCTGAGGTGCGCTTGGTTGGCCTCGACTACCGTTACTGCAAGGGTTGCCTGAAGTGCATCGAGGCTTGCCCCACAGATGCCCTAGTGGAGATGCGGGAGACGGAGGGCTACGCTGAGGCTCATAGGGTACCCCTGTTTCCCCACCTGGCTCAGGACAAGTAGGCACGCCAGGTGACTCTGAGCTGATTGGCCAAGGAGGGGAATCATGGCTCAGTTAGCGGCGGAAGAAAAGGCGAAGCTCGTCCAGAAGGTGGACTTCCGCACCGGCAACGAGATGGCTGCCCGCGCGGCCAAGCAGATCAACTTTCACCTGATGGGCTATTACCCCATCACGCCCTCCACCGAGGTCGCCGAGTTTCTGGACGAGATGAGGGCGGGGGGGGAGCACGAGATCCGCATGGTCCCCGCCGACGGCGAGCACGGCGCCGCTGGCCTCTGCTACGGCGCCGCCACTGGTGGTGGGCGCGTCTTCAACGCCACCTCCTCCCAGGGCCTCCTCTACTCTCTGGAGCAGCTCCCCGTTCAGTCGGGCAGCCGCTTCCCTATGCTCCTGCAGCTCGTGAATCGCGCGGTCAGCAGCCCCCTGGACATCCGCTGCGACCACTCCGACCTCTACTATACCCTGACCACCGGCTGGATTATCCTCCTGGCTCGCGAACCCCAGGCCGTTTACGACATGAACATCATGGCCGTGCGTATTGGTGAGCACCCCCGGGTTCGCCTGCCGGTCATTGTCGCCTACGATGGCTTCTTCACCAGCCACCAGAAGCGACGGGTGCAGTACTTCCAGAACGATGAAGCAGTGGCCGATTTCATCGGGCGGCCGCCCGAGTTCCCCCACGCCTTGGATCCTCGCCACCCCATCACCATCGGCGCCTACATGAACGACCCCGACCTGATCAACAGCAAATACCAACTGAAGCTGGCCATGGACGCTGCCCGCGAAGTCATCCCCCAGGTCTTCGAGGAGTATGCCCGGATCAGCGGACGGCGCTACTCCTTCCTCGACCTCTACCGAATGGACGACGCCGAGGCGGCCGTTCTTCTCCTCAACTCGGCCGCCGAAACGGCCAAGGATATGGCCGACCGCTTGCGCCAGCTGGGGCAGCGCGTAGGCGTCGTCAGTCTCAGTGTGCTGCGCCCCTTCCCGGCCGAGGAGGTAAGACAGGCCCTGAAAGGCGTCAGGGCTCTGCTCATCGGCGAGCGGGGCGACTCCTATGGTGGTCAAGGCGGCCCCCTGTCCCACGAGGTGAAGGCAGCCCTTCAGGAGGACCCCCAGAATCGCACCCTCTGCCTCACCCGCATCTATGGCTTGGGGGGTAAGGACTTCTACGCCGAGGACGCCGAGGAGTTCTTCAACCTCGCCCTGAAGGCAGCCGAAACAGGGCAGGTCGAGACACGCTTCGACTACCACGGCGTCACCCCCGGCGATCCCCAGAAGCCGCCAATGCAGGTGCTGCCGCCCCTCACCAAGGAGGAGACCTCGCCCGGCCTGGTGCAGGTGAGCCGCAACGAAGAGACGGGAGAGCTCAGGGTAGAGCCCATCGCGCGCTGGCAGCTAGCCGCGCGGGCCAAGCGTATCACCCCTGGCCACGGGGCCTGCCCCGGCTGCGGCATCTTCCCCGCCCTCAACCTATTCTTCAAGGCGATTGAGGGCGACGTCGTCATCGTCAACCACACTGGTTGCGCCGAGATCGTCACCAGCGGCTACCCCTTCAGCAACCATCGCGTGACCTATATCCACAACCTGTTTCAGAACGGTGCGGCTACCCTGGCCGGCCTGGTGGAGATGTTCCAGGAGCGGCAGCGGCGGGGCGATCTGCCCGCCGGTGAAGACATCACCTTCGTCATGATCAGCGGCGACGGCGGCATGGACATCGGCATGGGCGCTGTCCTGGGCGCCGCCGTCCGCAACCACAAGATGATCATCCTGGAGTACGACAATCAGGGCTACATGAACACCGGGAGCCAGCTCAGCTACTCCACGCCCCTGGGCCACATGACCACTACCAGCCATGTCGGCCCGGCTCAGGCTGGCAAGGCCTTTCACCACCGCGACACTCCCCAGATCCTGGCCGCTTGCCATATCCCCTACGTGTTCACTGGCACGGAGGCCTTCCCCGATGACCTGGTAAGGAAGGCGGCCAAGGCCCAGTGGTACGCCAAGAATGAAGGGCTGGTCTACGGCAAGGTCCTCATCACCTGCCCTCTCAACTGGCGCAGCGAGGAACGCATCGGCGTGAAGGTCCTGGAGGCCGCTGTCAACTGCCGTTTCTTCCCCCTGTATGAGGTGGAGCAGGGCATCACCAAGCTCACCTACGACCCCGACAGAGGGCGGCATCCCGTTGATGTGCGCGACTGGCTGGCACTGATGGGCAAGACCAGACACCTGCTCCAGCCCCAGTATGCCCCCCAGCTCGAAGCCTCAGAGGCGGAGATCGAGCGGCGCTGGCAGCGCCTCAAGGCCATGCACGAGCACCCACAGCTCTAGCAGCAGCGTCGGAGAGGCCCACTTCATCGGCCTCATCGGGGAGGGCGAGCTGGCCACCCTTGTCCACTGCTATCGGCAAGACGAGGCCAGGGCAGGCTGGGCTTTGCCCTTCACGCCCGCAAGCGAAAACGACCATCTGCAGTTGGCTGTAGTGTTTCACATCAGGTGAGAGACGGAGGGTCGGACAGCCCCTGGCCGCTCATCCTGAGCTCGTCGAAGGATGAGCGGGGGCTCATGGTTCGACAAGCTCACCATGAGCGGCTCAAAAAGGAAGGACGGAGTGTATCGACCGCAGTTATCAGGACTGACATCTGGAAAGTCGCGACCCATGATTTCTCACATGTCCTGAAACACGACATCATTTGCAGTTGGCCCTCTGGGGCGGTATGATGCCTCGGATTAGACGGGCTGCCGCTTTCAGGAGGTGCATTATGAAATCCCCGCTAAGGTCTGTTCTTGTCCTGGCGGCCGTCATCGTCGCTGCTCTGCTCGTGCTCGCCATCGCCTGTGGGGGGGACGAGAAGGAGAAGACGCCAACGGCCTCGCCCACGACGGCGGCAGAGAAGACGCCAACCGCTGGCGAGACGCCAGAGAAGACGCCAAAGGCTTCGCCCACGGCAGCGGCAGCGGAAACGCCAGAGAAGACGCCCGCAGGCGAAGCGGGCGAACTGCCAAGCATCCCCACCTACCCTGGAGCCACCGAGGTTTTCAGCGGGACGTTCGACACTGGAGGGGCCTTTCCCATCCCCCTGGGCGGCGATGTCCCTATCAAGCCTGAGGAGTTCGGTAACGTTCAATACACCATCTACGAGACCGGCGACTCCTTAGAGGGGGTCGTCGACTTCTACAAGGAGGAGTTCAAGGGCTGGAAAGAGGAAGGGACATTTGGCCTGGAGGCGGCGGGTCAGAAGGGCGAGGCCGTAGTGTGGACCAAGGACGACGGGAATGTTGCCGCTTGGATGGGGGGCTTTGAGGAGGCGAGAGGAGTGACCAGCTTCGCCATTGCCATGGGAGCTCGCCAGTAGTAGAAGCCAGGAGCAACTGGTGCCGCAAACCACCCCTGGCGGATGTCCGCCAGCGATAGGGTGAGGAGCGGCCGTCGAGAGACGGAAAGGCCCCGGAGAACAGGGCCGGGGCCTTTTGTATTCCAGCCGGGAGAACGAGCCTAGCCCGCCATTGCTCGATAATGGTTGCGGTCGCGGTTGTTGGCGGCCGCGGCAGGCGGTATAATCCCTCTGACCGGCCACGGTGTGATCTTCAGGAGGTGTGAGATGAGGCTCCGAACTTGGCTCCTGGCATCGGTAGCGCTAGTCGCTGTCGCCTTCCTCCTGCTCGCCGTCGGCTGCGAGGAGGAAGCGCCGAAGATCGCCAAGTACCCACAAGCCGAAGGCGTCAAGACCGGCAGCCGTGGTATTTTCCCCATAGCGCTGCCCGGTGACAAGCCCCTCGAACCGGACAAATACAAGGGTAATATGCGCTACAGGGTCTTCGAGACCGCTGATCCGGCCGATCGTGTCCTCGACTTCTACAAGGGCGAGTTCGAAGGGTGGACGATGGAGCTGACCTTTGATGTGGATGAAGCGGGGATGAAAGCCCGCGTGGCGGTCTGGAGCAAGGACGAGCGGAAATCCGCTGCCTGGATGGCGGCCACGGAGGCGGGGGGGATTACAAAGGTCATCGTGATGACAGGGAGTCGCTAGCAGTAGAAGCCAAGAGCGATGTCGCGCCGCGATCGTCCCTAGCGGTTGAGCGCCATCTATGGAGTGAGGAACAGCCGTCGAGGGAGGGAGAGGCCCCGGATAGCACAGCCGGGGCCTTTGGTATTCCAGTCGAGAAAATGGCCGTAGCTCCTATTGCGCGCGACATCGCTCGGCAAAAGATCAGCGGAATGGGGAGAAATTGTCGGCGAAGTATTGACAATGGACGAGGACTCTTTAATATTTAAGCAAGCCGCGGTTGCTGCCTATCGACCGGTCCCCGTAACGCCTGGCGAGCACCCTAGGGCCTAGTGGACGGGACAGAGCAGCCCCCGTACCGTTGCCTAGGCCGTCGGCGGACTGAGATCATCTCAGATCCAAGGAGAACGCCATGGCGAACAACGGCAGCCGCATCATTTCTCGGGTTGTCGGCGCTCTCAAGGAAGCCTTCAACCGCAACCCGGCAGCCTTCAAGGTACAGGCTCTCCGCTTCCAGCAGAAGGAAGGACGGGTGAACCTGTACTTAACCGTTATCCCCGTCCGCCAACTGCTACAGCAGTGCCGGGTGGACTACTTTCGGGAGGACAATCCTAGAGGCTATCAGCGACCCCTAGCGAAGGCGAGACTCAAGCAAATCTCCGCCTTCATCCAGCATGAGGAGGGCATACTACCCATCTCGATCCTTTTGTGTATTCGTCAGCCACACCGAGCGGAGTTCCAGCCGGAAGCTTTTGTCGACAAAGTCAATGAGGGGGTGCCGCAACCGGGTGTGCTAACGATCCCCCAATCTGTCACTCTGTGGGTGGCGGACGGTCAGCATCGACTCTACGGTCTTGAGTATGCCTTCGCCAAGGATTCTGTGGAACGAGCCAAGGACTACCTTCTGCCGGTAACCATCGTGGAAGGAATCGACAGCTATGAGGAGATGCGGCACTTTCATATCATAAATACCCGGCATAAAGGGGTGCCCACGGACATGGTCGATCGTCACCTCCTCCGGATGTGGGAGCTGGAGGGGGCCGCGATTGCCGGGAAGGAAGGGGAACGGAGCTACCTGCGGGCCAGGGCAGCAAAGCTGTGTGACCTTCTTCGCAGCACCCCTGACAGTCCCTGGTTCCAAAAGGTGAAGGTTGCTGGCCATAAGGCTTTGCCCAACCAACTCATCGGCCAGCACACGATGGTGGCTTCGCTGGAGCCGGCGCTCAAGGACGCATTCATTAAGCGCCTAGGCGACGATGACGTGGGCAAGATACTGCTGAATTACTGGTACGCTATTCGCGAGCGCTGGCCCACGGCATTTCTGGAGCCGCGCGACTACAAGATCCAAAAGACAGCCGGTGTTTATGCTCTCCACATGACTTTCCCAGACGTGGTACAACTCTGCCGTGAGACCAACAATTTCTCCAGCCACAGGGTCTACGAAATCCTAGGTGAGACAGGAATCAAGACCGAGTTCTGGCACGCAAGCAGTGGCCACCCGCTGGTCAGGGAGAGCGGCGTAAAGTACATGCGAGCGCTGGGCGAGTACTTGCGGGAAAGACTGCCGACCCTGGTGCTGCCGCGCTTGTAGCAAGCTCGCGGATACAAGCCTGGAGCCGGGGAAGGGATTCGAACCCCCGACCCGCGCTTTACGAAAGCGCTGCTCTACCCCTGAGCTACCCCGGCCCCGACGATGCGATCCGTACCCTAGGGTCCGGACCCATCCATCACTATCTTATCACCCTTCAGCCAGGCGGCGAGAATCCCGAAGACTGTGGCCACCAGCAGAGGGCCCCTAGCATCACATCATTGTGTAACCACCGCTAACGCTGAGGGTCTGGCCGGTGATGAAGCTGGCGGCGTCGGAGGCCAGGAAGACGACAGCGTTGGCCGTGTCCTCCGCTGTTCCCAGGCGGCGCAAGGGATAGCGTTGCTTGGCCGTCTCCTGGGCCTCCGCTGTAAACACCTGGAGCGCGGCCTTCCATATGCTGTGCTCGCTTATCTCCTCCTCACTGCGGGGTACGGTGAGGGCGGGACAGACCACATTGATGGCGATCCCGTAGCGGCCCACCTCGCGGGCCAACGACTTCGTCAGGCCTATGATCCCTGCTTTGCAGGCCGAATATACCGCCTCGCGGTACTCTCCCATGCGCCCGGCCTCGGAGCTGATGCTGACGATGCGGCCGTAGCCGTTCTCTACCATTTGGGGTAGGACGGCCCGCATGCAGTTGATGACGCTCCACAGGTTGATGTTGACCTCTTTTTCCCACTCCTCGCGGGGCTTTTCCAGGAAGAGGCGGTCGAGGACCCAGCCCACGTTGTTGACCAAGACGTGGATGCGGCCGAACTCATCGCTGGCCCGGCTCACCATGGCCTCGACCTCCTGATGGTCAGTCACGTCGGTTCTGATGACGATAGTCCTGCCTCCGACCGCCAGTGTGTTGGCCTGAGACGCCACCTTGTGGGCTTGGCCCTCGTCGATGTCAGCGATGACCACGTTGGACCCCTCGCGGGCGAAGCTTAAGGCGATAGCTCGGCCAATGTTGGACGCGCCGCCGGTGACGATGACGGTCTTGCCTGCTAGCCCCAGATCCATGGCATATACCCTTCTCTACAATGTTGCGGCCAGCCAAATAGCGAGCAGCGGCCTCCAGCCACGAGGCCGCTGCTCTGCCCCTGATCTACGCTGGCCCCGCTAGCACATCAAAATCAGGTCCGCAAGGCCCAGGCGCCTCTACCATTGCCATAGCACTACCAAGCCGAGCGGCTAGGGGCCGGGCTCCCTGAGCGCCGGCAGACCTTATTGCCAGCGGCTCGCTAACCCAGGGCGGCCGTGAGCCGGGCGATCTCTTCGTTGGCCTGGTTGAAGGGCGTCGCCCCTTCCATGTTCTTGATGTCCGCCAGCCGGTCCCGGATGTTCTCGATGGTGATGCCCTTGCGGGCGTCCAGGGTGATACCCTTTCCTTCTATCACCATAGCCCGCGAGAAGTAGCCAGCGCCCGCCACGAAGATGACGCCGCTATCGGTGCACTCCTCGGAGCACGCGTAGACCACGACGGGCGATACGTAGTCTGGCTTCAGCTTCTCCACCATGTCCGGCGGCATTATCGTGGCCGTCATCCGCGTGCCGGCTATGGGAGCGATGGTGTTGCACAGGATGTTGTATCGGGCGCCTTCCAGCTTAAGGGTGTTCATGAGCCCCACCAGGGCCATCTTGGCCGCGCTGTAGTTGGTCTGGCCGAAGTTTCCGTACAGCCCGGCGGCCGAGGTGGTCATGACGATGCGGCCGTAGTTGTTCTCCCGCATGACGGGGAAAGCCGCCTTGGTCACGTTGAAGGCACCCTTCACGTGCACCGCCAGCACCTTATCGATGTCCGCCTCCTCCATCTTCATGAAGGACTTATCGCGGAGGATACCAGCGTTGTTGATAAGGATGTCCACCTTTCCGAAGGCGTCCAGGGCGGTCTTCACAATTCGCTGGCCACCCTCCCAGGTGTCCACACCGTCGTAGTTCGCTGCTGCCTCCCCCCCGGCGGCGCGGATCTCGTTCACAACCTTGTCCGCCGCCATGCTACCGGCACCGGTGCCATCGATTGAGCCCCCTAGGTCGTTGACCACGACCTTGGCGCCGCGGGACGCTAGCAGAAGGGCATGCGAGCGCCCCAGTCCACCGCCGGCGCCGGTGACGATGGCCACCCTTCCGTCGAATCGAACCTCAGCCATGTTCGCCTCCTTCCTGAGACTCGCATCAACAATTCCCAACCTTGGGCAGATCACCGCCTGACGTCGTCACCGCGACGCTTCGGCGGCGATCCGATTGTTCCACCGAGCACAATCTTACCACCAGCGGCGCTGAGCGCAAATCCCCCAAAATGTTGCCCAGTCCGGCCCTCCCTAGAGCACCAGGTAGGTGGCTAGTCCTTCTCTGAGGGGCGTGAGCCGCAGGCCGAGGGTCTCCACCAGCTCCGAGCTGTCGGCCAGGGCATCCATGGTTATGAAGTCGATAGCATCGGGCGTCAGGGGAGGCCCCGGCAGGAACCGCAACAGGGCGGACTGAGCCTTCATCAGCACCTTGGGGACGGGCAGGAGGAAGCGCCGCCTATCCATCACCGCCAGGGCCGTGCGGATGATCTCCTTCATGGTTAGCACCTCCGGGCCGCCTATCTCGAGCACCTTGTTGTCGGCTGCCCGGTTGTCCACCGCCTCGGCCACGGCCCAGCCCAGGTCGTCGATGAACACCGGCTGAAGCCGCTGCCTGCTGCCGTCGCCGATGATGGGCACAAAGGGGAGGAGGCGGCTCATCGTCAGAAAACGGTTGAGGCTGTGATCCTCCGGCCCATAGACCCAGGACGGCCGAAAGATAACATAGGTGATGCCGCTATCCCTGACGGCTGTCTCCGCCCGCCACTTGGCCCGAAACCAGTGGTACTTGGCGTCGGGGGCGGCGCCCGCACCGCTCAGGTAGATGTAGCGCTGGACGCCCGCCGCCTTGGACGCCTCCACCAGGCGCTCGCTGCCGACGGCATCGATCTCCTCGAAGGTATAGCCCCGGCGCCGATTCTCGATGGGTGAGTTGGGGAACTGGACGCAGCCGATGACCACCTCCGTTCCTTGAAGGGCGGCGGCCAAGCTCGCCGGTTCTCTCACATCCCCCTCGCGATATTCGACCTCAATGTACGGGAAGCGAGTCGCCGCTTTGGCTGCGTTGCGCGTCAGGATGGCGACCGGCTTGCCGCGGCGGGCCAGCTCGCGCACGATGCCACCACCCACAAATCCGGTGCCACCGGCCACCAAGATCATCCGAACCTCCGTTGGCGGCTCCCGCCTCGGGCGGCCGCCTAGATCGCCTGAAGCTCGCCGATCAGCGCCTTCAGCCGCTCCTTATCTCCCTGGTTGCGGACGGGGATGACGAGGGCGATGCGATTGACTATCCCGCCCCATCGCTCCCTGATCCTGGCCACGATCTCGTCGTAGGTGCCAATGACGGCGAACTGGTCCAGCATCTCGTCGCTGATCTGCTGCCTCATCTCGGCCCACTTGCCCTCGGCGGCCAGCCGATGCAGCCTGAGGCAGGTCTCACCCCAGCCATGGATGTCCAGCACGCCCTTGTAGGTGCGGGTGGAGCCGTAGAAGGCGATCTGAGCGCGGATGGCCTCCTTCTGCCTCTCGACGTCTTCCTCACTCTCGCCGGTGATGATGAAGCCGCCGCCGGAGATGTCGATATCCTTCAGGGAGCGGCCGGCCTTCCTGGCCGCTCCCTCCATGTTGGGCAGGATGACCTCGCGCAGGTACTTGGGCGTGCAGAAGCCGTGCAGGCGAACGCCCTCGCAGAGCTCGCCCGCCAGGCGGCACATGTAGGGATTGACTGCCGAGATGTGAATGGGGATGTGAGGATGCTCGATTGGCCCAGGGTCGAAGAAGGGGGTCATGAGGGTGTAGGTATAGTGCTTCCCGCGGAAATCAGGGCGGCTCTTGTTCTGCCAGGAGTCCCAGATCGTCCTCAGCACGAGGATGTACTCCCGCAGGCGTGGCCCGGCCGGCGATGGCCAGGGGGTGCTGTAGCGCCGCTCGTTGTGGCCCTTCACCTGGGTGCCCAGGCCCAGGAGGAGACGCCCCCGCGAGAGGGCCTGGATGTCCCAGGCCATCTGAGCCACCACCATGGGGCTGCGGGGGAAGGCGATGGCCACCGCCGAGCCAAGGGTGACCTTTTGCGTGTGCTCGGCGGCGATGGCCAGGGGCAGGAAGGGGTCGTGGCCAACCTCGAAGGATAGAACGCCGTCGTAGCCCAGCTCTTCGGCCTCCCTGGCGGCGGTCGCCACCTGGCTCAGGTCACCTATCGGCAGAGCGGTCTCCACTTTCATCGATTCTTCCCCCGGTAGCTAGCAGTGCGGGAGGGATTCCGTTCCCCTCGTACTGAGCGGCTACAGCGCCCCGATTCTATTGGCCCCCAGGGAGAGCGTCAAGCCTGCGGTTGGCGGCCGGAGGCAAAGGAACAGGGTCCCCGGCTGATGCCGGGGACCCTGAACAGACAATTGGGGGCGCTTTCTTCGTTGTTAGTCGCGTCGGCCGAGGATGGTCACCGCGCAGACGGAGGCCGGCCCGCCCAGGTTGTGAGCCATGCCTAGGACGGGGTCCTTCACCTGCATGCCGTCGGCGCGTCCCTGGAGCTGCTTAGTCACCTCATACAACATGCGGCAGCCGGTGGCGCCGATGGGGTGGCCGAAGCACTTGAGACCGCCGCTGGGGTTGATGGGGATGTCGCCCTCCACCTCGGTCATGCCGTCGCGGACGGCCTCGGCGGCCTTGGGCGGGTCGACGAAGCCCAGGTCGCCCATGTTGAACAGCTCGGTGCTGGTGAAGCAGTCATGCACCTCGGCGAAGCTGATCTCCTTGCGGGGGTCCCTAACGCCTGCCTCCTCGTAGGCCATGGCAGCCGCCTTCTTGGTGGCTGGGAAGCCCAGCCAGTTGTAACCCGGCCTGTACATGGGGAATGTGGAATCAACGGCGAGGGCATTGGCCTTCACCACCACATAGTCGTCCTTATGCTTCATTGTCTTGGCGATCTCCGGCCGAGTGATCACCAGGGCGGCGGAGCCGTCGGACATGGCGCAGCAGTCAAAGCGGCCCAGGGGCCAGGCGATCATCGGCGCCTTCAGGGCATCGTCCATGGTGATTGCCCGACGGAAGTGGGCCTTAGGGTGGGCAACGCCATTCTTATGGTTCTTGACGGCCACCCGCGCCAGGTCCTCCCTGGTCCAGCCCCACTCGTGGAAGGCGCGGGTGGCAGCCAGAGCGAACAAGCCCGGTGCGCTAGTTCCGCTCATCACTGGGTGGCCCCCCTCCATGGGCAGGCCGCTGGAGCCCTGATCCAGAAGCTTCTCCACCCCGCAGGCGACCACGATGTCGTAGACGCCGGCGGCCACCGCGAAGCAGGCGTTGCGGAAAGCGTCCATGCCGGAGGCGCAGAAGTTCTCTACCCGGGTAACAGGCTTGCCGAAGAGCTTCATGGGCTCGGCGAATGTGCCTCCCGATATACCGGTAAAGTGGTACAGCACCCCTACCCAGGCTGCCTCGATGTCCTGGGGGGTGATGCCAGCGTCGTCCAAGGCCTCGTACACCGCCTCTACTAGCAGATCCTCCTGGTCCTTCTCCCAGAGCTCGCCGAACTTGGTGCAACCAACGCCGACGATAGCAACTCGATCCTTAATCCCTGGCATGTCTTCTCCTTTACGCTGAGCGTTAGCGAGAAGGCTTAGCCTCCCCTCACCGGCTGGCACTTCCAGTAGTAGTTGTGGAATCCTGCCCCCTCATGGAGGCAGCGCAGGGTCAGCTCCACCGTCATGCCGATGCTCACCTCCTTGGGGTCGCAGTCGGTCATCTGCATGAAGACGCGTCCCCCTCCCTCCAATTCAACCACAACCCTGGGGACGGGCGTGTTCAGGTACTCGCCACCCACCAGATGGTCGAGGGTAAAGGTGAACACTGTCCCCTTGCGGGCCAGCTTGACCTCGTCCAGCTCATCCTTTGTCCCACACTGCACGCACACCCGCGGCGGCGGGTACTGCACCGTGCCACATTTGCGGCAGCGGGAGCCGTAGAGGGCCAGCTCCATCTTGCTGTCCCGCCAGTAGGTAACAGGCGACGACTTGGGAACAAACCTATCCCTGTCCATGAGCTTACGGAAGGACGCGTAGGCGTTGTAGTTGGGAAGCATCCGCTTGGTCATGAGGTAGGTCTGAAGCGATCTCTTGCCGGGAACGGCAGGGAAGGCGTCGCTGACCTCCACCAGGAAGGCATCGGCGCCGTCACCGTAGTTTGCTACCAGGAGCTTGTCGCCGGCCTTGGACGCATCCATGGCCGCCGCCAGCATCATCAAAACCTGGGGCGTGCCCGTGTTGCCCAGCAAGAGGAAACCGGTGTCCTGGAGCTGAGGCATCTCCAGCCCTAGCTGGCGGCCGAGGGCAGCGTGGGCACGAGGATCGCCAGCGGACAAGACCGCCTTGCTTATGTCTTTAGGGCCGACGCCTTCCTTCTGCGCCAGCGCCTTCGCCGCGGCCAGCATGCTAGCCATGTAGCCGTACTGGGTGTCCAACTTCGGCTCGAAGGCGCGCACATAGCGATCACTGGAGCGCCGCCAGGGGCCGATAACCTCGCTGGTGACGGACTGAAAGCCACGAACAGTCGCCGGGCCTTTCTCGGATAGAAGGAAGGCGGCGGCGCCGTCGCCTAGGAGCTGCTCCCACATCGTCTCCGGCTCGGCCGGACGATTGTCCGCCGCCGCCACCAGCACGCGCTTGGCCGAGCCGCTCTCGATGGCGTCGTAGGCCGCCCTCATGGCCACGGTGGCCGAGCGGACGGAATCAGTGAAATCGGCGGTAAAGATGTCCTGGCGCAGGTCCAGGGCGCCAGCGACCACAGAAGCGCACTGCTTCTCGGTATAGGGCGGAGTGGTGCTGGCGAAGTAGACGCCGTCGACACTGGCCGGGTCGATGCCTGCTAAGCACTCCAAGCCAGCGGCGATCGCCATGGTGATGCTATCCTCGTCGGCGTTGGCCACCGAGCGCTCCCCGGGTACGCCGGGGATGCCCCAAGCCTGGCTCATCTCCTGGCGTCCCAACCGGAATATGGGTATGTAACCTCCGTAGGATGCTATCGCTACCATTCGGTCCTCCTCAGCTCACAACCAGCATGGTGAAACCGCATTTTGGCTATGTGCGACAACAGGTACGCAGGGTAGGGTCATAATAGGAGCAGAAGGCGTCGTCCCAGTAGGGATCCTCGAAAAGAAAACCCCGCTCGTCCTGGCGATGGGCGCTGTTGGCAGCTTCCTTGGGCTCGCCTGGCTGCTCCTTGGCCCGCCGCCGAGGGGCTCTCGCCCTCTTTGCCTCTGCTCTGCGGGGCTTGTCGACGTTCCTCATCGAAAGTGAATCCTGTCACAGTCTACCCTAGGGGCCGCCTTTGAACAAGGCCAAGAAATATTCTGGATTTGCCTTTCCGCATGATACGAGCTGCGCACCAGCGGCCCTGCCTCCACGTGGCGGAATCCCAGGCGCTGGCCCTCCTCGGCCAGCTCCCGAAATTCCTGGGGCCAGTAGTAGCGAGCCACCGGCAGTTGCCTGGGCGAGGGCTGCAGGTACTGGCCGATGGTCAGAATGTCACAGCCGACCGCCGCCAGGTCAGCCATGGCCTGCAACAGCTCTTGGCGAGTCTCCTCCAGGCCCACCATCAGGCCGCTCTTGGTGGGGATGGTGGGATCGAGGGCCTTAGCCCAGGTCAGAAGCTCCAGCGAGCGCTCGTAGATGGCCTTGGGGCGCACCCGCGGGTAAAGGCGGCGCACCGTCTCCAGGTTGTGGTTGAGGATATCCGGCCGCGCCGCCATGAGCGTGGCCAGGGCCTGTTGCGAGCCCTGGAAATCGGGCACGAGCACCTCGACGCTGGTGGCGGGCGACAGGCGGCGAATCTGGTGGACGGTATCGGCGAAGACGGCCGCACCGCCGTCGGGCAGGTCGTCGCGGCTGACAGAGGTGATGACGGCGTGCCTCAGGCCCAGACGCTGCACCACCTCGGCCACGCGAAGGGGCTCCTCGCTGTCCAGGCCGACTGGCCACCCGCTCCGGACGGCGCAGAAGCGGCAGGCGCGGCTACACACGTCGCCCAGGATCATGAAGGTGGCGGTGCCGGCCTGGAAGCACTCGCCGATGTTGGGGCAGCGGGCCTCCTCGCAGACGGTGTGCAGGCCCGCGGCTCGCAACATGGCCTTCAGGCGCAAGTAGCGCGGCCCGCCAGGGAAGGGCACCTTCAGCCACGCTGGCTTGCGCGGCCGCTGCTCGCTCGTCAATCGTTGGCTAGCCATCGATGCCAACAATGATAGCACCATCGAGCCCTTTCAGCGCACTCAGCAAGAGATGGCCCTGGCAGGACGCACGACCCCCAGGATTTGTTACCAACCCCCCGATGCGCCGGGGTAAGACTTAACCGTTTGTATACCTTCTGTTCACCGTTTGGCGCTCCCTATTAACCGCTATCTTCACCCAGGCATGCGATGCTAAGGGTGAACCACCGCGAAGTGGGCGGAGCAACGGCGCTGCTCGGCGGCCTTCGTCGGCCCGCCTCAAGCGACCCCACCGTCCAACCGCAACGAGCCCTCGGAAGTGTCCCTAGTCGGGGGAACCCGCGCGAAGTGGGCGGAAGAAGGCCGCTGTTTGGCAGGCTTCGTCGGCCCAACCAGAGCGGCACCCACCGTCCAACCGCGCGGGCCCTCCCTTGGAGGCCAGCATGGTCATCCGATGCGCGGCGCTGGCGGTGGCGGTGGTTTCGGCTCTGGCCGTTGTTGTATCGCCAGCCCCGACAGGAAGCGCCGCAGATACCACCAGCCCCACGGTCCACGTCCTTTACTTCAGAGCCAAGGACGATCCCCTCGACCAGACCCTGGTGGCGGCATTCGAACAAGGTCTGGAAGATGTCCGCCGCTGGTATGGGCAGCAGGTGGGCAAGACCTTCCAGCGCGACACCCTCGTCGAGGTGGTCGGCCGGAAGACCATCGCCGAATACTGTAGCGACCTGACTTGCCAGCCCGCCAGCGAGTGGGTTGCCGCCTTTCATGCGGTAGTCGGCGAGCTGGCGGAGCGCGGCTACCTGAACCGAGACGATCCCCAGTCGGTCCACCTCGTGGCAGTGCAAACTTACGAGATCAGCTCCAGCCTGGGCGACCCCGGCGGAGCCTGGTTCTCAAGCGACGGCGGGGGTGTGGCCACCATCGGCCAGCGCGAGTTGCAGGACATAGCCGCCGACTGCCACGACGATTGCTACGCCAGGAACAGGGCCCTGGGCATTTTCGCCCACGAGCTGGGCCACGCCTTCAATCTCCCCCATCCTCATGAGGACGTATACTCCGGCGGTGCCGACCCTTGCGATGAGCATTGCGATCAGACCGTAATGTGGGTCTACCCCAAGTACCCCCAGGTCGGGCTTCTCGACGTGCCGGAGCACCCGGAGACAGATGCGCTACGCCGCAACCCCCTCTTCAGCCTGGATGTGGAAACCGTCCACCTCAGCCCTGGCTGGAACCTCATCTCGCTCCCCCTGCAGCCGCAGCCTGAAGCCACCCCTTCTGTGCTAGCGAGTGTGGAGGGCGGCTACGACGTCGTTTACGGCTGGGACGCCGGCGCCGGCCGCTACCTATCCTCTTTTGGAGCCAGCGGCAACCTCGCCCGCCTGGACGAAACCATGGGCTTCTGGATCCGCACAAAGGATGAGGCCACCCTATCGGTGGTGGGGGAAGCGCCCGGCCCAGTCCAGATCCCACTGGTGGAAGGATGGAACCTCATCGGCTACCCCTGGCACACGCCGCTACCCCCACAGGAGGCCTTGGCCTCCATCGACGGCAACTACGACATCGTCTACGCCTGGGACGCCGCCAGCGGCTCATGGCTATCCTACGCTCCGGGCCTGGGCTACGGCACGCTGAAGGAGATGGGCCCCGGCCGGGGCTACTGGCTGCGTGCCAGCCGCGACTGCGTCCTCACCATCGGGTAGCCTGCACGGGCGGTGGCGGAAAGCTCAGAGGCCTGGGGCCTAGCCTGCCAAGGCCCTCTTGCGCTAAGATGATGCCACCACAGGGGGAGGTTTGCGGCATGAGCACCAGCGAAAGCAAGGAATACGTTCTCCGGATGGCCAAAGAGCAGGATGTCAAGTTCATCCGCTTGTGGTTCTCCGACATCCTGGGCAACCTCAAGAGCGTGGCCATCACCGTGGAGGAACTGGAAGAGGCTCTGGAGGAGGGTATCGGCTTTGACGGCTCCTCCATCGAGGGCTTCGCCCGCATCGACGAGAGCGACATGGTGGCTATGCCCGACCCCAATACCTTCGTCATCCTCCCCTGGCGCCCCGCTGAGAACCGGGTGGCCCGCGTCTTCTGCGACATCCTCCTGCCCGGCGGTCAGCCCTTCGAGGGAGACCCCCGCTATATCCTCAAGCGTAACCTCAAGCGGGCTGCCGACCTGGGCTACACCTTCTACGTCGCCCCCGAGCTGGAGTACTTCTACTTCGCCAACCCTGAGGGAACCACCGTCCTGGATAGGGGCGGCTACTTCGACCTCACCCCTCTGGACGCCGCCACCGACCTGCGGCGAGAGACCGTTCTGGCTCTGGAGGAGATGGGCATCGGTGTGGAGGCCAGCCACCACGAGGTGGCCCCCAGTCAGCACGAGATCGACCTGCGCTACACCGACGCTCTCACTATGGCTGACAGCACCATGACCTATCGCCTGATAGTCAAGGAGGTCGCCCTCAGGCACGGCGTCCATGCTACCTTCATGCCCAAGCCCCTGTCCGACCAGAACGGCAGCGGCATGCACGTCCATCAGTCCCTGTTCCGGGGCGAGCGCAACGCCTTCTTCGACGCCAACGATAAGTACCACCTATCGGCCATCGCCAAGAGCTACATCGCCGGTCTGCTCCGCCACGCCCGCGAGATAACCATTGTCACCAACCAGTGGGTGAACTCCTATAAGCGGCTGGTGCCAGGCTATGAGGCGCCGGTCTATCTCTCCTGGGCTCTACGCAATCGCTCTGACCTCATTCGCGTGCCCGCATATAAGCCGGGCAAAGAGGAAGACCTGCGCATCGAGTACCGCGCCCCCGATCCAGCCTGCAACCCTTACCTGGCCTTCGCCGTGATGCTGGCGGCCGGCCTGGAGGGCATCGAGAAGGAGTACCCCTGCCCCGAGCCGGTGGAGGAGAACGTCTTTCTGATGGCAGCGGAGGAGAGGCAGAGGCGGAACATCGCCCACTTGCCGGGCAGCCTCTTCGAGGCCATCGAACTGGCCGAGCAGAGCGAGCTGCTGCGGCACTGCCTGGGCGACCATCTTTTCGAGATTCTTCTCAA
>Ga0315280_10002363_pt1 | contig 30672 bp, 26 predicted proteins | sample YL17G06_40_MG_FD_203697 | JGI IMG/M metagenome (GOLD analysis project Ga0315280, IMG submission 203697) | Sediment microbial communities from Yellowstone Lake, YNP, Wyoming, USA - YL17G06_40 | ecosystem: Environmental > Aquatic > Freshwater > Lake > Sediment | place: USA: Wyoming | collected... | reverse complement strand
GGAGGGCGAGATGAAGCTTGGTCTGAGGAAAGCGATAGCGCGGATGATGAGGAGACCGAAGCTCATACAGCGCCTCATGCTCGGCTCACCGTTGTTCATAGGAAGATTCTAATGCGAAACGGAATAATGATCGGCGATGCAGCGGGATTAGTCGATATATATAGGGGGCTGGGAATGGACAACGCCGCTCTCAGCGGACGTTTGGCAATAAAAGCCATAGCACAGGCTGAAGAAACACATTCTGAAGTTACGGAAATATACAAACATTTAACTAATAATATTATCATGAAGATAGAAAAAAATGCTAAAAAGCAGATAGAAAGATACACATCAGATAATACACTTGAAAAAAGTCTCTCTCCATTTAACATGCTTAAGGGAGGCTTGCTTATGCTTTTAGGCAATCAATTAAATAGAATCCTTCCCTCAGAGAAATTAATTCTCCTTCCACTATAAACTCCCCCATTTGAGTCGTTAGACAATTTCTATGCCGCTTATAAGCTCCCATGAATCCGTAATTCCACCTTCTACCATCATGCGTCATTGGATACTAAGGGACCCAACTTGAGAACGTAGATCAGTAAGCTCCTCCTCAACCAAGCTGTTTTTAAACCGCTCATAGCCTAAGACTGGGAACAACGTGCTAACGATAAACTATTTGAAGGGAAAAGACGTTTTGAATAAAGAGAAAACCAAAATAAGGTCTTTCAAAGAATGAAGCAAACGTAGGGAGAATAGAACTATGAGCGCCTCTGGACAGCCAGTTGATAAGGGAGTAGAGTGGGATATCTCTACTGAAGACCAATCGAAAGCTAGAGCTATTTTGGATCTATATGGCCAGTCATCGATGGATTATTTTTAGATCCTTCCCGATAAAAAACTCTCCATCATTTATTCCTAACATCTGGCCTTAGGTCTGGTACGACTACAGATGAACCACCTTGAAGTGCCGAACGCACTGCGCAGATGCCAGGCACCGTGTAATCGGCAGCGCGATACACGTCGATGGGGGGATCGGCGTCGTCCAAGATGGCTTTGAGGAACCCGTCAAAGAGGAACCAATCGGATCCCCCGTGGCCCCACTTCAGGGCCTCCTCGGGGACATTCGCGTTGAATTCGTCCCACTCCAACTCACGCCACTTGTGCCGCTCTCCCTCGCCTTCGAAGTAGACGACCGGATTCTTCGCGCTTCCCCTCGGGGTTTCAATGCTGCCTTTAGTTCCCATCAGTGTATACCACGAGTTCCCCGGATGGGCGATGGTGTGGGCGCAAAGGATCTTGATCACCTTGCCCCTCTCGGTCCTGAGTATCGCGACTTCGACATCTGGATTGCCATCTTCCGGAGAGGTGTGCGGTCCAGTGGATAGACAGCTGACTGTGATGCAACGATCATCGAGCAACCATAAGATGGGACCAAGGCTGTGCGTGATGTACTGGATCGGATGTATGCCAGACCTCCACGCCCTCTTGGCTTCCGGATTCTTTTTCGCCTCTTGGTAGGAGTAGTACCTGCCGGCATCATCCCTGTAGTAGAGGTCGCGCACATCGTGGACGTATTCCGCCTCCGCATAGACTACTTCGCCAAACTTTCCTTCCGTTATCCATTCCTTCAAGTTTGACATGTAGGGCAAGTATTGGGAATTCTCTGCCATCATGTACTTAAGGCCGGTCCTCTCGACCGTCTCGACCAAGCGCAGGCAACCCTCCATCGTATAGTCTGCTGGCACTTCGCTCTGCACATGCTTTCCAGCCTCTAGGGCCATGCAGGAGTGCGTAGCGTGCAGTGGCCCATCACTCGCGACGACGACCATGTCGATGTCCGATCTGAGCATCTCCTCGTAGCTGGTGTAGAGCTTGAGCCCCTCGATTTTCATGTCCTTCATAGCGCTCTCGAGCCTAGGCCGGTCCTTGTCGCAGAGGGCGATGACCTCAGATGAAGGATGAAGGGAATATCCACGAACAAAGGTCAATCCCCTTCCGGCACCCAAGACCCCAACCCGTACTTTATGCATGAGCTCGCTTCCTATGGCGTGAATGTTCGCCACGATATATAAAATTACGGCAAAGTTCAAGATACCTTTTTTTCAGTGCTATCGGCAATAGATTTCCACTTTCACCAAAGTCAGTCGAGCAAGGAAGAGCTACAAATCTCCCAGTAAACGCGGTAAAGTAATAGTCGAAATCCTTGGGTTAAGTAATTCGTTTTGATGGCTATGCAAGAACAGCTCTTAATGACAGAACGGGATCTATATACAACCTACAAACCTAACGGATAATTGTCCTTGAAGTCGCTATTCTCGTCACTTTTTCTCCTTCTACATTTACCCATACGAACACGCTGCCTCTTATTCCTTTACGCAGTATGACGATCGCGTTCGCTGCTTTCATAGTTACATCGCCATTCGCATTAACTGTATAATTGATGATCGGGCTTACGCCTGTGACATTGTAACCATCATTGAGTAGAGTTTGAACATCTTTGTCGTTTGATGCTATGCTGATTACATGATTTTGAAATTCCGTGCTGACCTGGATAGAGCCGTGGGGTCCCCATCCAATCCACAAATTACGCATATTGTAAGCGCCACTATAGACTGGATGTTCTGTCAGTCCAACTAAGACCAGAACAGCTGCCACAGCTACAAATGACAATACTATTAAGATATTTTTTCGATTCAACCTTTCACCTCACCTCCATCTTTCTATTTCATGCTCTCTCTCGAGCATTCCGTGGAGGACAAACGCCTTCTATATAAATTGCTACTATGAAACATAGTAAGTTACCTATAAGTGTTGCTCAAATATGATGGGCAGAAGGAACTGCATGCAATGCACTTTTCAGCAAGACAGTTGTAAATATCTGGCGCCTTAGAGTATGTGCATTCCATCAGCTTCCCACTAGAAGCTTCCCACTCGGAACGCCATCAAACTCCTCAAGCTTGTATTTTGCCCTAAGCCCCATCCCATGTGATAGGAGCTTGTCGATCTCATCCTCTGGCATCTGTCTGATCTTTCCGGCAGCAGAAACGTTCTCCTCAACTTCTGAGATGCTCCTTGTTCCGATTATGGCCGTGCTGCAGCCGTGGCTCCAGATGAAATTGAGCGCTTCCTCAATGTTTCCGAGTGCTCCACCCGCAAGGGCCTTCATAACGATAATACCATTTTTCATCCTCAGGGCCTCAGGGATGACCGTGGTGCGAGCGTCGGGGTAAACATAACTAAATGGCGTGATTACATTCGAGAAGAGACTTGTTGAAACGGCTTTTGCCAGAAACCTCGGATTGTGATCGGTTATGCCTATGTGTTCAACAAGGCCCCTCTTTTGGGCATCCAGAAGCTCCATCAACCCACCGTTCGGTCCTATTGCGGTCTCGAATTGCGTTTCAGTGATCCTGAACTGGGCAATATCTATCCTTCCTGTCTGAAGCATTTCCAAGCTTTGAGAGAGTTCCTTCCTAATCCTATCCCTACTTGAGCCAAACAACTTCACAGCGATTATACAGTTATCCCTAACCTCCTTGAGTGCCTTTCCAATCTTAGACGCGCTATCGCCATAAGTTGGAGCAGTATGGAAGATGTTAATGCCTCCATCGAATGCTTTAGAAATAACTTTAATGGCCTCCGATTCGGAGAGATCCCCTATGGGTATTCCACCGAATCCGACAACAGATACTTTGAGGCCTGTTCTCCCAAGGATCCTATATTCCATGTTAATCGCTTCCTACATGTTGATGAAATTAAATTTATGTCTTCCCTTTTTATCTTCCTTTTCTCACATCCAACAACCTTAGAATCTTGTCTATCGGATGACCCTTGTTATCACGAAGGTCATATGCACGCATAATGTATTTAGCATGGAAATCGTTTTATCTTTATCCTAAATAAGTATGACCATGAGTAAGTTTGTGATAATCGGTGCAGGGAGCCACGTATTCTCGAGGAATCTGATAACCGATTTACTCTCCTTCACCGAGCTTAGAAACAGCACGATCACTTTAATGGACATCGATGAAAAGCGCTTAGGTCTCATGAACACGTTTGCAAGCAAATTGATCAGCAAGCATGGTCTCGAGACGAAGGTGGAGTCAACTACTGACAGACGATCTGCCCTTGAGGGAGCAGACTACGTCGTAGTCTCTATCAGGGTCGGCGGCTATGAGGCGAACAAGCTGGACATAGGGATTCCTGCAAAGTATGGGATTAGACAAGGTGTGGGCGACACGATCGGACCTGGTGGGGTCTTTTACGGCTTGCGCCACATCCCAGTAATTCTGGACATATGCCATGATATGGAGGACCTTTGCCCAGAAGCTTTACTCATAAACTACACGAATCCTATGGCCATGATATGTTGGGCGATGAACGACTACACGTCGATAAAGAACATTGGCCTGTGTCACAGCGTTCAGGGAACAGCTGCGGAACTCGCGAGGTATCTCGGGGCACCGCCGGAGGAGATCTCTTACTGGGTTGCTGGTATAAACCATATGGCATGGTTCCTTGAGTTCAAACTACGGGGAGAAGATGCCTACCCACTCTTAAGGAAAAAGTTTGAGGATCCGGAGGTTTACTCGTGTCCAGATGCGCACTGGGCTGGGGCCGATATCGTAAGGGCCGAGATCTTCAAGGCCTTTGGCTACTTCAACACGGAATCGAGCCAACACATGTCGGAGTACGTACCATACTTCAGAAAGCGTCCTGAACTCCTTGAGAAGTTTAAACTGGCTTTTTCGATCGATAAGTTCGACGCGATGGAGAAAAGGAGGATGAAGGAAGATGAGGAGATGATAACAATGCTCAGCCATGTCCAAGAATTGCCACTGAATCGCAGTGGCGAATACTGCTCATACATAATTCATTCGATTGAGACAGGCATCCCCTGTCGAGTTAACGCAAATGTAAAGAACAATGGCATCATTACGAATTTACTTGAAGGTTGTTGCGTGGAGGTTCCGTGTTTGGTCGACAGGAGTGGCATTAACCCTTGCTATGTTGGCGATATACCGCCTCAATGCGCGGCATTAAACAGGTTGAATATCAATGTACATGAGTTAGGAGTTAAGGCGGCTGTCGAGAAGGACAAGACGTTGGCGCTCCAAGCCATTCTCCTCGACCCATTGACGAGCGCCGTGTTGACTATAGGCGAGATCCGACAGATGGTTGACGAGATGTTCAAAGCTGAGGAAAAATTCCTAGATGGTTTTAAGTAGCACAATAGATCTGGGTTAAATAATTATATCAGGTCAATGATTTTCTCTTTTAAGAAAGGATAAGGTGACTGCCAGGAGTAGGGCATGATTGCATCTAGACCCTCGGAGCTGCGCATAACAGACGGACAGCAGATGGATAGACATATTTCCTTTATTTGTCCCTAGCTCCCTAGGAGATAGTCTATCCTGGTTAGAAGGAAGAAAGGAAACGCCCAAGTTTGGATCAAGAGGAATTATGAGAACTGCAGCGGATGCAGGAGGTGCGAGATCGCGTGTTCAGTCCATCATGAGGGGGTGATTTGGCCCGAGGCCTCAAGGGTTAGGGTCTTCATGCTCGTCCCGGGGATCGAGATCCCCCACCTGTGCCTTCAATGCGAGGATTACCCTTGCGTTGGGGCGTGTCCCGTTGAGGCCCTGTCAATAAACGGCAAGACCGGGGCGGTGAAAGTGAACGCCACGAGGTGTACTGCATGCGGGCTATGCGTGAAGGCTTGTCCGGGAAATGTCCCCCATCTTCATCCAAGGGGGGACCGCGTCGTCATCTGCGACCTATGTGATGGAAAGCCGGAGTGCGTCAAGACATGTAAAGAGGGACATTGGGAGGCCCTAACGTCAATTCCCAGGGCGGAGGTTGCCTCGCGGAGGGCCTTGGCTAAGACGCCATTCGCGCTCACGCGCGAGATCGCCATACAAATTCTCGGAGAGGAGACCACTAGGGAGGCCTTAGGATGAGGGGATATGCCGGGAAATTCTTGGAGATAGACCTCACCGACGGGGACGCGAAGGTAACGAGGTTTCCGGACGAAGTCCTGAGGGACTATATCGGCGGAAGGGGTTTGGCCGCAAAGATACTGTGGGATAGGCTGGGTAGAAAATGGGAGGCGGTGGACCCGCTTGGCCCCGAAAACGTCCTGCTCGTGCTCACTGGTCCGATGACCGGATATTTCCCTGGGACGAAGGTCTGCGTCTCTGGGAAGTCGCCCCAGAGCAATGGAATGATGGGCTCGACTGTGGCGGGTGAATTCGGTGTGGACTTGAAATGTGCCGGCCATGATGGCCTGATAATAACTGGAAGGGCGGAGAAGCCGTGCTACGTATTCATATGTGACGATCAGGTCGAGATCAGGGATGCCTCACCCATCTGGGGTAAAAGGGCAAGGGAGACCCTGCGTTTTCTGGTCAAGAGGTCGGTCGAAGATATCAAAAACCTTCGGCCACTCTATGGGGAAGTGAAGGAGCCCTCAATCCTCTACATCGGGCCAGCCGGTGAGAATAGGACTAGGGTTGCGGCCGTCGTCTCCAAATACGCTCATGCAGCGGGTTACGGCGGATACGGCGGGGTGATGGGCTCCAAGAACCTGAAGGCGATAGTTGCAAAGGGCTTCGGTCCACTGCCGGACGCACGCGATGTGAAGGGGGTGTTGAAGTTGGCCCAGGGATTCGCAAAGGATGCCTTCGAGTCAGAGCACTTCAGGCGCTGGGGAACGGGAGGGGGAGGCTACTCCTTCGGTGCGGAATCGAGCTCCGAGCCCGTCAGGAACTGGCAGAGGGAATGGCACAATATGAAGGGCTACAAGCGGGAGGAATTCGACAAACATTGGGTCAAGAAGAACTGGGGGGACTTCGGCTGCCCGATGACGTGCCTGAAGCTCTCAGTTCTGAGGGGCGGTAGGTATGGGGGGGCGATATGCGACAACCCGGACTACGAGCTCCAGGCCTACCTTGGGGCGAACCTGGGGATATTCACTCCGGAGCAAAACATCTACATCTCCTACCTCAATAATGAGCTCGGCCTTTGCGCGATTCAAGGGGGAGCTGTCCTTGGATTCGCGGCGGAGCTCTATCAGAGGGGAATACTGACGAAAAAGGACCTGGGCGGCATAGATCTCAAGTGGGCCAATGTCGAGGGCTTCATTGCTCTGATGGAGGAGGTGGCCCTCAGGCGGGGGATCGGCGACATCTTAGCAGAGGGCGTCTATAGGGCGGCCCTGGAGCTCGGGAAGATGAAGGGCCTCGACCTGCTAAAGTATGCCGTTCAGGAGAAGGGCGTGGCGATAGGGGCACACGGGGTCAGGAGCGGGAAGGACTTCCTCACCGAGGCAATCTCATACGCCTGCTCTGTCCAAGCCGGAGACCACACATCGTCGGCCTCTCTCCCGCGGAAACACGAACATGGCGAGCTTTCCTCCATAATGTCCGACTCGGCCGTCTACTGCTTCTTTGCCTCGTTCGGCCCATCCGACAGGGAGATATTCGATTTTTACTCCGCAGTCACGGGGTGGAGACTCACGAGAAGGGAATGGTACGGGGAGAAGGCCCTGAGGATATTGCATCTGCAAAGGGCCATGCTACTCTTGGGAGGACCGGATGCCAGGTGGAGGCCCAAACTTGACGACGATAACCCGCCTCGGTTCTGGGAGCCGCTGCCCTCAGGCCCCTACAAAGGAAGGACGTTGAAGAGGAAAGCGTTTGAGAAGGCGAGGCGTCAATACTACAGGGCCGTCGGCTGGGATGAGGACGGGGTGCCGGAACAGGGAACCCTAAGGGAGCTCGGCCTTACTGGCGTGGAAGCCAAGCTCAGGGAAGTGGAGCTCCTAAAATAAGTAACTGAAAGCTGGCTAGAGACTCCAGGCCAATCGGAGTTTCAGATCAAGTGGAACTTGGTCTGCCTTCCGTCAAGAGGTCGGCAACCTTCTTTTGTGTAGATGACGTCCTGTTCGAGTCCCACTCGGACCACCTGGTCGTCCCATTCGGGGACCGGAGCTTCGACCGAAAGCTCCATCGTGAAGGCGTAGTTGTGCTCCAGCCTCACATCGCCTCTCCCTTCGCAGCGCTCCTGCTCCCAGGGCAGACCTATGAGCGGGCCAGGCTCGTGAAGGAAGTAGCCAATGCTGTGGGAGTAAACCCGTGGGTTTGGTACGTTTTCATCCCTAGCCCTTTCGTGGACGTTGCCCAAGATCTCATTGCCCGTTAGACACTGCCTGAACTCAGACACGTATATGTCCTGTAGTCTGTTCCCTTCGGCCATCAACCCCCTCAGCCCCTCGGGGGCGTCCTCTTCACCGGGACGCAAGACGTACGCCAGCTCTTGGTGGTCAGAGTTCAAACGGAGGTACTTGATCCCCACGTCACAGTGGATGATGTCGCCATGGCGAATGACGTTGTCGCCAGCGCCGTACTTCTCCTTCATCCCGTCGTTGCGCACGATGTCAAAGAAGGGCCTGAAGGCCAATGATAAGCCAAGCTCTACGCTTCGCTGCCAGTAATGCCATACCAGATCGTCTGTGGTGGTGATGCTCGGTATGATCGTTTTCCTGCTGAAGCAATCGGCGATCAGGGCGTGGGCAACATTGGCAATGTGTTCGTAGAGGACGATCTCTTCGTCGGTCAGGGTTGCAAGCCAGCGGGTCGCGAGAGCCTCGGCCGACTCGAGGCGCCCGATGTATTTCTTGGGGAGGGCATCGACGAGCTGCCTGTAGAGATTGTGGGTGAGGCCACCCGCCGCCCACTCGACAGAGCCGATGTTCACACCTATCTTCCTGGGATCTCTCGTCTTGATAATCTCCTTGAGCATGGCCCACTGCTCGGCATGGTGCTTCCCCTTCCAGGGCTTTGCATATAGATCACTCGTATCTGTCATCGAGAGGTTTATGCGTTCAACACCTTTCATGGACCCGCGGTCGAAGAAGATCAATATCTGGAGGATGGGGCACCAAGAATCCATCTGAATCAGTGTCGTGAATACCGGATCAAGGCAATCCTCTTGGCATATGATGAGCCACATGTCGAAGCCCAACTCCCTCATGGCCATTGGTAAAATGGTTTCGAGGCGCTTGGCAAGAATCCTGTTCACAACCTCAACTTGCTGGCGTAGCGTTAGGACTCTTGGGAACCCAGCTTCATCTGCTGAAGGGTGAATATAGCGGGGCATGATGAATCTCTCTCCTAAGCTAATATCAAAAATCAGAGATAGTTGCATAAATATTTTGCGTAGGCTAGCAGACACGATTTTCGCATCCCTATGATCCCATTTCTTAAGAGGTCAAAAAAGGAAGAAGGGGTTCTGTGTCATTTACCCCTCTCTCATCTATTTTATAGGTGTACCCAATCTATGTATTTACGGAAAAGCGTTTTAAAAATACATTCAATCTTAAACGTGAGGTTCTATTACAAACGTAACTAGGGTTTTATTAGAAGATAAAGTCTTAAGTCTTATTAAGCCCGATATGCCTTCGTGGCCTATATCGGAGAGGACGTGGAATGAGCTTGAAAGGATTTGAGACGAGGATCGATGTAGCTAGAGTTGCAATGTTCGATCAACCTAGGCGCATCATTTTCGCTACTGGAGCTGTTGAGCAATTCCTAGCGGATGAAGTGAAACGTCTTAGAGGAAAGAATGTGGTCATGGTGACAGACAAGGGCGTGAGGAGGGCGGGCATGGCTGATGCAGCTGCAGATCTGCTGAAGAGGCAGAACCTCAATGTCAGTGTGTACGACGATATCTCGGCCGAACCAACCTCTGAAAGCATAAGGGCCGCCGTCAAGTTCGGTCGGGAAGGAAAGTATGATCTCGTGGTGGGAGTTGGAGGAGGTGCGACATTAGACACAGCGAAGATGATGGCCGTCTGCCTTACAAATCCGGGGGATGCGATGACCTACGTGAATCCCATTGAAGATAAGACGAAGGAGCCAGCGAAACCCAAGATACTGATACCAACCACATCCGGAACGGGAAGTGAGGTTTCAAACTACTCTGTCGTGATCGAGGGCCTCTACAAGACTTGGGCAGCGAGTAGCAACCTATTGGCCGACGTGGCCATCGTTGACCCATTGATGGTGATATCATGCCCGCCTAGACAGACGGCCGGGAGCGCCATGGACGCCCTGAGCCACAACGCCGAGGCGTTAATATGTCGTGAAGCCAACCCCATATCGGACGCTCAGGCACTTGAGGCCACGAGGTTAATTTTCAGATACGCGAGGAGAGCCTTCCACGCTGGGGATGATTTAGAAGCGAGATGGAATATGGCTGTAGCCGCGACGCTCGGCGGGGCTGTGATAACCTATCCGTGGATCGGGGGTCCAGCGATCATCGGACACTGCATCGCAGAGGCCCTGGGACCGAGATGGGGCATTCCCCATGGGGTCGCTTGCGGCGTCGTCCTGCCATACATATTGCACTTTAACATGCCGGCATGCGTGGAGAAACTCGCATACGTTTCAAAACAGGTGCTGGAGGACGAGGTATATGGCCTGACCCAACGCGAGGCTGCGTTGACTTTCATCCACGCGATAAAGACCCTAATGGAGGATATGGAGCTTCCCATAAACTTGGGGCAACTGAAAATCCATAGCGACGATCTGGATGATTTCGGTGAGTACGTATTCAAGGAACGTCAACACATCTACTCCCTTCCGAGGTTTAACCCACGGAAGTTGACGCTCGAAAATACAAAGCAACTGATGCACCTTATACACGAAGGGACATTACCCTAGTTAATCCCATTCGCAATTAAAGGGAACAACTTAACTCCAATCGATGATGCGCTTCTATATCTCAGAATACTAACGCTTGAAAGAAGCGAATAGATACCATATCGTCCAGCAAGTTCTTAACTTAGCAGAACTGGTTTAAAAGTCGGAAACTTTAAGTATCCAATGCCAATATTCATGCAATATGTCAAAAGATAACAGGCTCTATTTAGGGCGTGATTTTGACCTTAAAAAGGGAAAGATCATTGATAAGCCTGTACTTTATGATCCTGCTGATTTAACAACCCATGCAGTAGTAGTGGGGATGACTGGGTCAGGTAAGACTGGGTTATGCATCGTGCTCTTGGAGGAGGCCGCCCTTAATTACATACCTGCATTAATGATCGACCCTAAAGGCGATAATACAAATGCCCTTCTGCACTTTCCAGCACTGTCACCTCAGGACTTCCAACCTTGGGTGAACCTCGATCAAGCCCGTCGCGAAGGCAAGACGCCTGAAGAGGCTGCATCTGAGACATCCAACATGTGGCGCAAGGGTTTAGCGGATTGGGGCATCGCTCCAGAACGCATTTCTGCCCTACAGAAATCGGTACAATTTGCTATATATACGCCTGGATCCGAAGCGGGCATACCCATCAACATTCTAGGTTCACTGAAAGCATCTAAGATCCCTTGGGATGAGAACCGTGAACTACTTCGAGAAAGGATTTCTAGCACGGTCACAGCTCTACTTGCATTAGTTGGAATGCAGGATGTTGATCCCATAACTTCTCGTGAACACATCCTCCTTTCCAACATATTTGAGCAGGTATGGAACTCGAACTCCAAATGGACAAATCCGATTACGACAATCTGAAAAAGGAAGAAGTAGTTAGGGGCGCTGAAACCCTCCTAAGTATACTGAGTGGACGTAGGCGGACTATATCGCCTACAATGACAAAATATCGTCAGGCTCAAAAAGCTAAAGCAGACGTCGATGAATCTATCAAATCCATCGAGGCAATTCGGAATCAGATAACTGAACTGGAGCAAACTAAGGCTCAAGCAGTGCGTGAAGTCAATGATCGCTTGAATAAAATTGCTGGTGAGGTTACTGAGATTAAGATCACTCCCATGAAGAAAGATGTGTATATGGACCTATTCGGTGTTGCATGGTTTCCCTACCATGTGGTACAGGTTGGGGGAGAAAACTTGGAGTTACAAGCCTTCGGATCTGCATCATAACGCATCATCTACCCAATCTCGCATCATATTTGAAGATGCCTTTCAAGATCTCATAATCTTCCTTCATCTCATACTCGGAGCTGATCCCAATGACACATCCCTGCACTTTCTCGTGACTAAAGACCCACTTGAAACCCTCCTTGGGCGGAATTCTTGCCATTGCAAGAGGTTTAATGGCGAAGTACGGCTTTGGCAAACGATCTAACAGCTCCTCAAAGGAGTTCCTATTTGGTATCATATGCCATCCGAGCAGATTAAATGGCGAAACATAAAGTCCTATGTCCAAGCTACCATTTATCAGAGGATTCACATTGTCGCATCTATGAATTACAACTCCTGGGACAACGCCTGAAGCTCTTATTGTATCCAGCATCTCCTTAAGTCCCTCGAATGAGTTCTCTACCTGCATCTTGTCAACGATGCTTCCGTGGATAACTGCTATCTTAAGATTCAAACCTGCAAGCCTTTCTAAGTCATTCTTCGGATCGGTCATGTTGCTGATGACAAATATGTCAACACCTGTTTCCTTGGAGGCCTCTTCAATTGCCTTAATGAGATTCATAGTTGGTAAAGGATGACCTTCTGGCGCACAAGAAATGAAGACTCCGGGCACGCCATTTTCGACTGATTTAATGATCAAGTCTTTAATCACTTCTCGTTTCTTGAACTTTTCACGATATTCCGCAGCTCTAGCATCGCTAAGATATGAGTATCCGATTAAGGGGTTATGACCAAGAAGAACTCGTGGAACTAGTATTTTTTCAATTTTAAAAAGAGGAACTTGACAAGCATCTGCATAGTTCATATATGACAGGTAGTTCTCAATCTATATAAGAGTTGTATCTTCCTCCTCCCTCAGCTTCATCCTGACAATAAGCTACAGCTCAAGCATGTTCAATTGCATTCACATCGGTAGTGTCCTTTGTTGATCGATGAGAAAAATTGGATTACAGGATATGAATGGTCGCTCAGAATGGCACGAAGAACCTGATACCGCTGATGAATCCGCCAGTAAGTATCGAGAGTGCATAGCCTAGTAGGAAACCAGTGGCTACGGGTATGCCCGTACCTTCGTAGAGCTTGCTTCCACCGATCCTAAGGGTGATCTCCTTCAGTATCCACGCAGCTACGATCATAGTCCAGATGCCTTCCGAGAAACCCCTAGAGCAAAATGCGAGGATGAAGCCATATTGGTCTAGCGGCCACCATACAAATCGCGCATGCATGAAGCTCAGGAGCCAAATTATGATTATGCCTGCGACTAGATTGGGTATCCACGGTCCTCCGGACATACCTTGCGGATCGATCCCGCTCCAGGTGTTTGATGGATCTGCATATCTGAAGATGTCGCGGGCAACTCCAGTATTTGCTTGGTAGACACCTAGCCTGCTGAGTCCAATCGAATAACTGAGCGACAGGAAAGTGATCCACCATACCAAAGGCGCAAGGAGGGCGGTGACGAGCATTATCTGGAAGACATTCTTGTTGCTCGTGTTGGTGATACTGGCCATCTTGTACCCCTGGAAGGATGAAGCCAAACCACCTCCCCATCCCTTGCTGAAACCATCTGAGCCCGCTTGACGCATCAGCGTGATGGTCAACACGTAGTCAGGGGTTCTATTCGTGGGAAGCTCTGGCCATACTGCACGTAGGTAGTATAGCCCATAGGCTCCTAGGCCGATTGCGTTGTAACCAACCCTTGAGAAGATGAACATCGTGGCAAAGTAGAAGATGAAAGTCATGATTGGCGCGAGCACGGCGTTGATCGGGCTGAGGCCGATCATCATTAGCAGTGCAACTATCGCGAAGAAAGTCCCGACGAGCAGCAAGTATATGGACCTATATTGCAACTGATCCGGCTGGCTCTCCTGCTTGGCTGCTCCAAAGCTCTCCCTCAGTGTGCTCATCAAGTAGCGCCTGTTCAGGAAGATGTAGCTCGAGACCAATCCAAGGCCACCTCCCATGTTCGTAACTATGCTCCACTTGAATGGGGCTCCCCACACGTAGGAGCTCGTGCCGCACTCGGCCCTGCCACATCCAGTTAGGTTCATTAGATCGGTGTAATATCCCATCATGTAGGCTACCTGTGTGAGTATGAAGAACATGACTGTGAATATGGTGCCACTCAGAAGCGTGCTCAATGGCGCCATGTAGAACAGGGCACCTAACGCTGGATTCTTGCTGAAATAACCTAAGCCCGCGATCGCGTACAGGCTTGAGTCGGAGGTTATCCATCCAGCACCATAACACGCCGTATTGACCCTCCAGCCGAATACGTCCGGGAACCACGGGAATACCGTCGTCAGGTAGACGGGTAATTGAAAACCAAGTCCAAGGATGATGCCTATCAGGTATGGCCTCTTGCTCTTCCCCTGTCCAGACGTGTGCTCCATGATCTGTTGAACGGCCATCGTCGTCGGAAAGGGAACCTTCTCGACTTCCATCCACTGGTGACGCCAGACCGAAGATACCGCCAGCATGAAGACGCCGAACATCGAGAAAAGTGCCCACCAGTAGATTATTGTAGGGATCCATTCGCCCCATTGAACCGGTACTCCACCCGTTAGTATCTGCGGTCCGACACTCTCTGGCGGAGCCATGAACCATTGCAACCAAGCGCTCGACTCCGTTGGATTGGTCCATCTGCCTGCGGGAATGCCAGCGGGCATGTCGTATGCCCCATATCCTAGGTAATACGTGCAGACTATGGTCGCAGCGTAGATGTAGGTTAGTGTTGAGGCCCGAACCTTTTTCTTCATGAAATAAGAAACGCCAATGCCGATCAGGACTGTTAAGTAAGGCATGGCCGTAAACTCCATAGAGCAATTTACATCGCCAGGATTGTAGAACAAGGTCATGTTTGAGGGCAGGATGCAGATCCAGATCGTACCCAATGTCATCAGGATTATTACGAAGGGCACTATGAGTATCCAAGGTGCTCTCTCATATTTACCAGTCTCAGTTGCCATTTTCCTGTCTCACCACCGATGGTTGTCATTGTTTATAACTTTTATCTGGTTAATCAAGGTCTCAGACGACAACCTATGCACACTTTAGGAAATAATGTCGGAGGAAGAGATTATCCCTTAACGAGGAATAATCACCATATAGGCCCCAGAGATCGCTACCACACTTACTGTGGCGATGATGGCAATAAAAGTCAGCCTCTTCTCCGTGTGAGCTTGTATATGGCGCCTGCCAAAATGAGCGTACCGATGATAATTGCACCAAATGCCATGATGTTGATTACCCACCCAAAAAGTATCGATAGTCCCCAAATAATAATTATTATCCCTAAGACTATGCCTGCAACTACTCCGCTATGAGGAAGACCAAAGCACTCATCTTCACGTTTTGGCATACTACTACTTATGGCTTCAATGGATATATTGCTTTTGGATAAAAATGCTATATGTACTAAATCAAGCCGTTGTATGAACCGTACCTAAATGGCAGGCATTCGCCATCCGTCGTATAGACTGCGTTCTTTCTTGCACCTCACCGATAGGTTTTTTATTGTCGTTGGCGGTAATCGCCCTTTGTGGATTAGGCATGAAATACCGCAGGTTTGGGAGGCTCGATTGGCGTGCCTCCGCTCTGGGGTTCGGAGCCATGAGGCTCCCGACGATCGGCGGAGACCACGACAAGATCGACGAGGTTGAAGCCATTAGGATGCTGAGGTACGCCATCGACCACGGCGTGAACTACATCGATACCGCTTATCCCTACCACGGGGGAAATAGCGAGGTCGTCGTCGGGAAGGCCTTGGGCGGTGGGTACCGCGACAAGGTAAAGGTCGCCACGAAGATGCCGACCTGGATGGTTAACACACAGGCCGACATGGGCAAGTACCTCGACGAACAGCTGAAGAGGCTCCAGACCGACCACGTGGACTTCTACCTGCTTCACGGTCTGAATAAGGAGCGGTGGGCCAAGATGCGGGAATTGGGCGCACTCGAATGGGCTGAGAAGTCGATCGATGAAGGGAAGGTCAGGCACCTGGGCTTCAGTTTCCACGACGATTTAGAGACTTTCAAGGGCATAATAGACGGGTACGGTGGCTGGACCCTCTGCCAGATCCAGTACAACTTCGAGAACGAGGACTTGCAGGCCGGAACCAAGGGCCTGAAGTATGCCGCGGATAAAGGGCTCGCGGTCGTGATAATGGAGCCCCTCCTCGGCGGGTATTTGGTCAACCCTCCCAACGAGGTGCAGAAGGTATGGGACGGCGCGAATAGGAACCCAGTCGACATGGCACTCAAGTGGCTTTGGAACAAGCCCGAGGTTTCTGTCGTGCTAAGCGGGATGAGCGCCATGGAGCAGGTGCAGCAGAACGTCGAGAACGCTTCAGCATCTGGTGTTGGGACTCTGAAGGAGGAGGACTTGAGTCTTATAGGGAGGGTGCACGCCAAATACTCGGAGATCCGCCCAATCCCTTGCACGAAATGCGAATACTGCATGCCTTGCCCGAATGGTGTCAACATCCCGTACAACTTCGAGCTCTACAACCAGGGGATCGCATACAACAAGATGGACAAGAGCAGGAGGGCATATGAAAGGGAACAAGAGAAGGAGCGCGCGAGCGCCTGTAAAGATTGTAAGTCTTGCGAGGAGAAATGCCCACAGGGCATCGCGATAAGCGAATGGATGCCGCGCGTCCACGGCGAACTTGGCCACAAGTAGGCAAGCCAGGTCATGGTTGGCGAAAATGAGTTATAAGAGGAAAACTTGGGAAGAGAAGCTGGAAGATAAGGAGAACCTGCCCAAGATCCTCAAGTTAAGGGCAAAGTTCCCTTGCGCAAAAGCTTTGATGAAACTCGGCGCTAAGTCAGGAGACACCGTCGTCATTACGCAGCCCAAGGAAGTTCTCGAAATCATGCGAAGAGTGCCAAAGGGAAAATTGATAACCATAAAGGAACTATGCGAGCGACTCGCGAAGAGGCATGGGGCCAAATTCTGCTGCACACTCACGGCAGGGATCTTCGTCATGATAGCGGCGAACGCTGAAGAGGAAACGAAAGGGAGTACGCCCTACTGGCGCACTTTGAAAATGGACGGCGCGCTTAACGAAAAATTCCCTGGAGGGGAAGAGGGGCAAAGGAAGCGATTGGAGAAGGAAGGGCACAAGGTCGTAAAAAGGGGAAAGAGGCTTTACGTCGAAGATTTTCAAAAATACCTATTAGCGAAATGAAAGGACTTCAGGCGGACAAAGTCATAGAGTTGTTATGACTCACCTCGATCTGCATGTCGTACGTACTCCACAAGATAAATGAGTCGCAATGGATCATTCCCAAAAATCCAATCGCGGTTTACTGTCTGGAGGGATGGGTGACCTATATTCCTTGTTGGCCATCCTTGCCTTATGTTCTTCTTTGGCTTTCTCCACAATGTTGGGGGCAGTCAATAGATCCACGATCGTGCCCGCCATAACCTTGGCCGCGAAGATAAGCGATTTGTCTCCTATGCCCGCTGCCGACTGTGCCGTGCTCTGCCAAGAGTGGCCAGGAGTGCCGAGAACCCAAGTCGCTGTCCCAAATTCCACCGTGGGAGTTTGCCAGCTGACATCTGCAACGTCCGTGGAACCGTGACCGATGATCTCCTCCCCCCATGGGTCGGGGATCTCGTCATCGATCACTTTGCCGATTAGCCCCCGCCAACCAGGACGCCCCGTCTTCTTGAGCTCTTGGGCCTTGTTTTCGCTAGGAATGGTCTTGGATATCTCCGATGCAAATCGCATGTCCTCGTCCGAGTACTTCGGCAATCCGATCGAACGCATGTTCTTCACGATGAGTTCAGCTATTGTCTTATTTGGTATGAGTTCATACATCCCTTCCAGGAATTCAACCTCGACCTCGGTCCTCGTCATCTTTGCCGCCCCTTCCGCTATCTCCATCACCCAATTGTAAATGTATTCAACCTGTCCTCTTTCCGGCGCCCTTATGTAGAACCAGCTCCTCGCATATTCCGGCACGATGTTGGGCTGGGCCCCTCCCTTCTCAATAACGTAATGTACCCTAGCATCTTGGATTATGTGTTCCCTCATGTAGTTCACCCCTACGTTCATCAGCTCGACCGCATCCAGTGCGCTCCTTCCCTGTTCCGGGGATCCCCCCGCGTGGGCCGCCTTGCCTCGGAAGTGGAATTTGGCCGAGTTCATTGCTAGGCAGCTCCTCAAAGCGGCTTCGTTCATTGCATTCGGATGGTGGCCGAGGACTACATCGACCCCATTGAAGCAACCGTCCCTAACCATATAGACCTTGCCGCAGAAGTTCTCCTCCGCAGGACAGCCAAAGAATTTTATCGTTCCGTCGAGCTTTCGGAGCTCAATTATTTTCTTGACTGCCAACGCCGCGGCCATCCCAGAAGTTCCGTATATGTTGTGCCCGCAGCCATGTCCTGGTGCGTTGGGAGATAATGGCTCTCGCCGGGGCACCATCTTCTGGGAGAGGCCAGGAAGGGCATCGAATTCACCCATGATGCCAATCACGGGTTTTGACTGCCCCCAACTTGCCACGAAAGCTGTTGGCATATCCGCCACTTCCCTTCTGACAGAGAATCCGTTATTCTCAAGTTCGTCAGAAAGGATCTTTGACGATTTATATTCTATGAGTCCTAGTTCAGCGTGCTCCCAAATCCTGTGACTTATATCTATCAATCGAGGGCCGTTCTCATCGATCCAGTTGAAGGCTATGTCCTTCATGTCCCAGAACCTGTTTCTGAACTTATTAAGAGTTACAGGTCTCGATGACGCTCACAAGCATCTCTCAGCTATATCCTTTTCGATCTCCTAAATCCACTTATAGAACCCAGTAGGCTGTTCACGATTCTAGTGTAGTTAACGTTCGGGATAAGTGAACCTCATGGGCACTACAATGTCTTCAAAGGAGCGCGTTCTAATGGCCATAGACTGCCGAGAGCCCGACCACATCCCTCTTCTCAATAGGGATGGCATCCCCTATAGGTATTGGCTCACTCGACGAAGAGATGATCGACCCTTTCGAGATCAATACGAGCGAGTTGTGGAGACTTTAAAACTCGGCATCGATGATGCTGTCGCCATAAACCCGCCATTCCATTTGAATGATGGCATCAAGATCAGAATAAGAGAGGCAAGGCCGCCTACGGAGAAGTATCCGCTCTTAACTAAGGTGTATGAGACGCCAAAGGGTTCTTTGAGTAAGGTGGTTCGCAAGACACCGGACTGGCCTCATGGCGATGATATCCCGCTCTTTGACGACTATGGGGTCTCACGTTCGGTCAAGAACTGGGTCGAGAATGAAGGGGATCTAGATGTGCTCTCATATCTGTTCCGTGAGCCGACGGAAGATGAACTTGAGACATTTCAAGAGGAGGCAGAGCATATCGGTCATTTTTCAGAAGAACATGAAGTTCCCATCATGTGCGTTGAAGATGCCAAACTCGGGAGCGCGGCCATGTGGCTTTGTGGATTCATCAATGTTATAAAATACGCTATTAAAAACCAAGAGTTCCTCCATAGGCTGCTGGACATCATCCATGAATGGGACATGCTGAAAACTCGATACCTTGTCGAATATGGTGGCGCAGATGTTGTCGTACATTATGGTTGGTACGATTCCACGGATTTCTGGTCCATGAAGGCTTACCGAACTTTCCTCCTCCCGCGATTAAGAGAGGAGATCGAATTTGTACATGGTCATAAGGCCAAGTTCGGTTATACGATGGCAAGCGGGGCCATGCCCCTATTGAAAACATTTAGGGAGATGGACATAGATCTCCTTTATGGCGTCGATCCCATCCAGGGCGGTTATGATCTTTTACGCACAAAGAAGGATATAGGCGATAGGATTTGCCTTTGGGGAGGAGTTAATTCGCACATCACCCTCACACTGGGGGATCGCCATGACGTAACGGCTGCCGTGAGTGAGGCCTTTTCAAATCTTGCCCCAGGTGGTGGATTCATCCTCTCAAGTGTAGGTACGCTGTCTTATTCGCAAATCCCGATGGGGAACATAGAAGCGATGATCGAAGCGTGGCGAGGTGCTACAGCCCCCAAGAGACCCTCAGCTAACGCAAAGGTTCTCGGTGGTAATGCGCCCTTCAGTGATCCCAGAATGACTGCTCACAGACATTGCAGTGGTATCGATTCCCATGTCCTTTGTAATCGGAAAGGTACCCCGGTGGAATAGTAGTTGGCGGAGTAGGTGGCGGAGGAGGGGTCAGCATTGGAGGTTCTGGAGGCGGGGGCATGGGCTGCGGCATCGCCCTCCTTTTCATCCATCTCAACAAGAAGGCAGCAGTTCCCATTATCAAAATGATAGCGCCTACGCTAAGGTACATCTGTTCGTAATCCGTCATCCACATGGCAACTACCGTTTTGGGTCCGTCCATGACCAGCGAGCCAATCAGAACCTTTCCATCATAATCACCGGACCAACCATCAAATACGTATTTGGCTCCAAAAGCCCCTGACCAATCTGCAACGGGAATCGATTCTTCATTCACAGAGAACATGGCAATCGCCTCCGGGTCATACCAGCCACCGCCTGATGCATTGCCGAGTTGGGAGTCAACGTGGAGGAAATACTGTACCTTCCACAACATGGTTATCCTCTTCGGAGAGTTCACTAGAATCGTGAAATTAATGGCGTTTCCGGAATAGTCACCGGACCAACCTTCGAAGATATATCTTGTGTCGGCATCGATGATTGGCGCCTCCTTAACCCAGATGGAGGCATATGACCCGGCGTCGTACCAGTAAGTGTCGTTTCTGAAAAAGGAGGCGGGGGCATCATAAGAGGGCTCTATCAGGACAGCATACTGGCTACGATAGGATGCCGTGATCGTAGTGTCGGAGGCAAGATACAGCGTCCTATTGGGGCTTGTCGAACCATCTTCCCACCCCTTGAAAAAACGCTTTATCAGGTCACCCTCCTGGTAGAGCTCCTGTAGGGTAATGGTGTGATAGCCCTTCATCTGCGTTACGCGCACCTCGCCATTTATATCCGCGGTAAGCGATGTGCCATCAACTACAATTCCGATTCCCGGCAGTCCGGTCGAAATCCTAAGGGTGTATGTCGGGGGAGTATAATAGGCCCTGATAAGGTATGCCGACCCCGATGTGCTCTCAATGCTGATCTTCCAATCGGAGGCATTATCTTCCAGATACCATCCGATGCCCAGCGCCGATCCGTCGGGGTCCTCCCCCTCTTTCTTGACGACTTTCACGATGCCCCTCCCAGTAGATAGGCTCTCGTCCACATACAATATCAATACCCCCTCTTCTGGCAGGTAGGTGTCGAAGCCCGTTTTCTCTCGGACTTCGACGAGATAGTAGTTGGTCGGAGACAGGGATAGTTTCAAAGCCAGTGTCCCGGTTCCCCTTTCCAAGGGGCTGATCAACGTTTGTACGCTGTCGCCCGTTTCCACGACTTCCAATTGAGATCTTGAGATCCATCCGAGCTTGATCTTTTCCCAGGACGTGAGGTGGGCCGGGGACGAGCCCTGGGGATAACCGTTCCAACTCCCACTCGCCATCACGTCCCAACTCCCGACGAAATCGTCATCTTCCTTCAACTTATCTATATTGTAGAGATCCGGTAAACCGAGCAGGTGCCCGAATTCGTGAATCCATGTGCCCTTCGGATCATCTTCGCTCACAACTGCCACTCTGGAAATGGTCGACCCTTCATTCGTAACATAGGGTTCCCCATATCCTACCCATTGCGACCATATGTCCTCCGTGTTTTTGGAAGTTATTTGATCCTGTCCAGCGTGCACTATTATCACGGCTTGGTATCTTGCGAAGTTTATCGTGGGGTCTGCTGCATCTAACGCATCTCTGGTAAAATCCACTATATTCACATCGATCTTCCCCCATTCCTCCCCTTCATCTCTGCTGTAGTAGCTGTGAGGCTTCGATAAGGTAATCCAACTTGAATCGTAATAAACATCGACCGTGAATTGGTTGTAGGACACCTCAAACCAGTAGTCTTTCATGTACATGGTGGCATCTTTCGTCGTCTTATTCGACCGCAAGTCGCTGAACTGAATGTGAATGGTCATGACACTGTAGGTCCCGCTGATAGGGGAGATTTGATCTGACTCATTGGGGCTTAGAAGGCGGGAATTTCCGTATTGATCATCTTGAGAGCTGTTGCCAGCACTTGAGTATGCGGCCTGGATCGGGAATGAAAGGGCCACCAAGAAGACTGCTATCAGAGCTGCAATCCTGAGGTGGTCGTATTTCCCGATTGGATGGCGCGTAGCCATAAGGGCACAAGGAACTCGATTGGCCTTTCCGGTCCACATCTAAACAGCGCCTGATATGGCTTTCGTCATGGCTTCAAGCGTAGATGTGAGCGTACCGGGGATAGATGGCATGAGGGGGAATATCCGTCCCAACGTCGAATCACACCCAAAATGTAAGCGTCTGTCTAAGAAGGGCCACGTTTCTATATTAATTTTCACTTTAAATAAAGTTTGATGCCGTCAATCTACAAAAGTGGTGTCTTCCGTATTTCTTGAATTCATGAATGTTTTTATACTATTTTTGAATAGATCCTAACTATATCGCCGTCACGTAATTCCCTTTTCAATCCAACTACTGCCCCGTCGTATTTAGTCGAAGGTCCCCAAACCTTGGCATACTTGAATCCAGTTTTGGAAATCCTCAACCTATCTAGCACATCTTCTACGGTGCTCGGGCCATCTATGAAGATCAAGGGGGGCTTCGTAAATCCGTCTTTGTTAGTCCTCGTGAGATATATTCTGGTAATGCCCAAACAATCGTAAATACCGCTTCTTATCTTCGCAATTTCGTTGGTGCTTAGAACGTTTAGATCGGTTTTGGGTACCTCTTTCTCATAAATGGCCAATGAAGGTAAAAACGTTTTGGCACCGATGGTTTTCATGCATTGGCCCTTTTTCCGATTACAAGGGAAGATCCCAGCTTTATTCAGCTCCGCGATCGTCATTTGGAAATCCACGTCATCGTTATTGACGATCAGCAAACCGTCCGTAGTCCTCAAAAGGGAGAACAATTCGCGATTGTCGTTTACAATGCCGCTGTATATGTATGGGGCCAGAAGGAGTTGTATGTGAACATCGTTGTAATCCAAGCTGCCCAATAAAATGCCTTGACTGTAGCTTTCTTCCGATCTGCCGCTGAGTTGTAAAAACATAAAGTCCTTGTTCGATCCGGAATGGCCCACGATGACCATTTGAGGGCTCTTCTTCCTTATTGCGCGCCTGCTCCTGCCTTTGGATTTCGAACGCTCAGTCTTGTATAGGGTCCCTAATTCATTCTGCAATTCGGACTTTATGCTTTTAAAAATTGGGGATAATTCGTTTAGGATCGCCTTTATCTCCCTTATCCTCTGATTGCCACTTTTACCCTGCAGCCTCCTCTTGATCTTATCGCGCATGACGGCATATGGCTCTGGCATAAATATTACAATTGCATTTGGTTTTTTATCGCTTTCGTCCATGTAGGGAACCGAGGCGATATGAACGTCACTTAAAAGCGGAGCAAAGGATTATGATCGCCAACCTCGGAGGCTTAATAAGGTTAAAATTCTACCACGCCGTCTCCCCGAAATACACGGGTTCGCGTTCAAATGCCGTTCTCCCTCGCTTTCCCTTCTCGGAGAGAAAACGCATCATCATGAGATGGTCGCTGATAATCGGCTTCTTAGGGTCCCCCTCGAGCATCGTAGAGCCTTTCATCGGAATCCACCCGCACCTCTCGTAAAAGCTTGAAAGTTCTGGATCGCAATGTACCATGCCAACATCCCCATCCTGCTCGTCGATGTATTTTGTTCCAGCTTTTACGACTTCAGTGCCATATCCTTGCCTGCGAAAAGCGGGGTACGTGAAGACTCCACTAAGTCCGTAAACCTTGTACCGTTCGCCTGCGTGATCTAAGTGCTTCCACTTGACCTCCGTGTGGGAGACCAGAATGCCGGCCTCGACGAGAACGATGTGCACCGGATATTCATCTTCGGGTGATATCCAATTCCGCAGCCTATTTTCCCCCACGAATCCTTCTGGCCACCAAATGCGGAGGAAGGAAAGAATTTGGCACCTCAATTCAGCTGGCAGCTCTTCGCTGCGGTAGATGCGTTGCTCGACTGCCATTATAATTACCTTTCCGCCCATCCCCGATAATATACTTATATGCCTTGGAACGCTATTTTCATACCTACAAGAGCTGATGGTAGCAGTCCCATGAGTGCCGTAAAGCATATTCATACCTACAAGGTCGTTGACGACTGCAATTTAGAAGTAGATGTCTTTACCGTTGATAGCGGTCACCCGCGTCCAGTCATAGTCTGGCTCCACGGTGGCGCGCTCATCATGGGTAATCGCGTTCTACCAGAGAGGTATCGGGATTTATATGTACAAAGCGGATACACAGTCGTTTCAGTTGATTACCGCCTCGCGCCGGAGACGAAGCTGCCAGCCATTGTCGACGATGTGAAAGACGCGTGTCAGTGGATACGGGAGGAAGGCCCAGGGCTATTTAATGCCGATCCGCATCACCTAGCCATAATCGGGCATTCCGCGGGCGGTTACCTGACGTTGATGGCCGGTTGTGTAGTCAAACCACATCCACAGGCCTTGGTTTCGTTTTATGGTTATGGCGACATCATAGGCGCGTGGTATAGCCGACCCGATCCATTCTATTGCAGACAATCACCCGTGTCGAGGGAAGAGGCCTACAATGCCATAGGGCAAAAGGTCATCTCGGGTTCGAATGAGCCTAATGATCGCCACCGTTTTTATCTCTACTGTCGCCAAAAAGGCCTTTGGCCAAAGGAGATAGGCGGACGCGATCCCCATGTCGAGCCGGAGTTCTTCTACCCATTCTGCCCCATCCGAAATATCAGCGCCGAATATCCCCCTACTATGTTACTTCACGGCGATAACGATACAGATGTACCATATGAGCAATCAGTCATGATGGCGGATGCGCTTTCCCATGCTGGTGTTGAATTCGAATTAGTATCAATCCCAAGTGGCCCCCATGGCTTTGACTTCCTTGTCGGCGACCCCGAATTCTCAAAGATATCTAGCCGGGTACTGAAGTTCGTAGATAAGCACCTGCGGCCGAACTATTAGGGCAGGCTCACGGGAAGTTAGTACCGTGCCCTCTGCATGCTCAGTAGGTCTAATCCTCCTCCCATTTTTAAGAAACCTTATATCATGGCCGATAACATCGTTCTCTAATGTCAAACGAGAATATTTTCTCATGTTGCGGAACTTTGTGTACCGACTGCGGGTTTTACAAGGGAATTGAAGAGCCCAGGTGTCCGGGTTGCACAGCCCTGAAGGGGAAACCATTCTGGGGAGAATGTGGAGTTTATGCCTGCACGAAGGATAAAGATGTGAAACACTGCGGCGCATGTGGGGTGTTCCCATGTTCCAAGTTCATAGAACAATATGACCCTAGTTATGGACCCGTAAGCGCGGTAGTGAGGGCAGGAATACTTGCGTACAGGGCACGACACGGCGACGCGAAGGCTGTCGAGCTGGTGCGGAAGATAAGGTAATGATCGCTGCGAAATGCTATGGTAAATAATAAATATTACAAAGGTCGCTTCATCTCAGACTTCTATGCTTAAGGAAATATGGCGCTTATCCCATTTGAGGTACTCTGCAATGGACCTAACGTAGATGGATTAGGGGATCCAAATGTCAAAACATAAAAAGTTCATATCGGTAACGCCAGTCCTTGTCCTATTAACGATTCTCGTCTCAACACCCATTAGGAGGTCTTATGCGCCCGGCACTGGAGATCAAGATGGTATTGTAGCTTTTTTCGATCCGGCTAAAATAGAATGGGTACAAACGAATGGCCCTCCCGGTGGGAGGATAAGCCAACTGATGCAGAGCTCTTACCATCATAACAAGTTATACACGATCACAGGTAACCGTCTTTACCGATAAAACCAAAATGAAGTCGGAGAAGAAATCGAGGTACGATCCGAGATTTGTCTCAATGACCCACTTCCTCGCGAGATATCCGTCGAGAAGGTCGGTTGTTAATGCGATTCCCAACAATAGTGAACCTAACACCGAGAGCCTTACGTATAGGGCGTAGCATAGGAAAAATGTAATACAAATCCGTAAGGCCGTCATCATTAGTAACACAATTTTGGAGATTCGCATCAGGGCACCGTCAGTTCCAGCCTATTCGTTTGGACTTATAAGCCATTTTTAATGGTTGATAGCATTCCCTTTACAAATTTTAAAAAAGAATATACTTTTCAATGCCATATCAAATGAGGATCAGAGAGTATCTAGCGATCGTTTCTGTGGATTACTGCCTTCTCTATATCCAATCCATGCATTTTTATCGCGTAACCTAAAGCCCTGAGGACTAGGTCAGGATATCCGACGCCCTCTCCCTGGATCAATTCCATGGCCTTTGACAACGTTTTCTCCTGTAGTGTCGCAAGTCTTACCTCTATTTTCGATAACTTCGCTTCACTGATCAAGACGTCGCCTATCAACCTATAGCCCTGGGCGTCCCTGTCCGCTAAAATCCTCTTGAGGGCTTCCTTTGATATACCGAGCCTGCTCGCGACCTCCTTCATCTCCACGACTTCACCTTCGAGTTTAATCTCCGCGTCCTTCGTGTCTGCCACTTGCCTAGTCAGGTCCCTTCGTTCGAATTCCACCAGAAGGTCCATTATCCGTCCTGCGGAGACCTCCCTCTTGTAATAGATAATCCTCCCCCCAATGCGCTTCAACTTCGAGCACGCCAAATCCTCATTTACGGCTATGATCAGATCGATTCCGCTGAGTTGTTGCAGCTTCTTGACTTTCCTCTCGAGGTATTCTTGGGTCCAGAAGCCGACGATCTCCATGTAGACTTTCGTGCTTTCCTTCTGAAATCCAAAGTCCGGGATGAACACGTGGTTCCCCGCGATCAGGGGCTCGGGTTCGCGGGCAAGCTTCCAACCAGAGCCAAGGGAGTGAAAGCTCTTGGAGAACCTCTCCTCCACTGAGCTGTCGAACGAACTCGCCTCTTGAGATTCGGGCGGGAGGGACCTCAACAGAGGACCAATTTCATCATGACTCAGTTCCAGCTTGAGAAGCCTGCCTCCGCCACCATCTCCTCCTTTGACTATGCCCGCGCTGATCTTCCAGCCTTCGGACAATACGATTTCGGGCAAGAGCTTCGCCAAGGCCGTGCCGTACCTCTCCGTCATTTTAAAGAGCGAAAGCGGCCCGTCGACGGTCACCCAAAATCCTTCTGGCACGGCCTCGGCCGAGTACATCAAACCCAACTGCTTGATCCTTCTGAAGATGCGCTTCCAGTTGCTCCCGGCGGTGAACTTGAACGACGTCGACCTGAAGAGGAGGGTCTGCGTTAGGGAGAGGTTGTACTGCCTCAACAAGTCCTCGGCACCGACTGGCTTGAACTCCTTCAGGATCGATTCCTCATCAAGGTCGCCAAAGAGGGACTCCTCGACCTCGTCGATCGGGACGCCGAGCCTGTCTGCCACTTTCGCCAGTATCTCGGCCCGGTCCTTCTGAGAGGGAGCCATCCCGTACTCGCTGGCTTCCTGGAACGCAAGCCTCCTGACGTTCGGGGAGTCGAGGCCACTCTTCGCCACGAACGAGCACCTCCTCTCAAGCAGGACCGCCAGGCCCCTCACGAACCTGTAGTCGTAACCGGCGTCTTCGTACTGCCTGATTTCGTCCTCGATGTCACCCTTCCTCCTCCCGATGCTATCCCCGAAGATCGCTAAGAGCGCCTCGGTGACTTCGAGGTTGGCGTCCTCAATGCCCGCGTAGACCGGTCTAACTTGGCCGCCCCGAATGCGCGTTATGAGGAGGTTGGATTGCAGCACCCTTCTTCACTCTCCTCCGCCCCATCCCTCCTCCTTGTCGCGTACTCCCATCCTGCGTTGGCTTATCCTGGTTTCAGTGGTCTGCCTCGATACTACCTCGATGAGCTTGGCCCTCTTGCCTTCCCTCTTCCTCAATATCCTCCCCAAGCGCTGGATGAATTCCCTCGTGCTTCCAGTTCCGCTTATGATTATCGCCATAGTGGCGTCGGGCACGTCTATGCCCTCATCCAGGACCTTTGAGGTAACTATTGTCCGATAACTTCCTTTCTTGAAGTTGCGCAGGATTTCTGAACGTTCCTCTTTGGGAGTCCTGTGCGTTATGGGGGGTATTAGGAGCTCCCTGGAGATCTGGTAGACGAGGCGGTTGTGTTGGGTGAATATGAGGATCCTATCGGAAGGATGCTCGGAGAGGATCTCCTTGAGGGCTTCGACCTTGGCTGAGGAGCTTAGGGCTATTTCAAGTGCCCTGTTCCGGGCCAGTAGTGCCTTCCTAGCATCCCTGTCTCTTCCCGTCCTCATTATGAAATGCTGGAAATCCGCTGGGCCCCTCATGATTATATTGTGGCTCGTTATATAGCCAGTGAAAATGCCGTAGAGTGCATCGTATTCCTTCTGCTCCCTAGGTGTCAAGTCGACGAAAATTTTCTGCAGCGCATAGTGGGAAAGGTGTTTTCCAGCGAGGGCTTCAGGTTGTAGTTCGTAAACTTTTCCACCCACAAGGCGAGGTAGCTCGATGTGGCATCCGTCTGCGCGCTCGTACGTGGCAGTCAGGCCCATCCTGTATGGCGAGGCGAACATCTCGGCGATCTGGCTGTAGCCTTGGGCTGGCAGGTGGTGGACCTCGTCGAAGATGATGAGCGGAAACCTGTTGCCAAGCTCCTCCACGCGAATGTAGGCAGAATCGTAGGTCGAGACGGTCAGGGGCGCGAGGACATTCTCCCCCCCACCGAAGACGCCAACGTCGACGGTAAACTCCTCAGCCAACCTACCGCGCCACTGCTCAACCAAGTCCAAAGTTGGCACGATCACGATGGCCGGAACGTTGGACTCGGAGATCGCCTTCAAGGCTATGACCGTTTTACCCGATCCCGTTGGCAAAACGATGACGCCTCTCCTGCCAGCTAGAAGCCAGGAGTTGAGCGCTTCCTGCTGGTAATCCCTGAGCTTCACACCGCACCTCAAATTAGGGCACGGGAGCGGGCTCAGTACGTGGTCCTCGAAACCTATTTTGCTGCGGTTTAGGAAATCCACTATATCCGGATAATAGAGGGCCATGGCCCTGAAGGCCTTGACCCTCGGATCCCAATTACTGTACGGGACCTTCACGTCGCCCCAGATCAGGACCGTCCCCCTCTCGTAATTCAAGATGGCATGCATGGATGGTCGACCGAAGTACGCACTTCCTTGGGTCATTGCTCCCTTTGATATGGCTGCTGCTTGACGGGGCAGGCTGGCAGATCGCAGAAGTAGTCAACACGTATGCGATTGCGATGACTGCCGTGTAAGGCGTCTCGGCCATTCCTCAATGGCCTATGCTCCAGAAATAAAAATCCGCAAAGTAAGCCAGACTTTCGACGAAGACGACCCTCCTTATGCCCACCACGCGAGTTCCCCGTGGGATCACCTTAGAACCGACCTGAAGGTTGCCCGGTATCCTAGGAAAGACGATCAGGCCGTAGTCGCTCTTGGTCTTGGCCACAAGGGCGACCCAGAAGATGTCGGGTTCGAGATAGGTCAGCTCTAAAATTTGGAAATGCTTGTTGTCATGATCGGTGAGCCAAGGGCAGCTTTGGGCCCTCTCGGAGTCCTTGACCGCTGTCACTATGACGCCGCCAAAGGTGCATTCGGCGGAATCGGTGAGGGATTCCTTGTGCTTGGCGCCCTTGGGGATCTCTATTTTAGTTCCCTTGACGTCCTGAAAGATCAGGTTTTTTCCGAGCACTATCCCCTCGATCACGGGCTGTGCCGTGAAGCTCCAATGAAATACGGCCACAGTCTTCATTTCGTAGAAATCGCCAAGGACGACCAGAAGTGAGCCCACAAGCTCCGTGTGCGCAGGTGGCCTCTCTATCAACAGCCCTGTCATGAAACTGGTGTAATCGAAACTCGCACTTCCATCCCATTTGGTCACGTCGCTCTTGGTCTCATTGGTCACGAAGTACAACAGCTTTTCGGACTTGTCATAGTATGCCGTTAAGATGTAAACCGTCAGCACGACGTTGCCGACCGGTGTCATCTCGTGCGTCGTAACTTTCACGAGGAACTTCGATGCGTAAGAACCGACATAGGCCGTGGGCATGACCGAAATGTTCAGAACGGGCGTTAGCTGCAAGGAAAACCCGTATTCGTTGCCGAGGTTCAGCATTCCGTAGAGCATGTCCTCTCCTATAGTTGCACCGGTGTCTCTGGGAAGAAGTCTTGACAATTTGTCCATATCGAGGGTATATATTACGTCCGACTTGAGGCTCTTCGATAGGCCGACAACTTTGAGGTCTTTGGGCTGAAGTTCGATATTGGATCCCCAGTCCTCTGGATCACCTGCGTATCCAAGCAGGCTTCCAAAAACGGTCTCCGCTACCGAGGAGAGCTGCAGCTGTGATAAATGGCGCATGGGCATCTCCACAATGTTCAGGATAGACGCCATGGAGAAGGTGAATATGAGTAAGAATATGACTGACGTGACTATGTAGTCGTAGACGACTTGCATCTAGCCCTCCCCTCCCACTGTAACCCTGTTGGTGACAGGGCAATCCGATGTGGCCTTGTCCCAAGTGAACTTAAGAGAGTTAATTCCATAGACCCTCCCCCATCTTGGCCTTAACCGTACGCGTATCTTGGCATATATACCTTTATTCCAACTATTACTGCTCACTATATTGCAAAGATACTTATCGTGGCTGAAC